>Ga0194125_10011115_pt1 | contig 12163 bp, 9 predicted proteins | sample TA2KigC250mmetaG_FD_148626 | JGI IMG/M metagenome (GOLD analysis project Ga0194125, IMG submission 148626) | Freshwater microbial communities from Lake Tanganyika, Tanzania - TA2015034 Kigoma Deep Cast 250m | ecosystem: Environmental > Aquatic > Freshwater > Lake | place: Tanzania: Lake... | reverse complement strand
ACCGCCAGGAACTCGAGAATGCGGTCCTTGATCTTCTCGAGCCCGTAGTGATCTTCGTTGAGCACCACTTCGGCGTTCTTGAGGTCGCGGTTCTCCTTGGCCTTCTTGTGCCACGGCACTGCGATCAGCCAGTCGAGGTAGTTGCGCGACACGGTTGCTTCGGCCGACATCGGCGGCATGGCCTCGAGCCGCTTGAGCTCCTGGATGGCCTTCTCCTCGGTGTCTTTCGGCATCCGCGCCTGTTCGATCTTCTTCTTCAGGTCGTCGGCTTCGTTGCCCTTCTCGTCCTTGCGGCCCAGCTCCTTCTGGATCGCCTTCATCTTCTCGTTGAGGTAGTACTCCTTCTGCGCCTTCTCCATCTGCTTCTTGACGCGAGACTGGATGCGGCGATCGACCTGGAGCTTGTCGACTTCGGCTTCGAGAATGCCGGCGATGCGGTTGAGGCGTTCCAGCGGGGAGACGATTTCGAGCAGGTTCTGTTTCTCGTCGATGCCGACCAGCAGGTGCGCCGCAATGGTGTCGGCCAGCTTGCCCGGATCGTCGACGCGCACTGCGGCGATCATCGCGTCGTAGTGCAGGTTGTTCGACAGCTTCACGTACTGCTCGAACAGCGTCACCACCCGGCTCATGGTCTGCTCGACGTCGCCGGCGGTGTCCTTCTGCCGCTGCAGCACCTTGACCACCACGCGGTAGAAGCCCTTGTCTTCCTTCCACTCGATGACGCGGGCGCGGTCGACGCCCTCGACCAGCACCTTGATGTTGCTGTCGGGCAGCTTCAGGCTCTGCACGACGTTGGCCACGCAGCCCATCGTGTAGATGTCTTCCGCCCTGGGGTCATCGGTCGATGCGTCGTGCTGCGCCGCCAGGAAGACGCGCTTGTCCTTGCCCAGCGCGTGCTCGAGGGCGCGAATGGAGGACGGCCGTCCAACCACGAACGGCATCATCATGTGGGGAAAAACCACGACGTCCCGCAACGGGACGATAGGGAGTGTCTCGTAGACTTCAACCATAGCGATACTGCGTAACGAGTGCGCGCGCGGGCCACCGCGCCGCACGCTTAGCCGGCTTTTTCGATCACTTCGAGGCCGGCCGACTTGCTGACCACCATCTCGCGCGTGATCACGCACTCACGCGCCTTCTTCTGCCCGGGGATCTGGTACATCAGGTCAAGCATCAGGTCTTCGATGATCATCCGCAGGCCGCGTGCGCCAATCTTGCGGGCCAGCGCCATCTCGGCAATCGCGTCGAGCGAATCATCGGTAAAGCGCAGCTTGACGTTTTCGTACTCAAAAAGTTTCTGGTACTGGCGGGTAATGGCGTTCCTGGGCTGGGTCAGAATCTGCACCAGCGCGGGGCGATCGAGCTCGTGGAGCGTGCCCATCACGGGCAGGCGGCCGACGAACTCCGGGATCAGCCCGAACTTGATCAGGTCCTGCGGCTCGACCTGCTCGAGAACCAGGCCGACGTCGCGGCCCTTCTGCGACTTGATATCGGCCTTGAACCCCAGCGTCTTCTTGCCGACGCGGCGCTCCACCACCTTCTCCAGGCCGACGAACGCGCCGCCGCAGATGAACAGGATGTTGGTGGTGTCGATCTGGAAAAACTCCTGGTGGGGATGCTTGCGTCCGCCCTGCGGCGGCACGTTGGCCACCGTGCCCTCCAGGATCTTCAGCAGCGCCTGCTGCACGCCCTCACCGGATACGTCGCGGGTGATCGACGGGTTTTCGTCCTTGCGGCCGATCTTGTCGATCTCGTCGATGTAGACAATGCCCTGCTGGCACTTCTCGATGTCGCCACCGGCGGCCTGCAGCAGTTTGAGGATGATGTTCTCGACGTCCTCGCCGACATAACCCGCTTCGGTGAGCGTGGTGGCGTCGACGATCGTGAACGGTACCGACAGCAGCTTGGCCAGCGTCTGTGCGAGCAGCGTCTTGCCGGTGCCGGTCGGACCGATCAGCAGGATGTTCGACTTGGTCAGGTCGACGTCGTGGCGGCTGCGCGGCTGCTTCTGGATCTCGAGCCGCTTGTAGTGGTTGTAGACGGCGACCGCGAGCTTCTTCTTGGTCAGTTCCTGGCCGATCACGTACTCGTCGAGGAACTTCTTGATCTCGGGCGGCGAGGGCAGCGACGTGCGCGTAGCACGGCTGTCGAAGCGGTTGTCGTCTGCGATGATGTCGTTGCAGACCTCAACGCACTCATCGCAGATGAAGACCGTCGGTCCTGCGATCAGCTTACGGACGTCGTTCTGATCCTTGTTGCAGAACGAGCAGCGAAGAATCTCGCCGCCGTCACCGCTCTTCTTGACCATGCCGTATCCCTAGGTTACACCCGATTGTGAACCCGGTTGTCAATTATCTCCCGCCGGCGCGGACCGGGACCTTGTGTGGTGTTTCGGCTCCTGGCGCCCCTCGCAATAGGCGCGGAGTGAGGCGGCTGACCTTTACGGCCACCGGGCGTCAGCGGGGCGCCGCTGGTCCCGCGATGTGCGGCGGCGTTACGTCCGCTTGCGGATCACATCGTCGATGATGCCGTACTCGCGTCCCTGGTCCGGCGACATGATGTAGTCGCGCTCCGTGTCCTGCTGGATTCGTTTGATGTCCTGACCGGTGTGGACGACGAAGAGCTCGTTGATGCGCTCCCGCATGCGCAGGATTTCCTTGGCGGCCAGATCGATGTCGGTGGCCTGGCCGCCCAAGCCCGACATCCACGGCTGGTGAATCAGGATGCGGGAGTTCGGCAGGGAATAGCGCTTGCCCTTGGCGCCGGCCGCCAGCAGCACCGCGGCAATCGACGCCGCCTGTCCGATGCAAATGGTCTGCACGTCGGGGCGCACGAACTGCATCGTGTCGTAGATCGCGAATCCAGCGGTGATCGATCCGCCGGGACTGTTGATGTACATCTGGATGTCTTTGTCCGGGTCTTCGGCTTCCAGGAACAGCATCTGCGCGATGGCCAGATTCGCGACCGCATCGTCGATCGGCGTGCCGATGAAGATGATGTTGTCCTTGAGGAGCCGGGAAAAGATGTCGTAGGCGCGCTCGCCGCGGTTCGTCTGCTCGACGACCATTGGCACCAACTGGTTCTGATAGACGCTCATGTGGCACCATTATCCTTCCAAACGTGACCGGCGATGCGCGCAACCGTAGCGCGAATCCTGCGGCAGGCAAAATCGGAAGGCACCCCTCGCTCACATCTTGGTGATGGTCGCCCTCGACAGCACGGACGCCACGGCTTTCTCGCGGCGCAGCCCCGCCGCCAGCCGTCCCAGTTCGCCGTCTTTTTCCAGCCGCGCGCGGATGCTGGCGCTGCTGTGGCCGGTTTGTTGCGAGTAGCGCTGCAGTTCCGCGTCCAGTTCCTCGTCTGAGACCGTGATCTGCTCGCGCCGGGCGATTTCGTCGAGCACCATCGCCGAGGCGACCGCCTCGGTGGCCGGCGCGCGCTGCCCGTCGCGGAACGCGTTCCAGTCGATGTTGGCCTGGCGCGGATCGATGCGCTGTTCCATTAACCGCCGGGCGAAGTCTTCGAGCCGGCGATCGATCTCGCGCTCGATCAGCGATTCGGGTGCGGCAAACGGGACCCGCGTCGCCAACTGCTTCAACGCGTCCTGGCGGACCTGGCGTTCGGCCGCGTGCATCGCCTCCTGTTCGAGATCGCTCCGCACGCGCGCCCGCAACCCGTCGAGCGACTCGAAGTCCCCGATGTCCTTCGCAAAATCGTCGTCGAGCGCCGGCACCACGCGCTGCTTGATCTCCTTGAGGTGGACCGTGTAGTCGACCGTGCCGCCGGCCAGCTCCGCCGCGGCGTGGTCGTCCGGATACGTGATGGTGAAGCTCTTCGACGCGCCCGGCGTCATGCCGATCACCTCCTGGTCGAAGCCCGGCGGGTTGGACGGCGCGCCCAGTTCGATGTTCACCTGCTCGTGCTTGTCGACGTCGCCGGTCTTGCCGTCCTTGTCGGTGCCCTGGCGCTCGAGGCCCACGACCACCGTGTGGCCGGCCTCGACGGTGCTGCCGTCGACCGGTTCGTAGCGCGCGTGGCGCTCGCGCAGCCGTTCGAGCGACTGGTTGACCGCCTCGTCGTCGACGATGCGCGATGGCTCGGTGACCGCGATCGTCGTCAAATCGCCAGGATCGAAACCTGGCACGATGTCGAACGTGGCCCTGAAGGTCAAAGGCTTGCCCTCTTCGAGCACCAGGTCCTTGATATCCGGTGTGCCAATCGGCTCGACGCCCTTGTCGAGCAGCGCCTCGCCAACCGCCTTCGACACCAGGTGCTCGGCCACGTCCTGCATGATCTGCGGCTTGAAACGCTGGCGAATGACGTTGACCGGCACCTTGCCCGGCCGGAACCCCGGAATGCGCGCCTGCCTGCCCAGCTTTGCCGCCGCCTGACCAATGGCCTGGGCGACAACGTCGGCAGGCACCTCGACCGTCAGATCGCGGCGCGTTTCGTTCACGTCGACAATTTCTGATTTCATGCTTTCAGTCTGGTCGCGTCGATGCCCGTCTTTGCGGTGGGTCGAATGGTGCGAAAGGTGGGACTCGAACCCACACAGCCTTTCGGCTACCGGCTCCTAAGACCGGCGCGTCTGCCAATTCCGCCACTCTCGCGCGCGGATCAACCAATTAAGCCTAGCACGGCTGGCCAAGTGAACAGGCCAGTCCCGCCGCACCAGAGAGAATCACCAGCAGGCCGGCGGCCATGGCGAGTACGGCCCGCCCGGCCTGTCGGCCCGATCGACCCCGCGAATGTTGTTCGTCCGGTTGCGCAGGAGCTGGACTTGCGCGTTGTTGACGAGCGAGATCAACGAATCGACATTCGAACTCGCCGCCGCGGCCTGCACCTGCTGCCAGATGTTCTCTTTGCGAAGCTTCTCGGTGCGGACCGTCGTCAGGCCGATGTTGAAGTGCGAGAGCCGCTCGCTGACGATGTTCTGGCGGGAATCGAGCGCGCCGGCGTCCTGACGCTCACGCTACTCCGCCAGGGCCAATCTCCAATGTGCAGGCCGAGAGCCTCCCGCACACGCAAACAGTAAGCCCTCTTGTCATGAGGACGCTGACGATTCGTCCGTCTGGCTGCCATTACATGACAGAAAAGACTGTTTACCTCTGCGCTTGCATCTTTTCTTCCCTGGCTACAATCCCGTGCAGGTCCAGGCCGGAAATCACGAATCGGGCTACCATCTGGGAGTTCCGGCCCGTAAACGGCCTTTGAGAGAATCACGTAAGCGAATCATGACTCCCGCACTCCTCCAGATAGCTCTGCGACGCACGGCGTGGACGGTCCTGGCCGCAGCCGCGGCCATCGCTGTTCCTGCGGCCAGCGACTGGCCCGAATGGCGCGGACCGTCACGCGATGGGCGTTCTGTGGAGCGCAATCTCCCGGAACGGTGGTCGCCTCAGGGCGACAACCTGGCGTGGCGCGTTCCAATTGGCAGCCGATCGGCGCCGGTGGCGTTTGGCAATCGCATCTACATCAATTCGCCGACGCCGGGCGATCCGTCGCGCACCCAGGAACGACTGATCGCCATCGACGCCGAGAGCGGCAAGGTCGTGTGGGAGCGGCGCTTCAGTCTGTTCCTCAGCGACGTGCCGCAGCACCGCTCGTCGTGGGCGTCGCCGGCCGTGGATCCCGAAACCGGCAACGTCTACCTGTTCACCGTTGCCGCGCAGCTGGTGTGCGTATCGCCGGACGGCAAGGTGCTGTGGGATCGCTCGCTGACCGATGAATACGGCGCCGTGACGACGCACGGCGGACGCACGACCTCGCCGATCATCGAAGGCGACAAGATCGTGCTGAACGCCCTGATCCTCGCCTGGGGCGATCTCAATCGTCCGGGCAACCGTTACTTCGCCTTCGACAAGAAGACCGGGCAGACCATGTGGATCAGCTCGCCGCAGGCGCGCCACTACGACACCAACTACTCCACGCCGATCGTCAGCACCATCGATGGCACGCGCGCCTTGATGGTTGGCGGCACCGACGGCGCGTATCACGCCCTCAAGCTGAATACCGGCGAGAAGATCTGGTCGGTGGAAGTCAGCAAGCGTGCCATTCTCAACAGCCCGCTGTTCAGGGACAACGTCGCCTACATCACGCACGGCGAAGAGAACATGGACACCACCGAGATGGGCCTGGTGGCGGCGGTCGACGCGACCAAGACCGGCGTGCTCACGGCTGATGCGTTCAAGTGGCGCACGCGGGGCTTCCTGCCGACGTTTGCGTCGCCGGTGATGGACAACGACCGCCTCTACAGCATCGACAACAGCGCCATCGTCGGCGCTTTCGACCTGAAGACCGGCGCCAAGTTGTGGGAGAAGACGCTCGGCACGCTGCAGAAGGGATCGCCGGTGCTCGCCGACGGCAAGCTCTACGTCGGCACCGAGAACGGCAAGTTCTACATCCTGCGTCCGTCGGCGACCGGCGTCGAGGTGCTGGATGAAGACGTGCTCGGCCGCGCGCAGACGCCGGAGCCGATCGTCGCGTCGCCGATCGTCGCCGACGGCCGCATCTACGTGACGACGATGGATGCGATGTATGCGATTGGCCGGCGCGTGCCGCGCAAGGGCGGTGCGGCGCCGGCCGCGCCGATTGCGCCATCGACCGCCGCGCCCGCGGTGGTGCAGCTGTTCCCCTATGAAGTGCTGCTGTCGCCCGGCCAGACCGCGGCGCTGCAGGCGCGTCTGTTCGACGCCAAGGGCAACTTCATTCGCGAAGAGCCGGCCGCCACCTGGGCCGTCGATCAGGCGGGCGGCAGCGTGGACGCCAATGGTGTCTACAGCGCCGCCAGGACCGGATCGACCGCCGGCTTCGTCAAGGCCACCGTCGGCGGCCTGACGGGGCAGGCGCGCGTGCGAGTGATTGAGCCTGCGCCGTGGACGTGGGACTTCGACAACGCGACCTCGGAAGCGCCACCGGCGTGGTGGGTGGGTGCGCCGACCAAGGTGTTCCAGCGAACCGTGGACGGCGTCGGCCAGGTGTTGGTGCGTCCCCGCGACGAAACGGTGGGCCGCCGCGCGAAGGTGTTCTTCGGCCAGCCGAACCTCGCGGGTTTCACCGTGGAAGCGGACGTGCGGGGCCGCGAGCAGCGCCGGCAGCGTGGCGACGTCGGCCTGATCACCGAACGCTACGGCCTGGTGCTGTTCGGCAACGGTCAGAAGCTCGAGCTGCACCCGTGGCAGGCCGCCGACGAAATGACGACGCGCGTCGACTTCAAGTGGGACGCCGACCGGTGGTATCGCATGAAGCTCCGCGTCGATCATCAGAAGGACGGCACCGCGCGCGTGCGCGGCAAAGTCTGGGCGGCGGATGCCGCCGAACCGGATGCGTGGACAATCGAGAAGATCGATCCGATCCCGCATGTGATGGGCAGCCCAGGCATTTACGCCGACGGCATCTCCGACGTGTACTTCGACAACCTCAAGGTCTACAGGAATCAGTGATGCGTCGATTCATGGTGTGTAGCGCGGTCGTGATGGCCGCAGTGGCCGCGGTGCCGGCGCAGGTGAAGGACTGGCCGATGTGGGGCGGAACGCCGGGCCGCAACATGGTGTCGGACATGACCGGCGCGCCAACGTCGTGGGACGTCAAGACCGGCAAGAACGTGAAGTGGGTCGCCGAACTGGGCTCGCAGTCGTACGGCAACCCCACCGTCGGCAACGGCGTGGTGCTGGTCGGCACCAACAACGAAGCGATGCGCGATCCGAAGCAGGGCGGCGACCGCGGCGTGTTGATGGCGTTCCGCGAGGAGACCGGCGAGTTCCTGTGGCAGGCGACCTTCGAGAAGCTTGCCTCGGGCCGCGCCAATGACTGGCCGTTCCAGGGCATTGCCAGCTCGCCGCTGATCATCCGCAACGTCGCCTACTTCACGACCAACCGCGGCACGATCGTCGCAGCCGATCTCGAAGGCTTTCACGACAACGAGAACGACGGCCCCACCAAGGACGAGAAGCTGACCGGCAAGACCGATCCCGACATCATCTGGACGTTCGACATGATGGAGGAGGTGGGCGCCTTCCCGCACAATCTCGCCAACTGTTCCCCGGTCGCCGACGCGGGCCTGCTGTTCTGCAGCACCGGCAACGGCCAGGACGAAAGCCACGTCAACGTGCCGTCGCCGAAAGCGCCGTCGATCATCGCGCTCGAAATCGAGAGCGGCAAGTTGCGCTGGGAAGACAACTCGGTCGGCGAGAAGGTGCTGCACGGCCAGTGGTCCACGCCGGCGGTCGGCGACATCGGCGGCGTGCGCCAGGTGGTCCATGCGCAGGGCGACGGCTGGGTGCGCGGCTACGAAGCGCAGTCCGGCAAGAAGCTGTGGGAGTTCGACACCAACCCCAAGGACTCGGTCTGGCCGAAGACGCGCAATGAAGTGATCAGCACGCCGGTGATCGTCCAGCACGTCGTCTACCTCGCGAACGGCCAGGACCCGGAGCACGGTGAAGGCGTCGGGCATGCCTACGCCATCGATGGCACCAAGCGCGGCGACATCACCCAGACCGGACGGTTGTGGCACTTCGACAAGATCCGGCGCTCGATCTCGACGGCGGCCGTGAAGGACGGCATTGTCTACCTGGCCGACTTCAGCGGCTTTCTGCACGCCGTGGATGCCAAGACCGGCAAGCCGCACTGGACGCACGACATGTTCGCCGCGATCTGGGGCTCGCCGATGCTGATAGGCGACAAGGTCTACCTGGGCGACGAGGACGGCGACGTGACCGTCATCCAGCACGGCACGACGTTCAAGCTCGTGAGCGAGATGAACATGGGCAGCTCGGTGTACGCGACCGCGGTGCCGGCCAACGGCAAGCTGTTCATCATGAATCGCAATCAGCTCTACGCTCTTCAAGAGGGCGCCCAGCTCAAGAAATAGGCGAACGGGCGAACGGGCGAACAGGAGGGACGACGTGCGGCGGCGGGAGTTCTTACTGACATGCGCGGCGCTGGGGATGGTGCCGTCCGCCACCGCTCGTGCTGGATCTCACGAGCTACGCCGCGACCTCGCCGAAGGCGGACGCGTTGCTTCGGCACAGACCAAGCCTGTGCCGAACGCGGCGCCCGCGAATGCATGGCCGCAGTTCCGCGGCTCGTACGCGCTCACCGGTATTTCATCCACCACCATTTCGCCTGCGCCGAAACTGGCGTGGGCGTGGGAAGGCGGCGAGGCCTTCGACTCGTCGGCGGCGATCGTCGATGACGTTGTGTACGTCGGCACGGCGACCGGCGAGCTGATTGCGGTCGGACTTACGGACGGCAAGTTGCGGTGGCGCTACAAGGCCGGCGAAGCTATCGGCGAGTCGTCGCCAGCCGTGGCGAACGGCCGGGTGTTCATTGGCGACCTGATCGGCGTCGTGCACGCCGTCAACGCCGCAAACGGCAAGCCGCTGTGGACGTTCACGACCCAGACCGAGATCAAGTCGTCCCCCGTCGTGGTTGGCAACCTGCTGCTGATGGGATCGTACGACGGCAATCTCTACGGCCTCGACGTCGCCACCGGCCGGCAGTTGTGGGCCTACAAGACCGAGAACTACGTGCACGGCACGCCGTGCGTCGTGAACGGCGTGGCGCACTTCGCCGGGTGCGATGAGGTCTTTCATGCGGTCGATGTCACCACCGGCAGAGCACGCTACGCGACCAGCGCCACGGCGTACACCGGCGCCTCAGTGGTGATTGTGAACAACGTCGCGTACTTCGGCACGTTCGACAACCAGGTGCTGGCGCTCGACCTGCAGTCACGCAAGGTGCTGTGGCGGTACGAGCATCCCGATCGGAAGTTCCCGTTCTACTCGTCGGCCGGCGTGATCGATGGCACGGTGGTGCTGGGCGGTCGCGACCGCATGCTGCATGCCCTCGATGCGAAGACTGGAAAGGCGCGCTGGACCTACATGACGCGCGCGCGCATCGATTCGTCGCCCGCGATCGCCGGCGGATGTGTCTACGCCGGCTCGAACGACGGCCGGTTGTACGCGGTGGATCTGACGAGCGGGAAGGTGGTGTGGCAGCACGACGAGGGCGCGGCGCTCAGCGCGTCACCGGCCCTCGCGTCGGGACGAATCGTGATTGGCTCTACCGAAGGCCGGCTACTCTGTTTCGCGTGACCCGCCCCCGCAGCCCGTGGCCCGCAGCCCTATCTGAACTCCACCCTGATCGACGGTCCGTCGATCTTGATCCCCTTCGCGTCCTTCAGGTACGGCTTCACTTCGCTCAGCGACGAATCGAGGCCGAGCTTTCCCTGGAGCTGCTTGAGCAGTCCGTCGTTGCTGAGCAGCGCCATCGCATCGAGCTCGAGCAAGGTGATGCGTGATCCGCTCACGTACTCGGCGTTGGTCCTGACGATCTGGCCCGCCACTTCGAGGCCGACGTTGAGTCGGAAGCCCTGGAACAGGGTCTTCATCATGTTCAGCATCATCGGGTTGGTGAGGTCCGGCATGTCGCCGCCGCCACCGGCGCTGACGTCGATCTTGGTGCCCCCGCCGGGACGATCGACGTAGTTGATGCTGAGCGTTGACGTGCCGTCGTTGCGGGTCAGCTTGAAGCGCACCGGGTCATCGTCGGATGGTTCCGCCGACCGCGAGCCGCCGGAGCCGCCGCCCATCGGCAGTCCCTGGCTCACCTGAATCTGGTTGATGTCGTCGAACGCAAACGTCGCCTTGACGCCCTCGAAGCCCATGTCGCCCTTGACGTTCTCGGTGGACACCAGGCGAACGCCCTTGCCCATGCTTTCGGCGGTGCGCTCGAGATCCGCCTTGTTCATCATCGGACCGGTTGGGCCGCCCTGGCCGCCGATCGTGCCTTTCATGGCGGCCATGTTGACCAGGGTGGTCTGTTCAACCGTGCCGCTGCCATCGGGCTGCACCTTTACGACGGTGGTGCTGTTGAGGCACGCGGTGAGGGTGAGTGACGAAACGAGCACGGTCAGGGAGCGAAGCACACGCATGGTGATCCTCCGGGGCAGGTGCACTATCTTACGGCAGTTATGGCAGAAGGTTCGGGCAAGACCGCGCTGGTGACCGGCGCGTCATCAGGCATCGGCAAGGCGTTCGCCGAGTTGCTGGCAGCGAAGGGCTACGCCCTGGTGCTGACGGCCCGACGCGTGGATCGGCTCGAGGCCCTGGCGGCCGAGCTGACGCGGAAACACGGCATCGCGGCGCATACGATCGCGGCCGATCTTTCTGCCATCGATGCACCCGAAACGATCGCCTCGGAGTTGCTGGCGCGCGGTTTGCGCGTCGACATCCTGGTGAACAACGCCGGCTACGGCGTGCCTGGCAGCTACCTCACGGTGTCATGGAGCGATCACGGGAAGTTCATGCAGGTGATGGTCACCGCGGTCATGGACCTCACCTATCGACTGCTGCCCGGGATGCTCGAACGAGGGTGGGGCCGCGTCATCAACGTCGCGTCGGTGGCGGGCATGGTGCCGGCGCCGGCCGGCCACACGCTGTATGGCGCGTCCAAGGCTTTTCTGATTCGCCTGTCGGAGGCGTTGGCGGCCGAGAATGCGCCGAAGGGCGTCAACGTCACGGCCGTGTGCCCCGGGTTCACGTGGAGCGAGTTCCACGACGTGACCGGCACCCGCGACCGGATGAACCATATGCCGGGCTTCCTCTGGCTCACCGCCGCCGACGTGGCCCGTGAAGGCTATGACGCGGTGATGAATGGCACGCCGGTGGTGGTGAACGGGCGGATCTACCGGTTGCTGGTGTGGCTGAACGGGGCCATGCCGCGCGGCCTGGCGCGATGGGTTTCGACCCTGGCGGGCCGGCGCTATCGCAAGACCTGATCGCCCGAACTTCACCTCGCCAGATTCGTAGCGTCCGCTCTGGTCGAGGCCCTGCTCAAAGACGTTCGCTATGCCCTGCGCTGGATGCGGCGCGGCCCCGGTTTCCCGGCGGGCGCGATCCTCTCACTGGGACTCGGCGCGGGCGTCAACACCGCGATGCTCCCGCTGGTGGATTCGCTGTTGTTCCGGCCGCTGCCGGTCACCTCGCCCGACACGCTCGTCGACGTCTTCACTACCGGCGGTGACGCCGCCATCGCCGGCCAGTTGCTCACGTTGGGCGGCCTCCAGTACTCGATCGTCGGCGTGGCGCCGCCCTCATTCACCGGAGTGGTGCCGCTGTTGACCCCGGAATGGTTCCTGCCGATCACGGATGTGGAAGAAGTG
>Ga0194125_10011108_pt1 | contig 12169 bp, 11 predicted proteins | sample TA2KigC250mmetaG_FD_148626 | JGI IMG/M metagenome (GOLD analysis project Ga0194125, IMG submission 148626) | Freshwater microbial communities from Lake Tanganyika, Tanzania - TA2015034 Kigoma Deep Cast 250m | ecosystem: Environmental > Aquatic > Freshwater > Lake | place: Tanzania: Lake... | reverse complement strand
GGTCGCTTTGATCTTTTCGTCCATGAGACGCCCTCACCGATGATAAAGCACTGTTTGGTTTGTTTTTTATAGGGAAGAAAAAGAGTGTTCGGCTTCCGGTGAGACCCATTCCCTGCGAATGGGCCGTCTGCGGTCCTTTGGAAAGATCAGCGTCACCGTGGTTCCCACTCGGAGTCGGCTATCAATTCGGATTTTTCCTCCGTGGTCTTCGACCACCCTCTTGACAAAAGTGAGCCCCAGTCCTGCCCGTTCAGGTCTCGTGGAAAAGAAAGGTTCGCAAATACGGCTGAGATTCTTTTTGGAGATTCCCTCTCCTCTATCAGAAATAGATATCTCAATGCTTTCTGCATCACAGGCGAGACCGATCCCGATTCTCATCCGATCTCTCTTCCTCCTGCCCTGTTTCACCGATTCGATGCTATTCTCTAAAAGATGAGATAGAGCGCGGGCCACTAAATCTTTATCAATGTAGAAACATTCCTCCTCTTCTAAAGACCCTTCTTCTAAATTTAAAGAGACCCCCTTTGTTTTCTCCTCCTGTGAAACACTCTGAAGCGTTTTTTCTACGACCTCAAGGACCTTCTCTTTCTGGAATATCGGCCTGGGTATTTTAACCAACTCTTCCATCCGCTGGATCTTCTCCTCCAGCCGCCTTGTTTCATGTAGAATCCGGTCGACATAAATCTCCGTCTTTTGTGACGAAACGGATGCCTTCATCATACGCCTGGCGTAGCCTCCGATGGAGGCAATCGGGTTTCGTATCTGATGGGCCACCTCTTCCACCATCATGCCAAGGCTTGCCCTGTGTCTCAACTCCAGTTTCTCTCTCTCCAGTCTCTTCAATCGCTGAATCTCCTGGAAGGAGAAGGCTAAAAACGTCTCCCCTCCCTCTTTAAAAGAAGAGGCAGAGAGATGAATGAAAATCCCCTTACCATTTTTCTGTCGTAAGAGTCCATCCCCTTCAAAACCCGCCCTGTAAATCGCCAGATAAACGATATTGGGCAGGAAATATTTCAGGTCTTCAGTGAAGAAAAAGGTACGGATCCTCTGTCCCTCTATCTCCTCTCTCGTATAACCGAATAGATTTTCTGTATAGCGGTTGCAATAGAGGATTTTTCCATGGACATCTGTAAGGATAAATGCCGCCTGGATAAAATCGAGGAAAGGATGTCGGCTTTTAGGGGTCTCGGTCATAGTGGTTTTCATTCATTCTATTCATCCATTTAAAAAAGTCAACCCCTATTGACAGAATCTGAAGGTGATTTCTTGTTTCTTTAGAAATCCCCTTTGTTTTCCTTGACAAAGAAGGCGAATCTCGTTTAAAAAATCATCGTCTTCCCCCCACCCTCCCCCTCAGGGGGGAGGGTAAGCCGGCAGGCAGGGGAAGGGGTGACAGAGCCCGGAAAATACTAAATGAACCTCAAGACAGAAGTGTTGATTATTGGCGGCGGGGCCACTGGGGTTGGGATTGCAAGGGATCTCTCTTTGAGGGGAATCCCTTCTCTCTTAATTGAAAAGGGAGATTTCCTCTCAGGAGCTTCTGGTAGAAATCATGGGCTCTTTCACAGCGGCGCAAGATATGTGGTCTCTGACCCAGAAGCCGCACGAGAGTGCATCACTGAAAACCGAATCCTGAGAAAAATTGTCCCTCATTGTATTGAGGAAACGGACGGCCTCTTCGTCTCCCTACCGGAAGACGACCTCGATTTCAGAGATCGATTTATTCAAGCCTGCCAAGAGATAACTATCCCTGCCCATCTTCTTTCTCGAGATGAAACCCTTTCCCTCGAACCCGAACTTCATCCTGACCTCCTGAGTTCGGTCAAAGTTCCGGATGGAGCAATTGATCCATTTGAACTGGTATTGGGGAATGCAAAAGATGCAGAAGACCATGGTGCCAAATTTCTTCTTCATACAGAGATCACTTCTCTCCTGTTAGAGGGAAATAGGATAAAATCCGTTTTGGCGAAAGATCTCGTTGGTGGTGACGAATATTCCATTGAAACCTCCTATCTCATCAATGCGACAGGAGCCTGGGCAGACCATTTTTTAAAACGGATAGGCCTTCGTATCGGGGTTGCTCTTTCCAAGGGATCCATGCTCATCACTAATCAGAGGTTCACTCAGAGGGTGATCAACCGTTGCCGGCCTCCTTCAGACGGTGACATCATCGTCCCAAACCATACGGTCTCCATTCTGGGAACCACGTCTGTCCGTTCAGAGGAGGTCGAACAATTTGAGATCACGCCCGAGGAGATCACTTTACTGATCAAAGAAACTTCAAGGATGATTCCAGCGATTGAAGGGTGCCGATTCATTCGCGCCTATGCAGGCATCCGGCCCCTCTTCCAATCTGGAGAAAAAGGCGATGATCGGGCCATCAGCCGTGGGTTTGCCCTGATTGACCACGGAAAAAGAGACGGAATTAAAAACCTCATCACCATCACTGGAGGAAAACTTGTCACGTACAGGTTGATGGCCGAGAAAACCTCTGACCTCCTCTGCCAAAAGATGGGAGTCGATGTCTCCTGCACCACCCACATAAAACCTCTTCCGGGTGCTGAAAAATCCTCGGGTCTCAAGAACCGACTCGCGGCGATAGGTCAGGAAGAAACATTGTGCGATTGTGAGTTGGTTCAAAAGGCAGAGGTGGAAGCAGTTTTAAAAGAAGGGAAATTGAAGAATCTCCAGGATATCCTCCATCGAACCCGGCTCGCCAAGGGAACTTGTCAGGGAGCCTTCTGTGTCTATAGACTGCTCGGAGTTTTGCATGATTTAGGAATGGTTAAAGTGGATTCAAATAAGGTTTTGAAAGGGTTTCTCGAGGAGAGGTGGAAGGGAATTCGTCCGGTCCTCTGGGGATCAGCCCTTAAAGAAGAAGAGTTGATCGAAGGAATCTATAAGGGAATTTTCAATCTTTGAGCGCCCCCATAAATGAGGGCGCTACAAAAAATTTTGTAGCGTCGGCATTTACTGCCGACGGCATTAAAAACGATGCACTACGATCTCATCGTCATTGGAATGGGGCTCTCCGGGTTGATGGCTGCCAAAACAGCCGCCGAGATGGGGAAAAAAGTGCTCATCATCGGGAAAGGATTGGGCACTCTATCCATTTTCTCAAATACCATTGACCTTCTTGGAACTATTCCTCCAACAATGAAGATGAAGGATGGACTCTCCCAATGGGTCCATGACCATCCTGAGCACCCTTATGGAAAAGTGGGATTAGAAAAGATTGAGGAGGCTCTTTCATCATTCAACTCTTTCTTTCCGCCACCCTATACTTTTCAATCAAAGAATGATGCAAACAGCCTCGTTCCCACAGGCGCCGGAACATTTCGATTGACTTACCTCATCCCTTCAACCATGATGAAAGGGATAAACCTCAAAGAGAAAAAAACCCTTATTATAGGATTCGAAGGTTATAAGGATTTTTATGCACGTCGTCTGGCTGATTTATTGAACTGCCGGGGAATCACCCTTTCTCTCTCCGAAAATCCCCAAACAGAAATGACCGCAGCAGCCCTTGCAAGGAGGATGGAAAAGCCCTCTCTCAGGGATTTCATTGGTGCTGAAGTCAAAAAAGAAATCAGAGATGAGGAACTCATTGGCTTTCCTGCTGTTTTGGGAGTCAATGATCCTATGGGGGTAAGGAAAGACATTGAGAAGAAGATAGGTGCCTCTATTTTCGAAATCCCTGGTCTTCCACCTTCCATCCCGGGGATGAGAATCTTTAACCGTTTTAAAGCAAAATTAATTCAAAAAGGGGGAAACTTCCTTTCAGGCTACTCCGTATCTAAAGCCATTCCGAGAAAGAATCACTTTGAGAAAATCGAAGTCTTTCATCCTCCTGTAACAAATTCTTACTCTGCTGATCACTTTATCCTCGCCACCGGCCGTTTTATAGGTGGAGGATTGTTAGCTGACCGGGAAAGGATAGTGGAACCTCTTTTCAATCTACCGGTCTCTTACATCGGATCACAGGAGGAATGGTTTGGGAAATCCTTCTTCGCTCAACATTCCATCCACGGCTATGGAATCTTAACGGATGCCTCTCTCCGTCCCATTGATGAAAATGGGAAACCTATTTTTGAAAATGTCTGGGTGGCAGGTACAATCCTGTCAGGGCATCACTGTGTCAATGAGAAATCACGAGAAGGAATCGAGATTACAACAGGCTATTGGGCAGCAAGGAATGCAATGAAGCTATAACCAAATTCCAAGCACCAATATCATAACTCCTCCAACCCCCTCTTAAATTAAGAGGGGGCGGGGGGAGTTACTATACAAAAAGTATGAACCAAAAAACTTGGCCCAAAACCAATGCGGATGTTTGTATCCGTTGTGCGAACTGCATGGCGGTCTGTCCGGTTTCACGGGTGACCCCCCTTTTCCCGGGTCCAAAGCACGCAGGGCCAGGGGCAGAGCGATTTCGAAAACCCGGAGATCCCTCTGTGGATAAATGGATTGATCTCTGCATTGGCTGCCACCTCTGCGATCTAGCCTGTTCTTCCGGTGTCCCCATTTCGGAACTGAACCTCATGGCCAAGGCAAAATATCTTGACGAAAAGGGCAGGCCTCTTCGTGATTGGCTCCTCACCCATACCTACCTCTTTTCCAGAATGGCATCGTTCCTATCTATCATCACCAATTTTCTTTTAAAGAACCGGATGGTCAAATGGCTCGCGGATCATCTTTTAGACATCGACAAAAGAAGGGAACTGCCCGCCTACCAGTCTCCCACGTTCAGACAATGGTTTAGAGAGCATCCACCAAAAGGGGAGAGAAAGGTTGCTTATTTTTACGGTTGCTATATCAATACGAATGAAGTCGAAGTCGGAAAGGCAATGGTGCAAGTCCTTGAGGCAAACGGCTTTGAGGTCTTTCTCCCGCCTCAGGAATGCTGCGGTCTTCCCATGCTCGGAAATGGAGATTTCAAGGGAGCAAGAGAGATGGGATTGAAAAATGTCCCTTCCCTCTTGGAGACAATTCGCTCAGGAACTGAAATGATCTACTCTTCGACCAGTTGCGGCCATATGATCAGGCATGAATATAACCGACTGTTAAATATTCCAGGGTCGGAAGAAGTAGCCGAACATCTTTTCGATCTCTTCGAGTTTTTAAAAAACCTGAATGAAAAAGGAGACCTCAAGGTTCAATTCATAGAGCTTCCAATAAAAGTTGCTTATTTTGCTCCCTGCCATCTCAGGTCTCTTGGAATTGGCTTGCCTGCCCTTGAAATTCTACGGCTCATTCCTCGGTTAGAGATCGAAAATATTGAGGCGGACTGTTGCGGACTTGGAGGGACCTTCGGCTTTAAAAGGGAAAAATATGAGATCTCTCAGGAAATTGGGAAGGACCTAAAGGAAGCGATTGACAAGTTAAAACCTGATGTCGTCCTCACGGACTGTGAGGGGTGCCGCATGCAGATCCGCCATTTAACCGGCCTGAACGTCTTGCACCCCATCCAGATTTTAAGAAAGGCACTTAAGGAGCCAGCGGGATAACTTCAAGGCCCATGGTTTCGGGATATCCCAGCATGATATTCATGTTCTGAATGGCTTCGCCGGATGCCCCCTTGACCAGATTATCTATGGCTGTGACGATCACAGCACGATCACCGGGCTCACTGACCACCAGCCCAATATCACAAAAATTGGAACCCCTTACATCTTTGGTGTTAGGAAGTTTCCCCTTCGGATAAATTCGGACAAAAGGTTCCCCTTCATAACATTCCTGAAAAGCATTTAAGAGTTCTTCAGTTTTCATCTTCTTTGTCAACTGGACATAGATGGAACTTAGAATTCCTCGGTCCATCGGAATAAGATGGGGGACGAAGGTGACTGCAATCTTTCTCTGACCCAGTAAACTCAACTCTTGCTCAATCTCAGGAGTGTGTCGGTGTGCAAAGATCTTATACGCCTTGACTCCCTCATTCACCTCACAGAAAAGCGATTCCAGGACCACATCCCTTCCCGCACCGCTGACTCCCGACTTGGAATCAACAACAATACCTTCGTGGGAAACCAGTCCACCCTTCAATAAAGGCGCTAAACCAATCAATGCCCCAGTAGGATAGCAACCTGGGTTGCCCACAATCTTAGCGCCTCGGATTTTATCCCGATGGAGTTCCGGAAGTCCGTAGACGGACTCGCCAAGAAGATCGGAAGCAATATGCTTCTGATACCAGCGTTCATAAACCGAAGCGTCCTTCAATCGAAAATCAGCGCTCAGGTCAACCACTCGTTTGCCTGACCGATAAAATAGAGGGACTGTTTCCATCGCAGTCTTATGGGGAAGCGCTGTAAAGATCAGATCTGCTTTCTTTGATATCTGCTCTATGTTGAGCTCCTCACATGTTATCTGGAGGGCTTTCATTAAGGATGGAAAGACCTGTCCAATCGGAAGGCCTGCATATTTTTGAGAGGTCAGCGCCGTCACCTCCACCTCAGGGTGATGAAGAAGAAGACGCAGAAGTTCTGCCCCTGTGTACCCTGTTGCTCCAATAATGGCCACTTTTGTTTTCATCCGTCTTCCTTTCCTATTTTTCTGAAGAAATTTTATCTAAAAACGCATTCGCGTTGAGTATCTTTATATCCCGATATCCGCCTAACTTCAACAGATGAACATCTCCGGTAACAATGTAACTTGCTCCGCCTTCCACCGCACATTCCAGGATTCTATTGTCCTCCGCATCTTCCGAAACCACACATAGGGTTTTCGAAGGGTTTACAAAATCCGAAATGGCAATAAGTTCTGCGAGGATAACCTGAACCGCTTCAGGGGAGTAGTCAAACTTAGGCCTTCGCAAGACTCCTCTCAACTCTTCCAGAATGGGTTCTGATAGGCAGAGTTGGATTTCTCCACGGATGACCTTCTCCAGAACTCGTCTGGGTTTGCCTCCAAAAAGAATGGCGGAGATCAGAACGTTCGTATCCAAAACTACCCTGACCACTATTTTTTCTTCTCTCTGCGATAGGCTGCAATTTCAGATTCGATATCGGATTCTACCATCCCTTGCTCGGCGGTTTTCATCTTGCCCGAATGAAATATCTGCCTCCAGCGATGCCTGCGTTCAATGTAGCCTCGTGCCGCCTCCCGGATCAACTCGGAACGCGACCGGGATTCTTCTTCTGCCACCCGATCGATCTGCTTCAGGAGATCATCATTGAAAGAGATATTGACTGTGCTCGATTTCATCGTCATCCCTCCCATCACCATCAATATACATACAATCTTTGTATATTGTCAAGAGGCCACTGTGGAAACAACAGCAGGAAACTCAATAAAAAAGGGGAGGCATAAAGACCTCCCCTTTCCTTTAAATCCGTAGGATCATGGAATTAACGTTTTGAGTATTGAGGTCTTCTTCGAGCTCCTCTCAATCCGTACTTCTTACGCTCTTTAATCCTCGAATCCCTTGTCAGAAGACCAGCCTTTTTCAGGGCATCTTTAAACTCCGCCTTGACTTGGAGCAGGGCTTTTGAGATCCCATGCCGGACCGCTTCGGATTGACCAGCAATCCCTCCACCATGGACGTTGGCTTTCACATTGAATTGATTCCGGGTCCCTGTCAGATCAAAGGGCTGCATGATGACCATCTCGCAGGTCTCCCGACCAAAATACTCCTTCAGAGCCCTTTCGTTAACGACAAATTTCCCCTCCCCCGGTTCCAACCAGATCCGGGCAATCGAGGTCTTTCTCTTTCCTGTGGCATAGATGGGTTCTGACACTTTTTTCTCCTTTTTAAAATATCCGAATTATCCGAATGACAGCAAATTTAGCGAAAAGTTCGTTTCATTCGTTTCCATTCGTTTATTTATTCGGTATTAAACCTGAAGTGAAATGGGTTTCTGGGCTTCATGGGGATGTTTGGCCCCTGCATAGATCTTCAATTTTCGTATCATCTGACGGCCCAGACTGGTCTTAGGCAACATCCCTTTCACAGCGATCCGGATCATTTCAGTGGGTTTCTTGGCTAACAACTTTTCAGCGTTCATCTCCCTGATCCCACCCGGATGCCCTGTGTGATGATAGTAAATCTTATCCTTCATTTTCTTTCCGGTCAAAGCCACTTTCCCGGCATTGACGACAATGACAAAATCACCCGTATCCACATGGGGAGTATAAATCGGTTTCTTTTTTCCCCTCAGGATGTTAGCCAGTTCAGTCGCCAATCTTCCTAAGACTTTCCCTTCTGCATCGACAAGATACCACTGATGTTCCACTTCTTCTTTTTTAGCCTGATAGGTCTTCATAAAATCACCTTAATTAGCGTTTTAGTTTAAGACATTCGAAACGTAACTGTCAAGAAGTTACCTTTTTCTCTATCTCTTGCTTTCACTCACACGAGGATGAGGAGCGGGGATGAATATCTAACGTTTCTTCTTCCTGCTAAACTGTTTATCCCAGAACAGTACGACGGGGCTAGCTACATAGATTGTAGAATAGGTTCCGGAAATGAGACCCACGATGAGTGTCAGGGCAAAATCGTGAATTACTGGCCCTCCGAAAAAGAAGAGAATCAGTACAACCATCATCACGGTTCCCGATGTGAGGATCGTCCGTCCGAGAGTCTCGTTGATGGCGGTGTTAAAGATCGTTTCGAGGTTCTCTTTCCTGTATTTCTTGACATCCTCCCGAACCCGATCGAAGATGACAATGGTATCATTGATCGAGAATCCGATGATCGTCAGGATAACAGCCATCAGGGGCAGGGAATATTCAAGGTCGAAAATGGATATGGCTCCGTATGCGATAATGATGTCGTGGACCAGGGCGGCAATTCCTCCCAATCCGAAAGAGATTTGCCTGAATCTCCATGCCACGTAAATGAGGATGGCGATAAAAGAGAGAGACACCGCCCAGAGAGCCTTGGCCTTCAAATCTTTTCCCACTTTTGGGCCAACCACTTCCACTCGCCGGATTTCCAGGTTTTTACCCTGAAATCGCTGCTGAAGATCCGCTTGAATCTCTTTTGAAATTTTCTCGAGATCATCCTCGCCTTTTTCAATCCGGATTAGAAACTCATTCTCTCCTCCGAATTTCTGAACCATGGCATCTTTTGATCCTATCGCCTCCATGGCATTGCGAACTTCGGAGATATCCACATTCTGAGCAAATCTGATCTGGAGCAGGATGCCTCCTGCAAAATCAACCCCGTACCTCAGGCCATTGTGAAGGAAGATGGATCCAAGGCTCAAGAGAATAGCGATCCCTGAAATCCAGACCGTAATCTTCTTCTTTCCGATAAAGTCAAATTTCGTCCCTGGTCTGATTAACTCCATAGCATTCACTCACTTAAATGCTCAACCGCTTGACATTCACCTTCAGGGTGAGAAAATCAAAGATCCATCGGGTCACATAAACAGCTGTAAAGATATTGGATAAAAGACCGATACACAAAGTGACGGCAAACCCCCTCACTGGACCTGTCCCAAACTGATAAAGAAAAAGGGCAGCAATTAATGTGGTAACATTCGAATCCAAAATGGTGACAAAGGCCCGCCGATAACCCTCGTCAATGGCGGCCCTAATCGTCTTCCCCCATCTCAACTCCTCCTTGATCCTTTCATGGATGAGAACATTAGCATCCACTGCCATTCCAATCGAAAGGACAAGGCCTGCAATGCCAGGAAGGGTGAGCGTGGCCCGAAAAATTGCAAGCGCCCCCATCACCAAGATGATATTGAGGATGAGAGCGACATCAGCAATCACACCTGAGACACGGTAATAGAAAATCATGAACAGCGCAACGAGAGCAGCGCTGATCAGTGTAGCAATGATCCCTTTTCGGATGGAGTCCTGCCCAAGCGACGGTCCTACGCTTCTCTGTTCGAGGATCTTCACGGGTGCGGGCAAGGCGCCTGCCCTGAGCACGATGGCCAGGTCGCCTGCTTCTTTCATATCAAATCGGCCAGTGATCTGCGCCCTTCCTCCTGCGATCTTCTCCTGAATGACTGGAGCGGAATAGACATTGTCATCTAGAATGATGGCCAATCTCCGCTTCACATTGGCTCCGGTGATTTGCTCAAAGAGTTTGGCTCCGATATCATCAAATTCGAGCGCCACATAGGGTTCATTGAACTGGGTGTCGAGGGTAACCCGGGCATCCTTTAACACCTCTCCAGTCATCAATGTCTTCTCTTTTAAAAGGAAGGGATTCTTCTTCACCCCTCCTGTCTTCGGATCGACAAACCTCTGATAGAGGATGATGCTCCCTTCTGGTGGATTCCCTTTCAATGCCTCTTCAAGATTGCCATCTTCATCCACCAGTTTGAATTCCAATAAAGCAGTCCTTCCGATGAGTTCGATCGCCCTCTGGGGATCTTTGATTCCTGGGAGTTGGATCAGAATCCGGTCTGTTCCCTGAAGGGTGATCTCAGGCTCTGCCACACCGAATTGATCGATCCGGTTCCTGATGGTCTCGAGTGCCTGATCAACGGCGCTTTTTCTGACCTGTTCGGCCTGACGGCTGTCCAGAACAAGAACAACCTTCCAGATCCCTTTATCCAGAGAAGTGGTGGAAAGTTCCTGCATGATGCTATAACGCTGGCTCAGGAGTTTCTCCCAGTTAGCCTTGTCGCCTGAAACCTCGAGAACAATCTGATTGCTCTTCTCCCTCTCCAATTTTCCGACGGGGATGGCCTTATCCCGAAGGTCATCCCTCAGATTATTTTTAATCCTTTCCACATAGCTCTCGACTGCCTTCTCCGCCTCCACCTCCAGGATGAGGTGCATTCCACCCTGTAGGTCAAGCCCAAGGTGGACCTTTTCCGTGGGAATGATTTTATAAAACAAGGTCGGCAGCTCGGGAGTCAATGTTGGCAGAAAAAGCAGGACAGCAAAAAGGGATACTGCCGCATAGACGATCAAACGCCATTTCAGGTTTCTCAACATAGTTATCAAACCCTCACAAAGAGATTTCTACAAAGGCCAAGAAATCTCTATATCTATATAATCTGTGAAATCATTTTTAAAATCTTTGAAATCAGAGAGCAAAGGTATTTTCAGAGCTCTCACAAAATGAATCCAAGGGTTTCTAAACCCTTGGATTTCAAAAACATAGCCTATCATTCGATTTTTTTCAAGAGGGAAAGTAATAAAAAAAAGGCCCAAGGGAAATTCACCCGTTCGACCGCGCGAAGTTCTGTCTTTAAAGGCGGGGAAGGAAACTTTTCGATAGACTTGAGGCTATGAGTTGCGTGAAGCACGGGATCGAATGGCGCGGCTCAGGGTGAACCTTGAGCAAGCCCGGGCGTTCACGCCAGAGAGTCGAAAGGTTCACTTGGGCCTGGAACCTTTTCATTGACCGCGCTTTACTTCGTGTCGCTCCATTTACCGTATTTTTCTCTCAATATCCGGTGGAGAATCTTTCCGGTGGGAGTCATGGGCATCTCTTCGTCCTTAATAAAATCAACTGTTTTAGGAATCTTATATCCTGCGATCTTCCCTCTGCAATGATCGATCAACTCCTTTTCCGTTGCTGCCTTGCCCTGATTTAATGTCACAATCGCTTTGACAGCCTCACCCCATTTCGGGTCTGGAATACCAATCACAGCCACATACTTAATGGCAGGATGGGACCCAAGCATATTCTCCACCTCCGAAGGAAAGACATTCTCACCGCCGGTGATGATCATATTGGCCTTTCGATCCACCAGAGTAAAGTATCCATCCTCGTCCTGATAAGCCATATCCCCTGCCGAAAACCATTCCCCCTGAAAAACAGATTTGGTCTTTTCAGGATCTTTCCAATACTCCTTAAAGACATGAGGAGTTCGTGAATAGAGTTCCCCCACCTGTCCTCTGGGGACTTCCTTGCCGTTTTCGTCAAGAATCTTGATCCTGTCCGTTCCCCAGATCTCTCTTCCAATGGAGCCCAGTTTCTTAAACTGTTCTTCAGGCCTGAGTAGGGTTACCAGTCCGGCTTCTGTTGAACCATAGGCCTCCCAGAGCTCCGCATTCTTGAAATAGTTCATGATGGCCATCTTGGTGTCTTTTCTAGCAGGAGCCGAAGAGATGAGAAGCTGCCGAATCGAGCTGACGTCGATGTTATTCTTTACCTCGTCAGGAAGTGAGAGCATCATAATATAATGGGTGGGGACGAGAGAGGTGAAGGTAATCTTCTCTTTCTCAATCGTCTTCAACAGATCCACAGGATCGAAAC
>Ga0194125_10011106_pt1 | contig 12170 bp, 11 predicted proteins | sample TA2KigC250mmetaG_FD_148626 | JGI IMG/M metagenome (GOLD analysis project Ga0194125, IMG submission 148626) | Freshwater microbial communities from Lake Tanganyika, Tanzania - TA2015034 Kigoma Deep Cast 250m | ecosystem: Environmental > Aquatic > Freshwater > Lake | place: Tanzania: Lake... | reverse complement strand
TTCCTGTAATTCTTTTTTAGCTGCTTCGGTTTCGACTTTAGCAAAAATCATCAGGCACCCCCTGGGTAAATTTTTACCAGTATACCTGATGGAAAGTAAAAGTGCAAGTTTATTTTTGAAAACTACCAACATGCCAATTTTTCAAAATGTTACTTCAAAAACTTATTTTCTCCCTATTGTAGGGTGCGGAAAATAGGTACTTATTACTCCGTTAAGTTTTGAGGCACAATTTCAAGCTGAACATGGTATTAGTTAATCACCTCAGTAACCACCTTACCTGGCAAGATGTTCTGTACACGAGTGGTGAACAAGAACCGGCGTGCAAAATGTGCATAGTGATGCAATTATTGCTTACTTTTTTCCTTAGTGTTTTTGTTGATTGATTGCTTCGTTCGCAACTTTATTCCTTAGTGTTTCTTTTGATCAAACTTTTCCTTTTAAAAGAAAAGTTTGGTTACTTTTTGACTTGGTGTCCGTTTTTTCATGACCAGGTGTGAATGAAATGCCTTCACTTTCCTGTTAATATATGGTATAATTAGGTCAGAAAAACCCACTTGGCATTTTAAATCAGACTCTAAAATCTTAACCAATGCATACAAAGGTAGGTCATCATGATTAAGCTTGGTATAATTTCTGCAGCAACGTATGGTGCGACATATCGAGGGGAAGATGTGCCCCGGACGCCAGGGTCTTTTCACGGTACAGCTTTCGCTTCGACCTATAACGGCTTCGATGCGGTCAAGGCGAAGCAGTGGAACTGGACGTTCGCCACCGCAGAAAAGCGCATCCCGGGAGCGCAAATAGTCAAAATCTGGGACCCGCACCGGGAATGGGCAGAACGCCTGGCAGAAGCCTGCTACATTCCTCAAGTGTGCGAGACACCGGAAGTTTGCGCTGATGATGTAGACGGTGTGATTATAGTAGACGATGGTTCCGGTAAACAATCTGACTATGCTGAATATCCGTTGCGCAAGGGAGTGCCGACCTTTTGCGACAAACCGTTAGCAATGACCGCTCGTCGCGCCAAAGAGATAGCTGAACTTGTCAGAAAAACAGGCACACCGTTCATGTCCGCCAGCTCATTGCGCTTTGTTCCTGACATCATCGCTCTTAAAAATGAGATTCAGGATTTAGGTGAGGTGCATTTAGCGACGACTATCTGCGGCAATGAACTGGTTTACTATGGTATACATGCCCTTTCGATGTATTATGGCCTTTTCGGCGGCGGGGCAGTCTCATGCCTGAATGTGGGCCAGCCAGGGCGTAACATTGTCCGTGTGCGCTTCAAAAATGGGCGAGACCTCCTGCTGATGGTTGCAGAGGCGGAATACATGCGGGCGGGCTATCAGATTAACATATACGGAACTAAAGGGTGGCGCTCTTTGATGCCGAATCTAACAGATCTTTACTACTACTTGCTGGAACGCTTCATACACATGCTTATAACCGGTGAAGAGAGTGTTCCCGTTGAAGAAGAAGTCGAAGTAATCGCGGTACTCGAAGCGGGGAAGCGTTCCCTTTTCGAATCTCGCGAGGTAACTTTAGCTGAAGTGATGAAATAAATCATCAGATTCCACGGCTAACGTCGTCATGAAACCCTTTATGAATAGGAGAGAACCATGACTTATAGATGCGCGTTTCTTGGTTGTGGCCCGCGTGCCAACGGCCACGCGGCTGCCTACGAATATATAGACCGGGGTACTATGGTTGCCTGTTGCGACCTAAATGAGTCACGCCTTAACGCTTATGGCGAAAGGTACGGGATAGCCGGCCGTTATACCAAACTTGACGAGATGCTGGCAAAAGAAAAACCAGATGTTGTTCATCTGGTTACCCCCCCAACGTTGCGCGTCGAGTTAATGACGCAATTATCCACTGCTGGTGCGCCAGGTGTGATTGTGGAAAAACCCATCTGCATCGGTGCTTCGGATTACAAGGCTCTACGAGACCTGGAACAGAAGAGCAAGACCAGGTTCGTCGTCAATCACCAGTTGCGTCATCATCTGAAGATAGTAGAATTTCTCAGGGATGTAGCGGCGGGAAAGATTGGGCAGGTGCGCTTCATCGACGCATCGGCTGTGCTGCCAATGGCTGGTCAGGGCGTTCATGTGCTTGACCTGATTTTTGCCTTCTCAGGTTACGCGCCGGTTGAGACGGTTTTTGGCGCTTCATCGGGATACGATGACATCAACGGCACTCACCCAAGCCCCAGGACTGCTGAAACGCTTATCACTTTCAAAAACGGCATTCGTGCGGCTCTGCAAGCTGGTGAGGGCGCGCCCATGCTTGATAGTTCTGCTCCCAACTGGGGACACAAGCGCATTGCGGCGTATGGCACTCATGGCTTCCGGCACTGGTGGATGCAGGGTTGTGAAAAATCCCTTCCCGATGGAACGATTGAAAAACTGGCGCATGACTATGCTACTGAGGATGTGCATGGACAAGCAGGATTGATTAATGCCCTGTTTGACTGGCTGGAAGATGAGAGTAAAATCAGTCCGACGAATCTGAGAACGGCTCTGGATGAATGGTTGGTGATTTTGGCGGGTTACCTGAGTACGGTGGAAGCGCGTCCAGTAGACTTGCCGTTCGAGCCCCCTGATGACCTGCTGGGTCGCTTCAAGACATTTGTCGGAGCAGAATAACGGGTAGCGTCCAGAATGATGATTTCTTACAACCTTTGTCAGCGAAGCTAAAAATCTGTGGGCAACGCTGCTGGTTTAAGATTCTCTGCTGGAAAGTCTTGAGATAATCTGCGGCAATGCCCTCGATTTACCATTGAGGGTCATCATTGGTGTTTACAACTGGCAGCCCTAAAATAAAGTTAAAGGAGTCTAAAATGAGAATCGGCATACATACAGGTTCGCGCGTTGTTGACCAGATTGCTAATGAATGTCGCGAGTTGGGTGTAAGTGAAGTGTTTCTCAGCGCTGGTGCTATTCCAGAAATAAATTGTGATAAAGTCAAAAAGTTTAAGGATGAGCTGATAGCACGAGAAATCACGCTCTCCGGGATGATTATACCTGTTCCTTCTAAGGATGCAGTTCTGGGTAATAATGAAGCAGAAGTAGAACGCTTGTGTGAAATGCTGCGCGCCATCGGCGAAGCCGGCGTTGGAACGGTGTTATTCTACCCGCTGGATTCGTTTCTATTATTTAAGGAAGATAGTCCTTCAAAACCCATTCTGGATGTCACAATAGGCAGTGAAGAATGGGCTCGGATAATCGAATTTTTTAGAAGAGTGGCAAGTGTTGCGGATGAAGTGAAGCTCAAAATCGCCAACCACGTTTGGGCCGTTGACCTCCTGCGGGAAATCTGGAACACTGTTGGCAGTCCTAATCTTGGTGTGGCGTATTGCCAGGGAATGTACATCATTGGCGAAAATCCTCATACTGCTGTTGAACGGTTAGGAGTCGAACGCATCTTTTTCTGTCATGCACGTAATCTTGTCAGACATGGTGTGGGTTTTCCTGGTCACGAAGAAGTGCCGCTTGATGAAGGTGACGTTGATATTGCACAGTGTGTGAAAGCCCTTGCTCAAGCAGGATATGACGGCTTAATCATTCCTGAGCATTTAGGCAATGGAAACATGGCAGAAGCAGTTATTTACTTGAAATCATTATTGGCAGCATAATAACTGGAAATAAGCGCAGCTTAGTCCTCGGCAGAGGGAAAAGGATGGAAGGGAGGGAAAGGAAGAAAGGAATTGCCAATTGCCATCCCTTCCTTCCTTTAAACGGCAAATCAGTCAATGGTCACAACAAATGTCACCGTGCAATAGTTTACAGGAGAACAATCAATGCGATTAAGAAACAAAGTTGCCATCATTACAGGCGCTGCCTCTGGCATCGGCGCCGCGACGGCAAAATTATTCGCCAAAGAGGGTGCAAAAGTCGCCATTGTAGACAGCAAAGCCACTGGCGCTGAAATTCTTGGTGATATCCAGACGGCTGGCGGCGAAGCCATTTTCCTGCAAGCCGATGTGACACAGGCGGAATTGGTGCAGCAGATGGTTGAAAAAACAGTTGCCACTTACGGCAGGTTGGACATCTTGCATAATAACGCCGGCATCTTCGTTGTCGGTGATGTGCTGTCGTTAGAGGAAGCGGATTTTCATCGCTGTATCAATACCAATCTCAAGAGCGTTTATCTGGCCTGCAAATACGCCATCCCACATTTTATCCAGGGGGGCGGCGGTGTTATCATTAATACCGCGTCAACCGCGGGATTAGCCGGAGGGAAAGGCTATTCGGTATACAGCGCGTCGAAAGCCGGAATTATACTGCTGACGCAGTGTATGGCCTTGGACTTTGCGTCGGCAAACATTCGGGTAAACAGTGTCTGTCCAGGGCCAACTGACACACCTATGATTATGCCTGATGACCCGGTCAAACACGCCGCACAACTGCGCCGGTGGGCGAAGGAATTGCCGATTGGACGAGCCGGAAGACCGGAAGACATCGCGCAGGCGGCGCTCTATTTAGCTTCAGATGACGCCGCTTTTATTACCGGAACAGCGTTGGTTGTCGATGGCGGACGCTTACTCGTAGGCATAGGTAGCCGTAGTTCAGGCGAAGTTAAGTCGTGAGCTTATGGGCAATTTTATCCCGTCTGCTTTCGGGGTTTATGAAGTAACAATACCATGTGTCTCAACTTAAGACCATTTCGCGTGTATACCACTGTTCCTCCCCCTTGATGGGGGAGGTTAGGAGGGGGTGAAAAAAGGAATCTAATTTTGCTTTCACCCTCCCCTAACCCCTCCCGTCAAGGGAGAGGAACGTAGGAAAAACTCTTAACTTGATGCCCCCCCTTTGGTAAGAGTGGCTAAGAGGGACTGTTGAACGAAGCGAAAACAGGCAGCCCTCCTGTTCCATCTCTTTTGGGCTGGGACGGAGAGCAGCCACTACGTTAAATGATTTTTTCAGCAGTTCCTAAATCAAAATCGGTTGTCCACTACGAGCAGATTTTTTGACTGCCAGGCATACACGCACCGCCTCCCGTCCTTCTATGCCATTGGGAATCGGGGTTTTATTTTCTTGGATGCATTCCACAATATGCTTAAATTCGCCTGAAAAACCACCGGCATCGTCAAAGTGCATTGTTTTTACATCCGTAGGATTGTTGCGGTAAATGTAACGCAGGTCAGTTGGATTATCAAATCCTCCATGCACTTCCGCCGCCATCTTTTTGCTTGAGATAGCAAGAACTTCCTGAGTGAAACCCCATTCCGAACCGTATCCCGCCGCGACAGTAGCAATGCCGCCGCTTTCAAATCTTAGTGTAAAAACCGCGGCGTCGATTTGTGGAGCGCGATGCGCCATGAATAAATTGCCGCCTTCCGCATATACCCTCATCACGTTCCCCATCAATGAACGCAAATTGTCGATAGCATGGACGGTATTTTCCAGAATTGGGCCGCTGCCGTCGTCTTCCTCCCAGAACCAATCCTTTTCCACTCTTCCTAACGCAAATTTATAATCTGCCCATAGAATCTGCCCGAAGTCCAACTTTTCCCTGATGAAGCAATACGCCGGCGCAAAGCGTTTTTTCAAACCAATCATCAATTTCACCTTGTGCTGCTCGCATGTTTTTATCATCGCATCGCAATCCTCAATGCTCGGTGCCATCGGCTTTTCGCAAAACACATGCACGCCTTGCGAAGCTGCTAATGCCGTGATTTCACGATGGGACTTCGGCGGGGTGCAAATACTGATTAAATCCAAATCGCCTTTGTCAATTAGCTCTTCCGCTGTTTGAAAAGCTGATATCTTGTATTCATCTGTTGTCTGTTTCGCCGCCTCAATGCGAAGGTCAGCTACTCCGACGAGCTGAACTTCCGGCATTTGGGCATAATAATGCAGATGTGTCCTTCCAATTCCTAATCCAACAACACCGGTTCTTAAACTCATAAGTTATCGCTCCTTTAAATTCCTCATTCCAGACTTCCGAAGTCTTGGAGACTTCGGAAGTCTAAATTTCTACCGTAATAAAAAATCGCAAATGGTAAAAGTATAAAAGGGCTAATGCATTGTAACATAAGTAGCTATGAATTTGGTTTTTTATCTTTTTCATAACCGCAGAGAACGCAGAGGAGGCGCTGAGGACGCAGAGGTAAGAAATCATCTCAGTGTTCTCTGCGTCTTCCCCTCCTGGGAGGGGTAGGGGTGGGTAGTGTCCTCTGCGGTTTCAAAAGTATAAAACCAGTTTCATAATTACTTAAGTCTTGACATCTGAGAGATTTTATGTTATTATCTCCTGAAAAACGACGGAGATAATAAATGTCAGAGAAAAATACAACGTAAAACTAACTGAAACCGAAAGACAGGAACTCGAAAACCTGACGCGTCGTGGTAAAAGTAGCATCCGACAACTGACCCGTGCTCGTGTGTTGTTATTCTCGGATGAAAAACGTCCCAATGGTCCCTGGGCAGATGCGGAAATTGCGGCGCTTTTGGCTGTAAGTCTTTCGACTATTGCATTGTTAAATAAGTCTTGACATCTGATAGATGTTATGTTATTAATACGACTTTTTCACTTGGGAGAAGTTTTCGGGTAAAGAGGAAAAAACTAAACGGCTAAGTGGCAAAATGGCAAAACGGCAAGAGGGCAATTTTTCTTTAACCGTCTTGCCTCCTTGCTGTTTTGCCTCCTACCGTCTTGCCACCTTGCCCTTGACGTTTCACCGGCCATCTTGACCGTCAGAAAGCGATAACTGAAAAAGTCGTATTATTAACAAAGAAATGGGTCCCAATCCAAATCCCGTTCTGTGTGCTACCACCTACTGCGTAACCGGGGTTCCAAACACCACAGTATCTCAAAAGGAGATTTGGAAAAATGCACGAACTTCTGAGACAACTCATAGAAAATGTTCACTTGACGGGCAATGTACGCGCTGATATGCGTATATTCCTGGTTCACCACGGGCAAGCGAAAACCGTTAGCCATAGCATTTTGGTAGCCGCAGAAGCAAAACGGCTCGCCGCTAAATTCGGTACCGATGAAGCACTGGCTGAAGTGGCTGGCTTGTTGCATGATATTAGTGCTGTGTTCCCACCCGATAAGCGCAATCAGACCGCCAGGCAACTAAGCTTAGATGTTTTGCCGGAGGAAGATACTTTTCCAATGATTATCCACCAGAAACTCTCGGCTGTAGTGGCGCGAGAAATCTTTGGGATTACCAATGAAGCCGCTTTGAGCGCCATTAGTTGCCATACGACGCTCAGATTAAACGCATCGCTTTTGGATAAAATCGTATTTGTTGCTGACAAAATTAAATGTGACCAACCCGGTGAGCCGCCCTATTTGTACAGTATTTTAGCGGCTCTGGAACAGTCTTTAGACCAGGCGGCGTTGTGTTATTTAGATTATTTATGGCAGCGGCGCAACACCTTGCGTGTGGTTCACCCCTGGTTAGTGGCGGCATATAAACAACTCAGTTGCCAATAACAGCTTATGAAAAATTTAGAGTTGAAATCAAAATGTGTCAACCTGGAAAAACTGTGCCTGCTTATGTTCGAGCTTGGCGCAGAATATCAAAAAACGATGCATCAAATCGATACATATTTCAATGCCCCAAAAGGAAGATTGAAACTTAGAGAAATTGACGGCGAAATAGCTCAATTCGTTTACTACGAACGGGCAGATGAAAGCGCGCCGCGCTACAGTAATTATTCTATTGTTGAGATTACGGATGCGTCTGGATTTAAACAGATGATGATGAATGCCTTAGGGGTGAAGGCAATAGTCGATAAAGTGCGCGAATTGTGGATGTATGGTAACACGCGTATTCATGTCGATGATGTAAACGGTTTAGGGCACTTCGTCGAACTGGAAACAGTCATCACTAATCAGACGAACACAGAGGCGCAAGCGGAACATCATTTGGTGAAACGCGCGTTGGAAATTGATGCTGCTGAGATAGTTCCTGTTTCATACAGCGATTTGATTTTGAAAAGTAAGGATGGTCAACTTCCCAATAATTGATATTGTTTGCATTTTTCTGTTGACATGAAGCAGAAGGTGTGTTAAATTAACTCTATAGAAATGAGTAATGAGTAATAAGTAATTATGGTTCTTTACTCATGATTGCTTCGTACCTCGCAACCTTTGGCTTATTACTCATTACTGGTAACTGGCAACTTAGGTTAACTAGCAACTTGAGTTAAATTATGAAACAGTCTTTTTCAGCGAAAAAAAGTGAGAAGTTATTCTACTTCTTGTTCTCTCGTTTTCTCGTTTTCTCGTTTTCTCGTTCTCATTTGTTACTTTGTACGATTGTAATTGGCATATTTGGTTTTTTGCCGATGGGTTGTCACCGTCTGGGCGGAGGACAGATTGGTGAACAAATTTCGGGGAGTGACCAGTTAATTCTCAAGAATATTATATCGGAACTCAAGACGCGGTATGATATGGTTGAAACCCTGAAAACGCAGATGAACGTGATAATTGAAACGAAAAACAATAAACAAGAAGTCAGGGAATATCTGTGGTATGAGCGACCTGATAAACTGAAAATATATGCTCTTGGCGCGCTTAATGAACCGAAAGTCGTCGTGCTGGCTGTAGAAGAATCGTTCACAATGGTTTTTATACAGGAAAAAAAAGCGATTAAAGCTCAACTGACCGATGAAGTCCTGACGAAAATATTCAATTTGGACCTGCGCGTTTCAGATGTCCGCAACGCAATATTTGCAAATCCGTTTTTAGATGGGAATACAAAGAATATTCGACTTACCCATTCTGGCGATAACTATTTACTTCAACGGCCGTCTCTGCATGAAAACCACACAGAGGAGATAACAGTAGCTTTAATTAAAAATGTTGATGTTGTTGTGACAAATTGGAAGATTCTAAATTCCAAAGGAAATATTATGCAAGAGATTGAGTTTGACGACTATCGTGGGACCGGAGGTATCCTCCGGCCGCTGAAAGTAGCAATTCATCGTCCAGTCGAAGGAACGGCAATCTATTTTAATGCTGTTCAACCTGAGATAAATGCGGAATTTAAGGATGATGTATTTCGCATAGAACTTCCCCCTGGTACTGAGATTCAAACTTTACAATGAGGTATATTTATGCAGGAGTTACGAATACAAGCATACGCAAAAATTAATCTTTTTCTAAATGTACTTCACAAGCGTCCTGATGGTTATCATGAAATTGAGACGGTGTTTCAGTCTATCGGGTTGTCCGATGACATTATACTAAGGAAACTTTCAAGAGATATCAAAATAAACTGTGAACACTCTCAAGTTCCATTGGATGAATCCAATTTAGCGTATAAGGCTGCTAAACTTCTGCTTGAAGCATCATCACTTTCAGAAGGAGTAGAAATCACAATAAAGAAGCAAATTCCCGTAGCCGCTGGCCTTGGGGGCGGCAGTGCGGATGCCGCTGCTGTTCTGGTCGGATTAAATCAACTTTTTGAGTTGGGATATGAACGTGAACAATTGATGTCGCTTGGCGTCAAACTTGGCGCGGACGTTCCTTTTTGCATTCTAGGTGGAACAGCATTAGGACGCGGCATTGGAGAAATTTTGGAACCTTTGCCGCCGCTTGGAAGAATTTGGTTGACGTTAGTGAACCCTGGATTTATGGTTTCAACAGCATGGGTATATCAAAATTTACATTTGTGTTCCAAAAATGAAAATTTAGGGTTGACTAAATGCCAAAAAAATGTTAATATTTTAATCCAGCAAATTCGAACAAATAATTTGCGAAAAATTTGCGATGAAATGTTTAATGTGCTTGAATCAGTAGTAGTGAGTAAATATCCAGTTGTTTTGGACTTGAAAAACCGGTTGAAAGATTCTGGAGCATTAGGCGCTCTCATGAGTGGAAGTGGCCCGACGGTTTTTGCTTTGATGCCTGATGAATTTCACGCAAAAGCTGCGGCAGAGAAATTATCGGGTGAAACACACTTTTGTACTGCTACAATGACAAGCCCCGTCGGGGTTACTATAACTTGATGGGCGGTGGCCAAACGGTAAGGCACGGGCCTTTGGAGCCTGTATGTGTAGGTTCGAATCCTGCCCGCCCAGATTGCTAAAATATTTTAGAGATTGGTTCAATAGAAATAGGGAGGTAGAATTCATCATGCCAATCACTGTAGAGTCCAGAGCGATACACATATCACCGGATTTGCCTGATATGTTTGTGACTACGGCGTATTCGACTCATGTAAGGGAGAGTAGTGCTTTTGAGACTCTGGTTACATCAGCATTTACAGTACCCGCATGGGCATCCATAAGGCGCGACCAACTATTCGCATTTTGGAACGCGCTTCCTAATTTCATCCATACCGACTTTCCCAATATGAACATAGACCGCGGCTGGTTAGAGGATGATGCTCACTTTGTACGACGCCTGCTTGAACTACAACTTGAAGGAGAAATCATAGGTCCTGTAGGTTGGCCTGAGGACCTTCCTCATTTCCCATCATCAGATCCGTTCTTGCGAGTTGTCGAGTATTGTCAGCATAATCGAAAGCATGTTTCTTTTCCAGAACTCAATGAGTTCAGTCATAGACAAGTGGTTCTTTACTCTTGGGCATTAGCGCGCCTTCACGGTGTCTATGTTGGTAAAGACCAAACTTGTCGTGCATCCGAGGCCCTCGAACAGGTATATGCTCAAGACATCCCAATAAGTCATTCACCTGGACTAGAGGGCGTTACGCTCAAAGAACTAGCGAGCAAAGGTGCGAAGTCTGCATGTTTTTTCCCCCTTATCGCCGGCATCTATGGTGGAATCCAAAGTCTTCTCAGTGCTAACCTCCTATTGGCTTTTCAAATTCTTGGTGTTGGTTCTGGAATGACCTTATGTGCAGTATCGACGCTTTGGCTCGCGGATAAGTTATTCGCTGAAATTAAACATATTGGGCAGGATAAAGAGCTTAATCTGTGAGACAAGTGGAGGTTCGACGTACCTACGTGTTTTTCAAGTAGGTAACATCGTCTAGCCAGTCGTTGCAGTTGACGGCGGTGGTTTTCGGTTTATCAAGCGTGGGTAGGCAAACAACGGTTTTTGGTTTGTAGGGCGTTCCCCCCAAACTGCTACCGCAACATGAAATCAATAAAAGCGGCAAAGTAGTTGGGTTTCATCACATTATCAAATTTCCTGATTACTGATAATTTGATGGGCGGTGGCCAAATGGTAATGAATCTGTTATTCCTACACATATAATGGTTATCGGTTTGTCAAACGTCATTTCCGGATTGCCGTCACCCTGGCGGCGCAACCCAGCGAGTGAATCTGTCTTTATGTATAACGCCGAACCAGGATAAACGACGGAGAGCAACGAGGTAATCATCTTGAGAAGAAGTCGAGTTCTCCTATCAATTCGGCAGAAAGTCAGGGAGAATTTCTATTAGATTACACAGCATGCCAAAGATGAAATGAGGGATGACTCTTTATCAACCGACCCCAGGGGCACCAGATATGTTCTCTGTGGCCCGGCTTGTGATGGCAGAGAAATCAATATGGTTTGTCGAATCTTAGATTTGGGGAAACTGAGAATCATAACAGTTTACTTTTTCCTCTTATTTCTTTTGATCAAACTTTTCTTTCTTAAAGAAAAGTTTGGTTACGCAACTGGAGGTGAACAGCAGTGAAGGAGCTCGAATGTGAATATTGCGGTGGAGTCATTCAGCCGAAAAAGGTTACAGTCGAACACTGGTATGAAGGCAAATTGGTGATTATCAAGGATGTGCCGGTCGGCGTATGTAAGGCGTGTGGAGAAAGGTATTATGAGGCTGCAACTTTAGAACAACTTGATGCAATGGCTCAAGAAAGTGAGTCGGTTCAGGAAAGAATATCTGTCGCTGTCATGGCGTTTGCGCCTTCGTAGCGAGAATGCCCATCATCTGATGAAAGCAGGTTTGCGCCTAACTCGTCGTTGCAATTGTAAGAACATGGCGTATACCATTGAATTTGCTGAATCTGTCAAAGCGCAATTAAGAGAATTGACTGCTCGCCAGCGTTCTACGATATTGGATTCCGTAGAAAGACAGCTTGTTCACGAACCGCTTGTTGAGACGAGAAACAGAAAGCAGCTTCGACCCAATCCCGTTGCACCTTGGGAACTACGTATAGGTGATTTACGAGTGTTTTATGAAGTGGCCTCGGATGAACCGGATACGGTTAGGATTCTGGCAGTGGGTCGGAAAAGAGGA
>Ga0194125_10011105_pt1 | contig 12170 bp, 14 predicted proteins | sample TA2KigC250mmetaG_FD_148626 | JGI IMG/M metagenome (GOLD analysis project Ga0194125, IMG submission 148626) | Freshwater microbial communities from Lake Tanganyika, Tanzania - TA2015034 Kigoma Deep Cast 250m | ecosystem: Environmental > Aquatic > Freshwater > Lake | place: Tanzania: Lake... | reverse complement strand
CTTCAGAGAGAAAATTTTCCTACCGAGAGATTGCTTACTGCTGCTGTAGGAATGTCTGCTGAAGCTGGAGAGTTTACTGAGATTGTGAAGAAGATTGTCTTCCAAGGTAAACCAGTGAACCAAGAAAACTTGTTTCATTTGAAGCGTGAACTTGGTGACATTATGTGGTATGTTGCTCAAGCTTGTCTGGCACTTAATGTTTCCTTGGAAGAGATTATCCAGATGAACTTTGAGAAATTAAGTGCTCGTTACCCTGAAGGTGCATTTAGTATTGAGCGTAGCGAGAACCGAGTAGCAAACGATATCTAATAAATACCCCCTATAAGGGGGATTTTTTATGTCCAAGCAAACTGATAAGAAATGGGAAAAGTATTTTAAGGACAGAGAAGTAGAAACTTTTGTAAAAGCAAATAGTTCAAATACTAGAGGTAAAAGTTATTTACAAGTTCAAAATAATTCAGGAAATCTTTTCAATAAAGTTTTATTGGAACACGGTCATCCCATTACAGTTTTTGAAAGTGATACCTATCATTATACTGGAACTTTCAAAAATCTTATATCTGTAGATGCTGGTAATGAAGGAACAGGGTGGATTCATATTAATTGTATTGATAAAGTAAAAGATGGAAAAGCAACTTTTCAAATTGAATCTACTAAATTAATTCATAGAGGAGAAAGTATAGTAGTTCCTACATTAAATGAACAGGAAAATGTTCCATGTAAAAAATTTACTTCAGCAAGACAATTAGCTGTGTCAATAATTGATGGTTTGACAAATGAACCATCGGTTCCAGATTATATTCTAGAGCAAGTAGTTCAATTTTTTTATGATGATGTAGATGAAGATGCTGGAAGTATAACAGGAAATTCTAAATTTATATGGAATGCTGGTGTATCAGATAAAGAAAAAAATCAGTTGGCAATTTATCTTGGCGAACTTCTCATAGGATATGAAGCTTTATTAGGAAATAATACAACTATTTCTTCACCACAATTATTAAAAACACCAAGCACTGGAAAGTTAGAATATTTTGCTGTCCCTACAGATCCATCATTTGCTGGTGTAGATTCTTATTTGCAATTTATTTACTCTGATGGTGGTAGAGAAAGAAGATTAATATCATCTAAAGCAGGTAAAAAAGGTGCAGACCCTTCTTTGTGGTCTAATGTAATGCCACATGTAACTCCAGATCCTAATAGATTAAATAATGCACCAACATTAAAAGATCTTATGCAAATATGCAAATCAATTGATGGTGGTAAAATTACTGGTGGAAAAGCTATGAGATATGTTTATAGATATGGTGTGGAAAAAATTCTAGGATTTTCGGTTGGACCATCTACATCAACAGAAAGAAATAAAAATCCAACCATAAATCCAGATGATTTATATAAACAATTAAAGGCGGGGTGTTTAGATAATCCAGTTTATGGACAAGTAATTAGAAAAGCAATTCAAGTTCAGTCATCTTTAAACTCTTCCGAATTTCCAACAGCAAGTTCCCGATCTGTTCTGGCATCACTTAAGAAGTGTGGATCTGGAATGACATCACTATTTTCCAGATATATTGCGGATAAATTAAATAGCGAAGAAAAATCAAAAGAAATAATGAGAAACACTTTGATCGGCAGAACAATATTTCAAGCTTATATAGACCTTGCTAAATTTAGAAGAGGTGAAATATTTTTTACAGTTAAAAAAATAACAAACGCAGACATACATATTATTGGCAGTAAATCTGCTACTGATCTTATATCTGCAACACAAGGAACTGTTAATTATACTTTAATTTTTTCAAATTAATGGCAAACATAGTTAAACTAAAACATCTTGAACACCTTGAAGACGAAGTATTGAACTATGGTTCTGAAGGATGTTTTGCTATTGTTAGTTTTCTTACTGAGTTGAAAAATATGATTGGTAAGAAATCTACAGGAGGATTTCTTCAAACAAAATGGGACGGCGCTCCTTCTGTCGTATGTGGTGTAGACCCTATAACAAGTTTATTTTTTGTTGGAACTAAATCAGTTTTCAACAAAAAAGAACCAAAGATATGTTATACAGACGGTGATATTGATAATATGTACGAGGGTGAGTTAAATAAAAAACTCAAAGATTGTTTAAATTATTTTTCTAAACTTGGTATTACTGGTGTGATACAGGGAGACCTTTTGTTTACCGACGATAAGAAAACGCAGAGAGTAGATGGCGAAGAGATAATAGTATTCAGACCTAACACGATTACATATGGTATCCCAACTGATCATCCTATTGGTAAAAAAGTCAATAGAGCTAAAATTGGAGTGGTGTTTCATACTCATTATACTGGTGGTCCTGATCTTGCAGATATGTCTGCACGACCTCGTGTTGATATTACGAGATTTAATTCTGTTGATGATGTTGCCGTTATCTCTAATGATACGGAAGTTCAGCAAGTATCTTTCTCGCAAACGGAAGAACAAAGATTCAACAGATACATCCAGCAAATAAACAGAATGTGTGAAATTTCTGCAGAGTTTCACGATTACCTTGTGGAAAACTCTGGCACCACTGGTGATGCGAAGTTTTTTGTGGGGTCTTATTTAAAACCATTCTTTAATGCAGAGATTAAAGCAGCGAGAACAATTACTAATGTTGATGCTACTTTAAAATCTTTTGCTATGTTCTATAAAGAAAAGATGGATAAGGAAATTAACTCTGTTAAAACTGCCGCCGCCCAAACAAAGAAAAGAGATTTGTTTTATAGCGGTATTAAATACTTAGAAGATCATGAACGACAATTTAAAGCATTTGTTGCTTTGTACAAAACTATTCAGGAAGCAAAACTATTCATTATTCAAAAGTTAGATAGTTTAGAACAGTTTAGAACTTTCGTTGAGATTGATGGTGGTTATAAAGTTACTACTCCTGAAGGTTATGTTCTTCATCAAGATGGAGATATGGTGAAATTAGTTAATCGTATTGAGTTTAGCAAAAATAATTTCACAATAGAAAAGAACTGGAAGAAATGAGTCTCATAGAATACAAAAGTTGTTACTTTACATTTGGCAGATTCCAACCCTGCACTACAGGTCACGCTGAAAATTTCTCAAATCTGAAGAGAATTGCTGGCAGTAATGATTATCGTATTTACATCAGTCAGTCTGTAGATTCTAAAGGTAATAATCCTTTACCTCCTGATGTGAAGTTGACCTATATGACTAAATCACTTCCAGACCATCGTGGTAAAATATTCAGTAGTGCTACTGCTAAAGACCCTGTGACCATCCTTCAGGAATTGCAGTCACTGGGATATGATAATGCATACTTTGTAGTAGGTTCTGATAGAGTTCAGGCGATGCAGTGGATTAAAAAGTATAATGGTAAAGACTTTGTGTTTAATGAACTTGATGTAATCTCATCTGGTGACCGTGATGCTGATGGAGATACATTTGCAATCTCTGGAACTAAAATGAGAAGAGCAGCATTTGCTGGTGACTTTACAACATTTCGTCCAGGCATTCCCACAGCGTTAAATGATAGTGATTGTAAAAAACTTATGAAAGAGATCGCTAACAGATTACCCACAAACTTTAAATAAATATAATATACTCTTAACAATCGTATTAATGTATAAATTTTCAGAGTACACCACGAAGGTTTATATTCGTGAGAAGTATTATAACGGTGAAGTGTTTCCAGAAGGAATGAAAGTAAGAGACAATAATGATAGAATAGGAGTCATTATTCGTCGTGGTCCAAACTATGTTATCTGTTTAGATGAAAACAAAAAAACATTTAGGAGTTGGATTTCAGACCTCCATGAAGTTCATGAATTAGGGACCGACGAAACTCGTGAGTATCTTCAGTGCTTAACTCCTGGCCAAAAGATTGAAAAGTATAGTAAATTAAACACTCCTAAACATACTACTATGATAAATAAAAAGAAAAGTACCTGTAAGGAAATGTTTAACGATAGTTTTTCTAAATTTTTAATTGAACGTTCTGCTGCTGGAATGGGCGGCAAAGAGTGTTTTGGTGAAGTTGATAACAAACAAGAAATCGCTGAAAATTATAATAGTTCATTAATGAATACTGTCGTTGATAATTTATCTTCAGATGATATATTTGAAGGTCTTGCACAAGCACGTAAAAATGTTGGTGCTTCTACTTGCTGGGATGGTTATAAGGCAAAGGGAACTAAAACGAAGAATGGTCGTGAAGTTCCTAACTGTGTAAAAGAAGAAGAAGATTTAGATGAAGCAAAGAAAGGTCTTTATGCAAACATTCATGCAAAGAGAGCTCGTGGTGAAGCACCTGCCAAACCAGGACACGAAGATTATCCAGCAAAAGATGCTTTTAAAAAAGCAGCTAGAACAGCAAAAAAAGAAGCACTTGACCCCGTAGGCAAAGAAGATTCTGATGTAGATAACGATGGCGATTCCGATAAATCTGATAAGTATTTGAAGAAGCGCCGTGCTGCTATAACAAAAGCAATCGCAACTAAAAAAGAAAATTTCTCTAACTGGAGAGAAGAAATGAATTTAGTTGAAAAGTGTAATCATACTAGTGAAGGTGAGCAGTGTCCAGAACATGGTGATGATGCATGTCCTCCTGTCAATGAGGGTTGTGGTTGTGACGGTGGTAAAACAACCAAGAAAGAATCTGCACCTCCAGGCGCTAAGTATGAGCGTATGGTTAAGTATATTAAAAAAGGATATTCTAAGACTAAATAGAAACATCCTATACTAGAGGTTATTATGTCTGCTGTAATTGCATGGGCATTTGCTAATCAAGCTTTGATTGCAACAGTCCTTTTTGCTCTGTCTGAAGCACTTGGAGCAAACCCCAAAGTAAAATCAAACGGTATTCTTTCTTTAGTTCTTCTTCAAGTTCAGGGGCAACTAAAAAAGAGAGGAGCAAAAGATATTACTCCCTGAGTAATATCTAAAACTAGATATCATGGGGGATTTCATTGTCCCCCTTTTTTATAAATATAAAAAGAAACGACTAATTAGGAGAATTAACATGCCTCTATGGGGAAAAAGCACAGCAGATGAATCTAGACCTAAGTGGTTGAGAGAAAATGACAACCCAGCCAACGATCTTAATACATGTTTTGCTGATGAGCGTGGATGGGTGATTAAACATGCAAATGGTCTTGAAGAAGTTCTTGTTGCTGTTGGAGGACTTGGTGGTGCTGGTGCTACTGACCTTCTGGGTAATGCTACTATTGCTGGCGTTTACTTTGCTGCAAGTACATATGCAAAACTTGCAACTGGTACAGTAATTGTTAATTACAACGAAGAAGTTACAGTTACGGCTGGTGCAACTCTTGTAGTTACTGGTTCAGTTGGTGGTGCAATTACAGCAACTGCTGCTGCTCAAACAGGAGTTCAACAAGTAGCATTTACATTCACTGTTCCTAATACAACTCAAACTTTGTCAATCGCTGCTCAAACAATCACTGGTACTATCGTTGATATTGGTACAACAACTGCATCTGATAAGGCATTTGTTGCTGGAGATGTTCAGGGTGCTGGCGGTACAGGAACAGTTAAGACAATCGCTATTACATAATAATTAAATGAGATTTGATGAACTGAATGAAGATAATTATGTTTTCTTCGCTATTAAACATTACAACAATCCTCAATGCACCACACGAGAAGAATTTGAAGAGGACCTAAAAAGATTTAAGTATGTTAAAAAATTAATCAGAAAATATCTGAAAGACGATATACTTAAACATCATTTGATTTTAAATCATATGATAATCCTCTTCAATGTTTTTAATGATGCTACAGTGCCTCTGTTGTTTTATAAGATTGAAAGTAGATGTTGGCCCGTTCTCAAATCTTTTTTAATTTATCTCAATAGATTTCCTGAAGGATATCTCAATTATATTGATCCCGATCTAAAATGTTTAGAAGAACTAAATAGGATATGAAAAACTTAAAAGAACTTCTTCAACAGGCTCGTCGCAAGATGTGGGAAGATGCTCCCACAAATTCTGTGGGAACAGGTGCCAACCTTTCTATTCCACCTGCTGTAGAACCATTTGTTTCTTCTAAAAAGAAAAAATCTTATGATGGAAGAACTAAAGATGGACGTAAGTTCGTAAACACCATTCTTTTAAATAGAGAAAAGAGAGCAAAGAAAAAAATGACTAACGAAGAATTAAATCTTATTGAAGCTGACGAAAAAAATCAGGGTCCCTCAGAAACTGAACGGGCACAAAAGCAAATTGCTCAGCAAAAAAAATTGGACAAACAGAAAGAAGTTCAGTCCAAAGCTCAAGAAGCTAAAGGTAAAATGCAGCGTAAAACCAAAGAAATGGATACGCTTATGAAGGCACGTCTCTCTGATTTCAGAAAGAAGGCTGCTCAAAAAACCACTCAACTTCAAAAGCAAAACAATAGTTTTGATCCAGAAGGTTCTCAACTGCAAGAAACTATTGGCACCATTCAAAGAGGTCATGAAGTACTCGCAACTCTTATGAGAATTGCTCAAGATGCTACCTTTGAGTATAAAGAAGGTTTTGTTCAGTTTCAAGATGGACGTAGTATGAAAATTAATTCAGATGTTGCCAAGCGTATGATTGCAACATTTGAAGCACTGGACCATGACCGTCAGCAGCAGTATCGTTTCCTGATGAATAAGGATGTAGAATCATTCCTCAAGATTATGCAGTTCAATACAACTGCTATGTGAGGTAAATATGTTTGGAATTGGTAAAGACATAGAAGTTTTAGAAGCCAAGTTTCAAATATATGAAGATCTCTCCAAGGAGATGCTTGACAAACTTGAGAGAGCAGTAGATAAAATCAGTGAGGGTAACCAAGCAGTTGCCCTTATACTAGAGCGCCACGAAAATAGATTAGAACAAGTAGATAAAGCAGACGCAGCAATTTTAGAATTAATTAAAGCTATTAATTCTAAATTAGACAAACTTGAAAAAAGAATTGACGAACTTTCAAAGTTTCGTTGGATAACTATTGGCGTCGCTACTGCTGCTACTGTTGTTATTGGTTCAGCTACATTCTTTGGTAATATCTTGACAACTGGAAACGGCGGTGCTACTATGGGAGGTAGTCAAGCAGTTCCTACACGATGAGTTTTATTGACAGCAAATACATTAATTTGATTTCTCCACGACTTGTAAAGTTTACTAAAAAGAAAGAAGATTTATATACATTCAGGTGCCCCTACTGCGGTGATTCGGCAAAGAACCGAAACAAAACACGGGGGTATTTTTATCGCAAGCGTAATGATTATTTTTTCAAGTGTCACAATTGTGGTGTTGGCAGAACACTGACTAATTTTCTTAAAGATAATGATACTCTTCTTCACGATGAGTATATTATGGAACGTTATAAGGAGGGGTTGACTGGTAAAGCAACTAACACTCCAGAACCAGAATTTAAAATTAAGTCACCAAATTTTAACAAAAGTATTTTCTCTGATCTTCAAAAAATTTCAATTCTAAATAATAAGCATCCAGCAAAAGTATACCTCACCAACCGCCAGATTCCAGAGAAATTTTTCTCAAACTTCTACTACGCAGAGGATTTTAATGCTTGGGCTCGCTTGGATAATTCTCACCAAGAATCAAGAATTGTCATACCACTCATCACACAGGAAGGAAAAGTCTTTGGTTATCAGGGTAGGTCTCTGGACCAGAATACAAAGTTACGCTATATCACTACCATCCTGGATAAAGGATACCCTAAAGTATTTGGACTCAATAATTTAGACCCATCGCAAACAGTATATGTCACAGAAGGACCATTTGACTCCTTGTTTATATCAAACGCAATCGCAATGTGCGGATCTGATGTTACCCTTGATGATTTCAACTTCAATGATGTTGTTTATATATTGGACAATGAACCACGAAACAGACAAATCGTTGACAAATATGAAAAACTCATTAGTCAAGGTAAACATGTAGTTATTTGGCCTAGTATAATTAAAGAAAAGGACATCAATGATATGGTGATGTCTGGACACGATGTTCAAAATATGGTAGAATCAAATGTCTACCAAGGATTAGAAGCACAAGTTAAATTTACCGCCTGGAAGAAAGTATGAGTAACGGAATTAAAGTTGTAAAGCGCGATGGATCAATTGAACCTTTAAACCTTGATAAGATTCATAACATGGTAGAATGTGCCTGTGGGGGTCTCGCAGGTGTCTCTCCATCACAAGTAGAGATACAATCTGGTATTCAATTCTATGATGGCATTACAACTGATCAAATTCAAGAAATTCTTATTCGCTCTGCCAGTGATTTGATTTCATTGGAGAACCCTAATTATCAGTTTGTTGCAGCCCGACTGTTGTTGTTTGGTCTTTATAAACAAGTATTTGGTCCTGATTGGAATAATGGATTTCCTCAATTAGGAGATCATTTATATCATGGAATTATGAAAAATGTTTATGATAAAGAATTATCTTCAAAATATACTGATGAAGAGTGGGACAAATTAAATTCTTATATTGTTCATCACCGTGATTATTTGTTTACATATGCTGGTCTTCGTCAAGTTGTAGATAAATACCTCGTTCAGGATCGTAGTGTTGGATCTGTGTATGAAACTCCCCAGTATGCTTACATGTTGGTGGCAGCGACAATTTTTGCTGAGTATCCTAAACAAACTCGTCTGGACTATGTAAGAAAATACTATGACGCAATCAGCAAGCACAAAATCAACGTGCCAACTCCAATCCTCGCAGGAGTTAGGACGCCTCTGCGACAATTCGCTAGTTGTGTTCTGGTTGATTCTGACGACACCCTTGATAGCATCTTCAGTAGCGACATGGCTATTGGTAAGTATGTTGCTCAAAGGGCGGGCATCGGCATCAACGCAGGTCGCATCCGTGCTCTCAACAGCAAAATACGAGGGGGTGAAGTGGCTCACACTGGAGTTATACCGTTTCTCAAAAAGTTTGAAGCAACTGTCCGTTGCTGTACGCAAAATGGCATACGAGGCGGAAGCGCGACAGTCCACTTCCCAATCTGGCACAGGGAAATAGAGGACATCCTAGTACTAAAAAACAATAAAGGAACAGAGGATAACCGAGTTCGTAAGTTAGACTACAGTATTCAAATTTCTAAACTCTTCTATGAACGTTTCATCAACGACCAAGAAATTTCTCTCTTCAGTCCACACGATGTTCCTGGCCTGTCTGATGCTTTTGGTCTTGATGGATTTGACAAGTTATACCATGTTTACGAACGAGATACTTCTATTCCAAGAAAAACTGTCCGTGCTCAAGACCTCATTCTTGTTCTTCTTAAAGAACGTGCTGAAACTGGCCGTATCTATATAATGAATATTGACCACTGTAATAGTCATTCTTCCTTCCAGGATAAAATTTGGATGAGTAATCTCTGTCAGGAGATTACACTTCCTACAAAACCTCTTCGCCATATTGATGACCTTGAAGGTGAGATTGCACTTTGTATTTTGTCTGCAATCAATGTAGGTAAAGTTAAATCAGATGAAGAGTTTGAAACTCTTTGTGATTTAAGTGTTCGTTCGTTGGATGAATTGATTAATTATCAACATTATCCTATTATTGCTGCTGAAAAATCTACGAAAGCTCGTAGATCTTTGGGTATTGGTTATATTGGACTCGCACACTATTTGGCAAAACTTGGATTTAACTATGACTCTCAAGAGGCATGGGACGCAGTTCATGAACTCACTGAATCATTTCAATATTATCTACTGAAAGCATCTAATCAACTTGCTAAAGAGAAAGGTGCTTGCGAGTATTTTGGTCGCACAAAGTATGCACAGGGTATTCTCCCTATTGATACATATAAAAAAGATGTAGACGAAATCTCTAATCCAGGATACAGTCATGACTGGGAAACACTACGCAGAGATATTATGGACAGCGGTTTACGGCACTCCACCTTGTCTGCTCAAATGCCATCAGAGAGCAGTTCCGTTGTGTCAAATGCCACAAATGGAATTGAGCCGCCTAGAGGGCATCTGTCCATTAAAAAATCTAAAAAAGGACCCCTTAAGCAAATCGTACCCCAGTACCAAACCCTTAAACATAACTATACCCTTCTCTGGGATATGCTTGATAACAACGGTTATATTAATATCGTTGCTGTTATGCAGAAGTTTTTTGACCAGGCGATCAGTGGAAACTGGTCCTATAATCCAGAAAACTACCCAGATAATGAAGTACCAGTGAGTGTGATGGCAAATGATTTTCTTAAAACATACAAGTATGGTTGGAAAACAAGTTATTATCAAAACACTTATGACATCAAGACTGATGAAATTAAGGAGGAAGAAATCAGAAAACAATCAATTCAAAATTTAGTAGAAAGTCTTTTAAACGCAGAGGAGGAATCTTGTGACAGTTGTACAATTTAAGGTAGGAACCAATCGTTCTATTCAGGGGATGACAGTTTTTAATAAGAGTCTTGTGGACACCAAGAAACAACCTATGTTTTTTGGTGCTCCGCTGGGAGTTCAACGCTATGATTCTTATAAGTATCCTGTATTTGATAAACTTACACAGTCTCAATTAGGATACTTTTGGAGACCTGAAGAGATCTCACTTCAGAAAGATCGTTCAGATTATGCACAACTTCGTCCAGAACAAAAGCATATTTTTACTTCTAATTTAAAGTATCAGATTATGCTTGATTCTGTTCAGGGTCGTGCCCCTGGTATGGCATTCATTCCTTATTGTTCCCTGCCTGAACTTGAAGCATGTATGGAAGTTTGGGGATTTATGGAGATGATTCACTCCCGCTCTTATACATATATTATTAAGAATGTATATCCAGATCCAGCAGAAGTATTTGATACTATTCTGCATGATGATATGATTCTTTCTCGTGCAGAAAGTGTCACAGAATCTTATAATGATTTTATTAATAACGCACATACTTATGATAGTGGTAATCGGTGGCAACATGTTCTTGAGGGAGTAGATACTGCTAAAGGAGATCTTTATGAACTCAAGAGAAAACTTTATCGTGCTGTGATGAATGTTAATATTCTAGAAGGCATTAGGTTCTATGTTTCGTTCGCATGTTCGTTCGCTTTTGGTGAACTTAAACTTATGGAGGGATCCGCTAAAATTATCTCTCTCATCGCCAGAGATGAAAACCAGCATCTTGTCCTTACGCAAAACATTATCAATAAATGGCGTGACGGCGATGATCCAGACATGCTCAAAATCGCTGCTGAAGAAGAAGGATGGGTTTATCAAACATTTGATAAAGCAGTAAACGAAGAAAAGGTCTGGGCAGATTATCTGTTCAAGAATGGTTCTATGATTGGTTTGAATGCAAAACTGCTTGTGCAGTATGTTGAATGGATTGCCAATCGTCGTATGAAAGCAATCGGATTTAAACCTGTCTATGATATTCCTGCTAAAAATAATCCTCTACCTTGGACTGAGCATTGGATTAGCTCTAAAGGTCTCCAAGTTGCTCCTCAAGAAACGGAAGTTGAAAGTTATGTTGTTGGTGGAATTAAACAAGATGTTAAGAAAGATACTTTCGCTGGTTTCAAACTATGAGAAAAAGAGAAATAGAAAAACTGCAGAAACTCCTAAAGGAGGGTCCGAAAAGTCTATCTCAAGCGTGGATACTAGCGGCACTCAAAAGAAAATTCCAGACCCCTGGTTCAACTGAATAGATAAATACCTCCGTGAAGGAGGTTTTTTTATGAAAGTTCAATCTGCTAAAGCAAAGGGTCGTCGTTTACAGCAGTGGGTAAGAGATAAACTTATTGAAATGCTTGATATTCACCCAGAGGATATTGAGAGCAGATCTATGGGTGCTGGTGGAGAAGACCTTATTATGGCTCGTGCTGCCAGGTTAAAGTTTCCCCATAGCATTGAATGCAAAAATGTGGAGAAGCTAAATATATGGGATGCCTATGAACAGGCAATTGCCAACTCTAGTGATTATGAACCTCTTGTTGTCATTAAAAAGAATGGTAAAAAACCACTAGTAGTAGTGGACGCAGAGTATTTTATCAGTTTATTCGGAGAGAATTATGACCCTAGATCTTCATAACTTTTTCAAATTTTATGATGAGAAGAATGCAAATCATGTTGCTGCCGTTCAGTGGTTAGAAGATAAACTTCCAGAAAAATTCCTAGATGATGCAGAGTCCGACTGGATTGGTATTTTCCGAACGAA
>Ga0194125_10011101_pt1 | contig 12174 bp, 10 predicted proteins | sample TA2KigC250mmetaG_FD_148626 | JGI IMG/M metagenome (GOLD analysis project Ga0194125, IMG submission 148626) | Freshwater microbial communities from Lake Tanganyika, Tanzania - TA2015034 Kigoma Deep Cast 250m | ecosystem: Environmental > Aquatic > Freshwater > Lake | place: Tanzania: Lake... | reverse complement strand
TTGCCGACAACAACAATTTCTACAACGAGAAGAAGGCTGAAATTGGAAAGCTGAACATGCGCGTTACGTCAGGCGGCCAATGGCGGGAAGCGGCCCGACGAGGGGGCGGGCGTAATCGAGGAACGCACGGGTGACGTCGTTGCCGGCCTTGTTGATGAAGGCCGGCGGCATGTGACGGGTGTTCTTGGCGACGGCGCGGAGCGGGACGATGGTGAAGGTGACGGCATAGCGCCGACCGGGTTTGCGCGTGATCGCCACCGAGCCGCTGGTGTGCTTCCCGGAGAGGGCGGCGGCCACGGCGGTGGAGCCGACCCGCCGGGCTTCGCGCGCATCGGTCGGCGAAGCGATGCCGGGGAAGCTGCGCTGGAGGTAGCCGAAGGTGTCGGCGCGGACCCGCGAAACGCCCGCTTTCTCCTTCACAACCTGGGCCAGCAGGTCACCCAGCGCGCCGGTTCCGGATAGCTGGACGTTGCCGTGAGAGTCGGTCTCCGAGATGAATTTGGCAATAATCGGCGTGCCGTCGGCGTCGCAAATGCCTTCGGAAACCGCCACCACGCACCGCCCCACCGTCTTCATCACCCGCTGCACGTCGGCGGCGAAACGGTCGAGCGAGAAGGGGCGCTCGGGGAGGTAGATCAGGTGCGGCCCGTCGTCGGGATAGACGCGCGCCAGCGCCGATGCGGCGGTGAGGAAGCCCGCGTGACGGCCCATGATGACGTCGATCTTCACGCCGCCCAGGGCTCGGTTGTCGAGGTTGTCGCCCATGATCGCGGAAGCGACGAAGCGGGCGGCCGAGCCGAAACCGGGCGTGTGGTCGTTTGCGCGCAGGTCGTTGTCGATCGTCTTGGGGATGTGGAAGCAGGCGATGCCATAACGGGCGCGGCGGGCCTCTTCATTGATGATGTGGACCGTCTCGGCCGAGTCGTTGCCGCCGATGTAGAAGAAATAGCGGATGTCGCGGGCGTGCAGCACGCGGAAGATCGCCGCGCAGTCTTCGGGCGTCGGCTTGCGCCGCACCGATCCGAGTGCCGAGGAGGGGGTTGCGGCGACGGCCTCGAGGGTCTTGCGGCTCGGCTTGCGCAGGTCAATGAGGCGCTCCTCCAAGATCCCCTGAATGCCGTGGAGCGCCCCGTAGATCTTGCCGATGGCCGCCGCGTCACGGGCGGCGAGCACCGCGCCGACGAGGCTCTGGTTGATCACCATCGAGGGACCGCCGCTCTGGGCGATGAGCATATTGCCTGGGGTCATACGTCGCTCTCCTGTGTGAATCTCCGGGTGTGGACGAACGGGCCGCCCAGACTATAGCGCAGAGGCACGGGAACTGGCAAACGGAAAATCCACGCTTCCGAACCGGTCGGGGGTTGTGGTAAAGTTTCGGCATGGCCAGGAGCAAACAGGAGGCTGTGGGAGGCGGCGACGACGGGTCCGCAGCGGTTGAGGAGGATCTCGAGGAGTTGTCCTACGAACCGCCGTTGAAGGCGTCGTCGCAATTGCCGGTCGATGTGACCGCCCGCGATCTGCGCCGGCCGCGCGAACAGGCGGTCGCGATGGCCGTGGAGAGGGTCCTTCGGAGACTGGGGATCGAGGCGTCGCCCTGGCTCGAGCGACTGGCCGTGGAGTGGCCGACCGTCGCCGGCGCGGCGACGGCGGCCAAATGCAGGCCGGGTAAATTTCACAACGGGATTCTCTACGTCTACGTGCGCAACAGCGTGGACTTGTTCAACATCCGGCGCAACGACTTGCCGGCGTTGGATCGGGCCGTGCGGGCGTTTGCGGGTGACGTGCCGGTGCGGCAGGTGCGGCTCATGATCGGGTGACCGGCGTGAAACAGGGGAGACTCATGCAAAACCCCCTTCGGGGTATTTGCATGAGAGAAGTCAGGGGGGCGGACGCCATGCGGGTGATCGAGAAGCCGGAAGAGATGCAGGCGTGGGCGGTGGAGACCAAGCGCGCGGGTGTGCGCCTGGGGCTGGTCCCGACCATGGGTTATTTGCACGAGGGTCATCTTTCGCTGGTGCGGCTGGCGCGGGAGCGGTGCGGCGCGGTGGTCTTGAGCCTCTTCGTCAATCCGACGCAGTTCGGCCCCGGCGAGGACTTCAACGCCTATCCGCGGGCGGTCGAGCGAGACATCGAGCTGTGCCGCAGCGCGGGCGTGGACGTGGTGTTCTTTCCCCAGGCGGCGGTGATGTATGCGCCGGACGCGAGCGTGACGGTGGTTGAGGAACAACTCTCGGCGGGATTGTGCGGCGCGTCGCGGCCGGGTCATTTTCGGGGAGTCTGCACGGTGGTCGCGAAATTGTTCAATATCGCGCTGCCCGACGTGGCGGTGTTCGGTCAGAAGGACTACCAGCAGGTCGCCGTGATCCGCCGGATGGTGCGGGATCTGAACGTTCCCGTCGAGATCGTCGTCGCGCCGATTCTGCGCGACCCGGACGGCCTGGCGATGAGTTCGCGCAACGCCTATCTTTCGCCCGACGAGCGGCGGATGGGGCTTGGCCTGAGCCAGTCGCTGGCGCTGGCCCGTGACGCAGCGACGGCCGGGGAGCGCGATGCGGATGTGGTAATAGCCCGGATGCGCGCGCATCTGGAAAGCCGGGGATTGCGGGTGGATTATGTCGCGGTTGTCCACGCCGACACCCTGGAGCCGGTCGCCGCGCTGGCACACGGTCAGGTGGCGCTCGTCGCCGCCTTCGCCGGCAAGACGCGATTGATTGACAATGCGGCGCTGTGAGCGCCTCCGACCACCGGCACGGCGTCGAGCAGCGCGCGGGTGTAGGGGTCTTGGGGTGAACCGAGGACCCTTTCGGTGAGCCCGGTCTCGATGATTCGGCCTTTGTACATCACCGCGATGCGGTCGGCCAGATGCCGGACCACGCCGATATCGTGGGTGATAAAGAGGTAGGAGAGGGCGTGTTTGGCGCGGAGGGATTCGAGCAGGTTGAGGATCTGGGCGCGCACGGAGAGGTCGAGCGCACTGACCGCCTCGTCACAGATCAGGAGGCGGGGCTTGAGGGCAAGCGCGCGCGCGATGCAGATCCGTTGGCGTTGCCCGCCCGAAAAGGCGTGCGGGTAGCGGTCGAGCGCCTCGGGGCCAAGGCCGACATCGGCCAGCAGGCCAACCGCCGTTTCGCGCTGTTCGCGGCGACGGATCAGGCCATGCGCCAGCACGGCTTCGGTGAGCGCGTCCAGAATGGTGTGGCGCGGATTGAGCGAGGCCAAGGGATCCTGAAAAACGACCTGCACGGATCGGCGGTAAGCGGCTCGCTCGTCGGCGTCAAACGTTGTGATGTCGCGGCCGTCGAGCAGGATTTCTCCGGAATAGGGCTTGGCGAGGAGGAGGATGGTGCGGGCGAGGGTCGTCTTGCCGCAGCCGGACTCACCGACGATGCCGAGCGTCTCGCCCGCCCGCACCTGCAGCGAGACACCATCAACGGCGCGAACGTGGCTGCGAACGCGGCCGAACAGGCCGCTTCGCAGCGGGTACCAGGTGCGCAGATCACGAATATCAAGGAGTGTTTTCATCGGCATAGGGGCATCGGACGTGTCGCGCGGCGTCGGACCGGGCTGCGGCCAGGGCGGGGTGTTGGGTGAGACAATCGGGGCGGGCGCAGGGGCAGCGTTCCGCGAAGCGGCAGCCGCGGGGCCACGCGAGCGCCGATGGAACCTGCCCCGGAATGGCGCGGAGGGGGCGTCCCCGGGTCGCGGCGGAGGGAATCGCATCGAGCAGCGCGATCGCGTAGGGATGAAGCGGGCGCGCAAAAAACGCCTGCGCGGGCGCCTGCTCTACGATCTCGCCGGCATACATCACGGCGACCTGGGTGCACATGCGCCAGACGACGCCCATGTCGTGGGTGATCAGCAGCAGCGCGGTGGTTTTGCGGCAGAGGGCCTGCATCAGATCGAGCACCTGCGCCTGGGTCGTGACATCGAGCGCGGTCGTCGGCTCATCGGCGATGAGCAGATCGGGGCCGTGGCACAGAGCGATCGCGATCATCACGCGCTGCTGCATGCCGCCCGAGAGTTCGTACGGATAGGCGCGCGCGCAGCGCGCCGGGTCTTCGATGCCCACGCGCGCCAGCCAGTCCAGCGCGAGGTGTCGCGCCTCCGAGACGGAGAGGCGGCGGTGAAGGCGCAGGGCCTCGACAATCTGATCGCGCACGCGCCGGAGCGGCGAGAGCGCCGTCATGGGGTCCTGGAAAACCACGCCGATGCGCGCGCCACGCAGGGCGCGCAGCGCACGAACGGGAAGCGCGGTCAAATCCTGACCATCGAAGCGGATGGACGATTCCGGCGACAGGCGGGCGGGTGGCATGGGGAGCAGGCGGGGGATGGCCAGCGCGGTCGCGGACTTGCCGCAGCCCGACTCGCCGACGATTCCCAGAATCTCGCCGCAGTCGAGCGCGAGCGACACATCATCAACCGCAGCGACGACGCCGTCATCGGTGTCGAAGCGCACGGAGAGGTGTTCGATCTGGAGCAGGGGCGGCATCGGGCATCACTCCATGCGGGTTTTGGGTTTGGGGTCGAACGCATCGCGCAGCCCCTCGCCGATCAGCACGGCGAGGATCATGACGACAAACAGCGCGGATGAGGGGAAGACGACGAGCCACCAGGCTCCGCGGTGTGCCTGAGCCTGATTGAGGAGCTCGCCCCAACTGGGCGCGAGCGGCGGCAGGCCGAAGCCCAGAAAGTCCAGGGCCGAGAGGGCCGCGATGGCGCCGACGAGATTGAAGGGAAACAGGGTGATCAGCGGCGTGAGGGCGTTGGGGAGGATGTGGCGGAAGATAATGCGGAGCGGGCCAAGACCCTGGCAGCGGGCCGATTCGATGAACGGCCGGCCGCGGAGGCGGAGGAATTCGGCGCGCATGTAGGTGGAGATGCCAATCCAGTTGAAGAGGCCAAAGCAGATCAGCAGCAGCAGGAAGCTCCGGCCGAGGACCGAGCCGATCAGGATCATGATGTACAGGAAGGGGAGGGCCGACCAGATTTCGATCAGCCGCTGGCCGAACAGGTCCAGAAGGCCGCCGAAATATCCCTGTAGCGCCCCGATCACGAGGCCGATGCACATCGCCCAGACCACCAAGAGCGCGCCAAACAGCAGTCCGGTCCGAAGGCCGAACAGGACACGGGCCAGGACGTCCCGTCCCGAGCCGTCGACGCCCATCCAATGGCCGGGAACCGGTCGGTGTGGCCAGGATACAGGAGGGAATACGCAGGTGAAGCGGGCGTCGGCCCCGTTCCAGACGCCAGCAGCTTCGGCCGAATTGGACTGCAGCGCGTCGGCCACCACGGGTGCCAGGGATTCGGCCAGCGCCGTGTCGCTCCCGAAATGGCGGCCGAGGAGCATCGGCAGCGAACCCTCGGCGGCGGCCCGCTGCGCGTCGTCGGCGGCGATCTGCCGGGTCAGCGGCTTGAATGCGGCCGAGTCTGTGGCGCGGAGCGAGAGGCGCACGGTGGCCGGGGGCGTGTCACGCGGTTCGTACGCGGCGAGAGAAAAGACAGCCTGCATCCCTGACGCGCCTGCGTGGCGAAGCACAGCCTCGAACGCGGGCGCGGGACGGTTGTCAAAACGGATCCGGATCGCGGCGGACACCGCATCGGTCAGCAACCAGTGCTCGACGAGGACGGCGCCCTCGGCCTCGGCGAGGTCCGGGAAAAACGTCTCGCACGCGATCGGACGCGAGACCACCCCCTCGGGGGAAAGGTTGAAGCGGCCGATGCGGGGTGCTGGTGCGACCGTCACCCGCAGGCTCCGGTACCCGGCAAAGTCGCTGGCGGACAAGATGGTATTGGGCCCGCACGGGATGGGTGCAAACCAGGCCGTGTTGCGGGGATTGGCGGTGAAGCGTTCCGAAGCGACGACGGCGCGGTAATCCACGCGGGTGAAGCGGCCATTCTGCAGCAGATCCTGTTCCGTGTAAAAGCGAAACGCGGGAAAAAAGGCCTTGCCGTCCAGGCGGAGAAAGAGCGGACGGCTGTTGCAGATGCCATCGGCGATCAGGCTCGCAAACGCCAGGGCGCCGAGCGCCCAGACGGCGCACCACGCCCGCCGGTTGCGGCGAAAGGCGGCAAACCGTTTGGCGTTCAAGGAGCGCGGTTGAGGGGGTGTGGCGTTCATGAGCGGTCGAAATGGATGCGGGGGTCGATGATCATGTAACAGACGTCCGAGATCAGATTGCCGATCAACTGGAGCGAGGCGGTGAGCGAGAGGAGCGCCATGAAGACGGCGTAATCGCGCCGGGTGATGGCGTTCAGGCTGAGCTGCCCCATGCCGGGAATCTCGAAGATCGTCTCGATGATGACCGAGCCGGCGAAAAAGACGGTCAGGATGCCGCCCACGCCCGTCGCGATCGGGATGAGTGCATTGCGGAAGGCGTGACACCAGACCGCGCGCCGGAACGAGGCGCCCGTGGCCAGAACCGTTCGCACGTAGTCGCTCGAGATCTGATCAAGCGCGGCGTTTTTCATCATCAGCGTGAGCACCGCGAAACTCCCCGCCATGTAGCAGATGACCGGCAGGGTCATGTGCCACGCATGGTCGCGGAGGCGGCTCCAGAAGGTGAGGGTGTCGGCATCGGCGGAGGCAAATCCGCCGAGAGGAAAGAGGTTCCACAAGCCGTCCACCGTGCCGCAAAGCGCCGTCCGCAGCAGCATCGCAAGGGCGAACGAGGGCAGGGCGTAACCGATGAAGACCGCCACGCTTGAGGCGGCGTCAAAGCGGGTGCCGTGGCGCAGCGCCTTGGCGATGCCGAGCGGGATGCAGACGAGATACGAGAGCACGAAACCGGTGATGCCGAACCAGAGGGAAACGGGAAAGCGTGAGGCGATCAGATCCCAGGCCGTGCGGTTGGGAAAATCGTAGGAGGTCATCCGCAGGCCCATCCGGTCGCGCACGAGCCAGTTGACGTATTGGGTGAGGAACGGCTGGTCGAAACCAAACTTGGCGTTGAGCGTGCGCCGCTGGTCCTCCGTGATCGACGCTCCGGGCCGCGCTTCGGCGGCTGTGTTCGAATCGCCGATACCGCGCATGCGCAGCAGGCGCATCTCCACAGGGCCGCCGGGGAGCACACGGGTGAGTGCGAAGCACACCAACGTGATTCCGATGAACGTCGGAACGGCCAGAATCAGCCGCCTGAGAAGGTAGAACAGACGATTCATGCGGGAACGAGAAAAAGGGCGACAGGTCGATCCGCCCTATTCGGTCTTAAGGTACGTGCAGACGAATTTGACTTTGCCGGTATGCCGGGCCTTGGCCATCTTCTTCTTGATGTCCGCGCGGCGTTCATCAAGCAACTCGACCGGGATGGATTTCAGGCCGAACCCCCAGTCACACATGTCATCAAAGGTTCGCTCCATGAACACGTACCCCTTCTGTCCCATGCGGAGGTTGAGATATTGGGTGAAGATGAAGATTTTCTTCCCCGCTTCCAGCGGTTCCACAACGGACAGGAATTCCTCATGCACAGTCTCGCCCTTGGTCGCCACCAGCTTGATTCGCCCCTCGAAGGCTGAGATTGTCTTATCCGAGATGTTTTGGATCTCCGTGCTAAACCATCCCGAGTCCTGCTCGTCGTCGTAGTGATAATAGGCGTTGTGAATCTTGAGTATCCGTTTCGTCGGGATGTCGGTGGTTTTCTTGGCCTCCGCAGCATGCCTCTGCCAGAAGACCATCCCGCCGGCAGCGAGGGCACACACCAGCCCGACGATCACCAGCCCCGTCTTGCGGCTGGTCCGGAAGCATTGGACGCACGCCAGCAGGGCACCCAGCGCGGCAATGCCCACGGCAATCTCGCCCAGCGTGGCGACACGCGCAGTCTGCTTGCCGAACATCACAAAGCTCGCGAGCGCGAGCGCGATCAATCCGGCAAGTACGGCCAAGAGATTCATCTGTGCGATCCTTTCGGTGTTCCGGCATGCAAACCGACGGCCCCCAATGTGCGCGAGGGCGACGGCGTTCTGAGTACCCGCATCACGGTCGGTATATATATATCAGTGCGGGCTGGCGCCGTCAAGTGCGGCAGCAAATCTAATTTTGATTCCATTCTGCCGGTCGAAATCGAAAACGCTATCGGTATCGGGGTCGAATTTCCGCCTTCTTGGTCGATCCCGATTTCGATGACCATCATTAGAATTGCTGCAAGCGCGGGGTTGGCCGCTTGGCCGCGTCTCCGCAAATGTTATTGACCCGGGACCCCTTGAGCCGATAAGCTATGCCCTGTCAATGCGCACATCGGTGCGGTCAGCGGGAACACGGAATGGACATGTCACAAGAAAAAAACGAGCCGATCTCCCTCGATTTGGTTTTTGCCCCCAGTTGGGCGCGCCAGTCACCTGAAGAGCAGCAGAAGCGATATGCGCGGGAATCGCATGACGGCGGCAGTGACGGGCGCGAGAGCCGTGACCGCCGGGGCGATTTCGGTGAGCGCCGTGACCGGCCGGCGCGGCGGGACGAACGCCGCGGCGGTTTCGAGAAGATCGACCGACGCCCCCGCGTCGAACGGCCGCTGCCCCCGCCCAGTAGCGTCCGCGATCCCTTCGTGCGTCCCAAGGGTCCTCCGTCCGTGCGGCCGGCCGAGGTTTCGGATCGCGCCGCGCCGCGCGGCCCGTACGCCCCCCAGCAAGCGCCCGAGCCCGAACCGCTGCCCTTTGAATTGCGCCTGCTCCCCGAACAAAAGGCGTTGGGCGCCATCATCCGGCGCATTCAAACGTCGCATCGCGCCTATCCGCTCCGCGATATCGCGCACCTGTTCCTCGACAATCCCGCTTCCTGCCTGACGCGGATGGAATTGCGCAAGGACCAACCCCCACATGCGAGATTGTTCCAGTGCAAGGTCTGCGGACTCCCGGCGCTGACCGAAGAGGAAATTGGCGCGCATATCGTGGCCTCGCATCTCGATCACTTCTTCGATATTGCTGACATCGAGGGCGATGCGCCTGCCGGTCATTTTACGTGCGTCGCCCGTTGCGGCCTTTCGGGTGTGCTCCTGGGGCCGCCCAATCATCACAGCTATGCGACGAAGGTTCAGGAGCAGTTGCGCTTCCGCTATGCCAACATGTCCCCCGAGGCCTATCAATCCCGGATCGAGATGGTCCGCGATCCGGAGGTGATCGAACAGTGGCGCGAACAGGCCAAGAAGAAGCGGCTCTACCGGCTCAAACAGGTCGTTCCTGCCGAGCGTCCGGCTGCAGCAGAAGGGTCTGTCGATGGGACCGCCGACGGAGCCGCCCCGGCGGAAGGCGCCGAACAGCCCGCCGCCGAGGATGTGGTGACCGCGCCCGCGCTGGAGCGTGACGCCGCCGAGCGGCTGTTGCAGCGCGAGATCGTGCCCAAGCAGATCACGGCGGCCCGTTCGCTGGTCGCCACGGTCGATGTCGTGCGCAAGACGCCCAGCCCGAAAGTCGCCTATGCGCTGCGCGAAGCGCTTTTCAAAGAACAGAAGTTTCCGGCGTCGCTCTTTTTTGCGCTGCGCGGCGCGTTCCGCCATCGCAAGCTCCACATCTTCAAGGCGAATGATCCCCGAGGACCGGATTTCGTCGTGATCACGATACCCGCAGCGCTGGATATCCTGCACGCCACCGAGGATCTGCGCACGATCCTCGGATTCGTGGCTGATCATCCCGGCTCCACCCGCCAGAACGTGTTCGCCGCCGTCGCGACGGCGGATGAGGCGAAACAACAGGCGGCCGCCACCTCGCTCAACTGGCTCATCGAACGCGGCAATCTGATCGAATATTACAACGGCGTGCTCAGCCTGCCGGCCGAGAATCCCGCATTCCGCTACCTGCCGGGAGAGCGGCCGGGCGGCGGCGCGCGCGGCGATACGGGTCCGCGCCGGGATGAGCCGAGGCGGCATCCCGCGCCGCGACCCCAAGCGCCCGCTCCCGTTGTCAAAAAGGAAACGCACGCCCGTGAGGCCGCGCTGCCGAATGCGCCTGTTGCCGACGCGGCGGCTTCGGAGGCCGCCCCGGCTGAGGAAACGCCTGCTGATGAATGAAAGCCGTCCGCGTGCCGAACAGGCGGCGGTGTGGGTGGTCGGCTGCCTGGGGATGCTGGGGCGCGAGCTGAAGGAGATGCTGGTCTCCGCCGGCTTCCCCTGCGTGGGGACAGACCGCGAGTGCGACATGGGCGATGCGTCAGCGCTGCGGACGTTTGCGGCGGGGCGTCGGATCGGATGGATCGTGAACGCCGCCGCCTACACGGCGGTTGACCGGGCGGAGGATGAACCCGATGAGGCGCGGCGTCTCAATGCCCGGGGCGCGGCCAACTGTGCGATGATCGCAACCGCTTGCGGAGCGCGGCTGATCCACCTCTCGACGGACTATGTCTTTGACGGGACGGGGCGCCGACCCTATGCCGAGGATGATCCGGTTTCCCCGATCGGCGTGTATGCGCAGACCAAGGCGGAAGGGGAGCGGCTGGTTCTCGAGGCTTGCCCCGGCGCGATCATTCTGCGAACCGCGTGGCTCTACGGGCGCCACGGCGGCAACTTCGTTCATACGATGCTGCGCCTGATGCGGGAGCGGGACAGCATCCAGGTGGTCGCAGACCAGTTCGGCACGCCCACCCGCGTCAGGTCGCTCTGCGCCGTGATTCTGGCGCTGATCACCCGTTTTTCAGACGCCTCCGGGATCTACCATGTCACCGACGGCGGCGAGACGACCTGGCATGAGTTTGCCTCGGCTATCGCCGAGGAGGGGCGGCGGCTGGGTCTGATCCCGGGCACCTGCCGCATCGAGCCGTGCGCTACCGAGGCGTATCCCACGCGCGCGCGGCGCCCGGCGTATTCGGTCCTATCCAAGGCCAAGATCACCGCGCTGCTCGGCGTTGCGCCAACGCCGTGGCGGGAGGCGTTGGTAGAATACCTGAAGGGGATGCAGGCGACAACGGCAGACTCAATCGCGAAGCAGCCGTGAGCACGCCCCCGTCCAATAACTGCTCACTGCGGGGCAATCGAATAGACCCGCAAGCCCCTGATCGCTCCCCCGGTGACCTCCGGGAGACGGCTTTCCGGAAACGGCCCGGGCGTGAATGCGTCCTCGGCTCCCCACACCAGATAGTAGTCGATGCCGTGCTGCCTCAAGGTCGCCAACAATCTCTCCTCGCTGCCGCTTTCCGCCTTCGTCACACGGCCGAAGTAACGCGCGTTCATGTGGAAGGCGGCGAATAGCACCCGGTCCCAGCAGTCGTTGGAGGCCAGATTGCCGTGTATCTGGAAGTCCTGCGTCAGTCTCGCAGCCAACCGGACATGCTCACGACCTTGGTTGGATTTAGCAATCAGCTCGTTTAACGCCGGCACGGCGCACGTCAGGACCAGCCAGATCGCCAGGAAGCAGGAGAGCGCCTTTCTGCCGCAGGCAAGCGCTTGCAGCGCCAACACAGTCATCAGAATCAGCAGCACCACCACCAGCCATAGGTAGCGGATTTCAACAAAGATCGGCATGTAGCCGCCCGCGAAGATGGCGACCGTGAGCATGAGCGGGAGCGCCCCGGTGGCGAGCGAGTGGATCGGCCGACCCGGAGACTCACACGCCCCGGTCAGCCCCTTCGAATCAGGTTGGATATCACCGTGATGGGCGGAGGAGGCGCCAGACGAGTCGCTGCCCGCGACCGACGATTGACGTGTCGCCAGCCTGCGGCGGCGGAAGAGACCGGCCAGGACAGACCCGCACCAAAACAGCAGCGTTCCTGCCGCAAACGGGAACAGGACGGTGATTTGACGGCTCATCTCCCACAGGTTGCCGCCGACCAATCGAAGTTGGTGTTGGAACATCGCCTGTGACTGCCACGGCCCCCACGTGTTGAGTTTAACCACGGTCGGGTCATCCCAGTAACTCGTGGCGCCGGGACTCGGGGGTGCGAGAAGGGTTTCAAACACCGGGTCCTCGCCGAAGTATTCCGGGCCAACCATGGCGAAGGCGCGTTTCCCCGCCGTGCCAAAGGTGAAGGCGCCGTACGTATGGGTCAGCAATCCGACCCATGGCCCGATGACCGCGATAAAAACCAACAGCCCGAGGGCGAAGTTGCGAAGCACCCCACGACGAGCCTGACCTGCCAGCCCTGGCGGAGTCGGACTGACCGCTGGATAGCCCTTTCCGAGTGAGAGCGTCGAGGTTCCTGAAGAGGCCCGATACAGGTGCATCAGGTTGAGCAGGACAAAGTGGGCGAGAAAGAAC
>Ga0194125_10011099_pt1 | contig 12175 bp, 15 predicted proteins | sample TA2KigC250mmetaG_FD_148626 | JGI IMG/M metagenome (GOLD analysis project Ga0194125, IMG submission 148626) | Freshwater microbial communities from Lake Tanganyika, Tanzania - TA2015034 Kigoma Deep Cast 250m | ecosystem: Environmental > Aquatic > Freshwater > Lake | place: Tanzania: Lake... | reverse complement strand
GTCCTGCACGGCGCAACCAATGGGCGGGATGACTTGAGGCTGTTTGGTTGATCCGGGCTTTGCCTTGCTCATTTGTATGCGGCGTCCGCCCGCTCTCGTCCGGCCTCTGTCCACCGGCTCCCGGCTCCCCATGAACCTCAAGGTAGGGCGCGTCACTCCGTGCGCGCCGGGGGCGGACGGCATTGGGAGCGGCGCGCAAGGGATTGCGCGCTCTACCAGGCTTCGGCGCGCACGGAGTGACGCGCCCTACCGCCCTTCACCGAGGTCTTGGCAGTCATCTGCTTTCAACTTTGACACACTGGGCCGTGGCGGGCATGGTGTATTCCTATGAGTTCTGAAATCATATTCGAGGTGACCGAGGCGGATGAAGGCGGTTTCTGCGCCTCGGCCTTGGGCTACGGTATCAACACCCAGGCCGACTCCCTTGCGGATTTGCGTTCCATGGTGCGCGACGCCGTCGCTTGTTACTTCGAGGATCCGGCGCGGGCGCCCAAGGTAATCCGGCTTCACTTCGTTCGGGATGAAGTGCTGGCGACGTGAAGACGCCGCGAGATGTAACGGGCGAGCAATTGGTCAAGGCGCTCCGGCGGCTGGGCTACCAAGTCACGCGCCAGACCGGTTCTCACCTCCGCCTGACGACCCAGGAGCGTGGTGAGCACCACGAAGTCATTCCCAATCACAGCCCGCTCAAACTCGGCACCCTCAAGAGCATTTTGCGCAACGTGGCGGCCCACCACCAACTGACCGTCGCGGAGTTGCTGGAAATACTGGATCTATAACTGTGAGTTCCGCTCTCCGCTTTCGCCCTTTGCCCTTTGCCCTTTGCGCTTCCCGCTTCCCGCTTCGCGCTTCCCGCTTTCAGTTTGTGCCTTCAGCAGCCCACCGAAATACCGTCCACCGAACCACCGAAACACTGAAGCACCCTCCACCGTCCTCTGATGTCTGCTTTCAAGTTTCAGGTTTCCGCTCTTCAGCTTTCCGGGTTTTCCTCGGAGTGCGCTTCGCGCGATGGGTGAAGAGTCGCGCGCAATTCTGAAAGACCATACGCCGCGCAAGGCGGCGGCGGCGGTTTATCGAGCGTGCGAGATGGCGAGGGAGCACAGGGCAAAGCAGTCAGAAACGGGCGTCCACCCCAGAGCGCGGGAAGAGCGATCCGTCTTCTGACCGGCGTGGCGACGACGGCGACACGGTCCAGTCTTCGCATGCAAGGGAGAAGGGTTGACGATAAAAAGGTGAACATGAGCACGGGTGCATTGACGGTTGATCTACCGGCGGATTTGGGCGAAAGCGTGCAAACGACGCCCGAGAAAGCCCGGCAGCAGGTCCGGTTGATGGCTGCCCTGAAGATGTTCGAGTTGGGCAAGTTGAGTTCGCGCAAGGCGGCCGAACTGGCGGGCTTGTCGCGCGTGGACTTCTTTGAAGCCGCCGCCCGTTACAAAGTGAGCGCGTTCAATTATTCCCGAGACGAGCTTGAAGCCGAGATTCGGCAGGACCTTGATACGGCCAGGGGTCTGGCTGGCCAGTGATCATCGTCTCGAACACGGGGCCGCTCATCGGGCTGGCCAAGATTGAGCAGCTTGCGGTTTTGAGTCGCCTGGCAGGATTCAGGCACCACGACACCGTCGCGTGCCCGGCATTGACTAGTCTCGCGTTTGCCGTCACTTTGAGGCCATGCGTCTGTCGCCCCAATACGCTGAGTTTTTCCGAACCGAAGTCGCCGCCGTGCGGCCCGGGGCGGAAGTGTATCTGTTCGGCTCGCGCACCGATGATGAGCGCAAGGGGGGCGACGTGGACATCCTGGTGTTGAGCGATCCCAAATTGACCTGGGAAGAAACGGCGCGGCTACGCCAGCGGTTCTGGGCGCGATTCGGTTTCCAAAAGTTGGACCTGGCCTGTTTCAGCCCCAAAGACCGCGGCGCTTTCAAGGAACTGGTCCTGCTGGACGCGAGGCGCCTATGACCGAGGCGGAACGCCGCGAGCAACTGCAACGGGCCACGCTGCGGGAGCATCTGGGCGCGGTGGAACGGTCGGTCGTCGCGCTGCGCCATTCGCTCGCCAAATGCCGTGGGGTGGGAGTCAAACCGGAATATGCGCTGGATGAGTTGGACCATTTTGAAGCGTTGAGCGCGCGCTTCGCCCGAACCTCGGACCTTTACACGCAGAAACTGCTCAAGTCGCTGTTCTTGGTTTTGCGCGAGGACGCGGTGGCGTTTCTGGACAAGGCCCGCCTGGCGGAGCAACTGGCGATCATTGACAACGCGGACGACTTGGCGGCCATTCGGGACTTGCGCAATACCATCGCCCATGAGTATTCCGTGGCAAACTTGAACGAGGTCTTTCGGAGGACGTTGGAGCTGACGGACACATTGCTCGAGATCATTGAATCCACCCGGCGTTATATCGGTGAGAAGGTTCCTTTGCCGCCCAGGGACAGGACGGCGCCCTGACAGGCCGGAACACCGGCTCCTTGCTCCGTCGGATGAGCCTACAATCGCGCGAAATCCTCAAAGACCATACCCCGCGCCAGGCGGCGGCGGCGATCTACCGGGCCTGTGAGATGGCGATCCAAAACCGGGGACGTGGGCGGCGGGGCCGCAGGTCGGCCAAGAGCCTGCTGGGAAACCCGCCCGGTGGGGACACCGGGCCTACAACACCCGGTGGTTTTAACCCCTGCCTGTAGGCCGGCTGCCCTCAGCCGGCGTCGGGACGGAGTTTCCAAACACGCTCCAAGCAAGAATTCCAGGCAAAGCCATTGCCTACGGCTGGTTTTGGTGATACATAACTCCCGGATGAAAGTTACAGACCGCACGCTCACCGTTTCGCGGGCCCAGGCCGGCCTCCCGCGGCTGTGCAATTCCGGGAAGAGTTTTCTCATCACGAACCGGGACAGGCCCACGGCCGTCTTACTGCCCATCGCCGATTACGAGTCCCTCATCGAAACCCTGGACCTGTTGGCCAACCCGCGGGCCATGAAGACGCTCCGGGCCGCCAAGGCCGGGAAGTTGAAGTACCAGAACCTGGATTTGGAGGATGAGAATTTCGGCCTCTGAGCCGGTGCAGCTCTGGTTGCAGGGCCTGCCGCCGGAAACCCGGCAGCGCGTGCGGCGGGAACTCAAAGCCCTGGCGGGCGGGCGGGCCGGTCGGTTGGACTTGAAACCGCTGCGCCGCGAATTGGAGGGGTTTTACCGGCTTCGGATCGGAGATTATCGTATGGTGTATCACCTTGAACCGGGTCCGATCGTTCGCCTGGATTACGCCGATGTCCGGGACGTGGTCTATGACGTCTTCCGTCAGCTACGGGCGCTGCGGGAGGCCGGGGATTGAGCGGGCCCGTGGTCGTAGCCGCGCTGGTGAGAGCGCGGAAACTGAAGGTCCGTCTTCCGTCCTCTGTCCTCCGGCTTCCGGCTGCGCGCTCTCCGCTCCACGCTCCACGCTCCATGCTTGCCCGGATGGGCAACCAGTCCCGCGAGATTTTGAAAGACCACACGCCCGGCAAGGCCGCGGAGGCGATTCATCGGGCGTGTGAAATTGCAAATGAGCACAGGGCAAGACCGTAAGGGCCCGCCGGAATTTCTCCGCTGCGTTCAAGGACCCGCCGCCGCCCTCCTCCTCCTGATTTCTGCTTTCCACTTTCTCGATTTCTCCTTTTGAAACTGCTCATCGCCCATAACGACTATGGCCGCCCAAGCGGCGAGGGGTCCCTGTTGTGATGCGCTGCCCGAATTACCGCCTCTTTTGTCCCAGCGCACTACACCTGAGTCACGGCGAGGTCTGCGAGCGTTGTTTGGGCGGAAAGGAGTACTGGTGCCTTCTGCGGAATTGCGAGCGGGATTTGCTCAAGAGCGCCGGCTACGCGCTGCGCAGTTGGGCAGCGCGCGTGACGCGCCGGATTCTGGACAACGTGGACATTTTTATCGTGCTGTCCGAGTTCCAGCGACAGCGCTTCATCGCCCAAGGCATCCCGCCGGAGAGAATCGAGATCCTGCACAATGTAACGCCGAGCGTGGGAGTACAGAGGACGGAAGACGGACGACAGAGGACAGAGGACTGGAGTCCGAGGACGGAACACAGCGATGTGGATTTGATCATCGTCAAGGACCTGAAACAAAGCGCGGTGCGGGAATTGACGGATATTCTGAAAGCGTGGCGGCCCATCCGCTGGCGGGGTAACTCCATGCCCTTCGAACTGTTGATCGAAACCCCAGCCTCGCATGAGCGGCGGGCCAGCCAGCGAGGCTCGTTTTACGCGGAAGCGGTGCGCAGCGGATTGCGGCTGGCGTGAAGACCGACGAGACCAATCCGCGCGACTGGTTCCTTTTGGCCCAGGAGCGACTCAAGGCGGCGGATGCAGTCCGCGAGGCCTGCGGCGCGGGTGGCAGTGCGGTCGAGTTGTTGCAGGAAGCGGCGGAACGTTACCTCAAAGGCTGGGTGTTTGATCCCTTCGATCCCAGAGACATCGTGCGGTGCCTCCTCGCCTGTAGCCGCGCTCGTCGGAGCGCGGAAGGCGTCCAGGGAACGGAAATCCACGCTCTCACGAGCGTGGCTACAGAGTTGGGGGCGATGGGCGAGGAGTCACGCGAAATCTTGAAAGCCCACACGCCGCCCAAAGCCGCTGAGGCCATTTACCGCGCCTGCGGAATCGCCATCGAACACCGCCGGCGAAAAAATGGATGACAAGAACATGGATTTCCTGTCAGCAATCTTCCCGTCAACCTTTGCCTTCGCCGTTTGCGCTCGGCCCCATGCGCTTCCCGCTTTGCCCTTTGCGCGATGGGCTTGCATTCCCGAGGCGATTCGATGATTCTCTGCGCATGGGCCGAATCGTGACCAGTCTCAAAGTCAAGAACCTCCTTGACCCGGAGGCGACGCTTAGTTGCGATGCCTTGGTGGACACGGGGGCCGCGTATTTGGCGCTGCCGACCGCTTGGAAGGCCAGGCTCGGTCAACTTCACAGCGTTCGCACGATCAAGTGCGAAACTGCCACGCAAGACCTCGCGCCCGCGGAAGTGTGCGGTCCGGTGGAGATCCAGCTTGAAGGCTTCGATCCCGTTTATGGAGAAGTGCTGTTCCTGGACATGCACCCCGCCAATGGACAGTATGAACCTTTGGTTGGCTACATCGTCTTGGAGCAATGCCAGGCGGCGGTGGACATGTTGGGTCGCCGACTGGTGCATGTAAGGAAAGCAGACCTCAAGACACAACGCCTCGGCTGCACGGCTTCGGCGGGACACCAGCTAACGTATTGATAGTGAACGTCGCGGAAGAATTGTCGGGACAAACGGTGGGTAAGGGAGTGCCGTTGCCGCCACTCCCTCCCCGTTGTCGCCATAGGGTTCATTCCCTATATTTGGCCGGCGTGCCCCTTGCGGGCACCGGGCGAGCCCTGCGGACGAGAGCGCCGCTCGCCTCCGCTCCGTTGGGACAGAGTGAACCCCCCGTGGGGAGTCGGTTGTTGTTTTTGACATGGCGTGGCGTGAGGCCGTCCTCAAGACCAGCAGAAGCTCTCCAACCTCAACAACGCGCCGCCCGCCGCTGAGGACTACCGCCTGGCCCTGGGCCGCGGCGTAGGTAATCGTATGTCTGTCGGCCCGGCCCGGCTCGGGTCCGTGGCGAGCAGGCGTTGGGCGGCCTCCAGTTGCACCGTGAGCGTCACGAGTGAGTGGCCAAGGCTGTCGTGGAGGTCGCGGGCGAGGCGTTCGCGCTCTTGCAGCACGGCCAGTTCGGCGTCGCGCTGGCGGGCCAGTTCCAGTTCACGTTTCGCCGCTTCCAGCTCGAGGATCAGTCTGCCGCGTTCATTGCTCGTCTGGATGACGCGCCCCACAAAGAGCAAAAAGACAAGCCCCGGCGTGACCTGCATCAGAAAGGCGATCCAACGTCCGCCCCCCCACGACGCAAGCGCATTCCAGCCGAACTGGTTGAGCAACCACGCCGCGACAATCGCCAAGGCGGCCGGCACGGATACGCGAAATGGGCAAGCGGAGAGCTGGCCGACATAGGCAATCAACGTCCATCCAAAAGCGCTTTCGATTCGGCATTCGGCAAGCACGACCGCCACACTGGCTCCCAGGTACAGCATCCACCAGCGCAGGGCCGGCCAGTCCGGACTCCGCGGGTCGCTGATCTTGCCCAGCACATTCCGAAACCATTGCCAAGCCGGCGATCTTTCCGCGAGACTGGGAATCGCGAAGAAGCCGACGTACAGCAGAAACTGAACGGCCACCAGACCGGCCAGGATGGAACCGCGCCCCTCTGGATTCCCAACCCGGCGCAGGTGCGACTAAAGGGTGAATGCCAGCATCCCCAGGAACACGACATGGAAGAACAGAAGGAATCCGCAGAACTGCCCTCCCGGCAGCGGGAATTGCCGGCCTGCGTGCGAGCTGGACTGCGCGCTCATGAGTATCTTCCGGGACGACGGCTGCAACGCAGGGCGGGCGGCACGGCGCCGGCCCGCCGGGCTGGACGCAGATTGCCGCCGCCGCCTGCCGCGCGCAGCCATTCGTCGGTGCAGGGTGTCAGAAGTGTCGCTGGCGCGCCACGCCTTTCCATGCCGTGCTCAACGGCTTCCTGGATTTCGGAAAGGGACGCCCCACTCCGGACGGCCTGGTTGACGTGCCATGCCCGTTCCGTTTCGCACCCGAGCCGGGATGCGATCTCCAGCTCACTCAGGCGGCGACGCGCTTGTTGCTCGAGCCGTTCGGTTTTGTGAAACGTGTTCCCGGCACTCGGAACCCGGTTCATTCCCGCGCAACGCGCATTCATGGCGTCCCCAGCCTGGCGCGAAGTTCCTGGTCGTTTGGATGGAGCGCGGCGCCGCGTTGCCAGACTTCGCGAGCTTCGGCGGCATGGCCGTATTTCTCGTATTCCTTGCCCAACCACACGTAGGTCTGGGCGAACTGCGGCTGCGGCGCCTGCGCCTCCTGCTGTTCCACCAGCGTGACAAAATGCTGCATGACTTCGGTGCCGCGGTTCATTTGCGTGGGCCAGTACGACATGGCCACGGCCTTGGTGAAACGCGCCTCCCAGTTGTTCGCGTCCAAGTTCAACGCCGCGTCAAAGACCTGGTCGGCCTTCATCGCGAGGATGCCCTGCTCGCGCACGTCCTGAATCATGCCGCACTTCTGGAGGTAGGCCTGGCCCAGCGCGGCGGGGAACTCGGCCGCCCCGGGGTTGCTGGCGGTGCGCTGCTCCAGCTCGCCGATCGCCTGATCCAGCTTGCCCGCCTCGCGCAGGTGTTTCCACGCGGCCTCCTTCTGCGCGTGGCTGGCCTGCCGCGACACGAGGCTCTCGATCGCCTGGTTGAAGGTGAGCTGCGTCACGCGCCCGGGATCCGCCAGGGCTGAGGGCGCGACGCCGGCTTGGGACGGGCTTGTCGGGCCTGCCGAACGGGCGGGCGCTGCAACGGAGCGTGCCGACGGCAGGCGGCGCTTTGCCGTCGCCTGCGCGTCGGTTTGAAGCGGCCCGGCGATTGTGTCCGCTGTTGCGTCCGCCGCGGTTTCCGAGTTGATCCGGGTGGCGGGCGGCTCACGGTGCCCTTTCATCAGAAAGGCCGCGCCGCAGACCGCGCCGAGTCCGACCACCACCACTGTTGCCATCGTCGTTTTCTTCATCGTTGTCCTGTTCTCGTTTTGCCGCCGCCGGAGCGGCGCTGGTTTTTGAGTTCCTGCTCGGCGGCCAGCCCTCCGGCTGGTGCCAGCAAGCGCGCCCAGTCTGCCCCAGTTCACCGCGGCGCAAACAGACCCCGAAGTCACGATTTGAGTAGGCCAATGGTCATGGTCTGAGCTGGGAAGTCTGACTGACCGCTCACCGACGCCGTGTTATTGGCGCAGGAATTGTCTTCCGGCGGGCAGGGACTGTAGGAGGGTGAGAGGTTTTCCGTTCGTCATCGTGACTCAACGTTTCAGCCCGGAAGTCCGCAATCGCTCAGAGGTCTGGCCAAGCGAGGCACGGATCGGTGAAGCTGTTGCCGACCGCGAAACTCGGATGACCTTCAGCGCAACCCGTGCTGAAAGGAGCGACATTTTAACTCACGCTGAAATCCTTCTTGAGCTTCGCCAGCACGGCGTTGAGTTTGTCGGCGGCTTTCGGAGCGGGGCGCTCCTTGCCGTCGCCGGCCTCAAGGCGGAGATGGAACCGGATCGGCACCCCTGTCTGCGCCTTGATTTCCAAGAGGTCGGGCGCCAGTTCGGCCAGGTCTTGAAGCTGGGCGGGTTCCAACTCGGTAGAGCCGATCAGCAGCTTGGCAGTGGCGTCATAAAGCGCCAGACCGCCGGTAGCGGGCGTCGGCTGTTGCGCGGGAAGCTTGAGCTTCACCGTCTGCGCTGCCGGGAAGTCGCACGGCCATGCGCCTGAGCCGTCCGTCAGTTCAACGAAGCGGGCGCTCAAACCCGCTTGAATCACGTCGTGCACGGTCTTCCACGGGAGCGTTGCGCCTTGCTTCTGCGAAAGGGCGCTGGCAATGGACAACGCGGTTGTCGCGCCATCTTTCCATGCGGTCGGCAGATTCGCGGGCAGAATGTCAGCCGGCAAAACGGCGGGCGGTGGCGGACGCAACCGCGCGGCGTCGTTGAGGATGCCGGGCGGAATTGGCTCCGCCAGCAGGCTGGCCGGACCGGACAGAAGCCAGAGTTGGGCGGCTTGAACGGCCTGCGTGACGGCAGCGGCCACGGCGTCAGGTGATGCCTTGGGGATTTGGACCGGCTCGTTGTATCCGCCCTTGTCCACCTGAACAATTTTCGAGCCGCTGAAATAATCGGCGACAGTCTTGGCGGTGATTTCCTCGCCGGCCCAAAGGGACGGGAGTGCGTTGGGCGAAAGCAGCCCTGGGGCGATTTCGCTCAACTCGGCTGCCTGCGGCAAAACCAGTTCGAGCGCCGGATCGGCGAGGGCCGCGTCATCCGGTTTCGAGCGCCACCACGTTCGGAAGGTGCGATTCGGGCGGGTGAGCCGGAGTACGAACGTGCCCTCCGCGCAACCCTCGACCAGTGTCGAGACGATGGCCTCGGCCTTGAGCATCTTGGGCAGGTGCGGCATCTGCGCGAACGCGCCGGCCAGGTCTTTGACGCGCCGGCTCGTCTCGGCCTCGCGCCAAAGGTTATAGGGGCCATTGGGCAGGAGCGCCTCGGCACTGACGGCCGTGTCCTGCACGCGCGAGCTTTGGTCTTCCTTGATGGTCAGGAAATGCGGTTCCTCGCTGACCGTGATTTTGAACCCCTGCGCCGCGTTCTTATCCGACACCGTGCAAACGATGCACCACGCCTGCTTGATGGCGTCCGGGATTTTGCCCTTCGACTTCTCAATGTTGATTAGGAGCGTGTGGAGGCGCGCCACGTCCACGCTGCCCTTCTTGTTCTTCTGCTGTTCGTCCAGGTCGAGCCGCACTTGTTCCCAAGCGAGGTATTCGCGAATGCGATTGTGCGCGAGTTCCAACCCGTCCTTCGAAGGCGTGAGGAGAATGACCGCGTTGCGGAAGACGCGCGGCTTGTCTGCGCCGGTGGTTTCGTCGAGGTAACGCTTCGCCTCGGGACTGGGCTTGCCGAATTCGCTGGCCGCGCCCGGCCCAAGCACCGCGTAATGGAACGCGCCATCGTCTTCGATGTCTTTCGGCTTGGCGGGCAGCGTGTGAACTTTGATGCCGAGAGCGGAAGCGCCGGACGTGAGCGCCTTCACCTTGGCAATCTCGTCGAGCAAGCGGGCCTTCACTACGTCGTCGGAAATCTCCTTCGACGCGGCGGCGTGCATCTGCGCGAGATTGGGCCGGTTGCCAAGCTTCCAAGCCGCCGGCAACTGCCCGGTGGACGCCGGGCCGGTGTGCGCGTCGTCGAGCCAATGGCTGCAAACCGCCCAGCGGGTGAGCGCCTTCTCCAGTTCAATCTTGTCCGGGCGCGTCGGGCCGAGCAGCACCGAGAGGTCGCGCGTTTTCGCGTTGCGGCCCTGTGGCTGTGAATGGAGGAACGTGGCCATGACCGCCTGCTCCATCTCCCGGCACTTCAACCCGACGGACTCCTGCTGAATCTGCCGTGCGCGGTCCAATTCGCCGACGAGGATCCCGGTCCACGCCTGCCGGCCTCCGCCCTCGCCTTCGGACTCGGCGTAGGTGACAAGTTCGCCCGCCGCTTCAGACAGGCCGTCTTTGTTGGCCGCGTTCAGGAATACGCCGGGGCCAATGAGCGGGCACGCATCCCATTTGACTGCGTCTCGCAAGGCCAGCGCGAACGTGCGCAACACGCCGCGCGTGCGCTGGAAGCCCGATATGCTCGTCCATTTCGAGTAGAACACTTCCGTCAGTTCCGGGTGAAACGGGAAGCTGCGGAGAAAGCGTTCTTCCTCGGCGGCGCCTTGCTTGGCCGTCTGCTCGTCCAGCGCGGCGATGCCTTTGAGCGCGGCGACGACGTGTTGCCGGAACGCATCGCGGTTCTCGATGGATTTGGGCGTGAAGAAACGGCGGCGCAAGACTTCCGCCACGTCCTCTTTGACAACCGGCTCGACGACCGCCTCACGGGTCCGGCCAAAGATGTCGTAGTATTCGTCCCGCAGTTCGCGGCCCAGTTTGTCATCCTTCTTTGGGTCGCTGGCGAGCAGCGAGGCGACGATGCAGCAGCGGTCGGTCTTGGTCGCGGCCTGCGTCAGGTATTGGAAGAAATTCCGCAAGCGCCCGCGCCAGGTTTCGTCCGCGCTGACCTTCCCGTGCGCATACATCAGGACTTCATCAATCAGGATGAGCGTGGCGAGTCCATCCTTGGCCGGCAGTGCCAGCAACTCCGTCAGCAGGTTCGTCGCGGGCGCGCTGTCGCGTTCCTCGGCCTTGCCGTCCGGGTGTAGCACCTTGAGGCCGGCGTCGCCCGCCAGTTGGTAGGCCAGCGCGCTCCAGGGCATTTTGAGGCGGCGCTTTTCGCCGTCCGGGCTGAGAACATCCGCGCCGCTCTCCGTGTCGAAACTGTCGAAGCACAGCGCGGCCACGCGCGCTTTCGGCGGCTGCTGTCCGATGGCCTGCTCGAACTCCTGCACCGATGCCAAATCTGGCAACTTGTCCGGGTCAAAGACCAGATGGCGGAGCGTGATGAGCGTATGCGTTTTGCCGCCGCCGTAGGTGAGCGCCAACTGCCGCACGGCCTTGTCGTTCTGGCCCGCAAGGCGCAAGACCACCTCGCGCACCAGTTCGCGCAGATTGTAGGTCGGGTAGGTGAGGGCGAAGAAATTCTCCGGCTTCTCATAGACGGGGCGCTGGCCCGTCTGCATCACGACCTCGTAAAGGTCGGCAGCGAACTGCTGCAAGGAGAGTTCGCCCGACGCGAGGTCGGGCCGCAGCGTCACCACTTCATGCCACGGTTTCCAGGGTAGTTTGGGCATAGATTAGTCCTCTGTGAACCAGTTCGTAAGAATCTGACACAGCTTGAGAAATGCGGGGTCAGTGCAAGAGGTGAAATCCACCGTCTCAGCTAGCTGTCTGTAAATCGCCGAAGATCGGGGTTTGTGAACCTGAGACAGTGCTGCTTCCATCGCCTCCTTGGGGCGATGCGGTTTGGTCTCTCCAGCGCGAAGATACTCCTGTTCCGTGGCCCACTCCCAGAGGCTGGGCCTGCGGCCAGTCCAACCCAGGGCGCTCTCGACCTCAGGCACGCGGCTCCAAACCCAGATTTCGATTTCCGGGTCAATAACGACGGCAGCGGCGCGGTTGCCCCAGCCGTTGGCGGACAGGTGCTGCTCGATTTCTTGCTCAAGGTCGGTTCGAGGTTGCTGCTCCACCAGCGCACCGCCTCCCTCCCTGTCCATGAGGACGAGGGCGTGCGCGTGCGTGCGATGAAACGGGCGGAGAAATTCGTGGGCGTGGCGCCAGATTCCGCTGGCCCGTTCCGGGTGGGTGTGAAAGTCGGCGGAGATGTGGCGGATGCCGACGGCACGGTGTTGGGTCAAGATGCCCCTGACGGCGTTTTGGTCATTCTTCCCCTCGGTCAGCACCACCAAATCTTTGGTGAATCCCGCGCCGTTCATCCGAGAACCCCTCCCGCAAAAAGAGTGCCCAAGCTGGTTTCCCCTTTCCAATCGCGCAGGGCGGGATGCTCGCTGCCAAGGATTATGTTGGTGGCCCCGCTGGGTGTCTTCTTGAAACAAAGCACCTTGTCCGCGTCGGCGAGGCTGAGGATCACCGGCGAGTGCGAGGCGAGCAGGATTTGGG
>Ga0194125_10011093_pt1 | contig 12179 bp, 10 predicted proteins | sample TA2KigC250mmetaG_FD_148626 | JGI IMG/M metagenome (GOLD analysis project Ga0194125, IMG submission 148626) | Freshwater microbial communities from Lake Tanganyika, Tanzania - TA2015034 Kigoma Deep Cast 250m | ecosystem: Environmental > Aquatic > Freshwater > Lake | place: Tanzania: Lake... | reverse complement strand
ATAGAGGGGAATTTTGTATGTCTATAGGGCCAGGGGGGCACGTTGGATTTTCAGCTTTAGGGGGAAGGGAAAAACCAACTCAATTTGGATCAAACCAAAGCGAACAAAAAATTCAATGGGTCGTGTTGGCAGCCTTAGGGAATCTTGAAGATATCAATAATCACCTTGGAAAAGGGACTCCAATTAGCCCTCAAGAAAGGTCTTTGGCCATAAAAGCCGCCGCTAGGAATGGTTTTGAACAGGTAATGGACAGGTTTTTGGCGGGTTTTGAAATGCCTGAAAAGGAAAGGATAAAAGCCATCAAAACAGCTGCGGAGCACGGGCAAGTGGGTGCTATCGACAGGCTACTAAGGGCGTTTGAAATGCCTGAAAAGGAAAGGATAGAAGCCATCAAAATAGCAGCGGAGCACGGGCAAGTGGGTGCTATCGACAGGCTACTAAGTGCGTTTAAAATGCCTGAAAAGGAAAGGATAGAAGCCATCAAAATAGCAGCGGAGCACGGGCAAGAGGGTGCTGTTAATAGGCTTCTAAAGGGTTTTGAATTGCCTAGGCAGGATTGTGTCTCGGCGGTAAAATTAGCTGCAGAAAATGGGAACATTAGAGTGATAGAGAGATTGCTTCAGGAAACAACAATAGACCCAGACGATCTCTCTAACCCTATAAATTATGCTTTTCTCCACGCAACACAAAAAGGGCACAATGCTGTTGTGGGGTGGCTTCTTGAGAAGTGCCCAAATATCGACCCTTGTATTCGGGGCAGGCTAGTAACTGTAGCAGCTGAAAAAGGGCTGAGCTCGCTGATTGAAAGGCTTTTGCAAAATGGGGGATTGACCAGCCGGGCTGCACGTGGTGGGGGAGTGATCAGCCGGGCTGCACGTGGTGAAGCTTTGAGACATGCAGCGATATACGGACATCTACAGGTAATTCAAAGGCTTCTACAGGATGAGGATCAAGTTCTCCCTCAATTTCGCGGTCAAGCAATAGTAGCAGCGGCAGCAAATGGTCATCTACAGGTAATTCAAAGGCTTCTACAGGATGAGGATCAAGTTCTCCCTCAATTTCGCGGTGAAGCAATAGTAGCAGCGGCAGCAAATGGTCATTGCGAAGTTGTACCATGTCTTATGCGAGATTCTAGTGGCGATATCATAGACATTGAAGAAGAGTATCTTTTCAAAGCTTTAGATGCTCACAAAAATGCAAAACCGGAACAGATCTCTTACAACATAGGGAGGCTTGGAACGGTATTTTTAGAGAATTCCAGAGCTCTTTCGCAAGATTTTATTTTGTATCTATATCATCTCATGGATCAAGAAGACGGGGTACTAAGAATACCTATCATAACACATCTTGTCAGTTATCCTCTAGATTACTTGAGGAGCTACTGCGAAAGAGGTTTTCCTGAAATAAGGATTGTGGACCCAAATGCAAACTTACCGAATAATTCTAACCAGATGCTTTTTAACATACTTTTTTTTAGCCTAGAAGCTCATAAACTTCTAACTGCAGGTGAGGATTCACAGTTTCATCGCGAACAATTACCTGTTGCGAAAACTAAACAACAAGAAGAGGCATTATTTCTTTTTGGTCAACTTTTAACCTATTTACACAAGATCTATAAAGAGAGTGATATTACTATTGAAATTCCTAGCGGAATTTTCCGTAGAGATCTTTTATCTATGATAGGTAAGAGTTCTGAAAATATGCTTGAATCAACAGATTGTAGCATAGAGATTAAACGAATATGGAAAAGTCCACAAAAAACTGAAGAGGAACAATCTTGGAAACAATTTGTTATCGCGGCTATTCAATGTATAGATCGAGGCATCGGTCCGGAGCTGAGACAAGCACTAGTTGAGGATTGTGCATCGTGTGGTGCAAGGTTTTTTGAAGAATAACGGTTAAAAATTCCAAAGTTTGCTTCATAAGGCCCATTATCGGACGTTGCGAACCAAAAAAAGCGTGGTATTTTTGATTTAAAGAGTGCAATCACACCACTAAACCCTCTATCGTCGAATCTAGGGCCTTTAAAAGCATTTTAACTTTCAAAAGCCCTTTTTTACCCTTTTTTAAGGTGTATCAATATTTCTAAAGAAATTTAAGCCTATGGAGTAGGTGTGGGCCCTAAGGGTGCACAAAGGTTAGCGCAACAGCAAGCTGTGCAACCGCCACCTCCACCTGTGAATATAGCTACCAGTGCAGAACCGCCTAAACAGGCCGCTACACATGCGGCATACGCACCCGGTCCCGCTTCTGCTTGAGGCAAAAGCGACAACGAGGCAAGTGCTATTACAGGCAGCGCTATTGATTTCAACCTATTATTCAAATTGATTAATCCTCTAGAGGCTCTATTCAAACCTTGTGTAATCACTCCAGAATTTGAATAACTATTTTCTACTAAACCTAAAGAAACCATTTTCTCTCCCTTGTTTTATACAAAAGCTAAGCGCCAAATATTTAAAAATGCGCTATATGCTCAATTAAAATTTTGAAAAGAAATTGTTAAGTAAAAACCTATTGAAATCAATCACAAATTTCTTTACATCCCCTCCCCTGCTTAAGCAAAAGTAAAAAAAAGGTACTCAAACAAATTTTTTTCTTGAAAAAATTCTAATACACTCCTCTAATAAAAATATGGGTGTATTAGTACGTTTATTAAAATTCGCCATTTTTTTAGCCCTAGTTTTTGGGACATTTTATGTAGCGAGCCGATTGTATCGTAATCAACAAATAGAATCGTGTGAGGCCTTCTTTGATAGCGAGGAGAAAATTGCACTTGAAGTTTTGAAGCCAAAATGGGGTGACAAAGATCCGGTTCCGAACCTCGATCAAGAGAGGATCAAAGTACTTGTAATCGAAGGGGGAGGTGCACAAGGGCTGTATGCCTTGAGAATCCTTGACTACCTTGAAAAAAAAACCGGAAAACCGATTTGTGAACTTTATGATGTGATGGGTGGAAGTTCGATAGGTTCTTTGCTAGTAAGCTTATTATCCATCCCACAGATTGACAACCCTAAAAAGCCACTATATTCAGCGGAACAAATCATTCAAGTTTTTTCCGAAACCGCCCATCGGACTTTGGAGCCCACCTGGAAGGAAAAAATACTTTCAGGGTACGGTCTCTTATCCCCTATTTTGCAAAACCAAAAATTCATTAAAGTGCTCCAATCTTTTTATGGTAATATGCTCTTCAGTGAAACGATCAATCATTTGGTTCTTTATGGGTATAATTTTAATACCAGTAGAGTTTCAGCTTTCGAGAATAGAGGCCCTCCTCTTCAATCTGCAGATCCGGTTCTGTATCAACTTATTGGGAGTACCACCTCCCCTTTTGGGATTGCCCCTGTCAATAAAATTCTTTTGAGTCCCCTTTACCCCCCTCAATTTATCGGGGATGCGGCCTTTGTCGTCAACAATCCGCTAGAAGATGTCGTCTACAAGTTAACAAAAGCCTACCCAAATAAGAAATTTTTGATAAATAATATTATTATAAAGCCCAAAGAATTAGAAAACACCATAAATTTTCCCTTTTATTCCGGCTGGCTCGAGGCAACTATAAGGTACCAATATTTACAGGTTTTAGCTCATAATCAGATGACTAGAGAAGCCCTACAAACCTTATCCAGCGTTTACAAAATTGAATACATGTTGGAAATGGGCCTAGATCAAAACAACGAGTGGCTGGAAATGAATTCTTTTGATTTTTCCAAAAAAAACCTTAAAAAAATAGACAATTTTGCAAAACTCATCCTGAGCGAAAATAAAGATGCTCTTGATAAAGTAGCTGCTGAGCTCCTTAAAGATTGAAAAACTTGGTTTAATTCTAGACAAATCAATGATGCTAGCATTTCTTTTCAAGTATACTTTAAGGGGGTGTTTACCTGATTCGATCAATCGGCAACACACCAAATTCTAGAATTTGTTTTTTCTCTTTAAATCTTGGATAAAGATTTAGAAGCTCTCCGTTGGTTTAGGATTTTTATCAACGAGAGCCGCTTCTAACAAGTGAAGCTCCTCAACAATCTCAGACGGAAATTTTTCACCAAATATTTTGTAGTAATTCTTAAGTTCTTCCACTTCATTCAACCAGGCCCCAACATCCACTGTTAAAAGCTTTCCCACCGTCTCTATTGAGAGGTTAAGATCATTTAAATCAAGGCTCGTGGGTGTAGGCATATTCCCGATAGGAGTGCTTTCAGCTGAAGCCGTCCCGTCCAGCCTTTCAAAAATCCACTTAAGAACGCGCCCGTTTTCTCTAAAACCGGGCCATAAAAAACTTCCCGATCCATCTTTTAAAAACCAGTTTACGTAATAAACTGTCGGTAAAAGGGAGGGGTCGCCCCTTTTTTCAAAAGAGAGCCAGTGGGAAAAGTAGTCGCCCATGTGGTATCCGCAAAAAGGGAGCATCGCAAAAGGGTCATGTCGCAATTTACCGATAGGTCCGTTAGCGGCCGCAGTCCCCTCCGATGAGACAATCGTCCCTAAGAATGTCCCGTGGCGCCAATTTTTTGATTCAAATACCAACGGAACAACCGAGGCGCGTCTTCCTCCGAAAAGTATAGCAGATATCGGCACCCCTTTAGGGTCATCGAAAGCAGGATCCACAGTGGGGCACCCTTTGATAGGGGTTGTGTAGCGGGCGTTCGGATGCGCAATTTTTTGATCCAAAGCTGCTTCCCCCATGTCGCCTAGCCAATTTGTGCAATTTTTTGGGGGATCTTTATCCATCCCTTCCCACCACACATCCCCATCTTGTGTTAATCCCACGTTAGTGAAAATTGTGTCACTTTTAATGGTTTCCATCGCATTGGGATTCGTTTGAAATGAGGTGCCGGGCGCAACACCAAACATTCCAGCCTCAGGATTGATCGCGTATAGCTTGCCATCTTCACCCAATTTCATCCAGGCGATGTCATCGCCCACAAGGGTTATTTTCCAGCCGGGTAAAGAGGATTGCAGCATGGCAAGATTTGTTTTCCCACAAGCGCTTGGGAATGCTGCGGCAAAATATTTTTTCTTTCCGTCAGGATTTTCTATCCCAAGAATGAGCATATGTTCCGCTAACCAGCCCTCCTCTTTTCCCATCTGAGAAGCTATGCGCAGAGCGAAACATTTCTTCGCCAAAAGCGCATTTCCTCCATACCCGCTACCGTAAGACCAGATCTCTTTTGTTTGGGGAAAGTGCACTATGTATTTATTTTGAGGATTGCAAGGCCAACCGTTATCCATTTTACCAGCCTCAAGAGGCACGCCCACAGAATGTAAACAAGGGACAAAATCTTGATCTTTCAGAGCATTAAGCGCCTCTCTTCCCATGCGGGTCATAATCCGCATATTGCATACAACATAAGGAGAATCGGTAATTTCAACCCCAATTTGGGCAATAGAGGAACCTATCGGCCCCATACTGAAAGGGATCACATACATCGTGCGCCCCCGCATACATCCTTTAAAAAGCGATTTCAAAAGGCTTTTCATTTCATTAGGGTCTTTCCAATTATTTGTGGGTCCTGCATCGTCGATCGAACTGGAGCAAATAAATGTCCGGTCTTCAACTCGAGCGACGTCTTCAAAAGAAGATCTAGCCAAAAACGAGTTGGGCCGAAACTTACCGTGTAAAGGGATCAAGCTTTTTGTCTCTACCATCTCTTTCAACAAAAGGGCATTTTCCTCTTCAGTTCCGTCGCAAATATGGATCTGATCAGGCTCGCATAATTCTTGCACCTCTTCAATCCAAAGTCGAAGTTTGTCATTTTGTAGATCTTTCAAAACCACCGATCCGTCCATCTCCCGAAAACTGAAACAGGACAAAAAACAAAAAACCGAAACCACTCTTTTGATAGAAGCCATTTTCAAGATCCTTTAAAATTTTTTTAACTTTATTTAAAAAATACTTTTTTGTCCATCTTCCGGGTAAGTTCTGCCCTATAAGAAGTGTAAATTAAAAAAGGTCTCCTCTATTATACGCTTCTTTTTCAGGATAAGCCCGAATAAATAAAAAAACCGGCTTCACACAGATTTTTAAAAAATAATTTACATTTTTTTTAAGGACAAGATCTGAAAAATTATTGCTCTTGATAAATGAGATCCTAATTACTTCCAGGGGAAGGTTTCGATGGATTCCACATGTTGCACATGCGCGTTATTGATCAAAATATCTACGACATCAAATGGACTGTGTACATCTCTTTGGGATTTTCAAATACTTAGATTATCGATGTAATTATGATAGCCAGTAAATCGAGATTTAAAAAACTTAAGCCTTAGATTCAATTTTAAGATTTAAATGGAACGGCAAGGGAGAAAAGCAAAAATAAGGAGGATAGCGAAGGCTTGTAAAAACACTATCAGGGTATTTTGCTGTAATCTTCCTGCAATAGCATAAATTAAGAAAAGCTTGACATAGACAAAAACCGCAGAACTTAAAACCAAATGATTTTGAAAATTTTGAGTCCAGGAGGGTAAACCGAAAATCAAGATATAAATAGGAACAAGAAGTCTTAAAATTGGTGGAACACCTAATAAAATGAATGCCCCAATGAACGAGTCCAAAAATTTCCTATAGTCATTGTTTTTTAAACTTAGATAACCACGGATCAAAAAAAATTCTAAAAAAATTAATGAAGCATAGAAAACCATTTGTCTTTCTAATGTGGAGATTCGAGCATAGACAACCCAGGATGTTTGTAAGCAAAATAGCAAACTATATAAAATAATAACCGAGTATAATCGAGAGAATAATTTAGAAATCTGACCTGGTTTTTGCGTAAATATCAGAATACTTTGAAAAACTAACAATATTATTAAGATAGACGAAAGTAATACATGCAAATCAAGGCTCAGAGTCCATTCTAAAATAATGTTATATCGTTGCCAAACACCAAGCACTATGCGGTCGTAAATAGGTTTTGCAAATACCAAAAGGCTAAGTAAAGTTGTCTCTAACAAAGCTAAAAAATAAACAATCCCAGCCCTTTTATCTGATGTTCCCATGGGATTAGTGATAGACATATTTACCTCAATAATATTTTATAAATATTTTTTTGGATGAGGCACAATTCCAGGATGTTACCCTTTCGGAAGTAATAAACAATAATCGGATCGATATTTCATAGTACACACATCAATTCACCAGTAAATGATCAAAAAATATGAGTCAATTTTTATCGGGAGAATATGATTCATAAGAGCTTTTTTAAGATCGTATTCTGTAATATTTTTTATTATATGTCAGAATAAAAACAAAAAACCTCTTAAAGATTAGGTGAATTAAAGCTTGTAATCGTGTAGTACGCTTCCGTAAGGGAGGGTGCAATCGACAAGAACGTGCATCGCCTTCTCTATTTTTTTGACAGGTAGATCTGCAAAAGGAGCTTGTACATGTGGAACTAAATGCAATCTGGCAGGCCCCATCCAGGCCCCTTTTACGTGAATATCTTGCAAATTATAAGCAACAAGCTGCTCGATTTTTGCCTCTCCTTTCAAATCGAGAATCCACTTATAGTTCACCTGCGTCTTACCCATCATTTTCAAGATCTCATCCGTTTTTTGCCCCTGATCAGTAAGATCATGATGCTTATAGCCCATCGTTGCAAGCGCCACAAGATCCTCCCCCCATTTCAAACGACCGACAAGAGTCTCTTTTTCTACATGAAGCTTCGGGTAGGCGAGCTTTTTGGGAAACCCCAGATCTCCCTCTCCCCGCATATTGGCGGCTCGCAATCGAGATACATCTGAGAGGTAAATTGCACCTTTTCGCCTTTACAGATAGCAGGTATCACAATTCCCGACTCGGTATAATCGCCGAATCCGCTACTATCAGGCATCCGAATCATCTCAAAAACTACGGTGTCGCTACCGTCGGGCTCAAGGGGAGCCGGCAGGTGCAGACGGATTATTTCGGGGTCGGTCTTATACCATATAAAAAAATACTCCCGATTGATGAATCGATACGGGCCTTCGGGGTATGCGGGGGAATGAAAGGGCATTCCACGATGTCTCATAAATCCTCCTAGCGAACCGTCCAACCGCCATCGATAACCAAAGACTGGCCAGTGATCATTTTTGCAGCGTCCAGACAGAGGTAAAGAACCAAATCGGCGATATCGTCAGGGATTACAAACTTTTTTATGACATGCTCTTTTAAAAATATCTTTTCGACTACCTCTTGCGCTGTGATCTGATGCATAGCCGCCTGCTCGGGTATCTGCTTTTGTAGTAAAGGGGTCACCGTGTAGCCAGGGCACACCGCATTCACAGTGATCCCAAACTGAGCCAAATCTAGAGCACTCGCTTTTGTAAGCCCGGTAATACCATGCTTTGTGGCAACATATGCCGATTTATAGGGTGATGCTACAATACCGTGGACACTCGAAATCTGGACCACCCTTCCGCACCCTTTTTTTTCATCCCTTCGACAACACCCTGCATTAGATGAAAAGGGGCTGAAAGATTCACCGCCAAAATGAGATCCCATTTACTTCTCAGAAAAAGGTCTCGATGGATTCGACATGTTGTACACCTGCGTTATTGATCAAAATATCTACGACATCAAATGGACTGTGTACATCTCTTAATGCGCGCTCAATTTCAGACAGATGGGCAAGATTTGCAGCGACATAGTAAACTTTCCCTTTTGTCAAACTACGGATCTCGGGCTCCTTCTGCCTCCCCTCCTCCGGAGTTAATCCATGAAGGACAATATTCGCCCCTTTTTTTGCCATAGCTGTGGCAATCCCAAACCCTATGCCGCTAGTCGATCCAGTTATCCAAACGGTCCTACCTTGCAAGGATTCCATGCTACCCCTCCCCTAAATCACCGGATATCCCTTTTCCCCCTTCAAATCTAGATATCTTCTTTTTTATAAAGCGAGTATGGGATCTTTTTGTTACAATATCTAGCCTGATGAAAGAATGGATGAAGTTTTATGACTTTACCTCTTAAAGAAATGTTTCGTCTACTCCCTGAGGATCCTGCTCTGGATGGCCCCGATTTTGGGTTATACTTGCTTACAAATGAGGGGCAATCTTTGGATACGCTCCGACAAATGCAGCACAACCCCCTTACAGGACAGATAGGGATGGGGGTGTCGGGATTTTTTACACTTGATATTGCAGCCGTAAGACCTGAAACAGAAGAAAATAAACTGGAAGGGGTTGTTCTGGTCGATTGCTCTTTAAGGGTGCGCCACTTTATGCGGGCTATGATCGAGCGTCTCAAAATATCCCCCTCGAGGCTGGACATGCAGGAATTTGTCCGCTTCGAGATTCTTTCCAATGCCAAATTTTACTATGAGGGGGCTTTGGAGCCGGCGGATCTCATCGCTAAAAACTATATTGAGCGATTTGATCACTCCCTCCAAGATTGTGCTCTAGGGTCCCTATCCAGGACATCCCCTCACCTTTCGAGCTCCTGGTTATCCGATGTAACTCGATTCGAAAAAATGAAACGTCTTGCAAACTTAGGGAACATCATCTTTTTATGCATTGACTTCAATCAAAAACCGGTCCTGACGAAATTCTTATCGACCCTAGAAAAGAGGGCGCCTCTCGATTTTGCCTATATTTCCAACATTTATCTAGATAGGCTTTCGACATTTAAGTCTGTTGCAAATCAGCTCCAAACCGTTGTCGGACCAAACACCTACTTCATTGATACCGAGCGATTTTATCCTGTAAACGCAAAGAATAACCAGCGTCTGCAACAACGCAAAGTGGCACCTCTTTACTCAATTATGGAAAAATCCTGCGAGGAGATGGATCTTTTCGGACCAAATGGGTTGGCCCGATTTTTTCCGAAAAAATAGGGATATTTAACCAAGGGCGTTGTTCGGTAAAAAATTGTCAGGGATTTTGTTCAGCTTGTAACCGTTTGACGGCATGCCAGTTTTTTGCTGTTACCCCTAGCCCCATGAGAACTAAAACCCCTAAAAACCAATCCCTATCCTCCCCTTTTTTAGTATCTGAAAAGAGGCTCATCCTTTGACACTGAGCCGCCGGATGTATCGCTTTTAAGGTGAGAAATTCTCTTTTGATTAATACGCCGATCGAATCTGACCAGCCAAGCTTTTCGGGGCTTTCAAACATGATCAAAGAGGGGTCAAGCGCCCCTTTGACCTCTTCACACTGAGAGAAAAGTTCTACCTCAAAATCTTCTGCCAATTTCTTGGCACTTTCCCTGATTTTACTGTGGTAAAAACTGTCCCCATAAGCGGGTTCCAAAAAAAAGGCCGGTTTTTGCTTCGACTGATTCCAAACAAGGCGCAAAAGAGCCCTCGCCTCTATCTTTTCTTTAGAATTTTTGACCGCGATCAGCTTATTTACACCCTCGTTTGTGTAGTGTAAAAGATGAGGGTTCTTTTTTGAGGTGTGCATGCAACTCCCATGAACCTCGTCTCCGGACAAAAATAGATCGACTGGGTCGTCGGTAAATTCTATTTTTGTCCCTGAATCACTTAAAACAAATTCCCTATTTTGCTTCCACTTCTCCCAAACATGGCTGTTTGTTTCATTCCACTTTTCTTGAAATGGGATCGTATTATAGCGCGCTTTATTGGTGCTCATGACCATTCTATCGGTCAGCTCCAAAAACCTGGGGACGAACGCCTTTTCAACCGCTCCCGAGTAGTAGCGGAACCATGCCCCCCTAACCCTATCATTTAAAATCTTTTCCGAAAAAAGGCGCTTGTATTCTTGAGGCATTTTTTCTAGAAAAGGGAGCATTTTCACAAGGAAAGCCTCCCCCTCAACCGGGATTTCATCCAGCTTCGAACCATCTAGATCGGCAAAAATTTTAAGCATGCTGATACGGGTGACGATTCTCTTAGCCTGTTCAAATCTCGCTAAACTGTCCGTTGGACCGTCTGTTGAAACGTCAAAAATAGATTGGATGATGCGGATTTTTTTTAAGGGATCTATGGGCGTCCTATCTAAAAATTCCATGAAGCCCAACAAATTGTCCATCACGTGGGTCTCGCCGCTTTTTAACACGTTTTCGGACCGTTTCAAAGTCTCTTTGAGTTTTTCAGCCGCTAACGAGGAGGCGTACCCGTCCCATTTTTGGATGAAAAGCATCGGGAAAAACACAAAAAATTTCCCCATTTTCGGAAATTCAATATTCCAACCCCTAGTCAATGAGCCCTGGCCACTATCGATTGCCATCCTCACCGAGTTGCACCATAAAGAAATGATCGGTCGATAGTAGGACCTATTCTCAAATTTCACCAGATCTTTGACCTTCGAAAGGAGTTTGGATGCGTCCTCATCGATAGACCCTTCTGTTGTAAAAAATGATTCTGCTTTTTTTATGTATTCGGCTAATAAGCCCGGCCTATGTTCGGCAATAAACAGCGCTAATTCGGCGCTCTTGCCCTGCTTTAGTATTTTTTCAAAAAAGGGTTCCGAGAGGATCTTCAGGGGGATGCTTTTTATTAGGCAAGCGGTGAGCTGCTGCTCCAAAATGGTGCCAAGTTTATTTTGCCTATCGAGCAATTCGAGAAATAGATCGACCTCCCGATCGGTCCATTTTGCATACCGGGTGTAAGACGAAGAGTCTTTATAAGCCTCTGAAAATTTCTCTAACCCCGTTTCAGTTGCTGCTGCCAGTCGAAAAAGGGAGGAGCGGACACCCGGAGAATGTTTCTTAGAATCCTTCAAAAAACATAAAAGAATCGATTCGGACATAGCCCTAACAGGGTTTTTTGGGTGAACGGATCGAGAGGATAGCTCAGGTAGCGAAGGATTACTCTCATAGGTGCGAGAGGCCAAAAATTCTATAAATTCTATCTGCTCCAGATCACTAAGTTGTTGGAGTTTTTCTGCGAAAATCTCTTGAAATTCGGGAATTTTATGTGAAAAAAAGTAATCTAATACCGGAAGAAGATTAGTAATATTCAAATTTAGGTTCTGCAAAAGCTCTTTTTGGCCCCTTTTTTGACACAGGTCAAAGAATTTTCTGAATAGTTTACGATCCCAATCGCTTTGAATCAGGCCAAAAGGGTCTTTTTGTTGTAAAAAAAGAGCCTCTAAAAATCTGTCATCGAAGCGCATGAGGGAAAATTGGTCTTTAGGCTCCAAAAGACCGTCTGCCGATTTGTTCAATAGGGATGCAACCCCATTCGGAAAACGGGAGGACTGGTTTAATTTTACCAAGGTAGAAAATTGTTCCATCGCCCATGATCTGT
>Ga0194125_10011083_pt1 | contig 12186 bp, 2 predicted proteins | sample TA2KigC250mmetaG_FD_148626 | JGI IMG/M metagenome (GOLD analysis project Ga0194125, IMG submission 148626) | Freshwater microbial communities from Lake Tanganyika, Tanzania - TA2015034 Kigoma Deep Cast 250m | ecosystem: Environmental > Aquatic > Freshwater > Lake | place: Tanzania: Lake... | reverse complement strand
GCTGGTCGGGTGTTGGTGCGGGTGTTCGATGTATCGGGTCGCGTTGTAGCGGCGCTTTATGACGGCGAGCAGATTGCCGGACATCACAGCGTTGTTTGGAATGCGAAGGGTATGTCGGCGGGGGTCTATCTGGTGCGGATGGAGTCGGCAGGCTTCAGCGCAATTCGCAAGGTGACCTTGATGAAGTAATTAGGTTGTTGCGTCAGGTGTTAAACACCTGACGCCATAGAATCACAAGCGGCGTCGGGACATTTCCCGGCGCCGCTTAGTTTTTTTGGGGAATTCACAGCGGATTGAGCGGAGTTCCTTATATCTGCTCCATCTGCTGTTAATTCGTCCGTTCAATCGGTTGTGAAATTTATGATTCTACTAATTTGCAATCAAATGATGAATAATATGATTCTACTGCTATGTCAAGCGTAAGATGTCGTCATCCTGAACGAAGTGAAGGATCTCGTCCTAAAGACTTACTTAACCAGACGAGATCCTTCACTTCGTTCAGGATGACATACGACATTGCACAATATGACAAGTGACATTGCACAATTGACATAACACTAAATTAACAACGAATTGAACGGATATAACGGATTAGCGTAGCGACTTCACATATTTATCCGTTTAATTTGTTTATAACGCGGTTTAAGAGTTTTTTCGCATCTTGCAGCAGGATGTCCCCATCCTGCTGCAAGGATTAGGATTTCCGCAGGGTGCGGACACCCTGCGGCATTCGATCGGGCATATACGAAAAGACTTTAAAACCGCTTTATAAAAACTGTGATGAGATTACTTTATCAGGTTGACTTTCATACTGTGGGTTTCACCGAGCGTGGTCATCCTGACGAAGTAGATGCCAGATTGGAGATTGCTGCCAATTAGTTCAACCTGATGATAGCCGGCGGGGAAATATCCTTCCACCAGGGTGGCCATCTTCCGACCGCTCATATCAAACACCATAAGTTTGACCAAATCCGCTTCGGGCAAACCAAACTTGATAGTGGTTGTGGAGTTGAACGGATTGGGATAGGCGCCCACCAGGCTCAATACGGAAGGTAGTTCAGCCATTTGAAGCCGCTTGGCTGAGAAATAGTCAAGACCGTGAGTCTGAACCAATTCTGCGATAATATTGGCTTGAGCAATCAGCCACTCACCATCAGCCACTGGTAACACCCGTCCCCTCATCAGTCCGTTGATATGATTAATCAGTGCATTGATACTGTTGAGAACGTTTTGCACGCGACCCCGGTTCAGATCGCGCAAGACATTCCTCGTCATCACGCGCAGCGAATTAGCCTGCCCGCGATTCAGCACCCGATTCGCCTGAAGTTCATTTATCCGCTCATCCATTCCCGCCAGGATAGTCCAAGGATCGTCTTCAGCCTGAGCGCAGGAACCGCTGAGACTGACGGTCACTTCTGGATTGTCGGCGTCATTGGATACAATAGTAACCGTCCCCGCCGACTCACCTTCGGTATTGGCGGTGAAGGTGACATTGATTGCCACGCTTTCGTTCGGCGCCAGAACCAATGCCTCGCTGAAAGCGACTGCGAAGTTGTTTCCCGCCACAGTGACGCTTTCAACGGTCAAATCGCCGCTGCCGACGCTGGTCACGGTGAAAGACAAAGAGGCGCTGGCTCCGGATTCGATTTCTCCAAAATCAAGCGCCAGAGGCTCAACCGCAATCTGCGGCACAGCGAAGCAGGTTCCGCTAAGACTTACTACCGTCTCAGGATGCTCTGCGTCGTTCGAGGCAATAGTTAACGTTCCGGAAGCCTCACCCACAGTCTGAGCGTTGTAGGTAACTTGAATCGCCGCGCTGGCATTCGGCGCGAGAACTAGGGCTCCTCCAAAATCGGAACTGAAGCCGGCCCCAGCCGCCGTAACGCTCGCGATGGTCAAATCACCGCTGCCGACATTAGTCACATTGACCGGCAAGGTTCCGCTGCCACCGATTTCGATGCTGCCGAAGTCGAGAGCCAGCGGATCAACCGCAATCCGCGGCGCGGCGAAGCAGGTTCCACTTAGACTTACTACTGTTTCAGGATGCTCCGCGTCGTTCGAGGCAATAGTTAAGGTTCCGGAGGCTTCGCCCACAGTCTGAGCGTTGTATGTAACTTGAATCGCGGCGCCGGCATTCGGCGCGAGAACAAAGGCTCCTCCAAAATCGGAACTGAAGCCGGCCCCAGCCGCCGTAACGCTCGATACCGTAAGATCGCCGCTGCCGACATTAGTCACATTGACCGGCAAGGTCCCACTGCCGCCGATTTCGATGCTGCCGAAGTCGAGAGCCAGCGGATCAACCGCAATCCGCGGCGCCACGAAGCAACTGCCGCTCAGATTGACGGTCATTTCCGGATTGTAAGGATCGTCACTGGTTATCGTTACGGCGCCTGAGGCGTCGCCGACGGCGTTGGCATTATAGGTGACAGTTACGGTCGCGCTCTGGTCAGGCGCTACGGTGAAGGCGCCGCCGAAAGCGACAGAGAAACCGTCGCCGGCAGCGGCGATGTCGGAAACCGTCAGGTCGCCGGCGCCATCATTGCCGATGTCGAAGGTCAACTCGGCGCCGCCGCCGATTTCCAACGCCCCGAAATCGAGAGAGGCGGGATTGACGGTAATCCTCGGTTCCGGCTGGGTATAATCCGATATGTCCAGGATACGCACACCGACTCCAAAGTGGGCGCAGTATAGCAGGCTGCCTTGCCGGGACATTCGATCTACATAGATACCCGGCGTCAGCGCTAACTGAGGATGAGCCGGATCAGATAAATCGTAGACTCTTAGGCTACCTGAAGCGAACAGGTAATGATTTGCTACGCCGTCTTTATCGGTGAATTCAAAATCCCAGGAATTGCCGCCAAAGCTGCAGAGGCTGACTGGATGGGCTGGGTCTGCAATCCAATAAAGATAGTTCCTATATGACGTGGAAGCAATCAACAGATTCCCCGACGCTTTTACACCGCGTAAATTCGTATCATCCTCATATAAAAATGTAACATACGCTGGATGAACAGGATCGGTGACATCGTAAATTTGGACTGCTTTTTCACCGTGTCCTATGCTTGAATTGACATATAACATTCCCTCCTGCATATCCAGGGTTTGACCGCTTGTGTTAACAGTTGAGACTGTCGGCATATTCGGCAGGCTGGAGATGTCCATGATTGTAACTTGCATATTGGCCATAGCATATGCATAACTGCCTTCAATATCAATTGAATAGCACTGACCAATGTTACGAGCCCCGAGGTACGCGGGATCTGTCGGATCGCTCACATCATAGATTCTGATGCCAACGATATTTCCCACAAGAACATAGTTCCCGTGTTTGACAATGCACTCTGGATAAGATCCGCCGCCGTTGAAACCGGCTTGAACTGGATTAGTCGGATCGCTCACATCGAGCGCCAGGAGCCCGGGTTGATTGCCGCCGACCGCGATGTAAGCATATTGACCCTCGGTCACTATATCCCGAGCGTCAGCAGCATAGAATCCTAATTGCTGAATGTCCGCCTGAACGGCGCTGAACGGAGCCACGACGGCCATTAAAACGGCCATCACTAAGAATGTTTTCAAAGATTTCATGGTTTTTCTCCATTGAAAAAGTTGTTTTAAAGTCCCGAAGACTTTCTTCAGGAATTATTTTAAGTTTAAGATAATGCGGAGTTGGAAACAGCGCTATCCTGCCGGTGACTCATTTTTCTGTGAGTAATTTACTCACATGATAATGATAAATTTGGAAGAGAGGGAAAAATAGGTAGTGTCCCGCATTCGTTGTCACTCCCGCGCAGGCAGGAGTCCAGAATTAAAATTTACAATAACTTACAATTAAACACCTTGAAGCAGGACTCTAATCGTCTAAATTCTGTAAAATTAAGAATCTGGATGCCCGCCTTCGCGGGCATGACAATTATTAACTGACACCACCGAAAAATAGGGGATTGGGGAAAGAAAAGTAAGGGAAGAAGTAACGAAAATGAGTCAGTCAGCGAGAGGACAGTGAAGGTTCATCAATCAAATAGTTTGTGATCTATCGCATACTGGATCAAATCCTTGCTCCGTTTTAAGTTTAACTTCATCAGAATTCGACCTCTATAGGTGCTGATGGTCTTGGGGCTTAAGAAAAGTTCGTCGCCGATTTCGTTGTTGGTCTTGCCTCGCACTATCAACATCATCACCTGATATTCCCGGTCGGACAGCAGCTCGGCGACCGGTTGATCGCCCTTATATTCAAAGGCGTCAGCCAGTAGCGCGGCGATAGTGGGTGTGATATATCTCAACCCCATTCCCAACTTACGGATGGCTTCAACGAGTTTCTCCGGAGCGCTGTCTTTGGTCAGATATCCTGATGCTCCGGCTTTAATGGCGCGAAGACCGTATTCCTCTTCGGAATGAGCGCTCATTATCAAGACTCTTATGCCCGGATTCCGCTTTTTCAAGACCTTGAGCGCTTCCAGCCCGCCGATCCCGGGCATTGAAATATCGAGAACCAGGACGTCATAATGCTTCTCGTCTGCCAGCCGCAGCACCTCCTGCCCGTTCTCGGCTTCATCAACCACGCTGATATCGCTGGCGCTGTCCAGGATTTTCAGGATGCCTTTACGCGCTACCGGATGATCGTCAGCCAGCAGAACCTTGATCTTGCTGCTTGGTCTAGATTTCGGAATACTCAGGTAAGCAGTGACAGTGGTGCCCTTCCCAATTTCACTTTGGATTTTAGTCTCGCCTCCAAACTGTTCGGCTCTTTCCCGCATCCCCGTCAGTCCGATGGAAGCCGGTTGAATCAGAAGTTCGGTGGGAATGCCTACCCCGTCGTCAGTAACTTCCACCCGTAATTCCGGTTCATCCGAAGCTCTTTTATGAGGAGGCAGTTTGACCAACTTCACCTTTACGGACTGGGCTCGAGCGTGTCGGACGACATTGTTCAGCGCCTCCTGAACGATCCGAAACACTGCAACTTTGCGATTGGCGTCCAGCTCGACTTCTTCAGCATCGGTTATCAGTTCGCAATTGATGCCGGTTCGTTTCTGGAATTCCTCTGTGAACCATTTAACGGCGGCATTTAAGCCCAGTTCATCAAGAATTTTGGGTCTCAGTTCAGTAGCAATCTTGCGGACGGTCTGGATCGCGGAATCTATCATCTCATTCATTGTGGACACATCGGTCTGGTCAGATGTTGATTTCCCCGAAACACCGTATTTTAAGGCCTTGATCTCGTATTTCAATGCGGTCAACACCTGCCCTAATTCGTCGTGAATCTCCCGGGCTATGTATAACCGCTCTTCTTCTCGGGCGTACTGCAAGTGAGCTGCCAGCTGCTTCAATTGATCCCGCGAGTTCTCCAGTTCGAAGGTTCTCTGTTTAACCAGTTCTTCCAGATGATCGCGGTGTTCGCGTAGTTCGTTCTCGATTCGGACTCTGTCGGTTATATTATGAAATGTACCGACTATATGTTTAATTTCGGGATTCTTAATGTCTTTTTCGACAGCACCTTGGATATGGATATATTTCACTTCCTCGCAGGTCCCTTTTATTCTCACATTCAGATCGATAGCCTGGTCGTCAATGTTCTTGACTGCAAGGTCCAACTTGCATTGATCCTCCCCCGACATATACCCATTAAGCGTATTATAACTTATCGTCTTCAGGTCTGATATTCCCAAAATGTTGTAGAATTCATCCGATCCGGTTATCTCACCGGTCAGGACGTTCAAATCCCAGTTTCCAAGGTGGGCGATCTGCTGGGCTTTCGCCAACTCAACGTGTTTCAGACGGTGGATTTCCGCTTCCCGCTGCGCTTTTTTGGTCTCGTATTCAACAGTCATTCGTTTCTGCGTCTCGACGGATTTCTCATTGAAGACTTCTTCCCATATTTTGTGGTATTTCTGAAAATGATTCAGGGCCAGCTCAAAGTCCTCCCTCAGCTTGTGCATAGTGGACAGCGACTTATGAATGGTGTAGAGAAGGAGCTTGTCATTAAGGCTCTCAGCAATTCTTAGCGCTTCCAGAAAATAGTTCACGGCTTCGGATATATCTTCAGAATGATTTACTATCAAACTCCCAGCCGAGTGCAGAGCCAGCGCCAATGAATACAGATTGCCCGATTTCTTAGTGACTTCGATGGCTTTCTGATTGGTATCTCGAGCTAGATCAATCAAACCCAGCTCCTGATAGCACATCGTCAAATTCGCCAAGACATGCCCCATACCTTCATAGTGTTGTTTTCGCTCATACTCGGCCAGACTGCGTTCCCACAATCGTGACGCATCATCTAACTTGTTGTCATGTTTATAAATAATTGCCAAGATGTTCAATATGGAGGCTTCTGAAGTGCTCTCAATTGTCTCCCCTGAGATAGCGAGGTGCAATCTAAGATATTTCTCAGCGTATTCATAGTTCTTGGTGCGCAGACAGGTCAATCCCAGAGAATAAAGAGCCTTTAACTGGTATTCTTTCATATTATTCTCTTCGCATATTTCCAATGACCTAATCAGATAATTCATTGCGGTTTCATAGTTGCCGCTGTCAACATGCGCCGAACCAAGCAGATAATACAGCTTCCCCATCACTGGTGAGGTAGACTCGGACAGGATCGCCAGGGCATTTTGTAATTTCTCAATAGCATCAGTAAACTGTTTCACTCGGGTATGACGCAAAGCATCAACATAAATTGCTTCAGCGATACCCTCCTTCCAGGCGATTCTGATGGCCAATGCCATTGCTTCACAGCTGAGTGTTGCTGAACGGCTTGCGTCCGTATCAACAAGTTTGAGGGCTTGCTGGTTAAGCATGGTGATATTTTGGATATGTTCCTCTCGGCTCACGATCTTCATCTCCGAACTTTTATTGTAGGTCGTCAGGACCTTTCTTATATATGCCCTGATTTCATCAGAACGGTTCGATTATTTCAAGATGAGTTTTTTCAGGCATCAGGCAATCTATTGCTATGTCAAGCGTAAGATGTCGTCATCCTGAACAAAGTGAAGGATCTCGTCCTAAAGACTTACTTAACCAGACGAGATCCTTCACTTCGTTCAGGATGGCTTGCGACATTGCACAGTTACATAACATCAGATTAACAACGGATTGAACGGATATAACTGATTAGCGTAGCGACCTCACAAACTTATCCGTTTAATTTGTTTATAGCGCGGCTCAAAAGTCTTTTAGCATTTTGCAGCAGGATGGGGACATTCTGCTGCAAGGATTGGCATTTCCGCAGGGAGCGGAGGACACCCCTGCGGCATTCGATCGGGCATACGAAAAGACTTTAAAGCCGCATTCTAAAAGAAAGGGGCGCACTATTGTGCGCCCCTTCGAATATCAAATCTGACTATCTCATCAAAACTACCCGCTTCATCCTCACACCTTCCGGTGTAACCATCCGGCATATATAAAGTCCGGACGGCACCCGGTTGTCCGCATCGTTATAACCATCCCATTGCAATTTATATCGGCCGGCCGCCAGCGAAGTGTTAGTTAGCGTCCGGACAGTGCGTCCTAATTGGTCGTGGATGGTTATTACAGTCGCCATTGGCTTCGGCAGGTCGAAGGCAATAGTTACCACATCGTTGAACGGATTCGGATAGACTGCGGTTATATCCAATTCCTGCGGCAACGGTCGGTCATCGCCACCTACTGACAGCGGATAAACAAAGACCGTAAAGGTTTGATTACTGCGCACAGAGTCGATGAGGTCGTTAGCCCAAACCCACCAGCGCACGCGGGTTATCACTTGCGGGTCGCCGATGGCAGTCCGTCGAACTAAGACGGTTGTGTCGCTTAGTCCCGGATAGTAATAATTCTGACCGCCGACGCGGACGAAGACCGTATAGGTAACGGTCGAATCTTCGACGATATCGCGCGAGCGCTGCCAAGTGAACCGTAAGTTATGTCCATCCCGCCATTCAAAACTATCCGGCGGCGCTAACAGGTTGAAGGCGGTGGGCAGGTCATTAATGGAACGCACGGCAACGCGGAAGGTATCGCGCACCACACCGCCGCGGCCGTCGGCAGCGATGACTTCGACGTTAGTTATGCCGTTCCAGTTGGGTTCGGGCTGCAGGAAGAGACGACCCTGGTCAAGTCGCCGGTTCAATCCAATCGGGTCGGGAACATTGAAGTTCAAAATATCGCCGTCGGGATCTTCGAAAACTTGATTTAGGTCAACGATAAACCGTTCAGCGGCGTCTTCGTCAAACTGTTGATCGGCAATCGCTTCGATAATTTCAGGCCCACGGTTGATATCATTGATGCGAATATGCATAGATGTCGTCGCAAACCTGCCGGCGCGGTCGTTCACACGGAAGGTAACATCGTAATCGCCCGAATGGTCGTTGTTGGTCTGCCAGTTAAAAGTGCCGGTGTTATCGTTGTTATCGGTGAATTGGGCGCCGCGTTGGTCAGTTCCACCCCAATCGGAAACTAACAAATCTAAATCGTCGCCTTCAAACTGGAGGTCAACATCGGTGGCATTGACTACGAACCGAATCAGAGCGCCTTCATTTACATCTACATCCTGCACCGGAGCGATGGCCGGGGCATCATTGACAGCGGTGATCGTAACTAAGAATTCATCGTCCACAGTAGCGTCACGGCGTGGAACATCAAGATTATCATCGAACACAGCGGATATTTCTTTGTAAGTGTCGATGCTCCTGAAGCCACGCGTAGGTCCGCGGTCGCTGCGAATGATACCGGCGCCAGGTTCGACATCCTGAACTACCCGTATTCCAATCATAGCCAAGTTGCCGCGACGGTCGTCAGCCTGGACGATGACAGTGCGCGGACCATCACGGACAGTGTTGTAATGCTCTGTATCTACCGACAGGACCAGCCAGTTGTCATTCGCGATGACGGATTGCAGCGGCTCATCAGCGCGGAGGATGCGATAGGTCAACTGGTCGCCATCCGGGTCGGAGAAGACATTATCTAGATCGACTATGCGCCAGGGGTCGGTGTCTTCAGCAACCTGCTGGTCGGCAATTACCTGGCGGACTACCGGCGGACGGTTCACATCGGCAATGCTGATGCGCATAGCACGAGTAACAAACCTGCCGGCACGGTCGATGACCCGGAATGTTAAATCGTAATCGCCGCTATGGTCGTTATTTGTCTGCCAGGTAAAGGTGCCTGTATTATTGTTGTTATCGACAAATCTGGCGCCGAGCTGGTTGGTTCCATCCCAATCGGTAACCGACAGATCTAAATCATCGCCTTCAAACTGCAGGTCAACATCATTGGCGGTAACATCGAATCGAATCAGTGCGCCCTCATCGACATTCACATTTTGAATCGGTTCAAGAGTTGGGTCATCGTTGACGGGGGTGATGACAACTAAGAAATCATCGTTCACATTTGCGTCACGGCGCGGAACATCAAGGTTTCCATCAAACATAGTCGATACTTCCGTGTAAGAAGTAATATTCCGTAAGCCGCGTATCGGACCGCGGTCGATAAATCCGCCGGCTCCCGGTTCGGCGGCTTGCACCACTTGCATACCGACCATTGCCAAGTTGCCCTGCCCATCATCAGCCTGAACTATAACTGTGCGTGGACCATCTCGAACTGTGTTGTAATGTTCAATATCGACCCATAGACGCAGCCAATTATCGTTCTCGATGGCTGATTGCAGCGGCGCATTAGCTCGAACAACGCGATAAGTCAACCGGTCGCCGTCGATATCGGTGAACACTTCATCCAGGTCGATTATGCGCCACGGGTCGGTATCTTCAGCAACCTGCCGGTCGGCGATGGCTTGACGAACAACCGGCGGGTCATTGACCGGCAGCACGGTTATATCGAACTCGACGGAAGCCACTGAACCCGGCGGATCTTGGGCGTTTATCGTAATATGCACTTCGCCGTGGAAATCGCGATTGAGACTCAATGTCGCCTCGCGATTGTTCGGATTAATCGCAATATTGAGACCTTCACCGCTGTATTCGACCGAATACTCCAACGGTTCACCGTCCGGGTCGCGGAAAACTGTATCTAAATCAGCGAAGACGAATGGTGCAGTATCCTCATCGACTTCAAAGTCGGCAATCTGTCCGATGACCTGCACCGGCTGGTTCCGTTCGATGACGGTTATCGTTGTGAGCGCGGTATCGATAAACTCACCGTCGGTAACTGTGAATTCGATTTCATAGCGGCCGGTATCTTGGTAGCCGACCTGCCAATAGAATTGACCGGTGCCGTCGCTGTTATCGGTGAAACGAGCCTCTTCCGGCAGGTTACCGATGATATCGCGCATCGCAAGCCGCAGTGTGTCGTTTTCGGGGTCTTCAGCAATCACTCTGAAACGAACAGTATCGCCTTCCATAACTCGCAAATCAGCCGGGACTTCAGTCCATTCCGGCGGTGTGTTACGGTGCAGACCGACGCCGGTCAGCGTCACTTCGAATTCTTCCTGTCCCGGTGCATTGCTGCGGATAGTCAAAGTTGCATTAATTTCGCCTTCGCGCTGAGGTCCGAAGAAGACTGTTACGCCGGTCGAGGCATTCGGAACAACTATAATAGGTTGGTCGAAATCGAACGGCATTGGGCGCGCTCTCCAGCCGCCTTCAGCCGTTAGATTGACTAAACTAAATTCACCGTCACCCCAGACATCAGGACCTTCGATATACTCCGGCGCGGCATTGGCTTCGATGCGCGCAGAGGCGTCCCAGACACGGTAGAATATTCTATCGCCGGCGCGGAAATATTGATTCTCGCCTTCGGCGTGCCAGGCTGCAAGCCCAGTCGGGAAGACGCCATTGCCCTCATCGACCAATTCCACCGCGCCGGCGCAGCGTCCGGCTAGTGTGAATACACCGATTTCATCGCCCTCGACTAACAAAACGCCATTTAGCGTGGCTTCCATAATGAGAATCGAATGGCTCTGGTCGGTTATATTGTATGAGAAATCGTGCTGTGGATATTCTATCTCGACCAATAACCGCACAACGGCTGAGCCTCCTGCAGCGAAGACATTCTCGCCTTCTTCAAATGTGGCTTGCGCCGTATGTTCTTCTCGCTCGCTAGCATCGTAGAACTGGAATTCCATTTGTTCACCTTCGCGGAAGCCTTCGATGATATCGCGCGTTGCCGGGTCGTCAGCCCAAGCCGTTAAATCGAATGGAAATTCGCCGACCGCAATGAATCCAGCGCACAAGCCTGCCGGTGTGAATACGCCGATATAATCGCTTTCAACTAAAGCATCTTCGTTTATCAGCGCCGACAAGATACGAATATTCATACCTGCGTCGGTTTCGACATACTGCCAGCCGTTGTCGAGACGGCGCTGCGGCCGGACTGCCGCCCAGAAAGATTCGTCGTCAGAGGTTATATCTCGAATAATCAAATTGGCATCGCCGATGTTCGTGATGGTTAAATCACGCTGCGCTGTTGAGTTCACAAAGACTCCGCCAAAATCGATGGCTTCAGGAGAAACTTCCATAATCGGCGCCAAACCGCGTCCAGATAACGCAATCGCAAAATCGCCGCGTGGGTCATTCGAAGTAATAGTTATCGTGCCTTCAAATTCACCTCTTTCCATCGGTGCGAATGTTACATTTACCAAAGTCGTCTCTCCTTGTTCAACGCTGAATCCACCTTCATTATCGACGCTGAAGTATTCGCCCTCCACAGCGATCTGCTCGACCTGCAGGACACGCTGCCCAATGTTGCTGATGGCAAATGTCCATTCCACCGTCTCACTGGCTATGACATCACCAAAGTTATACTCGTTGGCGCTGAGGACTAATTCCGGCTCGGTCAATATGCCGGCGCCGGTCACCTCCATCGTCACCTCAGGATGATAAGGATCGTTTGAACCGACTGTTAGAACGCCGTCATATTCTCTAACTTCAATCGGACGGAACACCACGGGAACTTCGATATAACCGCCGGCTTCGACTACTTGTTGACCGCCGCGTAATAATCTGGCAGATTGCAGAGTCAGAAGAGCAAAGCCTTGAGCAGCATAGCGTCCGTCGCCTTCGATATAATTCGGCGTCGCTGTGAACTCACGCCCGGCTTGATTATCCCATAGGCGGAAGTTCAATATCTCGCCGTCTCTAAAACCTTCGATTGGATCTGTTCCAGTCTCATCACCCCAGGCTGCAAATCCGACTGAGAAACCATCCTCAGTCAAGGATTCAAATCCAGCGCAGATACCGGCTGGTGTGAACACGCCCATCACAT
>Ga0194125_10011081_pt1 | contig 12187 bp, 10 predicted proteins | sample TA2KigC250mmetaG_FD_148626 | JGI IMG/M metagenome (GOLD analysis project Ga0194125, IMG submission 148626) | Freshwater microbial communities from Lake Tanganyika, Tanzania - TA2015034 Kigoma Deep Cast 250m | ecosystem: Environmental > Aquatic > Freshwater > Lake | place: Tanzania: Lake... | reverse complement strand
CGGCCTCGCAGGGGGTCCGTTGATGCCCGGCCGCAACGGACTACAGACGCCGGTGCTGGTGCTCAACGCCAGCTATGAGCCTATCAACATCTGCGCGGCGCGCCGGGCGCTGGTGCTGGTGATGAAGGGCATCGCGGCGACCGAGGAGTTCTCTTCCTTGCTGGTGCGCTCGCCGCGCTCGCACCATCCGCTGCCCTCGGTGATCCGCCTGCTGGGCTACCGCCGGATTCCGCATCAGACGCGCGCGCTGTCGCGCAAGAACATCCTGATGCGCGACCGCTGCACCTGCCAGTACTGCGGGCGGACCCTGCCCTCCAGCGAGCTCACGCTGGACCACGTGGTGCCCAGGTCTCGCGCGGGCGAGACCGCCTGGGACAACCTGGTGGCCTGCTGCCACGACTGCAACAACCGCAAGGGCAGCCGCATGCCGGAGGAGGCGGGCATGCGCCTGATCCGGCATCCGCGGCCCTTCAGCCTGCATACCAGCCGTCACCTGATGCGCCAGTTGGCGCACAGCGACTACCAGTGGCAGAAGTACTTGTTCTACTGAAGCAGCCCGGCTACATCTGGGGCCTCGGAGGCGCCGGCGGGGCGCCCGCGACGGGCTTGGGCTTGTCCTTGGTCTTGACCGGGCTGAGGATGACGTGGAAGAAGCGGCCTTCCAGGCGGGGATCGCCGTCCACCGAGCCGTAGGCGGCCACGTCCTGCGCGAAGCGCATGAGCAGCTTGCGGCCCAGGTCCACGTGCGCGATCTCCCGCCCCCGGAACTGCACCATGGCCTTGACCCGGTTGCCTTCCTGGAGAAAGCGTATGGCGTGGTTCTTCTTGAAGTTGTAGTCGTGCTCGTCGGTGTTGGGGCGGAACTTCAGCTCCTTGACCTGGATGACGTGCTGCTTCTTCTTGGCCTCGTGCTGCTTCTTCTTCTGCTCGTATTGCCACTGGCCGTAGTCCATGGCCTTGGCCACCGGCGGCTCGGCCGTCGGCGCCACCACTATCAAGTCCAGGCCCAGCTCCTGCGCCCTGCGGATGGCCGCGGGCGTGGGCATGATCTCGACGGTGCCGTCCGGGAAGACCGCCCGCACCTCGCGGGCGCGGATGGCTTCATTGACGTTTTCCCGGACTCTTGGTCTGCGCGGATGGAAGTGTCTAGGTGGAAACATTGAACGAAAGAACTCCCGTGGTCAGCCCCCAATCCTGAAGCTCGACGTCAAGCACTGGGATGATTCTAGCAGATTCCAGGACCGGCGCAACATGCAAATCAACGCCGCCCCAGCCTGGCGAGGGCGGCCAGGATGACCGGGTCGCGCTGGGCCTCGATCTCGTCGCCGCGGGCCACGCCCAGGGCCTGATTGAAGACCTCCGTCTTCAGCCGGTGGCGAATCCACTCCCGCTCCTGGCTCCACTCGGTGACTCCCGGCCGGATTCTCCGCTCCGAGAGGTAGAGCTGGAACTCGTCCAGCAGGGCGGCGGTGACCTGGAAGTCCCCGGTGACTGGCTGGCGGCGGAAGACCTCGGTGGCGAAAGTGGTCAGCGACCCGCTGGCCTCGACCGCGGCGCGAAAGGGAGTGACCGGTTCCGGGTAGACCGTGACATCCGGTTGGATCCCCCCAGCCTGAGCGGAGGTCTGGATCTGGACGGCGGCCAGCGGTCTCTGAATGTTGCGTCCCTTGGGGGTGTAGTAGTAGGCGGTGGTCAAAGCCAGGCCGGCGCCCTCCGACAAGGAATAGACGCTCTCGACCAAGCCCTTGCCGAAGCTCGGCTCGCCCAGGATGAGGGCCCGGCCGTGGTCCTGGAGCGCCCCGGCGACGATTTCCGCGGCGCTGGCGCTCCTTCCGTTGAGCAGCACGGCCACGGGGAAACGGTAGGGGCGGGCCGCCTCGGGCACGCTCTCCTTCCGGGCCTGCACCACGCGTCCCCGGACGGCCAGCAGCGTCTGGCCGGGTTTCAAGAACAGCGCGGCCGTCTCCAGCGCGGCCGGCAGCAAGCCGCCGGGGTTGTTCCTCAGATCCAGCAGCAGGCCCTCGAGCCTCTCTCCTCCCAGTTCCTCGATGGCCTGCCGGACCTGTGCTCCGGCCTGGGCGTCAAAGCTGGTCAGGCGAAGGTAGCCGACGCCGGGGCGCACCAGGAAGGCCCGGTCGATGCTGGGCGATTGCAGCTCTTCGGGGGTCAGCGTCAGTTGCACGAGCCGGGTTTGGCCCGGCCGACGGATATCCAACTGGACTTCCCGCTGGCGCGACTGGGTCAGCAGCTCGACCAGCTCTTCCATTTCGAGGCGGGCGAGGATGATCCCGTTGATCGCCAGGATCTCGTCGCCGGGAGCTATGCCGGCCCTCGCCGAAGGAGTTTCCGGGAGGGTTTGCAGGACGATGACGCGGCCGGGAAGCACCGAGACAACGCTGCCGAAGCCCTTGCGGGTGGATCTCTCCAGCTCCTTAAGCTGTTCAAACTGCTGGGGATCGAGGAACACGGAATGGGGGTCCAGCGTGCGCAGCATCCCCGGGATAGCGCCTCCGTAGATGGCCTTCTCCGGCGGGACCGCATCAGCGGCCTCCCGCTCGACCACGCGGTAGATATCAGTGAAGCGCTTCAGATGATCTGGCAAGTCCTGGGCCGCAGCCGTGGACACAGCCAGCACTAACAGGGGGAGGTGGCGCAACAGTAACCTCGAACTTCCAGTGTAGCGAATCGCCTGGCGGGGGAACTTCCGGTGCCGGACCGGCGTCCAAGAGATTGAAAGGAAGCCGGACTTCCTGATATCTTGAAGGTGAAGTTGCCGACGGAGCGCTACCGTGGCGGACGCGATCCTTCAACTAGATGATCAAGCCGGCCTGGAACGGACCGCGGTAGGGGGGGACTGCCGAACCGCCTCTGCCGAAGAGATTCAGCTTCTGGAAGGGCTAAGAGAGGGCGCCGCGGAAGCGTATGAAGGCCTCATCGCCAACTACCAGCAACCCGTGTACAACCTGGTGTCCCGGCTGTTGGGCGACAGCGGCGAAGCCTGCGACGTGGTCCAAGAGGTCTTCTTGAAAGTATTTCGCAAAGTGGGATCGTTCCGCGGCGACAGCAGCCTGAAGACCTGGATGTACCGGATCGCGGTCAACGAAGCCTACAACTACCAGCGCTGGTGCAGCCGGCACCGCCGGCAGGAGGTCTGCCTGGACGGGGACTTGGAAGGAGGTCTGAGCTTCTCCCAGCGCTTGCCGGACCCGGGCCGTTCCCCGTACGACTGCGCGGTGGATGACGAACGGCAGGCCCTGATTCAGGCTGCGTTGTCACGGCTAAACGCGAGTTTCCGGACGGCGGTGGTATTGCGGGATATCGAGGAGCTGAGCTACGAGGAGATTGCCGCGGTCTTGGGAGTGCCCCTGGGCACGGTGAAATCCCGGATCCTGCGGGGGCGCGAGGCATTGCGCAAGGAATTGGCGGGCCGGCTGGAATCGGCGCCGACCCTTGGTTGGACGCCACAACCGGCGGAGTGAAGCTATGACTTGCCGAAGCGTGCAGAATTCGCTCTCGGCTCACCTGGACGGCTGTTTGCCGCAAGAGAGCCAGGGCGTGGTGCAGGCCCACCTGGCCCGGTGTGGGGAGTGCGCACTGGCCTATGAGGAGCTCCTGGACATGCGCCGGGCGCTGCGAGACCTGCCCGTGCTGTCCCCTCCGGAGCATCTATCCGTAGACCTCTCGGTGCTGGCTTCGCGAGAGGCGCAGCGGCGTTCGCAGCGGCGCAACCTGGGAACGCTGGTAGCCGGCTGGAGCTCGGGAATGAGGCTCTGGCTGGACAACCTGATGCGCCCGGTGGCGCTGCCCATGGCGGGCGGTTTGGTCTCGGCGCTGCTGCTGTTCAGCGTGCTGGTGCCGAGCATCGCCTTCAGCCGCCGCCCCATCGTGCAGGATGTACCCATCAGCATTTTCACGGAAGCCGCCTTGAAGAGCCAGCCCCCCTTCGGGTTCAACGACGACAACTTCGTGCTGGAAGTGCTGGTGAACGAGAAGGGGAGCATGGTGGACTACGTGGTGGCCGGAGGCGAACCTCTGAGTCTGAATCCGCAGTTGCGACGCAGCATCGAGAACACCCTGCTGTTCACCGAGTTCCGGCCCGCCACTTCCTTCGGCCAGCCGACGCTGAGCAAGCTGTTCGTCTCCTTCAAGCGCAGCCACTACAACGTTAAGAGTTAGGCCGCAACCGCTTGGCCCGACCACGCCTGGGGCAACACTTCCTGAACCGGCCCACACTGCTGGCCCGTCTGGCTGAGGCCGCCTGCCCGGAGCACGCGCCGCTGGTGATCGAGATCGGTCCGGGGCGGGGCGCCCTGACGCGCTTCCTGCTTGAGCGCGCCGCGCGTGTCATCGCGATCGAGTTGGACCGGCGGCTGGCCGGCGAGCTCCGGGACAAGTTCCCCGGCGAGGAGCGCCTCGAGGTGGTTGAGGCCGACGTGCTCGCCACGCCCCTGGGGCAGTGGGGACCGGCGGTGGTGGCCGGCAATCTGCCCTACTACATCACTTCGCCCATTCTGACGCGCATCTTCGAGCTGGGCGCCTCGCTGCGCCGCGCCGTCTTGCTGATGCAGGAAGAGGTGGCCCGGCGGCTGACCGCCGAGCCGGGAACCCGCGCCTATGGGTTCCTCACCGTTCACGCCAACCTTTTCACCCGCCCGGAAGTGCTGTTCAGTGTTCCGGCCGCGGCCTTCCGGCCGCCCCCGAAAGTCCGCTCGGCGGCGGTGCGGTTAACCCCGCGGCCGGAGATCCGCCCCCACGAGCAGGAGCAGTTTCTGGAATTCGCCGCGCGGTGTTTCCGCCAGAAGCGCAAGACCCTGCGCAACAACCTGGCGGCGTACTACGGCCCCCGCATCGACCTCTGTCCGGAGGCGGGCCTGCGCGCCGAGCAGCTCTCGCTGGCGCAACTGCGCCGGCTCTGGGCGCGGCTGGAGGAATCGGGCTGAAGGAGGCTGCTGAAGAAGCCCTCTGGCAAGCTGAAGCTCGCCCCACGTGGGCGCGCAAGTGGTTGATGTGCCGTGTAGCATAAGCTTCAGCTTGTGCCCCGCGGACCGGCTTCAGGGCTTCTTCAGCAGCCGCTGAAGGCCCGATGCCCTATACTGGAATTTCCATGCAGCGCGTTCGTTTTGCGCCCTCCCCGACCGGCTTTCTGCACATCGGGAGCGCGCGCACCTACATCTTCAACTGGCTCTATGCCCGCCGCCACGGCGCCGCCATGATCCTGCGCATCGACGACACCGACGTGGGCCGCAACACCCAGGAGTCGCTGGACTCGATCTTCGAGGGGCTGCGGTGGCTGGAGCTGGAGTGGGACGAGCAGTACCGCCAGTCCGAGCGGCTGGCGCTGCACCGCGAGATCGCGCAGGCGCTGCTGGAGAAGGGTTACGCCTACCGGGACTTCAGTCCATACGTCGAGCTGGAGGAAAAGGACTGGGAAGGCGGGCGCTGGCTGTTTAACCCCGCCATGCGGGAGATGCCGCGCGCCGAGAGCGACCGCCGCGCCGCCTCCGGCGAGCCCTTCGTGCTGCGGTTTCGCGTGCCCCGCGAGACCCTCGAGGCGGTCCGCTTCCGCGACGCAGTGTACGGCGAGCTGAGCAAGAACACCGCCGACATCGAAGACTTCGCCCTTCTGCGCGGCGACGGCACGCCCACTTATCACATAACCTCCTGCGCCGACGATCTGGATTTGAAGATCAGCCACGTCATCCGCGGCCAGGACCACCTGACCAACACCTTCAAGCACGTGCTCATCTTTGATGCCGTCGGGGGCCGCCGGCCCGTGTTCGCCCACCTGCCCCTGCTGGTTGCGGCGGACGGCTCGAAGCTGTCCAAGCGCAAGCACGGTCCGGTAGTGAGCGTAACCACTTACCGCGATGCGGGATTCCTGCCGCACGCCTTCATCAACTTCCTGTGCCTGCTGGGCTGGTCGCCCAAGGATGACCGCGAGCAGATGACCCGGCAGGAGCTGATCGAGGCGTTCTCTTTCGAGGGCATCAACCGCTCCAACGCCGTGGTCAACTTCACCGAGGCCGACCCGCTCGACCCCAAAGCAGTGTGGCTCAACGCGGAGCATATCCGCAGCATGGGAGTAGAGGATCTGAGCGGGCATCTGCTGCCCTTCGCGCGCGCGGCCGGTTTCCAGGTCGAGTCTGGCAAGATGATGCAGGTCACGCCCCTGGTCCGGGAACGGATCAAGACGCTGCGCGATGTGGCCGTGGCGGCGGACTTCTTCTTCCTGAGCCAGTTGCCGCCTTACGATCCCGCCGAGCTGATCCCGCACCAGGGGGACGCTGCCCTGGCCCTGACGGTATTGAAGCGGGCGCGCCAGGCGCTGGAGACGGCGGAGTTCTCGCACCCGTCCCTGGAGGCGCTGCTGCGAGCTGAGGCCGGCGCGCTGGGGGTGAAAGCTGGCCAGATGTTCCAGCCCATCCGCGTGGCGGTGTGCGGGCGCAAGGCGGCGCCGCCGCTGTTCGAGACCCTGGCCGTACTCGGCAGGGAGACCTGCCTGGAGAGGATTGACCATGCCATCAGAAATCTCGGGTGAGGCGCCTGCCGGCCCGTCGCACTTCATCCGCGACATCATCCTGGAGGACCTGAGAAGGGGCAAGCACGGCGGCCGGGTGCACACGCGTTTCCCTCCGGAGCCTAACGGTTACCTGCACATCGGGCACGCCAAGTCCATCTGCCTGAACTTCGGCCTGGCGGCCGAGTTCGGCGGCAAGTGCAACCTGCGCTTCGACGACACCAACCCGTGCAAGGAGGAGGTCGAGTACGTTGAGTCGATCCTGGAGGACGTGCGCTGGCTGGGCTTCGACTGGGAAGACCGGCTGTACTACGCCTCCGACTACTTCGAGCCGTTATACCAGTGGGCGGTCCAGTTGATCCGGGCCGGCAAGGCCTACGTCTGCGATCTGAGCGCGCAACAGGTGCGCGAGTACCGCGGCACTCTGACGCAGCCGGGCTGGGACAGTCCCTATCGCGACCGCACGGTGGAAGAGAACCTGGACCTGTTCCAGCGCATGCGGGCCGGGGAGTTCCCGGACGGGGCGCGCACGCTGCGTGCGAAGATCGATATGGCCTCGCCCAACCTGAACCTGCGGGACCCGGTGTTATACCGGATTCTGCACGCCGAGCATCATCGCACCGGCAACCAGTGGTGCATCTACCCGATGTACGATTACGCCCACGGCCAGTGCGACTCGATCGAGCGGATCACCCACTCCATCTGCACGCTGGAGTTCGAGGACCACCGGCCGCTCTACGACTGGCTCATCGAGGCGCTGGGCATCTATCACCCCCAGCAGATCGAATTCGACCGGCTCAACCTCACTCACACCGTGCTGAGCAAGCGCAAGCTGCTCACGCTGGTCGAGCAGGGTCACGTGCGGGGCTGGGACGATCCGCGCATGCCCACGCTGTCGGGAATCCGCCGGCGCGGGTACACGCCGGAGGCCATCCGCTCTTTCTGCGGGCGGATCGGGGTGGCCAAGACCAACGGAGTGATCGAGCTGTCGCTGCTGGAGCACTGCCTGCGGGAGGACCTGAACCGGCGGGCGCCGCGGGTCATGGCCGTGCTGCGGCCCCTGCGGGTGGTCATCGACAACTACCCGGAGGGCCTGGTCGAGGAAATGGAGGCCGTCAATAACCCCGAAGACCCCGGCATGGGCACGCGCAAAGTGCCCTTCTCGCGGGTGCTGTATATCGAGCGCGAGGACTTCCGCGAGGACCCGCCCAAGCAGTACTACCGGCTGGCGCCGGGGCGCGAGGTCCGGTTGCGCTACGCATACTTGGTGCGCTGCGCCGGCGTGGTCAGGGACGAGAACACCGGCGAGGTGATGGAGATTCACTGCACCTACGATCCGGCCACCCGGGGCGGCGACGCTCCGGACGGGCGCAGGGTGAAATCCACGCTGCATTGGGTCTCGGCCGCCCACGCCATCGAGGCCGAGGCGCGGCTATACGATCATCTGTTCACCCGCGCGAATCCGGCCGAAGACAGCGAGGGGCTGGACTTCACCGCGCACCTGAATCCGAACTCGATGGAGGTGCTGGCCGGGTGCCGGGTCGAGCCCAGCCTGCGCGGCGCGGCGCCGGGCAGCCGCTGCCAGTTCGAGCGGCTGGCCTACTTCGCGGTGGACCCGGACTCGACGCCGGAGAGACCGGTCTTCAACCGCACGGTGACGCTGCGGGACACCTGGGCCAAGATCGAGAAGAGCCTGAAAGCACAAGGCGAGGGTTAGCAGCCGATGATTATCCTGGGAATCGGTGGGATCCTGCGCGAGGGCGCCGCCGCGGTGCTTAAGGACGGCGCGCTGGTGGGCGCGGTCGAGCAGCGCAAGGTGGCGCGGCGCCTGCGGCCCGGCGCGCTGCCGGAGGAGTCCATCGCCAGCTGCCTGAAGCTGGCCGGCGTCGAGGCCGGCGAGGTGGACTGTGTGGCGGTGGCTCGCCCCCTGGGAGCGGGCGGCGATGACCGGCTGCACCTGTCGCTGCGGGCGGCCTTTCCCAACGGCCAGGTAGTGATGGTGGACCATCACGCGGCACACGCCGCCTCGGCCTACTTCGCGTCGCCCTTCCCCGAGGCCACGGTGCTGACCTTGGACCGCAGCGGGGATTTCCGCTGCGGGGCGCGCTGGCGGGCCGCGGGCAATCAGCTCCAGCTCGAAAAGGAACTCTACTACCCGGACTCCCTGGGGGACCTGTACGGGCGCGTGACCGAGCTGCTGGGTTTCGAAGCCCGCGCCGACGAGCACAAGGTGCAATGGCTGGCCGCCTCCGGCGACGACCGCTTCGCCGGTCTGTTCCTGGAGCTCACCAAGATGGGCGCCGGCGGCTGGCTCCGCCTGGAGAGGTCTTTTCTTTCGAGTGACCGATTGAGCCACGGCGGTTTCAGCGCGAAGTTCTACCAGCGCCTGGGACTGCCGGAGGGCGCGCCGGTGCCCGCGGAGATGCGGCCGGCGGTGGCCGCGGGGCTACAACGGGCCATCGAGCGGACGGTTGCGGAGATGGCCGGAAGCGGGGAAGACCTGTGCCTGGCCGGAGGGCTGGCCCTGAATGCGCTGCTGGTAGAGTCCCTGGAGCGCTCCGGGCGCTGGCGCAATGTCTTCGTGCAGCCGGCGGCCGGCAACACCGGCACCGCCTTGGGCGCGGCGTTCTGGGCCTGGCACGTGGTCTTCGGGCACAGCGCGCGGCCGGGCATCGGCAATCTCTGCCTGGGGCCCGAGTTCCAGCCCGAGGAGATCAAGCAGGTGCTGGAGAACTGCAAGCTGCGCCTGCACTGCTTGCGGACCGCCGACGAACTTGTCGAGACGGCGGTCCGTGAGCTCAACGAGCAGAAGATCGTGGCCTGGATGCAGGGGCGGATGGAGCTCGGCCCCCGCGCGCTGGGCAACCGCAGCATCCTGGCCTCGCCCCTGGACCCCTACTCCACCGAGAACCTGAACATCTACATCAAGCACCGCGAGCCGTTCCGCAAGTTCGCCGCCTCGGCGCCGGTCGAGCTGGCGGGCGAGTATTTCGAGGTGGGTCCCAACGCGCGGTTCCTGGCCACGGTGGGGCGGGTACGCCCGGCGCACCGGAAGACTTTCGAGAGCGCGGTGCTGGGCCAGGATGTGGTGCGGGTGCACACCGTCTCGGAGGAGGACAACCCGCTGTACTGGAAGCTGCTGCACGCGGCGGGGCGCTCCACCGGCCTGCCGGTGCTCTACAACACTTCGTTCAACCTGTTCGGCGACCCGCTGGTGTGCAGCCCCCGCGACGCGGTGCGCAGCTTCTATTCCTCAGGCATCGATGCCCTCTTCGTGGGTCCCTTCCTGCTGCGGAAGTAGCGCCGGCCGCGGCCGGGGGTTTCCATCCGCGGCGCGGTGGTGCGATAATCCAGGTACCGAGGTGTGCGATGCACAAACTGCTGCGGTTGCTGGTTCTGCTGGCGCCGGTGATGGCGTGGGGCCAGGCCGCCCAGCCCAAGATCATTGATGCTCACATTCACCATAACGGCGAGATCAGCTTCCTGCGGAAGCTGGCGGCGCGGCTGCGCGCCGCCGACGCCATGGGGCTGCTGATCACCGCGCCCAAGGATCTCGACAGCGTGAAGTCGTTCATGGAGCAGAATCCCAACCGCCTGGCGGGATTGGGGGAGATCAAGCTCGACGACCCCAACGCCGTCGAGCTGGTGGACCGGTTCCACGCCGCCGGTTTTCCCGGCCTGGGCGAATTGACGCGGCCACTGCGACGCTACGACGACCGGAGCTACTGGCCCATTTACGCGCGGGCCGAGCAGTACCGCATGATCCTGCTGTTCCACACGGGCATCGTGAACCGGACGAACCCAAACGTGCCCGAGGACGTCAGCATCGACCGCATGCGGCCCACCACGCTGGACCTGATCGCGCGGCGCTTCCCCAAGCTGACCATCATCGGGGCGCACCTGGGGAATCCCGATTACGACCACGCCGCCGAGGTCGCGCGCTGGAGCCCCAACCTGTACTTCGATCTGTCGGGCTCGACGCTCATCAAGAAGTCGCCGGACTTCACTTTCTTTAACTCAGTGTTCTGGTGGTCCGCCGTGGCCAGCCCGCACACGCCCAAGAGCAAGACCCACGCCTTCGAAAAGGTGGTCTTCGGCTCGGACATCTTCGGCGGGGAGATCGAGGAATTCGACCGCACGCTGGCGAACTACCGCAAGATGCTGGACGCCTGCGGGGTCCCGCCCGAAGCGCAGGCCAACATCATGGGCGGGACCGTGTGGCGGATTCTGCGGGCGCAGCGGCAGTAAGCTTACAGGCAGGACCGGAGACCGGACCGGACTCCTATCCTACAGCTTGACTCGGCCCGTGGGGATGGACACGGCGCCCAGGTTGCCGCTGGCCGGGTCGCGGGTCAGGCGGACAAGGTACTCCATACACGCCATGGCGGGAGCCTGCCCTGCCGAACGAGCCACTGCGATTCAGACAGTAAGATAGCCCGTCGCGGCAGGTAGGCTGCCGGCTCGGGGGCGGGTGGGGGCCAGGCCGCTGTCTGCGGGCTGTCCAGGGGCCACCCCGGTAGGGTCGAGGGCTGGCGCCGTTGCTCCGTAGGGTCGGCCTATCCATTGCTCCCCGTTTCCGTTGGGAGTGCCTCACTAGCCGAACCGTGAGCCGGATTCCAGCCCCCGCCACATCGCACGTAGCGTGCGGATTTCCCGCACTACGCGCTCCTGCACACTTCATATCCAGGTTTATGCGACCTATCAGACTGGAGCGACTGCCGAGACCGACGGCACGTACGATATGCGGTACTCCGAAAAGAGTCCCAACGTGCCGTACAGCCAGTCCCGGCTCCACCGCTTCCAGCCGAATCCTCGACGCTGGCACGCCCGGGCCAGATGACGCCGAATCTTCTTCTCTACCCAGTCTCGGATATAGGAGGAGCACCGACTCGAGTGGCCTATGGCAAAGTATTTCACCCAACCCCGCAGGATCGGGTTGATCTTCTCGATCACCCCGCCTACCGGCTGGGAACGGGAGGCCCGGAAGATCTCCTTGAGCTTGCCGAGCAAGGCCGTCCGCTTCTTGCCTTTCGGCAATAACAGCGGCATCCATCGTCCCCGACGACTCAGAACAGGACGGAACTCAAATCCGAGAAATCCGAAACTCTCGCCTCGCCGTAGCTCCACCGTACGGCTCTTCTCCTCATTCACCTCGACTTGCAGTTTGGCCAACTCCTCCCGCAGTCGCTTCTCCACCGCCTGCCGAAGCCATTGCTGGCGCGGATGCGAGTCCACTAGGATCACCAGATCATCGGCGAACCTGGCGTACTCAACCGCCGTCCCCCGCTCGCGCCGGGTCACTGCTTTCGCCCGTTCCAGCATCTGGTCTACCTCATTGAGATATAGATTGCTGAGCAACGGCGAAATCACCCCGCCTTGCGGAACTCCCTGCTTCCCCGACGCGTCCAGCAACATCTTCAAGAGCCATAGAACCGCGTCGTCCTCGACCCGCCGGGCCACTTTTGCCAACACGATATGATGCCTCACCGTGTCGAAGTAGGACCGCAAGTCAAAATCGATGACGTAGGTCTTGCCCTCCAAAATTGCCGTCGATACGCGCTGGATGGCAGTGTGCGCTGACTTCTTCGGCCGGTAGCCAAATGACCCCGGTTGAAAGTCCGCCTCGAAGATCGGTTCCAGGATCAGCTTCAACGCTCCCTGGATCACCCG
>Ga0194125_10011065_pt1 | contig 12200 bp, 4 predicted proteins | sample TA2KigC250mmetaG_FD_148626 | JGI IMG/M metagenome (GOLD analysis project Ga0194125, IMG submission 148626) | Freshwater microbial communities from Lake Tanganyika, Tanzania - TA2015034 Kigoma Deep Cast 250m | ecosystem: Environmental > Aquatic > Freshwater > Lake | place: Tanzania: Lake... | reverse complement strand
TTATCCTGTACGATCCTGAGATCTTCCCCACCTCCACCGGCGACAGCCCCATCAAATTCCAATACAAAGTTTTCAATAATATCAATGCCACCAGCGGTAACCGTCATGGCAACTACTGCACAATCGGCATCCAGAATGGGCAGGGAAACATAGGACTGGAATACACTTTTGCTAATCAGTATCCGGCTGCCGCTTCTCCATTGGGTAACCTGCGCGCCTTGTTTGTCACCACAGTCCCTATCTTCTTTGAGCAAGCAAATCTTATCGTGGCTGAAACTTATCTGGGAAGCGACGATAATGTGGTAGAACCGGGAGAGGAATTTGAGATCGGTATCAAATTGACCAATACCGGCAATACCATTGCCAACGATGTTACTGCCACATTAACCACTATCGATGAGCATGTGACGATTTTGAACAATACCTCGGAGTATTTTCCGATCCCGGCGGGTGACTCTGGTGTCAACAAGCTACCGTTTATTGTCTCGATCGCCCCCAATAGTCCGACTGACCGTTATATCAGTTTTACTCTGAACATCACCGACAGCGAGAATTCATGGTCGAGAATCTTCAGTGTACGGGTCGCTTCACCGCATCTGCAGTACACATCAATGATGACAAGTGATTTTGACGCCAATAACAACGGCATCATCGAAGGCGGTGAGACCGTCAGTATTATTGTTAATATCAAGAATAATTCTGATATTCCCGCCAATAGTATCATGGCAATGCTAACGAGCCCCAATCCCCTGGTCCAGATAACTCAGGATACGATAAACCTACCCCAGATCGAAGCCAGTTTTATCCGCCAGTTTGTCTATCAGGTTTACCTGAACCCCGCATTAACTCCCGGTACCGTCGTTCCTTTCAACTTTTCACTGACCGCTGTCAACTCCAATGAGGTAGATCAAATCCTGAACATCACCATGAATTCTAACCAGCTTTTCAACAATTTCGAAGCTGATTCGGGTGGATTCACGCCAGCGGCTGGATGGATCTGGGCTTCGCCGATGCAAGTGACTCCCTATTCGGGTGATAAGCTGTGGTGCACCGGCACGACCGACCTTTATCCCCCCAATTCGGTCTTTGATCTTGTGACTCCGGAATATGTCATTTCCGGTACCACTGCCCAGTTGAGTTTCAAACACTACTATGGCACTGAACTCAATTACGATGGCGGGAACGTGGCAATTTCCACCAACAACGGTACTATCTGGCAGGTGATCACTCCCGCCGGGGGCTACAGCCATCAGAGCTTACCCGCATTGAACAGCCAACCCGGATACAGCGGCAATAGCAATGGCTGGTTAACTGCCACCTTCAATCTGAGCGCATTCATCGGACAGAGCGTGAGATTCCGTTTCCGCTTTGCTTCCGATGGCTTATATGAAGGTATCGGCTGGTTCATAGACGATTATGCCATTACCGGAGTTGCGAATATCACCGGTTTTGCCCAGGGCGAGGTACTTCCGTCATCCAGCATGCCGCCGTCGCTGGCGATTGTGTACAATCAGCACCATTATGCCACCAGCCCCCAGGATGATGGCATGTACCGTCTTTACCTCCCGAACGGCATCCATATCATTGATGCTGAAATGGATTATCACCAGAGTTCCACCGCCAATAATATCCCCATCAATCTGACCAGTCAGAGTCCCCGGGTGGATTTTACCCTTATCTATCTCCCCAAACCACTTGCTCCCAGTTTTTCGGTGGATAATGACACCGGTGTGTTTCAACTGTCTTGGGATCTACCTTACGATCCGGTTCTGCCGATCAGTGGGTACAAGATCTACCGTAGATTCAATGCCGACACCTTCCATCTGGTTGCCACTAACGATGCCTCGCAAACCAGCTACGCCGAGACCCTCCAATTGGAAGGCAATTACAAGTATTATGTCAGAGCCATGTTCATCAATTACCTCGGTGCTCCCAGCGATACGGTTTCATTTGCCTACCCCTACACCTCAAATGATCCCTATGAAGTCCCGCCATTTGTCAATCAGTTGAAACATAACTACCCCAATCCGTTTAATCCCAGCACCACCATATCCTATGAGATCGCCAGAAACGGACGGGTCACCCTGAGGATCTACAACATCAGAGGACAAGTGGTTAATACCCTCGTTGATGAACAAATACAGGCAGGGAGACACAGCGTAGTCTGGAATGGACGCGATGCCTCCAACCGCAGCGTCGCATCCGGCGTTTATTTCTACCGGATCGAAACACCGGGTTTCATACAAACTAAAAAGATGCTACTATTGAAATAGGAATTACCACACCAACTCTAAAAGCTTAAGCAAACATTACGGCATTTCAAGGCACGGCTTTCCCATTCCGTGCCTTGCCTTTTCCTGACACAGATACACTTCTATTCGCTCAATAAAAGATCGATAGGCAAACCACTCGTATCGTCCTATGATCTGCCTCTACTATATATGGGACGGACAAAAATCCCATCCCCGGACAAAATGGCTCTGATCCTTTTATCCATAATGGTTGATCATCACCTTCCGTCCCGATCGGCTCATGCTGGAGTAACTCACCATCCTTCTTTGACTTAACGATTGTTTCCAAATGAAGAAGATAATGCTTGACATAATCTATACACTTTACAAACTTACACCATACTACTAATGCCTCCGTATAGTGATCTTTTGATTGATAATCACACGCCTTGAACGTAAATCAGCCATCAGGGAGGTGAAGATGAAGCTACTAAAGATGGTGTTGACATGATTCTGTTATATTTGACTCAGTCAGGATATTCTCAAACCGATATGAACCTGAGCGCTACTGGTGGATACGTCATTCCGGCTCAAGCCAACAACCTGAAAGTAACAATCAGTCCCAATCCCTGTCACTCCCCTCAGAGATCGGTCAATGTCAAGATCGAAGCAGACCCGAAATTCAGTAGCCACGAATGCCGGATCGGGATCTACAACATCAAAGGCCAAAAGGTCTATGAAGCCCGGGATATCCACTTTGCCAAAGGCATTGCTCAGATCACGCTACCGGTCTCCGATCTGGCATCCGGTGTCTATCTCTGCCGGGTGAAATCCAACAATAGCGAAGTAACTACAAGATTTACCATTATCAAATAGGAGGAAAAAATGAAAACCACTATTTGTGCGCTATTACTAATGGCGATGGCAGGCATAACTCTATCTGCTCAAAACAATATGCCGCTGATAGCAGAATTTCAGGGTGAGCATAATCTGTCATCTTTTGGTTTTAAAATGATCACCTTGGACTTTAACCACGACGGTTACGATGATTTGATCGTATTCTCAATGGCGTATGGCTATGATTACTATGACATGATTCCAAGCCGGGGCAAGGTCTATATTTATTATGGCGGTCCGGGTTTTAGTTCAGCGTCAGAGCCCGCAATGACACTGGAAGGAGATTATCCGAATGGAACGCAGAGGGCTATTAGTTTAATTGCAAATGTCGGGGATATTAACGGGGATGGCTATGATGACTTGATGATAGTGGATGGAATTCCCAATGTCATTAGTAGTGTGAGGTGGATGATTTACTATGGTGGAACTGATGATTTGTCAACCCCGGATAGGATTGAGGTTCCAGACCCCAATATTCACATATCATCGTTTTGTCGACTTGGCGATGTTGATGGAGATGGTTATGATGATATGGGCATTGCTTATTTATTGGATAATATTTATTACTTCGAAATATGGTGGGGAGAATCCTGGACAAGACAAATCATTGCATCCGGAATAGGACACCCACCTCATAAGGTAGCAATTGTTGGAATTGGAGATGTAAATAATGATGGATTTGATGATTTTACAGTTGGTTATATTGAAAGTGAAGATGATGATTACACAGCATACCAGCGGCTATATTGCGGCAATCCCTCAAGAGATTTTTCAAGCTATCTGCCGCTTTTACAATACCCGGGTATGGGTTCCTGGTCCAGCTTGCCCTTAGGTGACCTTAATGGAGATGGTTTTGATGACTTTTTCGTTTATGCCACAATGGAAGGACTTATGATATGGTATGGCTCAAACAGTATTGTTCCCAATCAACCGGATGTAGTATTATCACCTCCCTATGCCAATTTGTATGGTATAAAAGCAGGTGACTTTAATGGTGACGGCTTCAACGATGTTGTTGCAGCAAGTCCTTACTGGCGGAGATTTTCTGTTTGGCTGGGTAGTCCGACTATGAACGGACATGCTGACTTGCAGATGACCAGTATGGTGGAAAATTTTGGCTGGTATGTTGCTGTAGGTGATTTCAATGGTGATGGTTATGATGACATTGCGGTCTCAGCGCCACAAGAAGATGTTATGCAACCGGCATTTTTTTTCCCTGGCTACGTGTTTATCTATGGCGGCAATTCTGCCATGGTCTCCAATGCAGAGCCATCCCTGCCAGCCCTTTCACATCAGATAATGATTAATATACATCCCAATCCGGTAACCAGCAAAGGTGAGATTCACATAGCTCTCAAAGGAGAAGCAAGACACGCTGCCCTGCCATCAAGAGTGGAAATCTTTAACCTCAAAGGTCAGGTCATCTTCCAATCTGAGAATGTAAATATGCCATTCGCTGATATAAAGATTCCGATAGACCTGTCTAAGTTCCCCTCCGGTGTCTATCTCTGCCGGGTGATATCCAACAATAGCGAAGTAACTACAAGATTTACCATTATCAAATAGGAGGAATAAATGAAAACCACTATTTTTGCGCTGTTACTAATAGCATTGGCATGCATAACTTTATATGCTCAAAACAATATGCCATTGCTGACGATGATGACAGGGGCATATCCGGGAGCAGCATTGGGATGGTCTATTGCCTCTATCGATTTCAATGGTGATGGGATTAAAGACCTGGTGGCTTTGGAGAGACACTGGAATCCCAATGGAGTTTATAGTTCAAATAATAGGTATGGGAGAATCCACTTCTACTGGGGTGGAACGGACTTTGATAATGAGTCGGATTATTCCATATCCGGAGCATATCATCTTCAATACGGACAAGGGTGGCTTCTCAATGTTGGCGATATCAATAATGACGGTATTGAAGACCTGTGCTATTTTGGAGAAGAAGCGCAGGTGTGGAAGATATGTATTTTCTATGGGAGGCAAGATCCTATCCCCACCCCTGACATTGTTCTGGAATTTCCATCGTCTCAGGTTATGCAAATTGGAACTTTGCATCCATTAGGGGATATCAACGGTGACGGCTATGCCGATATCGGCTACGTAATAGTTTACTATGGGGTGGTACCGGCGGAAGTAAGGGTTCTTGATGGTGCTACCTTGTCGTCGAGTGTTATATACCGTCCCTGGTGGTTGGCAGCTAGTTCTATACGAGGTATCGGAGATGTCAATGGAGATGGCATTGATGACTTTATGGCAACGATATCACTCAGTGGGACTGAAAATTACCATCGTCGGCAAATCATTCATTTTGGAAGCAGCACCTTCCCCCAGCGTGACAGCTTGACAATTGTCCATGATTCCAATAGTGTCATCGCTTGGGCTGGCTGTCCCTTAGGGGATGTCAATGGAGATGGTATTGACGATTTTGCCGCATTTATCAATTCCACCGTTAAGGTCTGGTATGGATCATCAAACTTATCGGAGCAATGGGATGTCGAAATGGAAACCATTATTAGTGGAGGTTATCCTTGGGGACTCTTTGTACATGGTGACTTCAACAATGATGGCTTCAGCGATATTGCTTCATCCGATTACAACTACGGGTTAAATGATGGCAGAGCATACCTCTGGATGGGTAGAAGCCAATTCAACGGCACGGTGGATCTGGTGTTTCATACGCCTCCGGATGGCAATATGTCTTGGTTTGGCTATTGTATGGCTACGGGTGACTTCAACAACGATGGATTCTGTGATCTGGCAATTTCCGAGCCATATAGCCCATCAGGTCCGCTGTGGTCATCCGGCAGAATTCATGTTTATTTAGGTAACCCGCAATTAGCAGATACGACAGTGGAGATAAATGATCCCCACGCTCCACAAATCAATGAGATCTACTGGGATTTTAGCATCTATCCCAATCCTCTTGTCAAGGGGGACTTGGAGATCACTCTTGACTTTCATGGATATGGATATCGGTCAAATCCTGTTTTACAATTGGAATTATTCAATGTAAGGGGACAACGTCTTTACTCAGGAGAAATTCCTGCCGGCATGATCAAGGATGGAAAATGGACACTGTATATCGGCAGCTTACCATCCGGCGTGTATATCACTAAAATCAGTTCAGAAAATTCAGTAACAAGAGTTAAGAAGTTTACAGTTTTTTAACTAAGGAGTGATCAAAATGAAGACCAGAATTATACTTCTCGCATTGCTTAGTTTTCTATCTGTTGTATTGATGGCTAAGCATTCAGACCATTTTATGATAGGCAATTACTCATACTGGCGTACTTACGGGATTCACCAAGCTGCTGCTGACAGTGTTCTACAACGCATGAAGGACTGCGGATACAATGCTTCAATTATCAACGTTTACAACGAGAATGAAACTGCAATCCGGAGCATGCTTGAAAAGTTTGATTCGTATGAGCAAGATGCCATTCTTACCGATTACACATGGGATGCCCTACAAACAAGCGGCAAATATGGCGTTCATGGTTTCACTACGGCAAACTATCAAAGGTATGAAGCAGAATATGCCAATGAATTTGATGTACATCTTGATGACCATAAAAAAGATCGCTATTACTACAGTTCCAGAATAAGTGATTTAACTGATACCTTAAGAGTTGGGGATGTTGTGGAATCGTTTAACAAATCAAATGGTTATATCTGGCAGTGTATTAACGGAACCCACCAACCAGGATATGCGTACAAGAATTTGACTTATCGATGGAAAAAGGAAGGTAACAATAGTTTTGAATCTCTAACGGAAGAGCTCCAATTCATCAAAATGGCTTGGGATATCACATTAACAGATTACATGATGAGCAATACATTTATTGATTTTACTTTTGCACTGCGACTACCATCATATGATAGGGATGTTGCCAATCCCATTAATCTTCTTAAGTTTGAACTCTGTGGCTATACATGGAACAACCAGTTCAAGAAAATACCTCACGTAAACTATGAAGCGGAGGAGAATGGGTATGAGACAATTTTAACTCAATATGACTATGAGAGAATTAACAGAACTGATGATTACGGGAATAAGCTCGTAACACTAAGGGTTAACTTGTTAACATTAAGAAATTTAGGGTTTCTCTCCTCGGATGATGCATTTCCAGGGAGATATGTTATCTCAGACATTAATCCACGCATGTATTGGTATGGTAATTCAATTCTAGAACTGGATTATGTGGAGGTTCAAGACAATATACATAAATTCATGGAAGAAAACACTTCATCGTTTGTCCAAGGGCTGAATCAGAGAATTTCTCAGTTGACGGGATGGTCACCCGGGAATATTAAGTATATGTATGGCTTTGACGAGCCCAATCAAGCTCAGTTCGATTCTTATCGGAGAGTACAAAGTGCAATATCAGGTGAAAATCCCCAGATAATCACGGCGATATATGACTGGCGGCGTGATATGCTTAAATCCCCAACTTCCGGTAACCAATTGCAAAAATACTACCACCACCAAAGGGCATTTATTGACCGGGTGAACCCAAAGATATTATCACCTGATTTGTATCCGATTAGAGATAGTATTAATTGGAACCAAAGAACTGATCCTATGTTCATTCAAATAAGATTAGAAAACAATCTATTAGTGAAATACAAGGACTATAAAACCTCATGTATTGATAATCCAAACATGAGGTTTATCCCCATAGTTCAATCATTTGGATCATGGACTGTGGATACCGGTGGACAATATGAATGGAAACCGTGGCTAAGACCACCCAAAGAAACTCAGAAGATGTTACAGTTGTTACCACTTTGTTACGGGGCGGATGGAGTGATCAATTTTCTGTTTCCTACTTGGAACACCTCGATAGGTGCAGTAAATTATTATGGAGCTCTGAGTATCATTGATGCTGGAGGATCCAATTTTAGCTATGTCCCGCACAGCAACTTCTATGCTTTACAGGAAGCCAATTCCAAAATTAGTACTTATGCAAGTTATTTAAATAATTGTTCTTGGGTAGGAGTTGACAGCCTTAGAATAAACAACGGTCAGAATGATCTCCCACTCTCATCATTGATGATGAATGGTATTTCAATTCTTCCTTCTGAAGGTCGATATCAAGGTTATGTGCAATGTGGAGCTTTCTTGAATGGGAATCAGCCCTATTTCATGCTGGTTAATCGAAGAGCGAATTATGTCAAAACGGGATATAATCCAGTTACATCAAATAATGAGAGCCTGGATAGTTGTTTTGAACCTGCCCTATCTCAGATGCTTAGGTTTAATCCCAGTGCAGATGCTTATACACACTTTGGAACAAGCATTGCGCTTCTTGATCCGTATGACGATGTATTATACTTGACTTCCAATCAATGCATCGATGTTGAGATTGGCCCAGGAGATGGTCTACTTGTTGAGATAGTTGGAACCCTACCAAACTCAGTTACCACTAATTCTCAATTATCAACCAAAGCAATCTTGGAAGGAAGCATTACAATTGAACCCGGAATAATTGTTGACGTTTCATCCGGGACTTCCACGCGGATCAAGAAGCATTCGGTAATACAGATTAATAGTGGATCTTCCTTTACCTTGAGGGGAGAGGTTACAGTGGAAGACAGCGTCAGGTTCAGTGTTGCTCCCAATGGAACTTTGATCTTTGACAATGTTAATTGCACCTGGGGAAGAGATGCAATCGTCGAGATAACCGGTGGATCATTGTCAATAACCGGCGGAGATTGTGATACCACCAGTGTTTTGTGGAAAGGAATAATCGCTGATTCCGGATCAACTATTGAGATCTCGAACACCTGGATAAAGAATGCCAAGCAAATCTCTGTGGTCAATTCTAATCTGAGCCTTTTCAATTCCAGAATCGACGTTCCTCCCAATTGTTATGGGCTTCTACTACAAAACAACAGCCCGGGATACCTGGTGGAAGTTATCAATACTGAAGCAGGTAAAGGGTTCTATGGCACTTCCAGTGACAATGCCATTGGGATAGCACTGGGTCATACGATGAGCCCGCTTCTAATAAGAAATGTCGATTTTCACGATTTGAAAAGAGGGATCTTTAAGACCTCATCAAATGCAGTATCCGATAGTATCATTGCCTGCCGGTTTATCAATTGTCATACAGGTATCCGGGCGCTGAGCTCCGTGTATAATGCCATCATCATACAGTGTACTTTTCAAAACAATTTAAATGGCATCTGGTTAGCAGCGGCTGATCCATACATTAGCAATTGTCTCTTCACCAATTGCTCCAAGGGTGTTTTTATAGAGTTCACTTTATTAAGTGCATTCCGATCTGGAATTCACAACTCAACCTTCTACAACTGCGATATTGGAATTGATAGCAGGAATTCAAGTGCATTCGTAAGGGGGAACTACTTCAATCGTAATGTCACCGGAATATTAAGCCATGCAGCTTCCAATCTCAACTTGGGTAACGAGGCATTTAACAGGTTCCGTAACCATCAGTATAACATCCAGTTCTACGACAATGATCCATACGAGGCAGGCATCCAAATAGCCAAAGGTCACAATGACTTCTACCATCTGTATAACGATCAAACCGGCTATATGGCATATGACTTCTCCTTTGATGATAATTATCAGTATAATCTCTTGGGGAGACCCATCATGGCTGATCTGAACTGGTTTGAATCTCACCGGATCAGGGTCTATCCGGAGCAATATGGTAATTATGTCTATGCAGATCTTCTTGACGATGAGCCCAATACTCCATCTCCTCCACCTGATATTGACAGGTTTTATATGGCTCTCGAAAATGAGAACATCGGAAATTATGATATCGCGCTCGGCATTTATGAATCCATACTCGATGATCAATTCGAGTCCGAAAAAGAGTACTTTAGCTCATGTGCAGATGGGGTGTATCGGTTATCTCAGTATTTGCATAAACCTCCATCAGAAATGGAGTCCTACTTCAACGACAAGATCGCGCAGTATCAGATAACGGATCCGTATTTATTTCAAATGCTCTCCGATTATATGATCAAGCTATACGTATCGTGGAAAGAATATCAATCGGCGATAGATATGATTCAAGCAAGGATTGACTACCCGATAAACGAGATCGATTCGCTTTTGGCAGTATTGGATTTGGAGATTGTGCTTCAACTATCTGCATTGGAGGAAAACAAAAAACCGGTGTTTACCACCTATGTGCAGTATAACTATCCATCCGTGGATTTGTTCATGGAAAAGCATGAAGAACATTGGGATTTGCTGAATGAAATGGTCATGAACCGTAGCAATTCACCTTCAATTCCCCCTGTCCCTATGATATCCAAGATTTACCCCAATCCATTCAATCCCTCGACCACGATAGTTTTCTCGGTTCCATCTCTGGGGAAGGCAAATCTCTCGATCTATAATCTCAGAGGACAATTGGTCAAGGTTCTACTGGATTCGGATGTCCCCAAAGGTCAATACAGGATTGTCTGGAACGGTGACGATAAGAACAATCGCAAAGTGGCGTCCGGATTGTATATCGCCAGAATATCAGCAAGCGGAAAAACATCATCACGAAAGATGATGTTGATAAAATAATCATAGGACTCCTCGTTTGATTAGGTAGTGTGGGATCCGCCGCTACACGAAACCATTACAGGACTCCATTCTCCGGAATGGAGTCTTTTTGTATTGCTCCAGTTCAACGTGAATGATAGCGTTAATCAAGCGGTTATCCCCTCTTAATCAAGCGTTAATAATTAACGCTTGATTAAGAGGGGATAATGACTTGATTAAGAAGATCACTCAAGGGGCAGGGAAACAAAACTCTTGACATAAAATCAGTTCAGGTAGCTTTAAGTCCATCAAAATGAAAATTGTGGGAGAAGGTTTTTGACAATGGCAGAGCGTTATCTCGATCATGAATTGGCACAGGATTTGCGGCAGCGTTTGGTGGAGCAGATCACAAGCGAATGCACTTTTCAGCAGAAATTCGGAGCCCTGCGGCACATACTCGAGTGTATCTATAAAAACCTGACTTCCGGCAGTCAATCGACTTTCAGCGGATTGTTTGCACGGATGCAGTATGCACACACCGAATTCAGCGTTCCGTCTGAACTGGTCACTCAAGCCAATCTGTTGCGCCTGAAGAGCAATGAAGTGATCCATGAGGATAAAACGACGGTTACGGAGGGCGATGTTTCATCCGCAATATATGTTTTGAACGAGCTTCTGGTGTTTTATTCCGCCCTTGAGCCGGATCCCGTTCTCGCGGCGTTTCTACAAAAGCACAATGCCCAGCCCTATCCCGCCAGAAAGGACAATCCCAAAACCGGCTTCAGCGCTCTGGTGCAGGATTGGCAGGTTATTGAGGACGGTAATCAGAAGAAACTGGAGATCAGTGCACTCAATGAACTGGGGATCAATTGCCGGATCATTCTTTATGATGATCTCAAATACCAAGTCCCCGGCAAGCAATGGACGCTTCTGGCAAGATCCTTGTGGAAACACGGCGTGATCCACTGTGAAAATCTCACCGTCCTTGCCGGCAAGGATAATGCCTATGCTTCCAATCCGGAGACGCTGCTGATCCTGGAACCGGATTTCCTGATCGATGTGACCGGCATTGCTGAGTGCTTTGTCAATGAGACCTACTACCCGCAGTTGTTCATCATCAGTAAGATGGCTTCCGAACCCAGTACCGACAAGATGATCCAGGGTAAAATGATCAATGCCATGCTGGATGAATTGATCCTGAATCCGAACCAGGAATACAATGACCTGTTCCGCCGGTGTTTTGCCAATAATTCCATCTCAATGGTGGCGCTGGGATTGGAAGCTGCCAAACGGATCCATGCCACGATCGAAACAAACCATCTGCCTCAGATCACAAGGTTTGCCGCTTCTCTGAGCAAGGATTGCGTCCTGATCGAGCCGGGATTCATCTGCCCCCGGTACGGTCTGCAGGGACGGCTCGATGTGCTCTACAAACGGGGTGAGAAATACTCGATCGTGGAATTGAAAAGTGGCAAAGCCAAAGAAAATGATATCTGGATCCAGAACCGGATGCAGGTGGTGGGATACTATATGATGGTGCGCCA
>Ga0194125_10011064_pt1 | contig 12200 bp, 12 predicted proteins | sample TA2KigC250mmetaG_FD_148626 | JGI IMG/M metagenome (GOLD analysis project Ga0194125, IMG submission 148626) | Freshwater microbial communities from Lake Tanganyika, Tanzania - TA2015034 Kigoma Deep Cast 250m | ecosystem: Environmental > Aquatic > Freshwater > Lake | place: Tanzania: Lake... | reverse complement strand
CCACAGTCTCACCAGAAAGCGTGCGCATAAAGTTCTCAAGGGCAGGCGTCAGGTCATCGGGGTGCAGAAAATCAGCGAAGGTGCGCCCCATGAGCTCTGAGGCACTGTATCCGGTCATAGACTCTATAGCCGGGCTGAGATAGGTCATCGCTCCATTCTGGTCAACAGAGAAGACGACATCGGGTAACTCCTCTACAAGGTCACGATATTTCTTCTCGCTCTCCTGTAGTTCCCTGGTCCGCTCCTCGACTTTTTGCTCTAGCTGTGCTGCATGTTCGCGCAGTTGCGCCTCTTTATCAGCCAGTGATTCCGCCATCTGGTTGAACTCGGTAGCCAGCTGCTCTATCTCGTCGCCGGTCTTTACCCTGATGCGTTGAGAGAGGTCGCCAGCACCGAAGGCCTCGGCCGTCCTGGTGAGCCGGTCAAGGGGCAGCGTAATCTGCCGCGCCAGCATGACACCGGCTAGGCCGATGAGGACGACCAGAACTGCTATTGCCCACGCGATGTTTCGTGACATCTGGTTAACCGGCGCAAAGGCTATTTTGGTGGGCATAACATAGACCACCGCCCATCCGGTATCGGGCAGCTGCATGTAGGCTCCCAGCCTCTCACCCCCTTCTATCGGGTTATAGTACTCTAGTGTGCCCTCTTTGCCAGCTAAAGCCTGGCTTACCGGCGGCATCGAGCTGAAGTCAGTCTGCTCCTGCACATATTTAGGATTGGCTTCATGGGCGATAATCAGCCCGCGGCTGTCGGTGATGTAGCCCCACGATAAAGGTGTCTCACCTTTCCATGCACTTGTGCCAACCTGGGAAAGTCCTTCCAGAGACAGGTGGCCAGCGAGTATGCCTGTAATTCGTCCGTCAGGCCCGTGTATGGGCACGGCGATAACCACTGTCGGCGACTGGTCGGTGGGGCAGATGACCAGGCCACTGATAACCGTTTTACCGGTGCTCATCAGCTCCTTATACCAGGCGTTGTAGGCGAGGTTGTTGTGTGACAGCTTGAGCTGTTCTTCATAGGGCTCCGTCAGGTACATGTCTCCATTGGCACGGAGCAATGATACATGGCGGATACGCTGGGAATGGCTTATTAAACTGGCGATGGATTCGCGTTGTGTCGCGGCTGCATCAGCCGGGACGCCGTGGAGCGATGGGTCGATAAGCGTATCCGAGAGGGGCTGTGACATCTCAGGCATGTCAGCTACAATCTCCAGTTGTGAACGAGCACCCTGAAGATAATGGCTCACGGCGCTGGCGTATGTCTGGACATTGTTGACGTTAGCCGCAATCGCCTGGTCGCGCAATATATTACGGCCTACGAAATAGCCAGCTAGCCATGTCACCACACCGGTAAGGATTATGGCCCCGACAATCGTCAGGGGCAACTTTATTCTGAGACTCATGCCACGCATTTTATGTTCCTATCTTTCCTCCGCTAGCGTCATTTTCCCCGCTAGCGTCATTGCGAGCCCCCCGTGTCATTGCGAGCCGAAGCTGCGAGCCGAAGGCGTGGCAGGCAGCGAAGCAATCTCCGCATGGCAACCGTGCTCGTCCTGGCAGGGATTGCTTCGTCACTCCGTTCCTCGCAATGACAGATGGGCACGTTCCTCGCGATGACAGTCAATTTTCGGACAGCCGTTCCTCGCAATGACATATGGGAGGTTGCCACGTCGTCCCGATTGCATTGGGGCTCCTCGCAACGACAGGCCCCTTCTGTCACTGCGAGCCGAAGGCGTGGCAGTCTCTCATAGTTCACCATACAGATCACGCCATTCCTTATTGGTTCTGTTAACCAATTCGATCTTCTTTTGCCTCGACCCGGCTTTTATTTGCTTCTCTCTCGAGATGGCACTCGTAATATCGTCAAATACCTCGTAGTACAGCAACTTCATCACGTTGTATCGTTTGGTGAAACCGTCAATTAGTTTTTCCCTATGCTCGTAAGCCCTTTTTCTCAAATCATTGGTTATGCCTGTGTATAACACTTTGTTGTCTATGTTGGTCATTATGTACACGTAATACTGTTTACTCATGTGACTAAGCGGTTAGAGATTGCCACGTCGTCCCGATATAATCGGGGCTCCTCGCAATGACAGGCCCCCGTCGTTGCGAGTCCTTCGGCTGAAGGGCGAAGCAATCTCTCTGGTTGAGGACGGACGGGAGAGATTGCCACGTCGTCCCGATATAATCGGGGCTCCTCGCAATGACAGGCCCCCGTCGTTGCGAGTCCTTCGGCTGAAGGGCGAAGCAATCTCTCTGGTTGAGGACGGACGGGAGAGGTTGCCACGTCGTCCCGATATAATCGGGGCTCCTCGCAATGACAGGCCCCCGTCGTTGCGAGTCCTTCGGCTGAAGGGCGAAGCAATCTCCGCAATGCACAAGTATCTGCCCCAGGGGAGATCGCCACGGCACTTCGTGCCTCGCGATGACAGTCAATTTTCGGACAGCCGTTCCTCGCAATGACATATGGGAGGTTGCCAAGTCGTCCCGATTGCATTGGGGCTCCTCGCAATGACAGAAGGTACTCTTTCTCCGAGTCATCGTTTTTCCTTCAAGACCTCATTGAGCAGCGTCTCATCGTAAAGCTGGCTTACCGGTACGGGCGCTTTGAGCAGGCCGGCATTTATCAGCATGGGCTGCATGGATTCCAGGAGGACCGGGTCGTTACGTCCATCCGGGGAGAAACGCAGCAGCTTTATCTTTTGGGCTACCTCAGGGCTGAGGTCTAACTGTCTGGCTAGAATAGACCGGGCCTTTTCCGGGTTCTGCTCTATCCACTTAACGGCTTCTAAGTGGGCCCGCAGGTAGGCTTTGACTGCCTCAGGATTATTCTTGTAAATGTCGGTGCTAAATACAATCATGGTAAATTCCATATTATCAAAAGGTTTGCCGCCAATGACCCAATCTAGAATTCTGCCGTCTTGTCTCAATAGCGACTGCGTGACATATGGCTCCGTCATGCTGGCTGCGGCAATATTGCCTCCTGCAACTGCCAGGCCCATGTTCACAAGGGATATCTCCACCAAGGTGTATTCTGTTACTCCTTCCAGATGCAGACGGCCGATGATGCCTGCCGCCGTGACGCTGGTTTTGGAGTTCACGCCGATGTGTTTACCCTCGAGGTCTTTCCAGTTCGTCACAGATGGCCCGACAAGGACTCCTGTCGTTGGATGGTGGGCATCAGCAAATGAAGCAGCCGCTACAGCTACTGCTTTGTCTGGCATAATTCCGTTTTCCGTGGCAAGAAGAACGGGCATGGTACCAACAGAAGAAGCGATATCCACCGAGCCATCCGCGATAGCCTTTATTATTGCACTCCCCCCCTGGTAATGTTGCTCAACTATGTGCAAGCCGTTTTTCTTATCAAATCCCTGCTCGCATAGTACATAATAGGGCAGAAGGTCTACTGACTTAATAATGCCCATGCGGAGCTTGAACTGCTGAGGCGGCGCCTTCGGCGCACAAGCAGGCAACAAGGTAGTGATTACCAGCATTGCTACCATTATAAGAATCAGAAACCCCCTTGTTCTTGACATTTTCGCCCTCCTTCCTATGCAAAAAAGGCACCGGCAACCTCCGTAAAACGGAGATTACGGTGCCCCCCATCTGATTTCATCATGTCACCCCCAAACCGACCAACGCCTCTACTAGTCTAGACTAGCTACAAATATCTTAACTCTAATCTACCCTCACCCCCCCCCTTTGTCAAGTTCACCATCTAGATGTAGAGAACGTGAGTGTTCATTCTTTACGGAAGCGTCGGAGGTGCTTATGTCACTGCCGGATTGGTGCAGACCTGAACAGCGCGCTAAACCGTGCAATGAGGTGGCGTTCTACTATTGCGTTACTTCCTGCCGGGTACCCTGGGGTTTGTCACTTAAGGCTTTTTCTCTGGGTTAACCATTCCCAAACAAGAAAGGTGATCAGTAAAATGCCAAGAATAAGATTCAGGAAGGATATGGGATAGAAGACCGTGCCACGGACAATAAACAGGTGTGTGCTTTGCAGAGTATCACCGTAAAGCCTGAGTATGACAAAGTTCCCGATAAGCACAAAGGCGATGACTAACAGCAACAAGCGAAGCGTGTTCCTCATATGTCCGCCAACGAGTTAAATTGTAGGATAATTACATCGGCAAGACAACTTTCAAATCGAACAGATTTAGCGGGGTGATGGAAAGGTATCCAGCCTTGCTCTCACGACTGGCGTCATAGGTTCGATAGTTAGCGGCTCGGTATCGTTGTCTCATCGTGAGATTTGAACGGTCTTCAATGTGTGGTCGTGGCTAGGCATTCTTTTCAATGTCACTAAATGAGTTTAAGTGCAACAAAACCGAGGAATGTTTAGCTGATTAGCGGGCTGTCATCTTGTTGTGCTTGGCAGGTTGGGTTTGGTGCTGGTTAGCCGCCTTTGGGTTCTTCTTGTGAAGGGCCAGGGGAGAGAGGACACCCACTAATTTCCTCTCCCTCGAGGGAGAGGAAGAAGGTGAGGGTGAACTCCCCCTCACTCTAACTCTCTCCCGCTAGGGGAGAGAATTCTTTGATGCACAGGAATTCAGTGCCACCTGAGGGCAGGTGGTGACCACAACTGGTGGAGCTGAAGCCCAGCAGTACGTGTAAGGTTCTGTGCTCTTTAATAATCTCGGACGCCAAATGCCCAATCGGCGATGATTTCTCGGTGTAACCGGTTATTCCCTTCGCCGACTTCCAGTACCTTTGCCTCTAGTAGATAGCGCCCTACAGGAAATTCCTCAGTGAAACCGTAACCGCCATGAATCTAGATTGCATCCAGTGCTGCCTTGGTTGCAACCTCGCTGGCGTAAAGTTTTGTCATGGAGGCAATAGAGGTTACACGTCCAACATTGGCGTCCAATAGATGCCCCAGCCTGTAAACAAGCAAACGCGCTGTTTCTATAGACACGACCATATCAGCTACTATCTGCTTTACCATCTGGAATTCGCTTTCTTTTTGTCCGAATATTATTCTCTGGGGAGCATAGCTGAGAGCAGCGTCGAGGCAAGCCTGAGCTTGTCCCACGCACCTGGCAGCTACCGAATATCTGCCCATAGCCAGGTTGGACATGCCCACTTCATAAGTATCAGGGAAAGCCAGGACAACGCGAATCGGTGTCTTATCCCAGTCTTTGACAATGCTGTTCCACTCCCCACCGGTGTAGCGGGCAGGCCTGGTAACCTGGTACAGGATGTCTTCGATTGAAAGCATGATTGTTTGGAACCTGCAAATTATAGCTTTGCCCTTATTGGCTTTCAACCTACCAACAACCCCCTGCCCAGATTTCTTGGGCACAACTCATAGACGGGGAAGGGAGAAGGGTGCCATATCACGGATTCGAGGTTCCGAAAGCCTGTTGATTAGAATAGCTCGGAGGCTTGTTTTTTAAGCCCAGCTCGGAAATCGGGATGGGCAATGGCTATAAGCTCCTGTGCCCGCTCCCTCAGCGTTTTCTGGCGTAGATGAGCTATGCCGTATTCGGTGACCACATAATCAGTAAGGTTGCGGGGAATGGTGACTACCGTGCCCGGCTCAAAGAGGAGAACGATACGGGAAAAGCCCCGGCTGGTGGACGGGAGGACCGTAATTGACCTTCCGCCTTTGGACATGAGAGCACCTACGACGAATGCCGTCTGTCCCCCGGCTGCTGCCATAAGTCTCCGACCGATAGACTCGGCACTGACGGTGCCATCAAGCTGTATTAACAGTGCATTATTTATAGCCACCATATTGTCGTTGGCAGCGATAACGCTTACATCCTCCAGGTAGTCCACATCCACAAGTTCAAATAAAGGGTTGTTAGCGGCCCACATCATTTCCTCCTTGGAGCCTCCGCCCAGTGATGTCACCGTGACCTTGCCCGTATTGATAGTCTTGAGGCGGCCGTTGATGATACCTTTTTTCACCAGCGTGATAATGCCGGGTGGAGTGGCCTCGGAGTGATATCCGATGTCGTGCTTATCATCAAGCATGCCCAGCAGGACCAATGGCTCAGTGGTACGGCCTACACCGATCTGAATGGTATCGCCATCCCTGATAAGCTCAGAAACATAGCCAGCGATGTCCTTGAGATAAGCTGGCGGCTCTCGCTTGGCCCTTCCCGCCAAGCTGCCCACAGTCATGCCCTGACCTGCGGAGACATGCTCCACAAAGTAGTCCAGCTCAGAGAAATGGATAAAATTGTCACCGTAGGTTCTGATAAGCTTCTTGTTTACCTCGGCGATTTTTATCTTGCCTTCCTTTATCTGCGTCTTTTTATTCCACAGCGATTGGCCGAAGCTGCAAAGTCCGTTGTCATCAGGAGGTGACACTTCAGTAAGGACAATGTCTGGTTCTTTGATCAGGCCGCTGGCAATGGGCAATGGTATCAGGTCGCATCTGCCAGCATCTAGTGCCTCCTGGCAGGTAGCTGTGGGCATAGCCACCTTGACCTTGAAGGAGTCCTGCCAGCCCTCATCATACCAACCAAAGTCATAGGCAGGATGGGGGGCAATGATGGTAACATTTTTGAGTTCATCTTTGCGCGCGGCTATGGCCAAGCCGATGGCAAAGGCTTCCCGTCCCATGGTGAATACCACGGTATCGCCGGATTTCGCCATCCCGGCTGCTTCTTCCGCCGAGATGAACTTACGCTTATACTCTTTTTGCCAATCTGCTGCCATAGCGATTCCCCAGTTAGTAACCAACTACACCAGAGAGTTTTAGATAAGACCTTCCTTAATCATTTCGTCGAGTGGTCGGGCTTTCCTCACTTCTTCCACCAGTTGGGGCGAGGGTTGGGGATAGGCCACCGGCCCATGCTCCATAGAAGGCAAAATCACCGTGGACATTCGGGGTGGCATCGACCATTCATCTCTCTGGTTCTTGGCCCAGGACTCAATGTCCACACAACATTTACCGCCCTCTATATATTTCTTGATCACCTTGCCTTCGAAAGTGGTGATATCGCCCATCTGGTTAAATACACGCAGGTCGCCGCTCATTTTCCACAAGAAGGCGTCATCTCCCATCCAATTTGTGAACAGGTTGCACATCCAGCTCATCCTCTGGCACCCATAATCATAAGCCTTCTCTATGCCGATGGCTTTGGCATACTCGTCGAAGATATGAACCAGCTCTGGTACATCGGCCTCCCCTAGCTCATCCACATACTCCAGCGCCTTGGGATGCTTCATCTCGAACTGAAATTCCAGCTTATGTGCCCGCAAGAACGGAGAGCCTGCTCCCATGAGCCAGGCGATTTCGTCCCTGACGGTAAGCGGCCCTTTAATCATAGGTCCCACCTTATCCCCCACCTGCACATCCTCCCAGTATCTTGGCACGGCACCTCTACGCTCCTCATCGGCATAGGCATCGAGTATCTTTATCCAGTCCTCCTTACCCAGTTTAGGCCTGGGTATAGAAAGATATTTGCCTGCTGAGCCAGATGCTTCTCTCTCTACCCAGACGCCATGATACAGCTCTTTGCCTACGATTTGGCCGTGCTGGTTGATGTAAATGACATCGCCGTAATCGATGTAGATATTGCCGCCAGTGCTCCTGCCTTGCTTTATCACCAGGTCGCGCACCACGTTGACAGCAGTGAACTCGTCGCCTTCATAAATTGGCAGGTACCACTCCCAATCGCCGCCGCTGTACCATTCATGCAGCCCTGGTAGACCACCTGAGAGGCTAGACCACATGATGGTGTAGAGATAGGAGCCTGGAGCGATAACCTTGCCGTATCTAGCCTTCTTAGCGTACTCGGCGTTGGTAAAAAGGGGGTTATCATCGCCCATGCCTTCAACGAAGTGCCTTATCTGGTCCTTAGTAGCCTGAGTATTGAAATAAAACCGATTGGGAGGAATCTGCCACGGTTTGTTTTCCCTGAACTTCCTGCGCTCCAGCATCTCCGGAGCTACCTTGACCACCTGCGGCGCTTTCCTCGGCCCAGCAGTTTGTAGCCGTGGATGACCTTCCCACCTGTTTTCAGTTCCCATCTCTAATTACCCCCTTTGTGTCAACGATTATTATACAATTTTCTAACAAAATATCACAGCCCCAGCCTCAGCGTTGATAATGCTGGCCTCACCTATGTGCCACAAGCCTCTGGCTATATTGACGTAAAACAATCGTTAATATAATATAAAGCATAGTGAACCAGCTAAAGGGGGTTACAATGAAAAGCGAGAAATACCAATCCACCAAAACCAACCGTTTCTATCCTGGCAGAATTAGCGAGGAGCGTATAAGGCAATTGGAATCCTATCTTATTCCAATAGACGAGTTGACGACAGATGACATCGCCTTCACTCTAACTCGGGCACGAACGGCATGGATCTATGCTCTGCTAGGATATATTGAACGTAAGTGGGGGGAAAAGGAGGCTGAGGAGGCAGCCAGGACAATCGGCTATTATATGGGGAGAGCACAGATGAAACGCCGCCTCCAAGCTCTAGGAACTGACAGGCAGACAGCCGAGCAGATGGCACATTACCAGGACCTTAACCATGCTTACGGGGGTGTTACTTCTTCCGACAATTACTCCGAATACGACGACGAAAATGTCATGATCTATCGCAAATCATGTGCCTTCCATAGCCTCCGCCCACCGGGGATGAAAAGCTACTGTCGCCCGATTATAGAGGGCTACATCACGGCTTACAAAGAACTTGATAAGGGAATTGTCGGTTTCAAGGATGAAGCATGTCTGTGTAAAGGCGATGACCATTGCTATGGCGGCTTCATATACAAGAAGCCGTAGAGGAGATATGCTGATGCGAGTCAAGGATAAAGTAGCCATAGTAACCGGTGCAGCTCAGGGTATCGGTGAAGGCATTGCCACTCGGCTAGCCGAGGAAGGTGCCAGAATAGCGGTCGTGGATGTGAAACTGGACATGGCAAACGGTGTAGCAAAAAGCCTTAAGGAGAAAGGGACTGACGCCATAGCACTGCAAGCTGACACTTCCAAGAAGCCAGAGGTTCAAGCCGTGGTAGATGAGGCGATATCGCACTTCAAGAGGATTGATATCCTGGTTAATAATGCGGGCATCCACCGCATGTCAAAGGTCACTGAGATAACCGAAGAGACATGGGATAAGATTTTGAACATAAATCTCAAGGGCTATTTCCTGATGGTACAGGCAGTTGCTCCACACATGCAAAAGCAGAGCTACGGCAAGATAGTGAACATTGCCTCAGTGGCGGCATACGGCGGTATGCCAGACCAGGTTCACTACAATGCTTCAAAAGGCGGCATTATTAGCTTAACCCGAAGCCTGGCGCTAGAGTTCGCACCTTTCAAAATCAATGTGAACGCTGTATCGCCAGGCGCAGTTGAGACGCTTGGCAATAAGAGGTTCCTCGACCACTACAGGGAGCTAGTGGAGAAGCGAATTCCCCTTGGGCGTATCGCTCAGCCAGCCGACATAGCCAATGCCGTGTTGTTTCTAGTGTCTGACGAAGCTGAATACATTACTGGTCAATGCCTTTCAGTCTGCGGAGGGCTGAGCATAGGGACAGCACCTGGAATTTAACAGCGACTCCAGCGTGAGCATCTGATGGGGGACATGGAAAAGCAAAGAGCAAAACTAGCGGGCAAAGTTGCCATAGTGACGGGGAGCAGCCGGGGCATAGGCAAGGCAATTGCCCTAGAGATGGCGCGCGCCGGCGCTGAAGTGGTGGTGGCAGCCCGCACTGAAGCAGAGCGACAGAGCAAGCTGCCAGGAACCATCCACGCCACAGTTGAAGAAATACGCGCCTTTGGCGGCGAAGCCATGCCAGTCCGACTGGATATCACCCGCGAAGACGACGTGGATGCGATGGTATCTACGGTCACTGATAAATATGGCAAGGTGGACATACTGGTCAACAATGCTGGTATCACCACACCGGAATCCTTTATGGACTTGACCGTCAAAAAATGGGATTTGATAATGGCGGTTAACCTGCGAGGAGTATTTTTGTGTACCAAGGCAGTGCTGCCGGGTATGATAGAACGCCAGAGCGGCAGCATCATCAATATATCGTCGGCAGCAGGCAACGTGCTGATAAAGGGCAGCATAGCCTACGGTGTGACCAAGGCGGGGTTGGAGCGGTTTACGCTGGGCCTGGCAAAAGAGATGCGCAAACACAATATTGCGGTGAATGCGCTGCGACTTGACCTCACGGTAACCGAGGCAGTGCGCACTTTCTTGCCGGGTGTTGATACCAGTGGCTGGCAGACAGCCGAGATGTGGGGCAAGTATGCAGTTCTATTAGCAGCGCATGACCCCAGCCTGACAGGTCAGGTGCTGAACGAACAAGCCTGCAGAGAGATATTCGGGACGGTTTAGGCGGTACTTAGTTGGGGGGTTCGGCATGGCGAGTAGCTCCGCGGGGTGGGACTACCACCAGAAGCATGCGTGAGCTGCCGTTATGGACATTTTGCCAGGTGTGTGGTAGCTGCGCCTTGAAGTGCAGCGAGTCACCTGGTTTGAGAGTATAAATCTTGCCGTCGATGATATATTGCACGTGCCCCTCGAGGCAATAGACCATTTCCTCTCCACTGTGCTCCATAGGCTGTCTGCCGCTTTTAGCCCCTTTTTTCAGCGTATGTTCGGCGGCCTGGATTATCCAGGAGCGAGAGGCACCGGATACAATCTCTGCCACGTCGCGCAGGTCTTTAGCGCCGCTGCTGACCCTGGAACCGCGTGTGGTATGCACCACATTTTCCTCTTCCAGTACCGGGTCAAGCAGCTCGGTTAGCTTCATGCCCAGCCCATGCGCGATGTGTACCATAACCACCACGCTGGGGGTCATCTGGCCGCGTTCTATCTTCCAGATGGCGGTGGCGGACAGGCCTGAGCGGCGAGCCAGCTCTCTGATGGAGATGTTCAAAGATTGCCGGGCGCTCCTTACGGCAGCGCCGATGTTCCGGGTGATTTCAGGAACCATACTCTCGTCCGATTAGACATGTTAGCCTAGCAAGGCTTCTTTTGCAAATCTTCGTGCTTGTAATGGCGTGTATCACTCTACGATAGCCACCGTTTGCGGCGGCGGTAATGCTTCACATCCCTATAGCTTTTTCGTTTGCCCACCTCGCTCAGGCCGAGGTAAAACTCTTTGATGTCTTCGTTTTGCTCCAGCTTGACGGCTGGGCCATCGAGCACTACTCTGCCGCTCTCCAATACGTAGCCATAGTCAGCTATGCCCAGCGCAGCACGGGCATTCTGCTCTACCAACAGGATGGACGTCTTCTCCTCGGTATTTATCCGCTTCACGATCTCGAATATCTCCTTGACCATGTGCGGAGCCAGGCCCAGAGAAGGCTCATCCAGACACATCAGCGAGGGGTGTCCCATGAGAGCGCTGCCGATAACCAGCATCTGCTGTTCCCCACCGGAGAGGAAGCCACTGACCCGGCCTTCCAGGTCTCTTAGCCGTGGAAAGTAAGAATACACGGTCTGTAAATCCTCCCTGATGGTCTTACCATTATGCCTGACGTAGGCGCCAACCCTTAGATTCTCCTCCACAGTGAGATGCTGGAACAAGCGTCGCCCTTCGGCCACCTGAACTATGCCCATCTTGACGATTTCCTCCGGGCTGAGAGTGTCTATTCTCGATTCGTTGAACTGGATGCTGCCATCGGTGATTTCGCCCAGCTCAGTATGGAGGATACCCGATATGGCTTTCAGTGTAGTGGTTTTGCCCGCGCCGTTGGAACCAAGGAGTGCCACAACACCCCCTGGCTCCACCTTGAGCGATACTCCCTTGAGCACCAGTATCACATTGCTGTATTTGACTTCAATGTTATCCAACCTGAGCACTGTTTCTCCTCGATGGCCAAAAAATTACTTGAGGTGGGTCGCTTGCCTCCAATCGGTGAGGGGCAGTATCTTGCCCTGCTTCATCTCATAGATCTTGCAAAAGAGACCATGTCGCAACTCGGGGGAGAAGCTCATCTTGGTCATACCCATAGCGTCAAAGTCCTTGGTCTCCTCCAGCACTTTGAGCATGTTCTCACCGGTGATGCCATCCCATCCATACCTGTCTACCGTCTTCTCAAAAGCGTGTTTCATCAACAAAGCACCTATGAAGGAGCCGCAGTAGACATTCTGCTTGTCGAAGTCTTCTCGTTTGTTCTTCTCAAACTGCTGCCGCATCACCTGGATGCCCTGGTTGTTGGTTTCGTCCCATGAAGCCCAGGGGCTGGGACCTATCCAGCCT
>Ga0194125_10011062_pt1 | contig 12203 bp, 7 predicted proteins | sample TA2KigC250mmetaG_FD_148626 | JGI IMG/M metagenome (GOLD analysis project Ga0194125, IMG submission 148626) | Freshwater microbial communities from Lake Tanganyika, Tanzania - TA2015034 Kigoma Deep Cast 250m | ecosystem: Environmental > Aquatic > Freshwater > Lake | place: Tanzania: Lake... | reverse complement strand
CCCGGCCAGGACTATGCGGACGTCGGCCGCCGGGTCGCCGTTGAGAATCCGGCTGTCGGCGAAGGGATTGAAGAGGCGGTCGGGGTCGTAGAAAGCCTTCTCCTCGTCCTTGAGGTCCTTGTGCCTCTCGGCCTCCTCGGCCAGAAGCCGGGCGATCTCCTCCTCGCCCCGCAGGTCGCGGGCGATGCCGACCTCGACGGCTTTGCGGTACAGGCGCTCGAGCTTCATGTCGACCTCCTCCCCGGGTCATCGAGAGCTTCGGCCGGGCCGGATTGCCAGACGGCCTTGACGACCCGGAAAAGGACAAGGCCGCTCGCGACGAACACCGCCAGAAGCGCCGCGGCCAAGGCCCAGCGCCCGTAAAGGACATTGCCGACAAAAAACAGCGACGACCAGATGACGGCCACCCCCGTCGTCCAGCCCAGGAGGGCCAAGGGGAAATTCTCCCGGCCCGCGGCGGCGTCTTCCGGGATTCCGGCCTCGGCCCGGACCTTCCGCCAGCCGGGCCCGAACGGCCGGATTTTCCGGTAGAACTCGACCAGCGTCCGGCGGTCGGTCGGCGGCCCGAAAAAGGCGGTCGCCATCCAGCAGGCCGTCGTCACGGCAACCGTCAGGACAAGGGCGGCGTGGGTCGGCAGGACGAGGCCGGCCTTGCGCAGGACGAGGATCGCGACCGAGACGAGAAACGAGGAGACCATGGCCGCGACCTCGCACCAGGCGTTGACCCGCCACCAGAACCAGCGGACGAGGTAGAGAAGGCCCGTCCCGGCCCCGACCTGAAGGATGATGTCGAAGCTGTCCTTGGCCGTCTCGAGGACGAAGACGAGGCCTCCGGCGGCGAAGAAGAGGCCGACCGTGACCAGGCGCCCGACGAGGACGTAATGTTTTTCCCCGGCGTCCCGGCGGATGAAGCGCCGGTAGAAATCGTGGACGAGATAGGAGGCCCCCCAGTTGAGATGGGTCAGGTTGGTCGAGGAGTTGGCCGCGATGAGCCCGCCGATCATCAGACCGAAAAAGCCGACCGGAAGGAACTTCAGCATGGCCGGGTAGGCGATGTCGTGACCGACGAGGGCCGGATTGAGGCCGGGAAAGGCCTGTTCAATGTCGCCCAGGGTCGGGAAGACGATGATCGAGGCCAAGGCGACGAGAATCCAAGGCCAGGGCCGGAGGACGTAGTGGGCGACGTTGAAGAACAGGACCGCGCCCAGGGAATCCTTCTCGGATTTCGAGGCCAGCATCCGCTGGGCGATGTAGCTTCCCCCTCCCGGCTCCGCCCCCGGATACCAGACCGCCCACCATTGGACGGCCAGGGGCATGATGAACACGGCCAGGGCGATGTCCCAAGTGTTCTTGAAATCGGGCAGCATATTGAGGAAATTCAAGCCGCCCGGGCCGGTCTTGGCCTGGAGGGTCGCGACGAGCGTCCCGAGCCCCCCGACTTCGCGGACGGCGAAGAAGGCCGCGGCCAAGACGGCGGTCATCATGATGAAGAACTGGATCATGTCGATGACGAGAACGCCCCACAGGCCCGAGAAAGCGGCGAAGATGACGTTGAGGAGGCCGACGACGAAAAGCGTCTGCCAGCGCGGCAGGCCGAAGAGGACGGCCGCGATCTTGCAGGCGGCCAGGTTGACCGTGGCCATGATCATGCCGTTGAAGAACAGGCCGAGGTAGACCGAGCGGAAGCCGCGGACGACGCCGGCCGCTTTGCCTGAGTAGCGCAATTCGTAGAACTCGAGGTCGGTCAGGACGCCGGAACGACGCCACAGCCGGGCGTAGAAAAAGACCGTGGCCACCCCGGTCAGGGTGAAGGCCCACCAGACCCAGTTGCCGGCGACGCCGTTGCGGCGGACGATATCGGTGACGAGGTTGGGCGTGTCCGAACTGAAGGTCGTCGCGACCATCGACAACCCGGCCAGCCACCAGGGCACGGCCCGGCCGGAGGCGAAGAACTCGGAGGTGTTCTTCCCGGCCCGCCGCCCGTAGAAGAGGGCCGGGACGAAACAGACGAAGATCGAGAGGACGATGATCGCTCCGTCGATGAAGGTCAAGCGCATCGCGGCCTCCGTCTTCCCCTATTTCAGGACATCGAGGATATGTTTCGCCGGAGGGACGGCCCGGGCGCCGACCTCGGCGGCCTTCGCCGCCCGGCCGGCGCGGCGGAGGGCCAGGGCGCCGAAATAGGCTCCCGTCCCTCCGCGGTCGGTGAACTTCAGGGTGTAGTCCAGGACGGCCTGAAAGGCCGCCGCGGCTTTCTCTATTTCGCCCAGGCGGCCGTAGGCCAGCCCGAGGAGATAATCCTGCAGCCGGACGTCGGGATCGAACGGCTTTCCGCTGCCGAGCGTTTCCGGATATTCCTTCGAACGCTCGAGCTCCCGGACGGCCCCGGCCCAATCCCGGCTCTTCATGTTGGCCGCGCCGAGGGCGACGTGCGTCCGGACGAAGAGGGAGTGGATTTCGCTCGCGCCCTCGAACGGCAGGGCTTCGAGGCCGTCGAAAATGGCGGCCGCCTCTTCGAGCCGGCCGGTTTCGATCAGGGCCCTGACGAGGTCGGCCTTGATTTTTCCCTCGCCCGGAAAAAGCTCGGCCGCCTTTCGGCCGGCTTCGAGGGCGGCCTCGAATTGCCTTTGACTCGTCCGAAAACCGACGAGGAGATGCCAGGCCCTCCAGGATTTTTCGTCGAGGGCGATGGCCCGTTCGTAATCGGCCGCCGCCCGAGCCGGGTCCGAATCCCGATAGAGCATCGCCCGGGTCAGGAAGAACGGAGCGAAATCGGCCCCATCGCATTGACCGAATAGGGCCTTGGCCTCTTCGATTCGCCCTTTGGACCAGAGGATGAGCCCGAGATAATACTTCGGCTTCCAGTCGCCCGGACGGACGGAGGCGGCCCATTCGTAATGCGGGATCTCCTCCTCGCGGAAGGGAAAAACGAGCCGCGGCGAAAGGGAGGAAGCTCGGTCGAGATAAGCCCGGCTTTCCTCGGGCGATTCGGGGAGGGCCAGGCGGGAAAGCAGGTAATAAACGGTCGGATAATCGGGGGCGTTCTTCAAGACAGCGGCGGCGTCAGCATCGCAATTCCGGCGCATGTAGGTCAGGGCCGTCTCGAGATACGTCTCGTGGGGGAGCTCGTTGCGGATCAGGGATTTGAATGTCTCCAAGTTCTTCGCCGTGGGATCGAGAAGATAGAGCTCGAAGCGGGCCAGGTGGTCCAGGGGGTCGAGCTCCAGGAGCTTGGCGAGCACCCCCTTGGCCGCCTCCTTCTTCCCCGCCAGGCGATAGGCCGTGGCCAGGACCTCGAAAGCGCTGCTTTGGTCGGCGTTGACCTCCGCCGCCCTTTGGGCGTAACGGACCGCGTCGCCGAATCTCTTCTCGCCGAGGGCGATTTCGGCCAGGCAGACATAGGCCGCGGAGCGATATTCCGGGGACCGCGCCGCCCAACCGAACGTCTCCTTGGCGTCGACGGCCCGGCCCATCCGGAGCGCGGCCAGGCCGTAGACATAATTGGCCCCCGGGTCGTACATGTCGAGCTCTAAAGCCCGGCGGGCGAAAGAGAGGGCTTTTTCATATTCTCCGCGGCGCGCATAGAGCTCGGCCGTCCGGGCCAAGGCCCCCATGTGGGCTGGCTCCTTGGCCAAACAGGCCGCATATTTTTCCAGGGCGAGGCCGTGCACTCGCCCTTTTTCGGCCCGGGCCCCGCTCCGGAACAACCCCTCGGCCGTCGATTCGTCCACGGGGGCGAACCGGAGCGGCCGCTCGAGGTCGTTGGCTTTCGGCGAGCCCTCGTAGACGAGTTTTTCGCCAAGCTTGACCATGATTTCCGACGCCGGCGCCGGGACCGGGATGTCCCTCCGGACGACCACCATGGGGTCGAACCTCATCCTCTCGCGGAAGATCTCCTTCCCCCCGGCGACGACCGTCAGGTCCTCCTCGACGGCTTCGAGGGGGAAGAGTCCCAGGGCGAGCTTTCCGTCCTTCTTCTCGAGGCCGAGGACTGCCGCCGGCGAGACTTTGACCATCGGCCCGATTCCCCCGTAGGGGAACCAGAGCTCGCGCCAGCGGTCGGACGCTCCCGGGGCGAAGAATTCATGGTCGGACTGGTTGAGAAGCCTTCCCGCCTGGGGCTCCGTGTACTGCCCGTCCGCGTCCGTCAGGAGGTCGACCCAGATTTCCCCCGAACGGGACAGGTCCCAGATCCAGACCTTGCGGCCCGGCAGGTCGTCGTAGGCCGCCCAATGGCCGAGGCCATGATCCCCCCGCTCATACCAGGCCCCGAAAAAATCCTCGAACTCTCCGACGGTGAAATAGCTCTTCGACCCGCCGAAGGCGTTGTCCTTGTACCACGAGAGGTCGCGGCCTTGGCCGTCCACGGGCCAGGGTTCGAGCGGGACGCCGTAGTCGTGGCCGATCTGCCATCGGCCGGGAAAGATGTATTTCAGGTCTTCGGCCGTTTTGATGGCCGAGGTCGACCAATAATAATAGGATTGCCTATAAGGAGTCGGGTTGAACCAGCGGCCGTTCGTCTCGAAATAGGCCTTATCTTGAGGCAAGGCGATCGTCACGCTCCACCGCGTTCGGGAGGGGAGGTCCAGGCCTCCGACGACGACCCGGGCTTCCCCCCCGCTGTATTGGACGACATAATCCACGGGAGTCGCCGTCGAGGGGGCGTGGCCGACGACGCCGAAGTTGAACTCGATCCCGCCCGAGGTCCAGGGCCCCCGGAGGGCGATCTCGCGAAATTTCATGACGCCGTTCCGGTAGAGGAAATCTCTCCCGGTTTTTTTGTCCCTCGCCCCCCAGACTTTCCCTCCGACTTGGGGCAGGACGTCGACGGAGAGGTAGGGATTTTCGAGCCGGACGACCGTCCAGTCCCTGTCCTCCCCCGCGGCGCTGAACTTATCGAAAAAGAAATAGGGGTAGAGCCGCGCCCCGGAGCCCCACAGGCTTGACCGGGCAAAAATGGGGACGGGGTCGGGATCGCCGAAGGGGTAGGTCTTGAAGGGTTGACGGAATTCGGCCGCGCCGGCCCCGCCCGGAGCGGCGCCGCGGCAGGACGCCAGGGCGAACGCGATCCCCAGAACGGCCAGAACGGAGGCGGCGGGTCGGGCGGATTTCATCGGCACCATCCTTTCCTCGGGCCCATCTTATTGGAAACGACGGCCCGGGACAATATCCCGCCGTCCGTCTTCAGGGACGGATTTCGGCGCCGACGTTCCAGAGGAAAAAGGCGAACTGGTCGGCCGTCGTCGCCAAAGTCGCCGGGTAGGCCACTCCCTCCTTGAGGTTATGGAGCGGCGAATAGGCGTAGAGCCACTTGAAATCGGGCTCTTTGTCGCTCGTGCCGTACTCGCCGGCCCAGCCCCAGCCGACGGTGAACTTGTGGTAGCGGAGCATGTCCATGACCCCGACCGCGGGCAGGGCGACCTTGAACAGTTCGGGCCGCTGGGTCATGGCCGCCCCGACGAGAAGCCCGCCGTTCGAGCCGCCGGAGACGGCCAGCTCGGCCGGGGACGTGTATTTTTCCCGGATGAGATATCCGGCCGCGGCGATGAAATCGTCGAAGACGTTCTGCTTCTTGTCCAGCATCCCGGCCTTGTGCCAGGTCTCGCCGTACTCGCCGCCGCCGCGCAAATTGGGCTCGGCGAAGACGACGCCCTGCTCGAGGAGGGCGATGAGGCTCGGGGAGAAGCCGGGCTGGAGGCTATAGCGGGGATAAATAAAAGGATTTTCTACCACACGCCGTCGGGAGGGTCAAATTCGACCGTCCTTGCCCGTCCTTGCATCCGCCGGGGGAAGGAATACAATACAGTCCGCCTTGAACGCCGCCGCCCTCGACCTCTTCGCCCGCCGCCGCGTCGAGGCCTGGCTGTCTTGGAGCCGGCGCCGCCTCCTCCGGATCGCCGCCGCCTTCGCCGTCCTCGCCGCCGGCTGGCTCGTCCTCAGTTTCGCCGGTCCGGAACACGGGTTGAGGGGGCGGTTCTATCCCCGTCTCGACGGGGAAGGCCTTCCGGCCTCGACCCGGATCGACCGGATCATCAACTTCCCCAAATCCGTCCTCGAGGAAAGGGCCGGGGACGAGGCCCGGCTCAGGGCCGTCTGGGAAGGATTCGTCTTCGCGCCGAAGCGGTCGACCTACGCCTTCGCTCTCAGGACGGATGGTGAAGCCCGGGTCATGGTCGGCGGCGAGATCGTCGCCGACTTCGGCGGCGCTCCCTCCCCCGGACGGGCCGAGGGCCGAATCGATCTCGACCGGGGGAGCCATCCTCTCCGGGTTGAATATAGGGATGCCGGGGGCGAGGCGGGGATCGATTTCCGCTGGCGCGAGACGGAGACGCCCCGCTGGCGCATGCCCCGGCTTTTTCTCTACCCTCGGCCCGTCAACCTTGGAACCTTCATCTGGGACACGATCCGTCGTCAGCTCAAATCCTTCGTCAAAGCCGCGGCTCTCGCCGCCGCCGTTCTTCTCCTCGCCGGCCTCTGCCGCGCCGCCCGGCCGGGCTGGGGGACGATTCCCGTCCTGGCCCTGGCCGGCTTCGCCGTCATGGCCGTCCTCTACGGGAGCGAAGTCCTGGCCAAGAGATCCACGGCCGTTTCCGGATGCGACCCGTTCGCGTATCTCCAGGCGGCCGAGCTCATGGCCCGGCAGGGCCTGTTCCGTACGGAATACACCGATCCCTTGGCGGCCGAAGTCATCCGGACCTATGAGGCCAGGCCCGGACCGGAGCAACTGACGTTCATCTTCGCCCCTCTGGGCTATTACCTCTTCGACTTCGACCAGGGCCTGGTCTATAACGTCTTCCCTCCCGGACTGCCCCTTTTTCTTCTTCCGGTCGTCCGGCTTCTCGGCCGGGCTCCCGTCTTCTGGCTCCTTCCCGCCCTGAACGCCGCCGTCCTCGTCTTCCTGTTCGCCCTCGGGACCAGGGCGGCCGGGGCGGCCTTCGGCCTGGTCCTGGCCGCCGTGACCGTCTTCAATTACCCCGCCTTCGAGAACACCGTCGTCGTCATGAGCGACCATCCGTCGCTCGCCCTCCTCGGCCTTTCGGCGCTCCTCGTCGAGCGAGGTTTTCGCTCCCCCCGCCTCTGGATTCTCTTTCTCGCCGGGGGGATTTTCGGAGCGGCCGTCCTCGTCCGCTATTCCAACCTCGTCGCCGCCGTTCCCCTGGCCGCTTTATTCTTTTGGAAGGGACGGGAAAATCCCGGCCGTTTCGCCTCCGCCCTCGGCGCATTTTCGGCGGCGGCCCTTCTCGCCGGGGCCCTGCCCCTGGCCCTCTATACCCACCGGCTTTTCGGCACGCCGTTTCGACTCGTCTATGAACCGTTCTCCCAAAGCCGGATGGCCTGGGAAAACCTCGGCCCCGGCGCCGCCTACTACGGCCGGAGCCTCTTCCGGACGTTCGGGCTCTTGACGCTTCTGGCGGCCCTCGTCGGCGCCGGCAGCGGATTCTTCCGGCCCCGGCGCCGGCCGGCGGTCGTCGTCTGTCTCGTCGGCCTGTCGGCGTTTTTCGTCTTTTTCGCTTTCCACGGCATCCGGAACGAACGATACCTCCTCCCGGCTTATCCCCTGCTGGGAGGCCTGGCCGCCCTCGGGATGAAGGAGATCCTCACCCGTCTCGACCGCTCGTTCCTCGCTTCGGCTCTCATCCTCGCCGTCCTCGGGTCGGGGCCGCTGCTGAGGTCGCGGGACGGCTTCCGGGCCGGAGAAAGGCGAGCCGAAGTGGTCTCCGCGGCCCTGGCGGCCAAGCTTCCGGCCGAGGCCGTGGTGTTTTGCGAGGAAATCTCGGGTGCCCTCCGGTTCTATGCCGGACTCACGGGATACCGGTTCCTTCCGGCCGAGGACGCCGTCCTTGTCGAGACGGCCTCGATTTTGACCGCCAAGGGCCGACCTGTGTACTTCTACCTCGACAGCCCCGCGGCCGAAGCGCGCTTCCTGGAACTGTCCGGCCGAAACGAGGCTTTTCAGACAGCTCTCCGCGGCCGGGGCCGGGTCCGCGGCCGGCCCCTCTTCGAGTTTTCACCTCAGACGCCGGATAACGGGCCGTCCCGATGACCAAAACCGCTTTTCCCCGAGCCGTGAAGGCGCTTCTCTTCGCCGCCGGCTTCACGGCCCTGTTCTGGCCGGCGACTTTCCGGGCCTATGAAAGGGTTTCCGTGACCGTCCAGAAAGGGCCGGCGGCCTTGGCCGAAACGCCCCTCCGCTTTGCCTTCGAAGCCGCCGCCCCGGCCGGCGGCCCCTGGGTTCTCGCCCTCAAATTATCGGGCGGCAATCCCTCCCGCCGCGCCTTGGACGTTTCCCTCGGGGGAACCGCCGTCGGGACCGTCGACTTGAGACCGGGTGAAATCGAGCGGGAATTCGCCCTTCTTGTCCCGGCCGGCGCCCTCCGCTCCGGCCGGAACGAACTCGCCCTCGGACCGGGACCGCCTTCTCTTCGGGTGGAGAGGATCACGGTCAAGAATTTTCTCGGTTTTTCGAGGGGCTGGTTGAGCTTCATCGTCCTGCCGCGGACGGCCGAGGTCGGCCGCGGTTTGCCCGTCCCGGGGGCCGCGGCGCTTTTTCTTGCCTTGGGGATTCTTTTCCTTCTCCGGCCCGGAAGCGGCCGTCTAAAAGCCGCCCGGGCCTATCTTGCGGCGGCCTCCGTTTTCACGGGTCTTGTCTTCGGCGGAGCCCTTCTTTATCCGCTCGTCGGCGGGCCGAAACTCCTGTTCGAGGGGCGGAGCCTCTGGCTCTTCGTCGTTCTCCTCCACGCGCCGGTCGTTCTCAGAGGCGCCGCGGCCGCCTTCGGCAACCTCCGGGTGCGGCTCCGGACCGACAGGCTCGCCGCCGCGCCGCTTCGGGGATCGACGGTCTGCCTGGCCCTGGCCGTCCTGGCCCTGGCCTTCAACGCGGGCTTCGTCAAAAGCGTCCTCCGTTTCCACGAGGGAGATTACAGCGGATTTCTCCACATTTATCCGGAAACGCTGGAAAAATTCGTCCGCCTGCACTTTCCCGGCATGGCCGACCCTCTCTCCGGGCGGCTGAAGACGACGATCGAGGAGTACGACGGCCAGTATTTCTACTTCATGGCCCACGACCCCTTCCTCTCCCGCTTCCGCCGTGACCCCGAAAAATACCGATGGTTCATCGACGAGCCGGCCTACCGCTGCCACCGGATCGGTTACCCCTGGCTGGTCAGGCTTTTGTCTCTCGGGCGGCCGGAGACATACCCGGCGGTCATGACCTGGCTCATCGCCGCCGCCGGCGCGGCCGGCGTTTTCCTCCTCGGACGGATTCTCCTTCTCCTCGGGCGGAGCCCTTTCTGGGCCCTCCTCTATCCGCTCGTTCCGGGATTCCATCTCTCGCTCTATTTCAGCCTCCCGGAGCCGCTGGCCGCGGCTTTTCTCCTCGGCGGGTCGCTCTTCTATCTCCGGCGGAGGACCGTCCCCGCGGCCGTCTGTCTCGGTTTCTCGCTGCTCATCCGGGAAACGGGAATCCTTCTCGTCGCCGCCCTGGCCGCCTTTGAACTCGTCCGGAAAAAGGACGTCGGGCGAAGCCTCATCCTGGCCTCCGCGGTCCTGCCGCTCGCTCTCTGGAGGGGATTCGTCACCCTCCGCCTGTTCCCCGTCTACGGTTGGAAGACGCTCTGGTTCGGTCCGGGGGACATCACCGCTCCGTTCGTCGGAATCGGCCGGCTCGTCGCCGAGGTCGTCCAGGGGTCCTATCTTTACGCCGACCTGGCCGTCCCGACCCTGGCCTACGCCTTCCTCCTCGTCCTCATCGCCGCCGCGGCCCCCTGGTTGGCCGGGCGAACCGGCCCTTGGGGCCTCGGCCTTCTCCTGTTCTCGCTCCTGTCGCTTTCCCTCAACCTCGAAAAAATCTGGGTTCACGTCGATAATGCCGCCCGGGGAACCCACGAGGCCTTCGTCCTCGTCCTCCTGGCCTCGGCGGCCGTCCCGGCCGGCCGGAAAGCCGCGGTCCGAATTGGCCTGGCGGCTTTTTTCGCCCTCGTCCTGGCCTATGACCTCTTCCTGGCCCGGCTGAGCCCGCACGTCCAGGACGCCCTCCGCCTCTCCTTCTGATTAATTCTTATTGAATTAGTAGGTTTAGTCGGATATGATGGCGTCCTTGTTGAAGGACGGGCTTTTTGCTAGGATAAGGGCCAAATTCCGGAAAGGACAGACGAGATGTTCATCTGGATTTTCCACCGGATCAGCGGCGTCCTGCTCATCCTTCTCCTGGCCCTGAAGTTCCTGACGGCCTTCTTCCTGATGACCAAGGGCCAGAAGCCCGACTGGGCCCTCCTTCTCCACACGAACAAGCTCATGGACTCGTTCCTGATCGTGGCCGGCGTCTATCACGCCCTCTACGGCCTCCGGACGATCATCATCGACGCCGGCCTTCGCCGGGAAAAGCTCCTCTTCTGGATTTTCACCGGCCTCGGGACGCTTCTCTCGGCCGCCCTGCTCGCCGTCTACTTCACCAGGAATTATTGATGACCGAGCACGACATCCTGATCGTCGGGGGGGGACTGGCCGGGCTGGCCGCGGCCTTGAGCGCCGACCCGGCCCTCCGGGTCGCCGTCGTCTCCAAGGTCCATCCTCTCCGCTCCCATTCCGTCGTCGCCCAGGGCGGGATCAACGCCGCCCTGGGGAACAATCCCGATGGGAGGGACGATTCCTGGGAGAAACACGCCTTCGACACGATCAAGGGGAGCGATTACCTGGCCGACCAGGACGCGGCCGAGCTCCTCTGCCGGATGGCCGTCCCGGCGATTCTCGAGCTCGACGGCTGGGGCGCGCCCTTTAGCCGTTTCCCGGACGGGACGATCGCCCAGCGGCCTTTCGGCGGAGCCGGTTTCCCCCGGACCTGTTACGCCCAGGACCGGACCGGGCTCGTCCTCCTCCACACCCTCTACGAGCAGTGCGTCCGGCGCGGGATCGCCTTCTACGACGAATGGCTCGTCACGACGCTCGTCGTCCGCGACGGCCGATGCCTCGGGCTTGTCGCCTTCGACCTGGGGAGCGGCGAGGTCATGCCCCTCCGCTCCCGGGCCGTCATCTTCGCCACCGGCGGCTACGGGCGCGTCTTCCTTCGCACGACGAACGCCTACATCAACCTCGGCGGCGGGATCGGGATGGCCTTCCGGGCCGGCGTCCCCCTCAAGGACATGGAGTTCGTCCAGTTCCATCCGACCTCGCTCCACGGGAAAAACATTCTCATCTCCGAGGCGGCCCGGGGCGAAGGCGGATACCTCGTCAACAACCGGGGCCGCCGGTTCATGGAGGACTACGCCCCCAAAACCATGGAGCTCGCCCCCCGCGACATCCTCGCCCGGGCCATCCAGACCGAAGTCGACAAAGGCCACGGATTCGCCGACGAATACGTCCATCTCGACCTCCGCCACCTCGGGAAGGATAAAATCCTCAAGCGCCTGCCCGGAATCCGGGACATCTGCCTGAACTTCCTCGGCTTGGACCCGATTGACGCGCCGATCCCCATCCAGCCCGCCCAGCACTATTCCATGGGCGGGATCGACGTCGACGTCGACTGCGCCTCGCCGGTCGAGGGGTTCTACGCCGCCGGTGAATGCGCCTGCGTCAGCGTCCACGGGGCCAACCGCCTGGGCGGGAACTCCCTCCTCGAGGCCGTCGTCTTCGGCAAGATCGCCGGAGCCTCGGCCTCCCGGTACGTCAAGGGCGGCTCCCCCCCGGCGGCGGCGGAGCGGGCCGTGGACGAGGAGTCGCGCCGGTTCCGGGACCGGCTGGCCGAGATCCGCCGGCGCGATTCGGGCGAGAACGTCTTCGGCCTTTTCAACCGGCTGAAGGCCGTCATGAGCGAGAACGCCGGGATCTTCCGGACGGAAAAACCCCTCGGCCGGGCCCGGGAGGAAATCCGCGCCCTCCGCGACGCCGCCCCGAAAGCCTACATCTACGGCTCGATCGGCAAGTACTGCCAGGAACTCCTCATCCTGGCCGAATTCGGCTACATGCTCGACGTGGCCGAAGCCATCGTCCAAGGCGCCCTTCTCCGGGAAGAGACCCGGGGATCCCACTATCGCCGCGATTTTCCGGTGCGGCTGGACGACCACTGGCTGAAGCACACGATCGTCGCCTGGACGGAGCGGGGCTTGGAGACGAGCTACCGTCCGGTCAAGACCGACAAGTACAAGCCGCAGGAACGGAAGTATTAGGGAGGGTCATGGCCAAGACCTTCAAGATCCTGCGCTTCGACA
>Ga0194125_10011061_pt1 | contig 12203 bp, 7 predicted proteins | sample TA2KigC250mmetaG_FD_148626 | JGI IMG/M metagenome (GOLD analysis project Ga0194125, IMG submission 148626) | Freshwater microbial communities from Lake Tanganyika, Tanzania - TA2015034 Kigoma Deep Cast 250m | ecosystem: Environmental > Aquatic > Freshwater > Lake | place: Tanzania: Lake... | reverse complement strand
GCCGCCCACCGGACTCTGGAAGTCTACCGGGCCGCCGCTCCCGATGAATCCCCGGTTCGCCTGAGATGATCCGCATGGCCACGCCCTCTCCCTCCGTCCTGCGTCGGATGATCGCGGGGGCCGTCTCCGCCGCGGCATTGCTCGCCGCGGCTTTTTTTCTTTTCCGAAGCCGCCCCCCGGCCTTCCCCGGATCCAACGTCATCCTCGTTTCGATCGACACGCTCCGGGCCGATCACCTCGGCGTCTACGGCCACTTCCGGAAGACTTCGCCCGAAATCGACCTTTTCTCCCGGGAATCCATTCTCTTCGAGAACTGCCAGGCCCAATCGGTCTCGACGCTCGCCTCCCACGCCTCGATCTTGACGTCGCAGCTTCTGTCCCATCACGGGGCCTATTTCACCCGCCGGCTGCGCCTCCCTTCCCATGTCCCGACGATCGCCGCCCTCCTCAAGGAGCGCGGCTACAAGACGGCTTCTTTCAACGACGGCGGTCAGATCGCCCCAGAATTCGGCCTGGACCGCGGTTTCGACCTCTACGAAAACATGGACAAAGACTTCACGATCGACAAGCTCCATTTCGAGAGGATCGTCCGCGCGGCGGAGGCCTGGCTCGAAAGCCGCGGCACGTCGAAGTTTTTTCTCTTCCTCCACACCTATGAAACTCACGCTCCTTACACTCCCCGGCCCGACATCCTGGCCGGGTTCGAGTCCGGATACGCAGGGCCCCTCCCGCCGGAGACGTCCGAGGACCTCATCGACCGGATCAACCGGGGGGAAGTCGAAATCAGCGAGGCCGACAAGGCCCATATCATCGCCACCTATGACGCCGAAATCCGGTCGATGGACGCAAGCTTCGGCGACTTCGTCGCTTCGCTCGAAGCCAAGGGCTTGCTCGACAATACGATCCTCATCTTCACCTCCGACCACGGCGAGGAATTCGGCGAGCACGAGTTGATGGCCACCCATTCCCACGCGCTATTCCGGGAGCAAGTCCATGTCCCCCTGATCGTCCGCCTTCCGGGAGGACGACTCGGCGGTCGGCGGGCGGGAGATCTCGTCCGGAGCATCGACATCGCCCCGACGGTGTTCGCTCTCCTGGGAATCGACCGGCCTCCGTCTTTCGAAGGGGCGAGCCTCGTCCCTCTGATGAGGGGCCGCCCCCTCCCGGCGCCGGTCTTCTCGATCTCCCAGCGCGACATGCTGGAAACCTACCGGAGGGATTTCTGGTCGATCACCGACGGCCGCTGGAAGCTCTACAAGGGCCTGCTCTTCGACCTCGCCGCCGACGCCGGAGAGACTCGCGACGTCTCGGCCTTCCATCCCGATATCAAGGCGCTCTACCGGCGGCGGGCCTTGCGCCTCCTGCCGCCGGAGAACTTGCGGACCGGAATCGAGCCGGTCCGGATGAGCCAAGACCTCAAAAAAAGGCTTGAAGCCTTGGGTTATCTGAAATAAGGTTCAATCCCGCCAGACGACCGTCTTGTTGCCGAGGACGGCCCGACGCCCCGCCGTGTCCTCGGCCACGACCCGGAGGCGAAGGATCCGGGTTCCGTCTCCCGCCGCCCTCGGCCGGTCGATCGTCATCCTCCAGGCCGACCGCTTGAGGCCGGGATACAGGACATAGACCCGCTCGACGTCCGGACGGGTGCCCTCGAAAAATTCCGCCTCGGCCAGAGGCGCGTCCTCCGGACCAACGGCCGCGAAGACGCGGGCGATCCCCCTGTCGGCCAGAGCCCAGCCCTCGATGACCGCCCGGCCTTCGGCCGAAAGATGATCCTCGTCGGGGACGTCGATTCTTCCGAACGGGGGACTCTCGACTTCCCGAAGAACGACCCGGCCCTCTATGAAATGAACGGGCCCGGGGGGGCTTTCCGCTCCGTCCGCCTCGATTTTTATCATCAACGACTTCGGCGACCGGAAATCTTTGCTCACCGGGAAAGAATAGATCCGGTCTCCGGCCTCGAGCCGCGCCCGGCCTAAAAACTCGGCCCCGGCCCGGACTTCGAGCCATGCTTCGACCGCCGCGGGAAAACGGGGGATGAGCCGGAACAGCAGCAGATCCCCCCGGCCAAGGGGCGCGGGAAGGCGGAGCCTCGCTACCCCTCCCCGCATGGCCCGCTTTTGCCCGTCGGGCCACCCCCACCATCGTCCCCGAAGGTCCGCGTAGGGCGCATGGCCGTACATCAAGAAAAAGCCGCGTTTGGGCAGGAACCTCTGCCGCTCCCAGGCCTCGGACCTCTTGATCAAAACCGCCGGACCAATAGCGGCCAGGCCGAAAAGGGCGATGACCATCGGCTTTCGCCAGGAAACGGCGGATTCTTTTGCCGGCAAGCGGGAATTTCTTCCGAGAACGACAAATAAAACCAACGAAGCGGCGGCCCAGAGGACGAACGTTCTCCAATCGCCGAGAAGATATCCCTGGAGGCCGGCCCAGGAGGATCGTCCGGCATAAAGACCGGTCGGATCGAAGAGGAATCCGTGGAGGAGCTTCAGCCCGGCGGAGAAGAGAACGGCATAAAGGAAGTGGAGGGCATGGCGGGACCAAGGCCGCGCCCTGGCCTTTTCCAGCGCCAGGGCCGCCCCGAAGACGAAGAACGGCAGGAAATCCAAGAAACGGCGATGGCCGAACCCGGATCCGGCCGCCCTCTGGAACCAGTTGTCGTAATAGGCGGCGTCGGCGAACCAGAAGACGAAAACCGAGGCCGTCATCGCCAGGACGAGGGCCCGGAACCGTCCGTCGCGCGGCCGCAACAGAACCGCGCCCAGGACTCCGGCCAGGAAGAGGGGATGGACGCTGAACAGGCCGTTTTCAAGATTGAAAAGATTGGACGAGAGATAGGGCAGGTTGGCGAGGCTCATCGCCCGGAAAGGCGAAGCTTCCATGAACCCGAAAGGAAGTGAGGCCCGGGCGGCGGCGGCGACGCTCGTCCGGAAGGGGCTTCCGTGAAGATAGGCGAGGGCCAGGAATTGGGGCGCGGCGCCGAGAAGGAAGGCCGAAGCCGAGGCGGCGGCGTTCGCCGTGATTTTCGCCAAGGAGAGGCTCTTTCGGTTCCGGATATGATCGACGGCCAACAGAACGCCCAGCAGGCCGAAAACGACCAGCCCGAAATTGCGTGTCGAAAAGAGCAGCCCCCCCGCCAGGCCGAAGAGGGCGGCCGATGAGGAGTTTTTCCGATCGCCATGGCGCAAGAACGCCCAACAGAGAAAAGCCGTCAGGAAAAGGGCAAAAGAGTGGGACCAACCGGCAAAGACGACGGCATAAAAAAGCCAGTTCGTCCCGCCGAGAAAAATCAGCGGAACCGCCGCGGCCGTTCCGAGGGAAAAATATCTTCCCAAAATCGCCAGGAGAAGGGTCAAGGCCAGGGCCGTGCTGAGGACGGACGCATAACCGGCATACCACTGATAATACTTCGAATACGGGTCCCGCGGAGGCCCTCCGCCCAAGCCGTCGATGGCCCTCCCGAGAAAGATTAGGGGAGTCATCAGGATCCCCGTCCCGGAATTGAAAAGGGAGAAAGCCCGCCCCGTCGAGGGGTCGAGAAAATAGTTCCCGTTCGCCACCGTCCCGGAAGCGGGCGGAGGAAGAGGATGGTCGAACTGGTTCTTCAGGTCGATGTCCCGATCCCAGACGAGGGAGACGGCATAGGAATAGTAGTGCAGGGCGTCGCTCTGGAGGCCGAGGAAGCCCCGGGCGTAAAGCGCCGACAGCACGGCTAAGATTGCGGCAAAGTAGGCCGCGAGGCGCGCCCTGGAAAGCCGGCCGCCGGTCGTCATCCCGGTTTCCGGGCGACGGCGACGAGGATGTCGCCCCTCAAAAAACGTTTCGCCTTGAGATACGCTCGCCGGCCGAATCGTTTCCCCGGGCCCAGGCCGGCGAGATGCGGCGAGGCGGGCTCGCCGGCGTGAATGAGGTCGAGATACTCGAACCCGTGGAGGCGGCCGAAAAAGGACGTCTTTTCGAGTCTTTTGTGAACCCTTTTGAATATCCGATATGCCCACCTCGATTTGTCGTGGGTGTAGTCGGGATTGAGGACGAGAAGGTTCTTGACGGCCAGGAGGCTGAATCCGGCCCTCTTCAACACCCGGCCGAGCGTTCCCGCGTCAAAATTCGCCAGGTGCTCGCCGGGCGAGAGGGCGGCCCAGCACCGGCCCAGCACCCTCCGGCTAAGGCTGCGGAAATCGGGGGTCGAGACGACGAGAACGCCTCCCGGCTTGAGGATCCGCCGAGCTTCCCGAAGTGTCCTCACGGGCTCCGGCAGATGCTCGACGAGGTCGAGCATCGTGACGAGGTCTCTTCCCGCATCGGGGATGGAGGCGTCCTCGAGGCGCGCGTTCCGGACGTCGGCCCCGACGACTCTCCGGGCGTATTCCGTCCCTCTTTTCGAGATTTCGACGCCGTCGGCTTTCCATCCGGCCTCGGAGGCGGCTTTAACGAAGAACCCCGCGCCGCACCCGACGTCGAGCAGGGTTTTGCCCGGAGCGAAAAAACGGCCGATGAGGCCGAGGAAAGGATGGTAGTGGCGACGAATGAGCTCCGGGTCGTATTCCTCCCGGCTCGCCCCCAGGTTCGCCAGATAGGCGTCGAAAAAATCCCGGCTTTCGTAGCGCTCGAGAAGAACGGCGGCGGGGAACCTCGGCTCGGCGTAGACCAGGCCGCAGTCGCGACACCGGACGAGGCCCGAGCCGAACTTCCGGGCGTAGAACCTCGACCGGCGCCCTCCGCAGACCGGGCACCCTCCGATCACGTCGGCCTCACCTCGCGAATCCGCCTCGCGGATTTCGGCATTCGAAAACGGCCTCCACTCCAGATCGGAAACCTTTCCGCTTGCGCGCTTCCCGATTTGCCTCGGCGCTGCGGAACTGCCCACCCAAGTTTTTTCCTCGGTTCTTGATCTTTGCCCTCATCACCCCTTCATCGTCTTCCCCGCGATGCTCAGACATCCTCGCGGCCCCAAGAGGGGCTTCCCTCGCAACTCGAAGCGCAACGGCGGGGTTTCCTCATCACGTTCCGGCCGTTTTCGAATGACCTGGCCCGCTCGAATCTTCATCTTGTCCTTGCGTGGCGTCCGGCCGTTTGCCGATGCCGGCGAGACGCGAGCCGAAAATGGAAAAGGACAAGAAGCGGGCGTTGTCGCGGGCGCTCCGACGCGCGGCGAGTCCGCCCGGCCTGAGCCCGGCGAGCGAATAACCCGCCCATCTCAAGAAGAAGCCGCCGACCGAAAAAAGACGGAACAGGGCATATGCCCATGCCCCGCTCTCCTTTCGGACAAACCGGTAGACCATGTCCAGCCAAATCGTGTTGGCCCCCGGGAAGGCCTTGTTCGCGGAAGCCCCGTGATGATGGACGACCCGGGCTTTCGGATGAAAGCGGATCTCGATCCCGGCTTCGCCCATCGCCTTCCCCCAGGCGATATCCTCGCCGTAGAGAAAGAAGGTCTCGTCGAGAAGGCCGGCGCGTTCGAGGACCGCCCGCCTGAACATCAGGCACGCGCCCGAAAGCCATTCGACCCGGGCCGTTATTCCCCTCCTGGCGAACGCGGCCTGATCGAGGAAAATGCTCCTCAGGCCCGGAAAGACCTTGAACGGGAAGAAGAAATAGGCGAACCCGGTCCGGGCCGTGGGGAGAAATCCTCCGGCGCCGGCCTGAAAACGGCCGTCCGGCAGGACGAGAGCCGGCCCGACGGCCCCGACATCCGGATGGGAGTCGAGATACTCGGCGAGCCGGGCGATCGACGTCCCCTCGACGGCCACGTCGGGATTGAGGAGGAGAACGTAATCGGCGCGTCCCTCGTCCCGAATGCGCCTCAAAGCGATGTTCGCCGCGGCCGCGAAGCCCAGGTTTCGCCCCGTCCGGGAAAGCCGCATTTCCGGAAACTTCCGGCTCGCCCCATCCGCGCTTCCGTCCTCCGAGCCGTTGTCGACGACCTCGACTTCGAGCCCGAGGCCCTCCGACGATTCGAAAAGCGGGCCGAGGCATTCCCTGAGCAGCGTTCCGGTGTTGAAATTGACGATGACGACGGCGATCTTAGACATGGGCCCCGGCGACTTCGATGAACAGCCGCTCGTATTCGGAGGCGACCTCCTCCCAGTCGTATCTCTCCCGGACGATCCTCCGGGCCCGTTCCCGGAAGGCCCGGCCTTCCTCCTCATGGGCCAAAACCCACCGCATCTTCTCCCTCAGATCATCCGCGTCCTTGCGGAAATAGAGGGCCGCCTCGGCGCAGACCTCCCGGTTGAAGGGGACGTCGCGGGCGATGACGATCGCCCCCGCCCCCATCGCCTGAAGCAGTCCCGGGTTCGTCCCCCCGACCTCGTTGCCGTGGATGTAGGCGCGGGCATGGCAGAGAAGCTCCCGCAGGACGTCGGGCTCGTAACAAAAACCGGGGAAAAGGATCCGGCTGTCTCCCGTCGACTTCATCTCCTCGGCATACTTCGTCCGGTATCTCGCCCCCCCGACGAGGACGAACCGCTTTTCGGTTTCGAGTTTTTCGAACGCCCGCACGGCCAGGAGCTGGTTGTTCTCCGGCTCGAACCTGGCGATCTGGAGAAAATATCCGCCCGGCTCGAGGCCGAACCGGCCGAGGAGCGAGGGATCGCGGCTCTCGACGATGGGCGCTCCGTAGCTGATATATCGCGTCTCCCGGCCGTAAGCTTGACGATAATGCCGGACGATCTCCCGGGAATCGCTGATCAAGACGATCGGAAGGCGGGCGGCCATCCGTTCCATGAGCCGATAATACCGTCTCCCCGGGCCGCTCCACTTGTCCCGCATCCATTCCAGGCCGTCGGTATGGAGGATGATTTTTCGGCCCGCCGCCGCCGGAAGAGCGACCAGCGGACTGTTGGCCGAGTTAAAGACAAGGAGGGCGTCCATCCCCTCCTTGGCGGCATGAAGGAGAGAAAGGCCGGTGTGGGAGAGCGTTTCGAGGGACCGGACCGCGAGGGCGGGAAGATGGACGAGCCGCATCCCCTCAAAGAACCCGAACGGCCGGTCATAGTAGCCCTTCCGGCAGTAGACCAAGACGTCATGGCCGCGCCGGGCGAGCCGTTTGCCGACCTCCTCGGCGCACGTCTCGAACCCTCCGTATCGGGCCGGAACTCCGCGCGTCCCGATCAGGCCGATTTTCATGGGCGTCCCGCCGCCGCCTCAGAACCTCAGGAGGCGCCGGATCCGGGCGGCCAGCCCCGTCGGGACCTTGGCCGCGTTGTTGCCGAGAAGCTTCTTCCCGCCGCGGCGGATGGCCGAATCCGCCACTCCGCCGCAGATATAGGCGATTTCCCGCCTTCCGGGCTTTTCTCCGGTCCTGACCTCGCCCGCCAGGACCTTGCCGCAATGGCGGGCCAAGGGCTCGGTCACCCGGTCCCAGACGAACCTCTCCCGGACTTTGCCGAGATTGGCTTTCAAGCGGGCCCGCAAACCGGCGTCCTCGGCCAAGCGGAGAATCGCCGTCCGGATGTCGTCGGGCTTCTCCGGACGAACGACCAGGCCGAGGCCTTCCTCGGCGACCAGCCCGGCGAAGTAATCGCCCTCGGTGCAGACGATCGGGACGCCGAAATTGATATAGTCGAGAATCCGCGTCCGGAAAGCGTAGCGGGTTTCGAAATGCGTCCGGTGGACCGAGAGGCCGATGTCCGCCCGCTCGAAATAAGCCGCCCGCCGGTCATACGGGACCCAACCCTCCCGGAAAAAAACGCTCCGCCCGAGGAGCCCGAGCTCTTCGGCCAGGCTCCGGGCGTCGGCCGCCGCCTCGAACGGGGGAAGAAGCGGGTTGGGATGGACCGACGAGAGAAAAAGGAGCTTGAGGCGCGGATTTTCCGGCAAAGCGGCGGCGAAGCCCCGCAGCAGGGTCAGGGGATCGAACCAGTTGGACAGGACCCCGCCCCAAAGGAGGAGGATGTCGTTCTCGCCGATCTCCGAAAATTCCTCGGCCAAGGCCGAGCGGCCGGCGTCCCCGTCCCGGCGGGGCCCTCCTTCCGATAGGCCGAACGGAACGACGGTGATGAGCGAGGCCAGCGCCGGGTCGGCGTCGAGAGCCCGGGGCGTGATCCGGTTGAGGCTCATGAGCGCTCCGGCGAAGAGGTCCTTCTGGCGCTCGCTGGCGCAGACGAAGTAGTCCGCGGCGAGAAGGATGTCGTTGAAGACCCGGAGGTCGTGGAGATGGACGGCCTCCCGCTCCGCCAGCCCGGCCGCTTTCCGCTGATGGATGAACAGATTCTCCAGGACGAAGGGGTCGTAGATATCGGCGATGAGGTAGCGGCCGTGATTCTTGAGGACCGGAAACTTCGAAAGGACGAATCCCTGGAAGAGGACGATCCGGCATGCCTCCGCCCATTGCCGGATCAAGGCCGCGTCGCCGAGCTTGTAGAACGCCATTTCGAGCGGCGCCCCTCGGAAAAAGGCCTCGTCCTCGGCGCCGCGGGCGAATCCGGGGACCGCCAGCTTGACGGCGAACCTCCGGGAGAGCGAGCGGGCCGTCTCCCAGGCCCGGATGCCGGGCCCGGCCATCCGGGAGCCGACGATGTCGTCGCTGATGTACAGGATGTCAGACATGGGGGCCCTTCCCGCCGAAAAGACCGCCCAAGAGCCGCCAGAAGAAATAGATCAGGATCCCCTCGGACAGGACGGCGGCCAGGACGAAGACGAGCGGACTTCCCAGGATCCCGGGATACTTCGAGGTCACCCGGCCGAGCTCGGCGATGACCGGCCTTTTCGCGTAAGCCCGGAAGACGATGTCGCCCCCGGCCGGGGAGTCGTTGAACAGAGTTTCGCCGCCGCGATAGATGTCCCGGCTGCTCATCCACAGGGAGACCGAATCGTCGCCGGCCGCCCCGGGGGCGGAAACGGCGAACTTGTAGGTTTTTCCTTCGGACCGGCGGACGGGCTTGAAGACGGCCGAGGCGAACAGGTTGTCCTTGAGGGCGGAGGCGGGGATCGTCGTCTCGGCCGCAAGGACCTCGGCCGGCTTGACCTCCCACAGCTCGAAGCGCAGATCCGCCCCGACCGCCCGGCCGTAAGTGCCGACCAGGACATCCAGACGGGACAGGCCGTTCTTCCTGACCGAGAACGTCTGGCCGACCTTCCTCGGGCCGAAAATCCGCGGGCTGGGCGTGTCGTGAGGCGAAACGTCGAGGAAGAGAGTCTCATGGCGGGCGATCCCGATCAGATAGACCTGGAGGAGGACGAACGCCGCCAGGGCCGCCATCCGGATTCTCATCCCGGGTATTTTATCCCAGACCGGGCCGGAGGAACAGTCCGCCCCCCCCGCAAGATCTTAACGGCCCAGGCGAACGATCACGTCTTTTCGGACGGGCGGCCCGGCCGCCCTGCGCCCGATGAAGACGAACCGGTACTCTCCGAGAAATCCCGGCCCCGGCTGCCAGGCCAAGATTCCCCGTTGGGCCTCGAACGTGGACCCTATCGGCAGCGGCCGCAGCTCGTCGCCGACGACTTGAAAAGCCTCGTATCGCTCGGCCGGCAGGCCGTCAAGGGATATTTCGACCCGGCCGAGGGCCGGAACCTCCGTCCGGACGACGCCGTCGACCTCCGGCGGAACGGCCGCGGCCTCGGCCTCGGGGTCGAATCCCTTCTTGATCCGGACAGGGGACCTCGTCTCCCTCTCCATTCCGGCCGTCCCGCCGGCCTCCCGCAAATCCCGCCCCCTTCCCGCGACCGGCGGACCGCCTTCCGCCTCGAACGCGATTGCCCCGGCCGAGGCCCCTCCGGCATTCAGGATGGTGAAATACCGGCTGCCGATGCCGTTGCTCACCCCGGCGCCGTCCCGGACGCTCCAGGCGATCGTATGGACGCCGTTGAGGTAAGCCGTCGTATCGATGTAATAAAATCCGACCGCTCCGTTCGAGTTCGCCAAGCCCGGGAACAGGGTCGCGATATCGACGCGATAATTGCCGTAGACGGGATGACCCACGGGCTGTCCGTCTATCCATACCCAGATCGTCGACCCGTCGGTCGGGATCGATTTCTGCAACGGGGTCAGGGCCCAGCCGAAGTTGACATAGCCGCTCCCCGAAGCCGCCCCCCCCTGAGCCGGCGTGTCGATCGCCCCGAAGGGAAGGACGGCGCCGGCGTTGTTGCAGGTGATCGTCCGGGTGTCCAGAATCACGGCATGTCCTTCCCCGTCCGTGGCGATCGCGTAAATCCGGAAGGTCCCGTTCCCCTGGTTCGGGAGGAAGTTCGTCAGCATCATGTATCCCCAGCCCGCCCGGTAATTCCAGGGAGAAGCCGGATAGGCCAGCTCGACGTCCGGCCGCGCCCCCTCGACGAAGACGGCGTCGCCGACATAAACCAAGCCGTTCGGCCCGGCCGGTTCGCCGGCGACGGGATCCCTGCAGATTTTTACGGCGGCCACGCCGATGTCGTCCAAAGCCCAGCCGGTGACGGGAACGGAGCCTTCGACCCCGGACTGCCCGTCGGCGGGAGTCTCGACGACGCCGAACGGAGGATTCGTGCCCGAACCGTAGACGTTCAAATTAACGGTGATGACCATCGGCGTATTCCCGGCATTCGGGTCCGAAACCGTCACCGTTCCGGCATGATTTCCGCTCCCCAGGCCGGACGGGTCGACGCCGACGGTCAATGTTCCGGTGTTCGTCCCCGATCCGGGCGTGACCCGGACCCAAGAGGCCGCCGCCGCCGTCCAGTTGAGCGTCCCCGTCCCGGAATTCGAGACAACGACCTTCTGGGCCTCCGTGAGGGGGCCTCCCGGGACGGCCCCGAAATTCAGGACGCTCCGGGAGACGGCGATCGCCGGCGTTCCGCCGGCCGCGTGGCGGATGACGACCGGCCCGCCGGAATAAGCCCGGTTGCTGTTGAGCCCGTCGTTGACAATCGCGTAAAGCCAATATGACCCGGCGGGGACAGCCGACGTGTCCCAGTTGTGGCTCGTCGCCCCTGCCGCCAAGTTCGCGGCGATGAGCGTCCCGTCAAAGCCGGAGTCGTTCGTGTCGTAATAGAGCGAAACGGCCGGGGCGCCGTCGGCGTCGTCAAGAGTCCAGGTGGCGAGGAACGAGGCGTCGGCCGTCCAATCGGCCGTGATCTTGACGTCGTCGAAAAAGAAAGCCCGCAGGTCGCTGAACTCGTGGGGGTCGATCCGGAAGCTGTCGACCATGCCCGTCCAGCCCGAATGGGAGGGGCTGGACGCTCCCGCCTCGAGCTCTATCTTCCGCAGGTCGCGGACGAACGTCTGCCGGACCCACCGGTCTCCGGCGTGGCGGACGATGAAGGCCTTGGCCACGTTCTCGGCCGCCTCGGAATCGACCTTCCAGACGACCCGGGCGATCGACCCGTCGTTCGGGCTGGACGGGCCGCCCAGGCCCATGGAAAAGACGAGGTTGTGGTATTTCGAGGTATCGATCGGGCGCATCGCGCCCCTCAACGTCGGCGGCCAGAAATGAATGAAGCGGACGATCGGGTCGCCGACGTTTCCCGGCGAGGGAGGCGCGGCCGTGCCATGAAAAACCGTCGCGTTATTGAAGGGATTGCCGTTGAGGTCCTGGACGTTGAGGGGGACGAACCGGCCGTTTTCGACGTTGTCCGTCCGTTCGACGTCCTGGGGATTGGCCATGTCCCAGGGGTCGCCCCACACCGCGCTGACGTAATCCTCGTCGCTTCCCGCGGCGGTCGGCTTGGTGAAATCCACAATCGGCTGCTCGGTGACGGCATAGAAGCCGGCCGAGTAGACGAAATTCGCCGTCCCGGTCGGCGCGACGGCGATGTAGTAATTTCCCGCGGCCAGGGCGCCGGCCAGAAAGGTGCGGCTCGTCCCGGCGACGTTCCGGGCCAATTGACCGAGATTTCCGTTGGCGGCGCTCGCATCGTTGTCGAGAAAGATATCGACGTTCCCCGGAAAGCCTCCCCAGGTGATCGTCCGCTCGTAAGCCGGTCCGCCCTCGACGATCCGGATCCAGTCGATTCGGATTTCCTTGTCCCGGAAGACGATCGGGTCGAAGCGGAGGGAGTCGACGCGGCCGGCCCACGGGTCGTTTCGATATCCGGGCAAGGCAAGAATCCCCAGGGCGGGAATGTCGATGATGTGGATCGCCCAGTTGTTGTAGGCCGGGAAGAGGTTCGAAATCGTCAGCCCGCCGTTGGGCGTCAAGGCCGTCTGATACATCGTCTCCTTCGACCAGAGGAGCTTCGATTGCGGCCAGCCTTCGATATCGGGCTGAAGATAGATCCGGACGGCG
>Ga0194125_10011060_pt1 | contig 12203 bp, 14 predicted proteins | sample TA2KigC250mmetaG_FD_148626 | JGI IMG/M metagenome (GOLD analysis project Ga0194125, IMG submission 148626) | Freshwater microbial communities from Lake Tanganyika, Tanzania - TA2015034 Kigoma Deep Cast 250m | ecosystem: Environmental > Aquatic > Freshwater > Lake | place: Tanzania: Lake... | reverse complement strand
CTACGTTCTGCTGCGAGATTTTGCCCCGCAAGGCGGGGCTGCCGACCTCATTTTGGGGTCGGCTAAAATCTCTCCGCTTCTCTACCTCCCTATGGATAACTCCTATTTTTCATTAAAATTTACCCACACGATTTGGAGAAGACCCCAAAAAATAGAAGTGATCGAATAAATAAGATCTTGTGTTTTCATCCTCAGGCGAGCTACTACGATGTCCATATTGACATGCCCTTCTTTTTTTAACACCCACGTCGCGCTGAGAAATGTGATGTAGAGAATGGCGAATTCGCAGGTTTCCAGAACCCATGTGTTGGCAATTCCCAGGTAATACCTGTAAAAGACAGAGGTGCTTACAGATGCCATGATATAGATAATCAGGATCCCCGATAAAACTGAAAATGATTTGTTGAGACTTTCGAAAAAGAAATCCAATTTGGCAATAAATTTCATGAAGAAATCCACAGCAGAATGAGTGAAAAAGTAAGCTGGCCCAATGTTGACCGGAGGCCAACCTGCTTGCTCGAATCCCTGGGCGAGGCTTCAACCCCGCCCAGGACCCAAAGGGTGCGATGCTCTTTTGGAAACCCAGCTTTTGATTCCCCATAAAAGGCCATAGGGTGTAGGAATCTTCATCGACCGGTTTCCTTTTCTTAGCCTTGAGTCTTGGCCAGGCAATTTAAATATGTCTTTTTTAAATCCCAAGTACCATGTTTTATTTTTCCAGGTATTTCTCCAATCCAAGAGGTTTCACCAATTTGGGTCCATAAATGGGGGCTTCAGCTAAGGATCTTTTCAACTGGGCTCTGTATGCTGTTTCGATAAATAATTTTTCATCCCCGGGTGAAAATTTGATTGGAGTCATGGTTTTTCTCATGATTTCATAGCATTTGTCAACTTCCTTTTGCATTTCGCTGGTAAACTTAGGTTCCATTTCATCATAGGCATCATGGATTATTTTTTGCAGAGGCTTGGGAAATTCATTGAAAGTCTTTAAATTCAATATGATGACCATATTGGTGTAAAAAATAGGGTGATCGATAAAGTATTTCACCGCTTCATACATACTCCACGCGATCCAAATCGGCGGTGTGGTTCCAAACCCATCGAATACCCCCGTATCCAAGGCAGTGTACGCCTCCCCGCTCTTTACGACGCTAAAACTCATGCCTAGGGCTTCGGCCATTGCTTTCCCCCAGACGGTCGAACCTGACATGGATTTGCCCTTTAGGTCCAGGACGGAACTAACACTCTTTCTGAAGCCAAGATAAAAGGACCTTTTGTTCCTGGCATCAGACCTTCCCAGAAAATACAGTCCGGCTTTTGCGTAAGCCTCACGCCAAATATCATAGGCGCCTCCCAGCTTCTCCTCTTTGTGGCTTATGTCCGAAACCATTACCATCGGACCACTCGGCACTAACGATTCGAACGATGCCGATGCAAGTTGCGACATAAAAACAACCCCTTTGGAGACAGCCGTTCCTTGCTGTGCAATCGGGATTACCTCCGGGCCCCCCTTGAATTTAATATGAATTTGCCCCTTGGCTTTCTCGTTAATTAGATCGACTAGTTCTTGAGTTAAGCGCATTCGAGCTTCTGTCTTGGCATGCATACCAACCCAAGAAAGATTTAACCATTTCTCCGATGCGTTCGCTGTTGACGGGCAGGCAAGTAGCTCGAGGATAAACCCTACTGCAGTGAATAAAACTGGAAGCATTATAATTTTCTTTCTAATTTTCATTTTTTCCTCCTTTTCGTCATTTCCGTATTGATTATGGTGCCATTTAGCCCCAACAGGCCATATGACCTGGGTTAAATAAGGTTGCCGCTCCCTTGCCACATTCGGGATAACTCCACTTCACCCCGGCCGCCTCCTCCACGCAAACGTCCACTCGCCTGGCAGCCAAGTCCAGTGTTACTTTACCCGCCCGCCAGTGATCCGGCAAGACCAATGGGTCTTTATAAAATTCCGTGTCTTCCAATCATCCTCCTCTTGCTCCATTTTACCCGAGGACCCCAGTTTAACGATCACAATCGAATCATTGATAGGAGCTCGCTTTTTGGCAGGTTAATTGATAGGAACTCGCTTTTTGGCGGGTTAAAAATACCAAAAGGGGAATTGTGTGTCAAGGGGATTTTTCACACAATATCTGGGGTTTGGATGGGGGTCTTTTCAGCAAGAGGGCGGGGGAATTTGGGGATCGAGGCGAGGAGGGGCATTTTCAGCCATTGGGGGAGGCTTCTCAGGCCGTTTTGGCGCTCCTCCGGACAAACCGGTTCCCTTCCACCCCCGATTCGCCACCTTTGCCTACGATTGGAGATAAGCTTCCCAGGAGTAATCAGGGTCCCGATGCAAGTGATCGTCGTTCAGGGAGAGTTGACAGAAATGATCCAGGACGTATCCGGCTTGCCCTGAACCAATTTGCTTCAGGGCAGGTGGCGCATGGGCCGTGGGGGTGGGTTTCGATCTGACCAGCCAGAGGCCCAGGTGTTTCAAGATGGCCTTGATGACCTCCTGGTCTTCAATGAACGCCAGGATCCGCATGATTCCCCCACACCCTTTGACAGGCTCAGGACAGGCTTCGGGCAGGTCAGGGGATCGACCTTCCCCGATCAAGTCGGGGACAGGCTCCGATTTTTTGAATGAGCCGGGCCAAGTTCTTCCGGTATTCCTTGGAGCTTTTATCCGCTTCCAGGATGGAGGGGACCCCGTCGTCCTCGGTTTCTTTTCGCCTTCCCCGGGAGACATTACTGTAGTACCCATAGTACAATCTACCGGGGCAAGTAACGGCATCCGGTGCGGTCCGGGAATCGTTCGCTGGGGCGCGGAGTGTAAGCGAAGGTCGGACTGGGGCACTGGTGCATACACTTGCCGCAGAAGTCGATAAAAGACATAAGGTATAACCCTTTGTCAGGAATCTCCCTTCTGGCTGCGGCCCGGGCAAAATCGGCTTGCACCAATTTTTCAGGGGGCTCAAAGTGAGTGCGACTTCCCGACCCCTGGGTAAATCCATCCAGGCACCATCGGCAGCGCATGTGGTCCAGGGCTCCGTAGCGGATGGTTTGCCCATCCATGGTAAACTCCTGGGACTGATCCTTGCGGAGAGCCCCGATGGGACAAGTTTCCACGCAGGCGTAGCCGCACACCTCTGGCTTACACAATTCTTTGCTGTCCATCAATTCAGCCGGTTCCAAAGGCGCCTCGGTGATGACCGAGATCAACCTTTGCCGCGCGCCATAGGTAGGGGTTAGAAAAAGGTTACTCCAGCCAAAAACGCCGAGGCCGGCAGCCAGGGCTGCATGTTTATGGGAGAAATCCCCCAGATAACGATTCCATTCATCGAAATGCTCGTAATACCGGTATTGGACCAGAGTGTGGGCTGGCGGAACAGGCAGGCTTTTATAGCCCAGTCCTTCGAGGACTTTAGCCACTTTCAAGGCGACCCGGGACAACTCCCAATTGAGATAGGCAAAGCCAAACCACATATAAGGCCCCGGGAGGCCACGCTCTTCGGCATAAGTTCCCCACACCTCACCGATGGAGCGCGGGTATCCGATGCCTATGGCGACGACTGAACGAGCTGTGGGCATGTAGTAAACGGGGCGAGTCTTCTCCGGCCCGGTCACGAACCGTTCTACAGGAGCAAAGCCCACCATATCCGCCCCGGTGGAATGCGCAAGAGATTGGATTTCGTTGGAAAGTGATCTCATCCGCGACCTCCAAAACAATAATAGGTCTTCTCCCAGAGGGATTCCGTTTCTCTTCGTAAGTCTATTTTGAGAGAAGAAGCAGTCTTTTATTCAAGGAATTAGGCGCTTACTGCGCAACTCATACCAACCTGTTGGTATGAATGAAATTTCCAGTTCTTCTCTGCGCCTGCCCTATATGTTTTGAGTCGAGTAGACCGGTTTCTTCCGATACGATAGGTTGAGGTTTGTTTTCTCTGTTGGCCGCCTGGTTTCCCGGCGGTGCCACACTATTTCAACCCTATATCCGTTGGCCCCGGCCCCTCACAGAACTGGACGTGCAGATTTCCTGCATCTTATGTTTTTAACAACATAAGGTGCGTTATGTTGCGTAATAAATTATGTGGCGAGGATGCGGTAAGGTCTTGTCTTAATTGCCTAATAGGACGAGTCTTCACCACATAATTCTGGGCGTCTAACATGGTGTAATTTCCTGCAAGGAGGTGCACACCATGTTCCAGACGTTTTTTTCTTATCCGGCAGTCCTACATCGCCATTGCGAGGGACCCTTTGCACAGGAGCGAGCTACCTACCTCGAAACGCTTGCCGCTCGAGGAGCAGCTCACGGCACCTTGCTGAGGCAAGCACGCTATTGTCTCTGCGTATCCAAGGAGCTTGCGAAGTGGCCCAGGGATCATCACTTTAGCCCTGATAAACTTAACGCGATGGCAGCTTCATGGGCAGCGGACCGCGTTGCAATGGGCCGTGCAAGCAACTTAAAGTGGCCACAGCAACAGTTCCGTTCTGTAGCTATGGAGTTCATCGAATCGCTTGGCCGACTCCTACCGGCTTCTCCCCGCCCGTCATGTCGCTACGACGCCCTAATCGATGATTTTTTCACCCTCCAGCGCCAAAGAGGGCGGCTGTCCATCTCAACCCATCGCTGCGCTGACTGGCAAGTTCGACGATTTCTCTCCCATCTTGACCAGCAAGGTCAGGAACTACAAAACCTCCATGCGGGTCATATCGATGCCTATTTCCAGCACCTCGCACCCAGGTGGAGTCGGGTTTCCATCGCCACGGCGGCCAAGCTTCTACGTAGTTGGTTGCGCCACTGCGAGAAGAGAGGCTGGGTGAAAGCGGGGCTCGCAGAGGCGATTATCCCCCCCCGAATCTACCGCCACGAAGGACTCCCCCTGGGACCTACCTGGGATCAGATCAACCGCATGATTGCCCAAATCAAAGGGGATAATCCTACCCAACTGCGCGACCGCGCCCTCCTTCTTCTACTCTCTGTCTACGGGCTAGGGGAGTGGGGACGTTGGTTCTTACGGTGCATAACTCATTCCGTTGGCAATGGCCCCATTCTTCCTAAAACCCGGTTTATGCTGGATGTATTTACGCCCAATTGACGGGCGATCTCTGCGCCAGATATCCCCAGTTCTTCCTTACTCCGGTAGGCAATCGCTGCTCGAACTTCGCTCACCAGGCTTTCGCATGAGGGCGGAAATTCCCTGTGGGCCGCTCCGCACCAATAGATGGACGTGCGTATTACCGCCGGTAAGGAAGTACTCTGCTTTGGACGTTGAGAAAGTGCCTATATTTGGACGGCCAGGAAATTACCCCCTTGGATGTTATTTCGGTCCTCCCATAGCTTTTTAACTATGCCTCATCCTTACCCTTGGTCACTTTCAAACCGGCTGTTTCTGGCCACTTCCTCACCGGCGGTAATACGTGCGTTTCCATGAGCACCCAGGCATAGAGGGAGGACTCGTTTCCAGGATGTTTTCGCCCAGGCGGGTAAGAAAACGAAACCGATCCTCATCGTCGTCAAATATTTGTGACCGGTTTATTCCCCGCACCATGATATGGTGAAGGGCGCCGAGATTATCTAACCGAGCTTGTCGTGGCATGGGCTGATTTTATAAAAAAGAGGGTGATCTTGTCAAGCCCAATGCACTGTAAGAATCAACGTCCCCCATTTTATCCGCATCACCTGTCTCGGCCACCTTCTTTTTCCGCATGAAATCTTCGTGTGTGCTCATTCGTAACTCACATGCTTATCCCGCACCGTCACAACCGAACTTGATTTGCGTATTTCTCTCGAAGAGATGGCGATTTGTTGAATGCCTCTTCCATAATGTCAGCAGCCTCAAACAAACGTCCTTCATCCTTGGCCTTTTTGATTGCTAAGCGCGCTAACCGTTGACCTTCTTCTTGGTTGACTGGCGAATGAGCACCAAGACTGGCCTTGGATTCCGACGATCCTGTCTTCTTTGGAACACTTTCCTTCGATGGGCTGGGTTTTTTCCACATTCCGAGCACATCGAGCAATTCCTTTGCATTCTGATACCGTTTAGCCGGATCCATTTCCAAACAGCGCAAGACGATCTTTTCGAGTCCAGCATCTACATCCATATTCAAAGAAGCTGGCAACACACACTCCTTTTCAAAGGCTTTCTTGTTGGACCAGCCAAGGGCCGGATCCACTTCATATGGAAGTCTATTGGTCAGCATTAAGTAAAGGGTAACGCCAAGAGCCCAAACATCGCCAGCGCATGAATCCGCCTTGGCTTTTGAAAAGGTCTCAGGCGGTTTGAATCCAAGTGTGCCGGCAGCGGTGGCAAGAAGTGTCATTGGATTAACTTTCTTGGCCAAGCCAAAGTCACTTACCCTTGCACGGAGTCCATCGGCCTCATATCCAATAAGAATGTTCTGTGGCTTTATATCGCGATGGATGATCGGCGGTTTTTCGTTATGGGCTACAGCAAGGCCACGGCAGATTTGGCGCATGATGTCCAAAGTTGTTTCGATGGGAATAAGGTTTGCGCCAAACGATCTCCAAAATTTGTCAAGACTCCCTCCGGAGACATTTTCCATCGTGAAATAACCACGAATACCGTTGGGCGTCTCGAAGATGTTTGCGTCAAAGACACGGACAATGTTGGGATGTCCGATTCGGGAGAGGAGTATTGCTTCGCCCAGCATTTCTTCTATTTCGTCTTGGGTCATCCCGACGCGTTTGAACAGCTTCATCGCTTGACGGCCAAGGAATCGGTGCCGGACTCGGTATACCTCGGCAAAGGCCCCCTCGCCGAGAAACCTTTCAACCTCGTAGGTGCCCTTGATTTTTTCGCCTTCCTGAAGAAGCGGCATATCGTCTCCATACAAGAAGCTAACGGATCTTAAACTGGGATAATCGAGAGTCCTCCGCCACCACAAACAACCTGCCAACATGTGAACTTTTTTAACTCACCGCTTAGAATTAAATTGCTGAGCGGAAATTGAATAAGCCTTTCAACTGTTCGACGGAGTTCTCTGGCCCCATACTCCGGACTATACCCCATTTGAGCCACAAATTGTTCAACCTCTTCCGGAACTTTAAGGGAAATATTGTATTTTGCTTGGACATTTTCACAAATCTCAGCCACCATCGGCCTTAGGATTTGTTTTATCTGCCCCTCATTCAGTGACCGAAAAATTATTATTTCATTGATACGATTCACAAATTCAGTACGAAACTGCTTCTTAACTTCCCCATAAATGGTTGCCTTTAGGTCCCCAGCATCCACGTTTCCAAACCCGATTTTCTCCCTATGTTTATCTAAAAAAATGTTCGAAGTCATAATTGAAGATAGCATTTCTTGCATCCGTGGTCCGCCCCTTTGCGTCAGTAATACGGCCCTCATCAAATAATTGGAGAAACAAATCGAAAACTCTTTGGTGAGCCTTTTCGATCTCATCAAAAAGGACAACTGAATATGGCTTCGTCCGTAAGCGCCCTGTCAATTGTCCTTCTTCTTCATGGCCGACATACCCAGGCGGTGCGCCAATTAATTTGGCAATACTATGTTCTTCAATGTATTCGCACATATCGAACCGTATAAGGTGCAAGTCACTTCCAAAAAGAAATTCGGCCAGAGATCTTGCCAATTCAGTTTTCCCAACTCCAGTAGGCCCAACAAAAAGAAAGACAGCAAGAGCCCCACGGTTTTTTACCAAACCTGTGTGGCTCATGAGAAGTCTTTGGCAGACAAGATTTATTGCTTCGTCCTGACCAATAATCCTCTTTTTTAGAAACGATTCCAACCCCAAGAGAAAAGATTGCTTCATTCCATCTATGTGGCCTGTGATGAGCTCCAGTGGCAGGGACATTTTTTCAGAAAGAACCTGTGCAATTGTAACCTCCGTTACCTCTCCTGGGCTTTCAATCCCTTTAGTGCCGGCCGATGCCTTAACCTTATCCCCCTCTTTCCATCCGCTCAACAAAGGTATACGGATCCGGGCTCCTGCTTTATCAACCAAGTCGATAGCTTTGTCAGGCAATCGGTGGGCAACATCAAATCGAATAGAAAGATCTACAGCAGCCTGCAGGGCCTTATTGGTAATTCTGACACCGTGATGTTTCTCCCATTTGGGTCGAATTCCTTCAAGCATTTTAAACGCTTCATCCGAACTGGGCTCATTAACAACTATTTTCTCAAAGCGACGTTCCAATGCAGGGTCCGTTTCAACATAGCGGCGGTAATCTTCAATCGTTGTCGCCCCTATGCATCTCAGATCTCCTCGGGCAAGAGCTGGCTTCATGAGATTGGCTGCGTCCATACTACCCTCAGCTCGACCAGCACCCGCAACATTATGCATCTCATCAATAAATACAATGACTTCTGGATGCCTGTGCGCCTCCTCAATAATTCGAGAAAGCCGTTCTTCAAACTCCCCTCGATATTTTGTCCCTCCCAACAAAGTGCTGATGTTTATCTCGATAATCCGCTTTCCAGCCAAAACTTGGGGATCCTTATCCTGGATAATCCTCATTGCCAGGGCCTCAACAATTGCTGTTTTCCCCACCCCTGCCTCACCCACAAGGACTGGATTATTTTTGGAACTACGAGCGAGGGTTTGAATTACTTGGAGAAGCTCTTTTCTCCTGCCAAGGAATGGGCCGAGTTTCCCTTCTCGCGCTTCAAGAGTAAGATCCCTCCCATATCTGAGAAGATAATGAATAGAGTCATTTGGGGCCATTTGTTCTTTGCCAGGATGAACTTTAACCGGGTCCGGGCCCCCTCTTTGCCAAATATCCATAAAGGCGAGAGTGACTTCTCTTAATGCCTCTGGTTCAATACCTGATGATTTTAGTACCTGGCTGATAATCTCTTGGGAGGCTTCCATTATAGAAAAAAGAAGATGAAGGCAGGTTATTTGCTTTGAAGATGTCGCGAGTTCTTCTGCGCGGCTAAACATCTTTTTACACGCATCACTCCGGTGGACTACTTTTTCTATCCGCTCAAATTTGCCATCACCAATTTTCCCCCGAATTTGTCGCCTGAATTGGGTAGGGTCAATTTTAACTTTATCAAGCAATTCTTCTATTTGGTAAGCTTCTATTTGCAATGCCTGGTGGTCTTGTAACTTTAGCCCGGTTTTCTCCGGGTCGAGCGTGACTATTTTTTTAAGGCTCAAGATGCCAATTAATACATGTTCCTCTTCTATATGCTCAAACTTTCCTGCTGCCGTCTCATTGGCTGCTATTTGCCAGGCAATATATGTGCCGATGGAAAGGTCTTTCATATCTGCCAATTCTCCAAACTACTGTTTGTTTGAGATAAATATGCCGTTTTCTGTATTCTAATTGGCAGGAGACTATACCCGATCATTACACCCCCTGCTTTTAGCTCTCGACTTCTGATATGAAAATATCCCCTTGACCATGGAATATTCTTTCCTCAAACTTCCTTCAAGAGTTATGTATGGTGTCCTCCGAAATTTACGGTTGAAGTATCTTTTCCACCGCGGAAATGATCTCCTGTGGCAAAAATGGTTTGGAAATGAAAGCCCCGGCTCCATAGTGAATGGCTTCTTTAGCGTCGGCAAGAGATCCGTAGGCGGTGATGATTATAACTTCCATATTCGGCCAATACCTTTTTATCTCTTTGAGGAATTCAATGCCCGAAAGCCCAGGCCTTTTTAGATCCGTAGTTACAAGGTCAATATCCTTTCCAGCGAGTAAACGTAATGCTTCTTCGCCGTCGGAGGCCGTGTGCACCTCATAAAAAGGTGCCAGGATCATCCGCAAGGTTTCTCTCGGACCAACCTCATCATCTACAACCAAAACTGTCTTCTTTTTTGGCATTTATATAAAACCAGACCTTATAAGGGTCTACCTTTCGGAGAGTTCTTTCTTTCCTGTGAAGGGGATGGTAAACCATTTCGACCCGGCGTCGTTCCATTGTTGCTTGATTCACCTGGTTCAGGATATTTCTGAATTGAGCATAATCCTTGTAGGGGTTAATCCCCACATGAAAAACCGACTGCATCTAATCCAAGTAGCGCAAAGCTTGGGGCGACAGGGGGGTTGGATCTTTTTGAAGACGGAATCAATAGAGTCGTGTAATGGCGTTCCTTTGAAGACCCGCACCAAGTCTTTGTAGAAATAAAAGGACATGAGCTCCGTCAGGGTGAAAGGAGGGGGGATTTTGAACTTGTAAGTGTCAACGAAGGCCCAACGGTTGGCCTTGTCAACCTTTTCAGTGTATAGAGGGAACCCGGCCGACTGGAGGGCTTCCAGGTCGCGGTAAATGGTTGTTATCCCGGTTTCTTCCCGGTTGTGGTTGGCGATCTCGGCTACGGTCAGGCCATTTGTGCTGGCTTCAATCGCCCGAATGACCCGCCACTGACGGGCTAACTGATCACCCCGCATTCTAATCCCCTTTTTGAACCGGCAACCTGGATTTCGATCCAGGGAAAAGGGTTGAGGGAAAACCCAAAATTTACCGCATCATAGCAAAATCTTTTTAATAGGTCAAAATATTAAAAATCCTGTGGCTAACCACTCTCCCATCAAGCACCAGGGAGGCCTCGGAGACAGAATTGTTTTCAAATCTAATGTTCTCTCCCAACCCCAGAGACGGATGGGATTTACCGGGGGCGCTCTGGACCCCTTCCAAGAGCGGAGTCGGGGCTATTTTGAATTAACCACCAGCTTTGTCCATAGGAAAAAAGCAAAGGGAAGCAGGAACCAGAATATTCACGCTGCCTTCTCCAACGTCCTCCAAATTGCTGTCTCCGGTCTCTCAGGTAACAAATTGATCTTGACCATCTTTTTCCCTCCCTTGGATTGGTATTCTCCGAGGGGCATAGCCCCCCCTTCTGCAGTCCATTCTAGTGCGCGAGATTGTCAGATCAGGACAAAATGAAGTAAAATTTATTTCTGGTACCTCCTGTGATTATGGTACCTAAAGTAATCTTGCAAAGGGAGGATATCATGTCCAATCCGGGTTCCCAGACGCCGAAAGTTTTCATATCTTACAGCTGGACTTCTGAATCCCATGAGGAGTGGGTCATAGGATTGGCTACTGACCTTCAAGAATCAGGAGTGGAAGTCGTTCTGGACAAATGGGACCTGCGAGAGGGGGCTGACAAATATAAGTTCATGGAAAGGATGGTGACCGATCCTTCGGTGAAGAAGGTCATCGTCGTCTGTGATCGCCTCTATGCTGAAAAAGCGGATGGGAGACAGGGAGGGGTCGGAACAGAAACCCAGATCATTTCCCCTGAGCTTTATGAGCAGGTGGACCCGGCAGACCGAAATCAAAAATTCATCCCGGTGGTCAAGGAGAAGGATGAGCAGGGTAGACCTTATGTTCCCACCTATATGAAGGGGCGAATCTACATCGATATGTCGGACCCTAAGGCTTATTCAGAGAAATTTGAGCAACTTCTTCGGTGGATTTTTGATAAGCCCCTTCATGAGAAGCCCCCATTGGGGAAGTCCCCTGTATTCATTATCGATCCCAATAAACCTTCCCTGAATACCACTGCAAAGCATCGATTTGCACTTGAAGCCCTTCGTCTGCGAAAAGGGGCCGATGCCGCTCTCAGGGATTATTTCGATACCTTCGAAAAGAATCTCAAAAATTTCAGAATTCAGCGCCAGGAAGGGAAGGAATTTAATGATCAGGTCGTTGAGAGTATAGAAGATTTCCTCCCGTACAGGGATGAAGCAATCGAAGTCTTCCTGGCGCTGGCCCGGAATCCTCCCGAAGAGGCATATCGTTCTCTAAATCATTTTTTTGAAAGACTTCTCGGATATTCATTCCCGGCACCTACCCCGGGCGTCGTTACTACCGATTGGGATGAGGATAATTTCAAATTCATCGTGAATGAACTTTTTCTTTACGCTGTGGCGGCTCTCCTCAAATATGAAAGATTCGAAGGAGTGCGCGATTTAACAGAGCAAGAATATTTTTCTCCGCATAGGTCGGGAATGCTCCCCTTTTTTTATTTAGCTCTCCCAATTCGATCTTTCGCGCATAGGAATAAGCGCCTCAACCTTAATCGCAAGGATATGGTGTCAGATTTTTTGACCAAGCGGGCGACGCTTTCCGAACTGGGTCTAGCGTGACTTTATTACGCTGATTTGATTTGGAGACATAACGTCTTGAAATTACAATAATAATTCTTCATTTCAGTTGTATACACTGAAGGGGATATTGGTCTTCAGTTCTTTGTCAACTAAATCG
>Ga0194125_10011057_pt1 | contig 12205 bp, 12 predicted proteins | sample TA2KigC250mmetaG_FD_148626 | JGI IMG/M metagenome (GOLD analysis project Ga0194125, IMG submission 148626) | Freshwater microbial communities from Lake Tanganyika, Tanzania - TA2015034 Kigoma Deep Cast 250m | ecosystem: Environmental > Aquatic > Freshwater > Lake | place: Tanzania: Lake... | reverse complement strand
ATAACCCTGTGGCTGCTGCGATATGAATTGGTGCTGAATCATTACCAACAAACAAATCGCTGAACTTACATAACGCAGCAAACTCCAAAAGGCTCAGATCGGTGGAAATGATATCTGGTGGTTTCTTAAGGAATTTCAGAACATTTTGAATAATGTGATCTTCATCAGGTCCTCCAATTAAAAATACCCTGTAGTTTGATGCTATTGAATTGATAACTTCAGCAAATCTTTCCGCTCCCCACTGTCTGAGTTCTGTCCTGGCGCCAGGGTGAACAATGATCGATTTCTTATCCCCTGTTTGTTCTATACCGAATCTTTCTGCTATTGTTTTTACTATCGCCTCAGGAACGTCAATCGTTAGTGTCCTATCGTGTATTTTAAGTCCCGTATCTGTAATGGCCTGGAGATAATATTCAACAAGATGAGGATTCTTCTCATGATCCCAGCGTAACCGTTCCGTAAGCAAATACGCTCTCCACCAACTGTCATGCTTGAATCCCACCCTCACTCCAGCACCAGATAGGAAGCCGATTATTGTAGGCCGATCGGAACTTGAGAGGATGAAGACAGTATCAAACTTTTTCCTGCGGATCCCGATGAGGAGACGGATGAACTTTATGATGCCTAACCTTCCCTTTATCTCTTTTCTCCGTACAGGGATGATTTCGGAAACATCAGGAAGCAATTTCAGGAAAACCTCGCCGCCCTCATTGACCAAGGCCGTGATATCCGCATTCGGGAAGTTGCGTTTCAGATTCCTTATGAACGGATACATCCAGACAGTATCGCCGATATAACGCAAGTTGATAATGAGTATATTTTTAGGATTTCTGAGTATTTTCAATTTCATTCACCAAAGACATGAATTTTTCAACTCTTCCCTTTATCATATATGAAAATTGAGCGGAAATTGATAACAACTTGAATTTACTAAGTTCATAAGTATACTTTATATTACAATCTCTTCTTATAAAGTAGGAATTTTGATGAATAATCCGCTTATTAGCATTATAATGCCAGTCTATAATACAGAACAATACCTCAGGCAAGCTATTGAAAGTGTCCTTGCTGAAACATATCAACACTTTGAATTTCTGATTTACGATGATTGTTCGACAGATGCAAGTTCAACCATCATAAAAGAGTATGCTCAAAAAGATAAAAGAATAAAGATTTTTAACGGTGAGAAAAAAGCTGAAAAAGTTGTTTGGATATATAAATTTCTTGTCGATAATTCAAGTGGTAGTTATTTTATTCCAACTGATAGTGATGATATTTGTCTGCCTCAAAGATTAGAGATTTTAGTAAATGAAGCCATAAAGCACCCGGAAGCAAGCCTGATATTTGGCAAAACTGTAATGATAAATCAAGACAACACTCAAATATTAGGATATCTTGGTTCCAGAGTTGATCCTTACAGACTGTTTCAAAGTAATTATGTGCCTGACGGAGCGAGTTTGATTTCCAAACAGCATTATGATATGTGTGGTGGATATAATGAAAATATCGAATGGGCTGAAGATTATGAACTGCGTCTAAGGTTATTAGAACTTGCTCTCTTTATTTATATTGATAAAGATGTTTATTTATACAGACAGCACCTTACAAATTATACCGCTCAAAAAAGAGAGCCTAAGAAAGAGGTGCTTTTTAAAACCAGAATTGTCACAAAAAGCTTGGAAACAGCAGAGAAATTTACTCGGAAAAAGATTTCAGATTTAATTAAACATAACAAAAAAATAAATTATTCTGAATATATCAGTCTGGAATATTCGGCTGCTTATTATAGAAAATATAAAAAGAATATCTTCAAAGCATATCGTCTCATAAGAGCGATGGTGTATAACGAACAAAATATCATTAATATATTAAAAGATTCCGTTCTTCCTGTTTTTCTCCAGGTGTTCTATTATCTTGGAGGACGCAAGAAAGTTGATAAGATATTGAATAGAATGAATAGTATGGTCAATAAAAGCGAATTTGTGGATAAAACTGTTATTACAGGAGAAATGCTCAGAAATGGTTTAATTGAATTAGGTATTAGAAAAGATCAAAAAATCATAGTTCATTCTTCATTATCAAGTTTTGGATATGTATTAGGTGGTGCCAAAACAGTAATCGGTGTACTGAAAGATCTCATTGGTGAGAATGGACTGATCATGATGCCGTGTTTCACATATTACACAGAACATAATAATAAAAAGGAAGAAAAATATTTTGATCTGGATAGTCCTTGTAGTAAAGATATGGGGATTATTCCAGAAGAATTTCGAAAAGATCCTGATGTGTACCGAAATTTTCATCCTTTCACCAGTTTTGCTTTCTGGGGGAAAAACGCTCAAGAATTAGCGATCAAGTATCATATAGCTGAAAGTCTTTCAGATAAGTCACCGTTAGGAGAAGTGCTTAATGAAGGGTATATCTTAATGTTGGGATCTGATTTTTCTACTGTTTCGATCATTCATACTGCAGAATATATAGCAGGTGTCCCTTATACAGGGTATAGCTCAGAATTTAACTACATTGAAAATGGTCAGAGAAAAACAACCACATTGAGGAGAACAGGCCATTCAGAAGAATTTAGAAAGATTGCTGACCACCTTGATCACTATCCATCAATAAAAATAGGAAATGCAATATGTTGCTTAATTAAAGCAGACTATTTAGTGAATACTGCAGTAAAAATTCTTAAGAACAATCCAGCTTATTTTTTGTGTGATAATATGAGTTGCAGGACCTGTCAGGATAGACGTAGTTTTTTAAAGATTGAAGATCCAGCTTAATCTGATATTTTGTATATTCCTCTACCACATCTGATCTTGCGGAAAAGTTTCTGAAAGGGTTTGTATATCTTATAAAAAGGATACAAAGTGAAAAACTTCGTATAGCCGTATCTGGTTTCTATCTCTTTAATTGCAATACCCTTAGAGAGGTTCTGAGTCTTATACAATTTCCATATATGGTAGACGTTATCATACCAGATGTATTTCTTATGCAGGGAAGGGATTTTGATATATGGCTTATTCATATATTCGTCATACAAATAAAAATTGTCTTCAACCGCAGTGAAGAATTTGGTGTTCTTTTTGGTCTGTTGATCCGGGTGGATCCGGAAGGAGCAGAGTGGTTCGTGAATATATGCAAAACCCCCTATTTCAAGAAGATAAAACCACATTTCGAGGTCAACGATATGTGTGTAATGGGGCATGAAGCCTCGTTTGGCGTCTTTTTTCCTGAACATCACGGCTGTTGGCTCGCCTATGAGATTCTTCTGCTCAGACAAGCATCTGTTGATAACCTCTTCTCCAGACAAGACGGTATCATTCTTAAAATGCGATAATATCTTAATAATTTTAGACTCTGAATCAATGAATTTCCTTGCTGAGCTTACAAGGGAAATGTTGGGATCTGAATCGAGAACCGGTACCATTTTTTGCAAAGCATTGGATGAAGATAGCAAGTCGTCACTAAAAACAAATTTGATATATTCACCTCTTGCTTCGGACAGACATAAATTCCAATTGTTGACCATGCCGATGTTGATCAGATTAATCTTAAACCTTATCCTTTTGTCCTTTTTTGCATACTCGCTGACTACTTCTTTCGTATTGTCATGGGAGCAATCATCAATAATCAGTATTTCATAATCAGTAAAAGTCTGTTTCAGGACGGAGTCAATGGCTTCTGGCAAAAACCTTGCATAATTGTAAGTTGGAATACAGATACTTACCTTCGGGCCGTTCATACAATAAGTCTTCCTAAAAGAGCCGAATTTAATTTACGCCTTTGCCTCTGAACTTCCATATCATCAAAAACTGCATGGATCACATGACTCATAAAAAAATTGGTACCTCATTTAGAAATAACGTAGCCGTCCATCAATCCACTTTTCTATCAAGGTATGGCCGTACAGCATCCTCTCTGATATCCGCCACCAGCGGGCTTGCAACTTGACACGCCTTCTTTCAAGGAATCTTTTCCACAATGTGAGTCTATATTTCCTGCGGTAATAAGTGCGATTCTCCCGTTCATGAGGACTTGCGGCCCGCTCCTTACGGATCGCATTCTGGGTAACTGAGCCGAAATGATGTATGAACGAACACCCAGTGGTTCCGAGGACAAATCCTGCGAGCCGTGCCCTGCGGAAGAAGTCAGTATCCTCGAACTGACCTACACGGAAGTTTTCGTCGAACAGGCCAATCCGATCAAACACATGCCGCCGCACCATAAAACATATACCCTGTGCTACTCCCATGCGCACAACCCGGGACATACGTCTGACATATTCTCTTGAATATTCTGTGATATCGTAATTATACTTTCCCTCCCTGAATGCCGGGCTGACTATATCAGCACCTTTCTCTTCAGCAAACGCAAGGAGTCCCTCCAGCCAGTTCGGTGAAAGTATTATGTCGTTGTTCAGGAAGATGATCCAATGGGTATTGGTAGCCTTAACTCCTTGATTCCATGCAGCAGCACAACCGTAATTCTCCGAATTACTGATAATGGTGATATTGGAGCATCCCGCCAGATATTCGGCAGTGCCATCTGAAGAGCCATTGTCAATAACCACTGTTCGAACATTGACTGGGACGGTTTTACGCAGACTCTCAAGGCAAATTTTAGTGAAGTGAAGCTGGTTGAAGGCTGGAATTACTATGCTAATGTCCATTCAACTCTTTCTCTGTTCTGACCCGTAACACAAACTTGAACATTGCCTGCATCTTTAAGCTTCAATATGAGAGGTGCAATTTTAATCGCTTCAGGTCTTGTGCCAAAGATGAAAAGAAACCTGCGACTTCTCCCTTTAACTCTTATTCTCGCGCTGGAGTTCAAGGAGTTTTGCATATTTAAAAAATGATCCTCCTGCCTTGGTTAATGCTGTTACCAAACCATCCATCCCATCGAGAATACCCCATTTAAGAAAGTAGATTTTAAGAAACATACCAATACCATGATAAAGAGGCGACAAAGGTGTTGCCCTCTTGCCCGAGGCAAAAAGTTCTCTGGCAATAATAGTAGAGTAATCATTGAGTGTTTTAAGCATATCAAAATAGTTTGAGAAGCCATAGTGTTCTATATGTGCATCGAGATTGTGCACAGGTCCGGCTGTCACCCATTTCTCATGTATCATGCCGAGGAAAGAGCCCTCGGTCTTATTGACAAGCCGTATTTGCTTATCCGGCCAATAACCAGCATGCCTTATCCATTTGCCATGCACATGGTGTTTCATTTTAAAACGATATGCCGTCACTTTTGGTTTTTCCAGGATCTTTTCAATTACCTCTTGTGTTTTAGCCGGCACTCTCTCATCTGCATCCAAAAGGAGAACCCATTCGTGCTTACACTTATCAACTGCGCTGTTTTTCTGAGGGCCATAGCCCTTCCAGTCTTCTACAAAAACCCGGCAGCCATACTCCCGTGCAATTTCGACGGTCCTGTCCGTGCTGCCCGAATCAACTACCACAATGTCGTCCGAGAAAGCGACACTCCCGAGGCAATCGGAGAGATTTTTCTCCTCATTTTTTGTAATAATGGCTACTGACAGAGGGATTTTTTCAGAGGACATCTACCACCTCAGACACTCTGAAAAAGAGACTATTGCTGTCAGAAACCTGTGCCTGCGCATCAAAAAAACTCTTCTTTTAAAAGTAAAACAGCGGATCCTGTTTATGCCCAAGTCAATCATGTGCTAAAATACCATAAATTATTATGTGCTTACAAATTCATTTATTCCAACAGAGTAATGTAGATGCTTCTCGTTTTACTGTACCATCGCATAAATGCAGTCGAATACTCTAACAGGCTAGACATTTTTCTGGCCCATGTTAAGTTCATAGCCGACCACTATCCCGTTGTCTTACCCGGGGATACTTTGCCGTCAGGAAAAACAGCAGTTTGTCTCACCTTCGATGATGCATATTTTGATTTCTATCATTATGTCTTTCCCTTGTTGTGTGAACTGAAGATCAGGGCTCTCCTGGGGGTTCCAGTAAAATATATCGTGGAGAGTACTACCCTTGACAGCATTTCTCGTTTATCCATTCCATACGATGAAGCGATGGCGAATGAGGTCTCTGTAAAAAAAGTACCTTTCTGTACGTGGGACGAGATATCACAAATGGTTGCCAGTGGTTTTGTCGAGGTTGCTTCACACTCTTACAGCCATAGGAATCTTACAGATCAGGATGTTGATTTGAGAGAGGAAATTGTCAGATCAAAAGCAATCCTTGAAGAAAACCTTCCTCAAAGGATCACCACTTTTGTCTATCCCTTTGGGAAGGTAAATAAGAAGGTGCATTCCTTTGTCACAAGACATTATTTATATGCTATGAGGATTGGCTCAGCTTTAAACAAAGATTGGTACAATTCTCACGGGTTAATCTACCGGGTGAATGGAGATTGTTTGACCAATCCCCTACAGCCATTAAAAAAAATAAATCTATCCAAGTACTTGTTCAAATATGTCATGAATACAATCCGCGGGAGGTAACTCACGGGATCAAATCTTCGTTTCCACGTTGAAGCTCGATGAGTTTTGCATATTTGAAAAATGACCCTCCTGCCCTTGCCCTTGTAATTGCAATAATGAAGCCATCAAATCCCTCAAGAAATCCCAGCCTTAAAATATAGACTTTAATAAACATAGCAACACCTGAAAAAAGGGAGTTAATATGTTTGCCCGGCGTCCTGAATCGAAAAGCTCTTTAGCCATGTGTGTTGACCTGTCTTCTAATATTTTCAGCATAGATGAATAATTGGAAAAGATAAAATGCTCAATTGGGAATTCTGCCCTTGCCAGTATACCTGTTGTTTTCCATATACTATGTGTTATAGATTGAAATCGTCCCTTATTTTTCTTTACAAGCCTTATTGCTCTGTCTGGCCACCAGCCGCAGTGTTTAATCCATTTCCCGCGAAAATAGTTTTTCCTCGGAAAGTTGTATGCATCCAGACTATTAGGTTTTCTTATTATTTTTTTATAATCTCGTTTTTTGTTTCTTCAGGGATCCTCTCATCAGCATCGACAACAAGTACCCACTCATGTTTACACTTATCAACTGCGCTGTTCTTCTGAGGACCGTAACCCTTCCAATCTTCTATAAAAACCCGACAGCCAAATTCTTTCGCAATTTCCACAGTTCTATCTGTGCTTCCTGAATCAACCACCACAATATCATCTGCAAAGGAGACACTTTTCAGGCATTCAGGGAGATTCATTTCCTCATTCTTTACAATAATGGCTACTGATAAAGGAATTTTTTCAAGTAACATGTAACGCCTCAGACACCCCTGTAAAAAGAGGTAATGCTATTGCTGTTGCGAATGGAAGCACCTGCGTATCAGTAAGACTTCCAATAATAAAGACCGTTGTAAAAGCAAAAACTGAAAACCCGAGGGCTGAATCACGGCATTTCCATCCTCTTTTTAACATCACAAATAGAAGGGTGCAAAACGCAACAAGACCAACTATACCAAAACTTACCATCATATAGAGAAAACTATTATGCGGATGATCGTAAAAAGGAAGTGATGGATCTTTTTTATGAAGTTCCCATGACTTTTTAAAACCTGCTGTACCTGTTCCAAGAATCGGATTTTTCTTTATCTCTGATAATGCAATCTCCCACATATGAAATCTTAACCCTATAGATGTATTCACATTCCCCTGAGTATAAAGCACTATGTCTTCTTTAGCCTTTAAAAATCGGGACTGCACCACTGGAAAGGAAAACAAAAAAGACACTGCGAGGATGCTCACAATGACTATCTTCACTCTATGCCGCTGCCCTATTATGTTATACACGATGAATGGAGATAAGACTATCAATGCTACGTATCCACTCCTCCCTCCTGTGAAACCTATAGTAGCAAAATACTGAATCATAGCAGAAATGTAGAGTAAGCGTTCTCTTTTCGACTGGGCCTTTAAAAAGTAAAAGGATGCAATAAGTATTCCTGTAGTAAGCAGTAATGAATATGCAATGTGCGCTGAACTCCCTCCCAGCAGGCCGGTCGCGAGCCCCTTTTTAAGAGGTACAAAGCCCGCAAATTGTAATATTGAGATCGCGCTATTGAGAGAAAGCCCTAAAAGGAACATCTTGATTATCAAGTCAGGCTGTCTCTGGAGAGCGATAACCGGTACAATTGCTATAGCATATAACCAGTAATGAGTCTTTACAGCCACAGGGAACCCGTCATCTGGCAGCGGCGTGTACATAAGACCAGTCCATGGCAAAACAATAAGGATCATCACTGGTAGTATAATTTTGGAATTCTGCCATGTGGTGATATCTCTCAAAAACTTTCCAGAAATAACCCAGACACCGAGCACAAAAACTCCACAGATTACTGTTGGAGATGTAGCTATCGGAAGAAAGAAGAACATACCCAGATACCCTGTCCAGAGAAGGGTGTCCGGGTTAATTTTCCTTAACAATTCCATTCTTGCAAAAATAATCTTTTGATGCAATTGATGCTGAAAGAAGTTGTTTGTTCATATCGTTTTTCTTCTTGTTCGTTGGGTGCCAGAGGTGAAAACATATTGCCATGGATGCATGCACCTTCTTTATGAGTCCGAATTTAAAAAATCTGCATGCAAGTTCTGAATCTTCGTCACCCCATCCCGTAAAATCCTCATTAAAGCCATTTACCGCCAGTATATCTTTTTTTAAAAAACTCATATTGCATGATTTTATCCCCTTAAGTTTTTTATTCTTAATGAACAGTGAACGGGGAAGATGAATTAAATGATGAGCATTAGAAATCTTGCCTGTCAGGGCCATTTTCATCAATGTGGGTATTGAATTGGCATGCTCATAATTAAAGAATGATACGACATCCTTATTGACATACACCCTCTTTCCTTGTATAAAACATGCCTCTTCTTGCAGTTTCAAATGGTCTGATATAAAATGCTGGTTCACCACACAGTCACCATCTAAGAGAACAATATAGTCCCCTGATGTTTGTTTTATCGCCTCATTACGGATTTTAGCAGCCCTGAATCCTTTGTCTTCCTGCCATACATGGAGCACAGGAAAAGATGCACCTTTAGAGAAACTTTTTACTCCCTGAGCAGTATTCTCATCAGAACCATCATCTGCTATGATGACCTCGTCAGGCAGCCTGGTCTGGTTTAAAATGCTCTCAGTCACTTTTCTCAGGGCTAAGGGGTTATTATACGTCGTTATTATTAGAGATACTTTCAATAATTTCCTCCGACAAGTATTGCTGTAATAGAACCAACAGCAACTTTTGTCTGCATCTTCACAGGGATATATTTCTTATCATCAGTAAGCCAGATGAGTATATCACCCTTTCTGTTAAAAATGCCTTCTGATTTCATAAGTGGCTTTATAAGAACTGTATCAAATGTTCCTGTAGGAAGCTCAAGCTTCTCTTTTTTTAATACCTGTATCTCAACACTCCATATTTGTTTGTTATCAAATATATCTATAAATACAGGCCTTCCAACTTTTAAATCGAGGGTTCTCAGGTAATAAAAACTCGTTAGCGGGTCCAAGATATTTGCAGGGACAGTAAACTCTTTCTTTTCTTTATCAAGATGATTTATATAGGTTACCTTGCCAACAGCCTGATTAAAGATAACCTCTTTATCCCTCCTGTGTCTGCCTTCTCTTATTTTGAGTCTATAATTCGCAGGATGCCCTATCAATGACAGGGACGGGTTTTTAATGAGAATACTTTCTACTCTATCATCTACTGTATAAAAAACAGAGACCCATTTTGCTGACTGAGCAGTCGAAATAATTTTTATATTGTCCCCATCGTTTAGTATCTCAAGAGATGCGGTACCAGCCTTAATACCAGTCCAAGTAAGGTCATAGACAAGTTTCTCAGGTATATTGAAAGAGGCTGCATAAGAAATCGCTATGAAAAATGCACAATGGACAATGCACAATACGACCAATGTGATAAAGTGATACCTTCTGCTTATCCTTCCCATACCTTTATGTTATATTAAAGCATGCTTGTTATTCCTGCAATAGATTTAAAGGATGGGCAGTGTGTAAGGCTTTTCCAGGGCAAAAGAGATGCAGTGACCACTTATTCAAATGACCCTGAAGCAACTGCGAAAAGATGGGAATCATGTGGGGCTCAACTGCTTCATATTGTTGATCTCGATGGCGCATTTTCTGGCAGTCAGAAAAATCTGGATGTAATAATAAAAATCAGACAGTCAGTAAAAATCGCTCTCCAGGTAGGAGGCGGAATAAGGAATGTCACTACAATCTCGACTCTCTTCTCAGCAGGTATTAACCGGGTCATCATAGGAACTGCAGCAATTGAGGATCCTGAGTTTGTCACCTATTCCTGCAGTAAATATCCTGACAGAGTCTTAATTGGCATTGATGCTGAAAAAGGCATGGTCGCGGTGAGGGGCTGGGAAGAAGTGACGTCTATTGATGCAAAACAATTGGCAAAACGTTTAGAAGGTAAAGGCGCAGCAGGAATTATCTATACAGATATCACAAGAGATGGTACGCTTTCCGGACCCAATATTGAAGAGACAAAAAAAATAGTTGAAGCCGTGAATATTCCTGTGATCGCAGCAGGAGGAATCTCATCAATTGATGACATAAAAAAGCTTACGAAGATAAAAAACCTCTGGGGAGTAATCACAGGAAAGGCTATTTACTCAGGGACACTTGACCTTAAAGAGGCAATAAAAATCACGATACAGGATACATGATACATGATACAGGAATATATGATGAGAGGAAAACCACAATCATATAAGGACCTTGAAATATACTTGTTGGCAAAGGAACTTGCAGTGAAAGTTCACAGAATGACTTTGAGGGATTTACCAAAATTCGAAATGTACGAGGAAGGAAGTCAGATTAGGAAGTCTTCAAAATCTGTAGTTTCAAATATTGTCGAGGGTTATGGAAGGAAAAGATACAAAAATGAATTCATTCAGTTTTTGACTTATGTCCTTGCTTCATGTGATGAAACAAAAACACATTTAGAAATGCTTTATGAAACAAGTTCTCTTAATGAAAAGGTTTATCAGGAACTTTTTCAGGAATATAAAAGATTAGGTCCCAAAATATTTAACTTCAGAGAAACAGTTATTAAAAAACATAATGAATTCTATAGTAAAAGCAATAAATAAGTATGCTTAAGAACAAAGCATAACAACAGTTTTGTCATTCCCGTGAAAACGGGAAATCTATCTATATCCAGTTCAATAATGAAAAGATATGGATTCCTGCTTCCGCAGGAATGACAAATTAATTAATGCCGTTACTATAAAATCGTGTATCTTGTATCTTGTATCGTGTATCTTTGGAGAATAGGTGCTCGCGAAGAGAATAATTCCTTGCCTTGATGTAAAAGATGGGCGGGTGGTGAAAGGTGTCAGTTTTGTCAATCTGAAAGATGCAGGTGACCCTGTCGAAAATGCAAAGTTCTATGACGAGCAGGGAGCTGATGAACTTATTTTTCTTGATATTACTGCATCCCATGAGAAGAGAAATATAATCATTGATGTAGTCATGAGAACTGCTGAAGAAGTTTTCATGCCTCTTACTGTTGGCGGGGGAATTAAGACCATTAAAGATATACGTAAACTTCTCAAGGCAGGGTGCGATAAAGTATCTATAAATACAGCTGCTGTCAGAAATCCAAATTTTATCAGAGAAGCTGCTGAGAGATTCGGGAGCCAGTGTATTGTCGTCGCAATTGATGCGAAGCGAGTAGTTGGGGGGTTGCCTCATGCTACCGGTAAAAAGTGGTTTGATGACCCTACGTTAAAAGATGTATGTCTTAAACTGATAGAGAAAGTTCCTTACATCCCCACTTTAGCAACTTCACCCCCCCTAACCCCCCCTTGGCAAGGGGGGGAACAAGGGGGGGTAACATGGGCAATCTCAACTCATGGCGGGAGAAAAATGAAGCTCATAGACGCTGTGGAATGGGCTCAAAAGATGGAAGAACTCGGAGCAGGTGAGATTATGCTCACGAGCATGGATAAAGATGGCACCAAAGATGGCTATGACATTGAACTCACAAAAACAATTTCAGAGGCTGTATCAATCCCTGTAATTGCCTCAGGTGGTGCAGGCAATCTCGAACATTTATATGAGGCACTTGTAGATGGAAAAGCAGACGCGGTCCTCGCAGCATCCATATTTCACTACAGGGAATACTCAATTAAAGAGGCAAAGGAATATCT
>Ga0194125_10011054_pt1 | contig 12208 bp, 11 predicted proteins | sample TA2KigC250mmetaG_FD_148626 | JGI IMG/M metagenome (GOLD analysis project Ga0194125, IMG submission 148626) | Freshwater microbial communities from Lake Tanganyika, Tanzania - TA2015034 Kigoma Deep Cast 250m | ecosystem: Environmental > Aquatic > Freshwater > Lake | place: Tanzania: Lake... | reverse complement strand
TTGGCGGTGGAGCGGTCTTTTCGACAGCCTTCTCTTCTATTTTTTCTTCTTTTTTAACCTCAGCAACAGGCTTCTCCTCTTTTTTGACTTCAGCAACTGGTTTCTCTTCGACCTTCTTGTCTTCAACCTTCACCTCTTCTTTGGGAGGAGGAGTCTCTTTAGGCGGTACAGGAACTTCCACTTTGGTCACAACGGTTTTGGGCTTCTCAATATCAAAAAAGAGGGTATGGCCTTCTTTGTTGGCTTCATAGGGTGTCTCTTCTCTTAGTTTGATCAAGATTCTGAGATCGTTCTTGATGTTCTTGATATCAATATGATTCACCGCGCTATCAAACTCGCTTGTGTTCATCCCCCTCTGGAGATGTTTCGGGGCAAAGGCATTCTTGACATCAATGGCCACTGCCTTTTCCGAAATACGGTAAGTTTCAAACTGCGGATCACCGCTGAGGATAATGGCGACTCGAGATTTTCCATCCATCTGTTTAAAATCGATCTCTTTCAACCCAATCTTTGCAATCTTTGTCTTCACCCCAGGTTTGGAAGGTGCTTCGGCAGGCGGGGAAGCTTCCTTTTCTTTTGCCGCAGCAACTGTAGAAGAAGTTTGTTGAACTTTGGGGATAGAAAGTTTTTCCGATCCTTTCTCCTGAACGACGATCTGGGGTTCAGAGGGCTGGGGCACATTTCCTAACGAGACAATAAGCTTGTCATCGATCCGGTTGATCTGATAGGGAGGGAGTTGAGGCTTGGATGAGTCAAAGACCAACCTCAATTTGTTCTGATGTTGTCCGATTCGAATCTCTTTAATGAACGGGTTCGCTGCCTGGATGGACTTTTTAGGGTATTTGGTTCCAACTTCCCAGATGTCTAAAACCAGACGTGGTGGATTATCCAGTTTGAACGCGTTGTAGTTCCCCACTTTCCCATCGGCTAAAATATTAAAGGCGACATAATCATTCTTCTCTTCTAACGAAAAATCAATCACCTTTTTTGCCTTATGGATCTTTTCGGTGGCAGATGATCCGACAACCGGAGAAGAAGGGGGGGATTCTTTTTTCGTCTCCGAAGAAGCGATCTCCACCTCCTTTTTACCCTCTTTTACCTCTGCGATTTTCTCTGTTTTTTCAATGTCAACAATAATATTTCTATCCTCTCTCGAGATATTGTAACGCGTCATCTGGAGGAGGCCGATCTCAATCCGCCCTTTTTCGTCATACTGGGTAGTGAGAATCTCGGAAATGGTTCCATTCTCAACCTTCAGACCGTTTTTCAATGGTCTTACGTCAACATCAGGAAAATCCATCACAATTCTCAAGGGTTCATGAGAAAGCTTATAAAATGGAGGAGGAAGGGTTTCGGACCCTTCGATATGGATTCTTGTAAATTTCTCTTCCTCTGTAAAGGCAATCTTCTGAACAACCGATGGATTTGCCTTCGCCATCAAGACCAAAGGAGGCGGAGTCTCCAGCGGAGTTTTTAACACCTCCCCTGCCATGGCGCAATTGCTGATGACAAGTGAGATTAAGGCGAAAAGGACTATTTTAAAATTCGGAAAAGATTTCATGACTCTCCCCCTTCCTCGATTTTGTGAAGTAATAAGTAAACCTCATTCTTCTTTGTCTGTCCCCAAACATCGGAATACAGCTCTTCGATAATGATTCGATCCTTTAAGATCTTCGTAACTTTTCCATCATTTTTTCCAATTTCAGTTCCTCTTTTTACAAAGTATCCTCTCCCCGTAGAATCCTCCACTAAAGCAATATTCCCTTCGGGAGTGGAAAGAATGGCAACCAATTTTAACTGGCTGATATCATACTTCTGTAGAGGAGTCAGGGGAGCGGTCCGGACCAACTCTCTGACCGGTGTCAATTGGATAAAGGGTTTAAAGGGATCCGCTTTGCCTGTTGGATTATATTGATATTCTGCTTCTTCCTTCTTCTCAGGCTCTTTTTTCTCCTCAACCTTGGCTGGTTCTACTTTCTTCGCCACCGCCTGCGGTGCGCCTCCCTTGGGAGGTGGAGGAGCAACCGTTCCTCCTCCACAGCTTGCCACGATGAAGGCCAATCCGAATACCAACCAGACCATACCGAACTTATCTCTTTTTCGGAACATCATTCTCATCTCCTTGTTCCTTGGTCGCTCCCTTGGCGACTGGTTTTGTCTCAGATTTCTTCTCCTCACCTTTCTGTTCAATGAACCGGTAGGTCGTGATAAGAGAAGATGTTCTGATGATGACATCACTCTCTCTCCCTTTGACCTCTTTGGCGCGTGTCATATTAAAATCGATGACATTGATAATTCTCGAGAGTTTCCCAATCCTATCAAAAAACTGTCCGATGTTATGATAACTCCCGACCATCACCAGATCGATCGGAACCCTTGCATAGAACTGCTGAGGTTCTTCGGGTTTTGGCTTGAAGAGGGTAAACTCCAGGTTAGACTCCTTTCCAAGACGAGAAATGCTCTTCAAAATGTCAGGGATCTCTTTTTCATTGGGAAGCTGAGTCAACGCTTTATCCAGTTCTCCTCGCAATTCTTTAACTTGGGTTTTGAACTTGTCCAGGTCCCGGGCGATCATCTTTCCCTGGGTTGCCTCTTTCATCAACTTATCCAGCTGTGTCTTTAATAACTTCATGTCACTCTGCCACGGGATGAAGAACACATAGACAAAGATTCCCGTAATCACGCATAAGATCCCAATGAGAATCAAGACCTTTTTGGATGTCGGGAGTTTTAAAATTGAATCAACTGTGATCGCCATCTTCTCCCCCTTTGATACTTTGTTTGAAATCCCTGTCCTAAAATGTTCATCCCGTGGCGCCCTGGCGTCCCGTCCGTTTGAACGATAAGGTCACATCGAGATGATTTCACACGAGAGAATAAATTTTTTCATCTTAATTTTGCTCTGTTCCACCTGCTCGCTCACGATTAAATCGACCGTTTTAAAGAGTTTTGACCTCTTCAAGTTGGTCATGAACTGAGCAATGGTTTCATCATCCATAGCGATCCCTTCGATCCCCAGCTTGGCCCCTTCTTTCTTCATCAGTTCCAGTTGAAGCTTTTCCGGCTTATGGATGCTGATCTCATCAAGGACCCTCACCGGCGTCCCCTTGCCTTTTCTTAATGAGTTGATGACGTTTAGCTTATCCTGTAATATTTTTTGATCTTCCTTCGCCTTGTTCACCTCAACGGCGAGGGATCGATAGCGGGCGATCTCCTTATTGGTCTCCGAGATTTGCACCCGTACCTCCTCTTTTTCTTTTTCCATCTTCCAGTACAGGACAGCCAGGATCGCCACCAATAGCCCTATGGCAACCCCGAGGACGACAAACTCCTTTTTCACACCAACCTTTTTCTTCTCTTTTCTTGTCAGAAGTAGATTGATCTTGATCATCTATCCCCTACCTTTCGGGTGGCAAGTCCGACCCCTACGGCCATCATGGGCCCGATTTCTCTTAAATATTCAAGGTCGAAGTTTTTATCACTATATTCAATCTTCTTAAATGGATTGACGATTTCAACGGGAATCCCAATCTGTTGCTGTAAAACGATATCGAACTCTTTAATCTTCGAACCTCCACCGCTTAAATATAATTTGCTGATCTTCTCATAGGTGGTTGTGGATTGAAAAAATTCGATGGAGTTTCCAATTTCATTGGCCAACGATTCCGAGGCTGACTTCAAAACATCCTGGATGACCGACTGGGAAGCAGCGTCGATTTTACTTCCCACCTTAATCTTTTCCGCTTCCTCGTAATCAATATGGAGTTGTCTTTGGATCTCTTCGGTCACCTGATTTCCACCCTTGAAGATATCCCTTGTAAACGCGGTCATATTGTTTTTAAGGATATTGATATTGGCAATGCTGGCTCCCACATTGGCCATGGCTACGGCCTCATTTTTTTCGATCTCGTAATTCACAGCAAGCATATTCTCTATGGCGAAGGCATCCACATCGATGATCACCGGATTTAACCCCGATTCGATGATGACTGAGACATAATCGTTGATGATGTCTTTCTTGGCAGCCACCAACACCACATCCATCACTTCGGGGTTTTCGGAACTTGAGCCGAATATCTGAAAATCGATATTCACATCATTGATGTCGAATGGGATATACCGTTCTGCCTCCCATTGAATTGATTCTTCCAATTCAGATTCCGACATCAATGGAAGGGAAATCTTCTTCACGATCACCGAATGGCCGGAGACAGAAGTGATCACATCCTTTGTCTTGACCTTCGTATTGCTAACCAATTCACGAATCGTATCGATAATGGTTACCGAGTCCATCAACGCCCCGTCCACGATGGCCTCCGGAGGCAAAGGAGCAATGCCCAGGTTGAGCAATTTATAACCGCTTTTGGTCTCCCCCAATTCAACCAACTTGATTGAACTGGACCCGATATCCAACCCGATAATTCCCTTTTTTCTTCCCCAATTCATATCGGTTACCTCAATTTTCTAATTTTTGTCTGTCTAATTTTATAAATTATTATTAAATTTCATAAAATGTCAAGAAAATAATTTATTAAACTCTTCAATTTTAATAATATGCCTTTAAAATTTAATAATTTATATTAGCATTGCTCAATAACCTTTCAATATTCCATATTAATTTTCTGATAAATGATATTTTTTAATCTTCGCTCTAAGCGTTGCTCTCGAAATTCCAAGAATTTTCGAGGCCTTAGACTTATTCTTGTCCATTTTTTTCAATACATTTGCGAGATAGACCTGCTCCATTGTCTCTAAAGGCATAATTTCTGAAAATTCAAGCCGATTTGTATCGGTTGGTTTCGAGAAATATCCCTCGCTTTGCCGCAATTCAAATGGGAGTTGCTTTGGGGTAATATGGGCTTGTTCAGCAAGAATCATTGCCCTTTCGATCACGTTCTTCAGTTCCCGGACATTTCCTGGCCATGAATATTGAACCATTATTTTTTTTGCATCATCTGTTAACCCATTAATATTTTTACTATATTCTCGATTAATCTCCTCAACAAAGAGGCTGGAAAGAAGCAAAATATCCTCCTCTCTTTCACGTAGAGGAGGCATCTCAACCACCATTACCTTAAGCCTGTAGTAAAGGTCTTTCCTAAAAAGCCCCTCCTTAACGAGTACCTCTAAGTCTCTATTCGTCGCGGCAATAATTCGAACATCAACCTTAATCTCCCTTTCTCCACCCACCCTCATAAAGGATTGGTTCTCTATCACTCTTAAAATCTTCGATTGGAGAAAGGGCTTCATATCTCCGATTTCATCTAAAAACACCGTTCCCCCGTCCGCCAGTTCGAAAAGACCTTTTTTAGTTGTTTTGGCGTCAGTAAATGCCCCTTTTTCGTATCCAAAAAGCTCTGATTCTAAAAGAGAATCGGGAATAGCGCTGCAATTAATCTTCATCAGGGGTTTGAGGGCTCTTTTGCTGTTATAGTGAATTGCATTGGCTGCGAGTTCTTTTCCTGTTCCACTTTCTCCCTGGATCAGAACAGAGGTTTTGTTCGTTTTACTGATCATTCCAATCAGTTCCCTCACATATTGAATCTGTGGAGTATTGCCATAAATCTCGTTTTTCTGATTTTCCTCCTTATGTTGCCGGTGAAGCCTTCTCACTTCATTGATAAGACTTGTTGTTTCCAGTCCTTTTTCGATCAGAAGCCGAAGTTCCTCTAAATCAAAGGGTTTATTGATATAATGATATGCCCCCGATTTCATAGCTGAAACTGCATTCTGAACATCTGAATAGGCAGTCATAATGATAACTAAGATTTCTGTATCAAATTCTTTAATCTTTTTAAGCAGTTCCAGACCGTCTACGTCTGGAAGTTTCATGTCAAGGAGGATGAGGTCTATAATATTTCTTTTTAGAACCGAGAGGGTTTCGCCCCCGGACCCAACCGAATGGACCTCATATTCCGCTTTTTTTAAAACATCAGAAAGCGTCTCTCTCAATACATCATCATCATCGACTATCAGTATGGAAGGTTTCATCAATTTTCAAATGTCTCCGGTAAATTAATGCTAAAAGAAGTCCCTTTACCCCACTGGCTATTGACCTTGATGGTTCCCCCATGTTTTTTAATAATTTGATAAGTGATGGATAGGCCTAATCCGATTCCTCTTGGCTTGGTTGTAAAAAAGGGATCGAAGATCTTAGGAAGGATGTGCGGGGGGATCCCCTTCCCCGAATCCGAGACCACCACTTTGATAAACTTCTGCTTCAATCCATCCAGTGCAGGGATGACAACCGGCTCTGCTGAAACTTTAAGTTCTCCTCCATCGGGCATCGATTGAATGGCATTTAAAAATAGGTTGAGAAAGGCTTGATGCATTTGAATTTTATCAACCTTTACCTTTGGAAGGTTGGGATGATAGCTTTCTGTGAAGCGAATCCCCTTATCCGCAATCTCTTTGATGAGAAAGGGAATGATCGCATTGATGATCTCTTTGACATCGCAGGCAACGAGATGGAGCGTCTGTGGTTTAGCAAAAGAGAAGAAAGTCTTCAAGATTTCATTTAAACGGTCAATCTCCTTAGTGATGCGGGTTAAATATTCTCTTTTGGGATCGTCCTTGGACATCTCCTCGCCAAGCGCCTGGGCCGTGGTCTTGATCCCCGCAAGGGGATTCCGTATCTCGTGTGCGATACCGGAGGCCAACTTTCCCAATGAGATCAGCCTGTCCATTTTTAATATCTCTTCCTGAATTCGGTAGACCTTCGTCAGATCACGAAAAATGACTATTTTTCCGATGGCCTCCTTTCTCAAGTTCAGGTGGGGATTGATCGTAAATCCAACGGGTATTTCCAGCTCGTCTTTCCTTTTCATCCAGCCTTCTCTTCTCGCATCGAGGTTATCAGGATGATCGAGGAAAGAATACGAAACATTCTGCTTCTCTTTTAACCCGAATAGGCTAAAAGGTTTTCCGATCACCTCTCCCTTCGAATAACACAACATCTCCTCCCCTGCTTGATTGATATAGGTGATCGTATCATTCATTTCAGTGATAATGATTCCACTCCCGATGCTCTCAATGAGGCTTTCGGTAAGGTTCGGGACGTCTTCTAATGGACGCGGCAAACGAAAAATTTCGTCCTCTTTTTTCTCTGACTGGCTCATCCTCTCTCTCACTAAAAAATACGGATCCATCTTGAACTTCGATTCTTAAAGTTTTTCAAAGTCTAAAATGGGAATCCTGATGGGAAGGTCCTGGTAAGTCCAGCGAATCATCCCCAGGAGAGGGTCATTGAATGTCTCGCCCTGTTCCATAGGGCCATACAGCCTATTCAGAACCCTATCGATCAACAATCCCTTGTAAGTTTCATCCCCCTTCAGGATTAACATCTGCCTCTCCTCCACTCGTTCTGATCCAGAGACGGAAAAGAGACTTTCCAAATCGACCATCCTGACCTCAAGTCCTTTTAATCGGAATGTCGGAAATTCATTAATGGTCTCGCGAATCGAAACTGGAACCTTAAATAATTTAAATACCTTTTGGCTCTCCACGCCGAGCAGTTTCTCCCCTATCTTGAAAACAGTGACCTTCGTCTTCGAAACGCTCTCTTGCAGAGGTGAGGCCACATGGCTTTTGATCAACTCTTCATGACCAGAGAGATGCCAGTTCATTTTCTCCATCATTTCGTCCAGTTTGGCTGAAAATGACTCCATTCGACCGGTGATCTTCTCCATCAGTTCGGGCCCTATCAAAGAGACTTCTGCTCTTTCCTCTTGCTTCGGGGTTGTTACAGAAACGGGTGGAGGGACGACCCTGCGGATTTCCTCCAGAGAAGAAAATCTCGCCTCCAAACCGGTAAGGGCCAGCTTCTTATAAATCCCGATCTCTTCTTCTGTCTCATTCCGCATTAAAAGTTTGATCGTTTCTTTTGAATCGAGTAAAATTTGAATCCGATGCGGCTGGATTCCCTCTTCGTTTTGGGTCATAAAATTCAATACGGCCAGCATCCGATTTAAAACAGAAGAGATGTCAGGACTCCTTTTAAAGTTCTCCTTCAATTCGAGAACTTCACTGGCTGTCTTTCCAAGATTCTCTTTGTTGATCTCCCATTCCAGCGAAAGGAGCTGGGTCTCCAGTTTCTCAAGGGGTTGGGCATGATAAGAAGCCACTGGATCAAGAGTAGGGGCAAGCGTAGGAGTAGGAACAGGAGCAGGAGCCGGCATCTCCCATTCGACCTCTTCTTCTGCCTTCTGAAAAGTCTCGTGGAGAGGCGTAGAAGGCGCGATGCTCTTCAATGGTTCTCCCCCCTTCTCCACGAAAAGCCGGTCCACGGCGGCATCGATCTCCTTCTCCAAGCCCTTCAGATCTTCTTCGATGATCGTTTTTTCTGCCATTCGACTCTCCTTGTCGCTCACTTCAATTGTTGATCAACGAGCATAATCTTTCGGCTCACGTCTTTTACGACCAGCTTGCTGATCTCTCTCAGGGTCTCGAACACCCCTGCCCCTTTCAATGCGCTCGCAGAAAAGGAAGGGACTTTTAACATCGAGTTGAGGTCTTTATCCAATATCTCAACCGGAAGGATCTCCGAATCTGTCCCATCCAAATCCCGCTTATTATACTGAATGACCAGAGGAACCGTTCGGATGCTGATTCCCTTCTCTGCCAGGTTTTTCGCCAAGTTGATGAGGCTTTCAATGTTTTTCTTCCTCTGGACTTTTAATGAGTCGGCAACAAAAACAACCCCGTCCACTCCTTTCAGAACCAATTTCCTGGTGGCATCGTAGTGCACCTGTCCCGGAACGGTATAAAGCTGAACCCGGACGTCAAATCCTCTGATCTTTCCCAAATTCAGTGAAAGGAAATCGAAAAAGAGGGTTCGATCTCCTCGGGTATCAATCGAAACCATTTTTCCTTTTGTATCTTCCCCCATCTGGGCAAAAATATATTGGAGATTGGTGGTTTTTCCGCAAAATCCGGCCCCATAATAAACGATCTTACATTGAATCTCGTCTTTACTGAAATTGATAAAAGGCATGAAACCGTGTCTCCTCTATTTACGAGATCCGTTGCGGTCCGAGGAGTGATATCTCCTTCCTCTCTTCAAAAATCGAGACCAGCGTTCGTGAAAGTTCATCTGCAATCTGATTGATCCGCAACCGGATCAACCCCAGAGACGTCTTATCATCGAACAGGGTGACCATAATCACATGCTCGCCAATGGCAGTGAAATAGACGTTCTCGGTCTTCCCTTTATGAAAAAGAAGGGTGAATTCCTCTTCTCCTAAAATCTTTGCAATTTCAGCGGTGGCTCCGAAGTTGGCGGCCGTCAATGCGGAAAGAGACAGAATATCGATGTCCGGAGTGTTTCCGTATTGGGCAATCAACTGCCCCGACCGATCGATCAGCAAGACCGAATGGGCAAGGGACGTGGAAACCACCTTGTCTAGAAAGAAGTTGATCTTTTTTAAATCCTCTTTGGTGATGATGATGTTCATGGATGTCCCTGTTATTCCGTCAAAGCAAAACCGCTGCTATGCTTTTTCATCATTCCGTCGCATGGCCTCCACTAACAGGTGTTCCCAGTTCTGATAGATGGTTTGCATGGGGGGAATCAACCCGATATTGGAGATAAACTCCCCTTCCTGCCAGCTCAGGATTTGGTAGAATGCTTCTGTCCCTTTCTGATCGCCGCATTCCGCATGGATGACTTCTCCTTCATTTAAATAGATCACTCCCTTTTCGCCATCTCTCGTCACAGTTAATGCGGTGGTCAAACGGCTGAGGCAATTCATCTGAATGACATCCGTCAGCTGGAGCCCGACGACCTTGCCCCGAAATCCCTTCTTTTTGCCGATCAGATCAATGATGATCTTTCGGATATCATTTATTTCAAAAGGTTTCTCAATATAGACGATCGCCCCTCTGCGATTTGCCTCCTTCTGTATATCCGAAGATCCGTAAGCAGTCATAATGATAAACTTAATCTGGGGTAATTCCTTTTTCACTCTGACTAGCAGGTCAAGGCCATTCACGTCGGGCATTCGAATATCAGAGATGACCAGATCGATATCATTTTTTTTGAGTTGGTTCAGCGCCTCTTTACCATTATTGGCAATGATCACCTCATATTTATCCCGATCTTTTGAAAGGCTTTTTGACATACTCCATGTCAACGTCTCTTCATCATCAACGATTAGTACTTTTTTTAAATTCTTCGCTATCATTGTATCGTTCCGTAGATAAAGATATTTTTAACTGTAGAAAAATTAATAAGCAAATTAAGTGCCAAAAGTTTTAAATATTATAACCACTTAATATATTAGAATATCTAATGAATTCATTTTTTTGGATATAACGAATTATAAATTATTGCCAATAAATGGTCAATAATTTACCACTGATAAAGAAATGTCTATGGGCGTAACAAAATTGAACTATTGATTCCATATCCTCAAGGCATTGGAATACTCAAGAAGACGGGGTTAGGGTAGCAGTTATAAACCCCCTGTTTGCTGGCAAACAGGCTTTGGGTTCGAGGTTAATGGAAGAATAGATGATGGTTACAAGGTCAGAATCAACAGAATTTCGGGATAATGGAAGATTGGAACAATGGGGTATTGTATAAAGTCGAAATTTGTAAGCCCATTATTCCATCATTCCAATCTTTTTGGTGCTTCCCGTTTTTTATTTTTAGAATTTCCGGGTGAAGTTGAGAAATTCAAAAACTGTTAGCTAAAATTTAAAAATGCACACATCCTGATCTCCTCTCCCCAGGGGGAGAGGACAAAGGTGAGGGGGGATATATCATGAATCCACCCTCACCCTAACCCTCTCCCGCCAGCGGGAGAGGGAAATATAGTTCATTCGTTAATCTGATTCTAATACTGATCTTGATTGCCTCCTATATAGATTCTTAAGAGGGTTAGGTGTCCATTTTTAAACTTTAAATCGCATAAAAGCTGTCCACTTTTAATTTTTAAATGACATGAGAAATTCAAAAACTTGACTTTTTCCTGTTCTTTGATTAAGTTTTTAAATTGAAATTTGTTGTATGGAAGAGGGTCAATTTTGGCTATTGATAAAGAGAAGATTCTAGACCTTGCCCAGAAATATATCCTAAAGGGCCAGCCCAAAAAGGCAATCGCAGAATATATTAAACTGGTCGAGGCAGACCCCGAGGATACACGATTATACTTAAAACTGGGCGATCTCTATTTTAAAATTGGAGAACATGAGAAGGCCATTACAGAATATATGAAGTTGGCCGGGCTTTATGCGGAAGAAGATCTTAATTCGCGGGCTATCTCCATCTATAAAAAAGTCCTTACCATCAATTCAAAACGCATTGATGCCCTTCATAAAATTGCTTCCTTATATCTTAAGGAAGGGTTGGCAGGAGATGCCCGGAACTATTATCTGAGCATCTTGGAGGCAAAACCCGATGATCAGGAGGCAAGAAAAGCTCTGAACAGCATCGATACCCCTTCACAACCAAGGGATATCCCCCAAAAAGCGCCTCCCGTTCAATTTCCTACCCCCGAGTATTACTCTCCCCCTAAAGAGATCAAGGGCTACGATGACAAATCCGACCTCTTCCCTTCTTCGGTCATCGAGCCTGAAATGATGCCCAAAGCGGCTGAACCCCCACCCCCTGATAAGGATTCCGAAATGCATTATCACCTGGGAATCGCTTACAAGGAGATGGAACTTTTCGACTATGCCATCTCAGAATTTGAATTGGCATCCTCGAACCCAGCCATCAAATTCGACTGCTACATCATGCTCGGAAGTTGCTTTCTGGAAAAAGGGGATAATGCTCAAGCCATTCAACATCTCAAAGAAGCCGCTCAGATTCAAGGGCTGACCAAAGAGAAACTGGCCAGGCTCCACTTCAATCTTGGGCTCGCCTACGAAGCCGATGGGATGCTTTCCCAGGCCATCGAGACGTTCAGTCAGGCATTGAGGCTGGATCAATCTTTTTCCGAAGCCCAGGAGAGAATCAAAAGGCTTCAACAACTCCAGAAGTAAAAGTCTAAAGAAAAGGTTACGGTTATCGTTGTGGAAGCTCGTATCGAGGCTCGTTATCGAAACTGGAGGCTCGTATTTTACCGAGCATCGAGCTTCGTGCCTCTATAGAGGACCGCATAAGTAATGCAACAGGAGTCTCTGTGATTCTGACGCGTGCTTATGGGCTTTTCGTACTGATCGTCTTAACCTCCCCCTTTGGAAAAGGGGGATTAAGGGGGATTTT
>Ga0194125_10011053_pt1 | contig 12210 bp, 15 predicted proteins | sample TA2KigC250mmetaG_FD_148626 | JGI IMG/M metagenome (GOLD analysis project Ga0194125, IMG submission 148626) | Freshwater microbial communities from Lake Tanganyika, Tanzania - TA2015034 Kigoma Deep Cast 250m | ecosystem: Environmental > Aquatic > Freshwater > Lake | place: Tanzania: Lake... | reverse complement strand
TCAAAAAATTGTAGTAATTTTTACCACTGAAATCACAATTTGGAAAATGCTGTATAAAATTATTTTAAAAATAATGGCTAATTTAGGCTAATTTCAGGTAAAATTAGGCCAAGATGATTAATTGCTGTGAAGCAATTCGATAAGTTGAAAAATATTGAAACGATAGTATTATAGTTAGCATGGCAAAAACAATTGAAGAAATAAATGAAAAAATAAAAAAGGGAGAAGTTGTAGTCTTAAATGCTGAAGAAATAATAGACTATGCTGCTAAAAATGGTATAAAAAAAACCGCAAAAGATATAGATGTTGTAACCACTGCAACTTTCGGTCCAATGTGCTCTACTGGAGCATTTCTAAACTTCGGCCACTCCGATCCACCAATAAGAATGACAAAAGTATGGTTAAATGATGTGCCTGCATATGCCGGAATAGCTGCTGTTGATGCATACATAGGAGCAACTGAACTTTCAGAAACTGAAGATATGAAATATGGCGGCGCATTTGTTATAGAGGAACTTATAGATGGAAAACCTGTCAAACTGAGGGCAACATCCTATGGTACTGACTGTTATCCAAGAAAAGAAATAGAAACCTATATTACACTTGACAGTATTAATAATGCATTCCTTTTTAATCCACGAAACACATATCAAAATTATGCAGCTGCAACAAATTCTTCAAACAAAACAATTTATACTTATATGGGTAAACTTCTGCCAAATTTTGGTAATGTTACATATTCAAGTGCAGGACAGTTAAGCCCCTTATTAAATGACCCATATTATAGAACTATTGGTATAGGAACAAAAATTTTTATTGGTGGCGCCCAGGGTTTTATTGCATGGCATGGAACACAGCACAATCCCGGACGTGAAAGAGCACCAAACGGAACACCAATAGGTCCTGCAGGAACTCTTGCACTCATAGGTGATTTAAAAAAAATGAGTACAGAATATATTCGCGCAGCAGTATTTTTTAATTACGGCATTACAATGTATGTTGGTGTTGGCATTCCGATACCTGTTATTGATGAAGAAATGGTTGAATTTTTAAAAATTTCAGATGAATATATTTACACTGAAATATACGATTACTCCATTCAGAGAAGAAGCAAACTATCCTATGGCAGAATAAATTATAAGCAGCTCAGAAGTGGAAGCATAATATTAAACGGCAAAAGGGTTGCAACAGGAGGGCTTTCAAGCTACTTTAAAGCCACAGAAATAGCAGAAGTTCTAAAAAACCTTATAAAAGAGGGTAATTTTTATCTTACTAACCCTGTGGCCGGTATTCCGGCAGAAGAAAAAGTAAATGTTCTTGATGTCCTTAGCAGGGACGAATTATAAAAAAGAGGAAAAAGATGATTTCAAAAAGAATTGTTCTTACATTTCCTGAAAAAATAGTAACCAAGCCAATTACTTATAAGCTTGTAAAAGAATATGATTTACAATTTAACATACTAAGAGCAGAAATAACTGCTGATATTGAAGGCAAAGCTTTAATAGAAATAAAGGGTTCAAAGGAAAAGGTAGAAGCAGGCTTAAAATACCTTGAAAAAGAGGGTGTAACCATTCAGGATGCATCAAAGGATATCATCATAGATAAGGAAAAGTGTATAAGCTGTGGAGTATGTCCATCCCTTTGTATAACCTCGGCATTATTTCTTGATAAGAATTCATATGAATTGATTTTTGACAAGGACAAATGCATCCTTTGTGGTTTCTGTGAAAATTCATGTCCTGTTAACGCTATAAAGCTTAAAATTTAACAAAACTTATATTCCGGCTTTAAGTCTTCCTTTGCACAATAAATTGAATCTTTTTAAAAATTACAAAAATAAAATAATTTCAGGTAAAAAAACCATTCTTAGAAGATTAAAAAAATCTGACCTCAATAATTGTATTGTCTGGTTAAAAGATCCTGAAGTCAACAAATTTCTAAGCCAGGGCCTTAAGGATATAACAAAAGAGCAGGAGGTTGAATGGTATAATTATATAACAAATTCTTCCTGTGACATGGTATTTGCTATTCTCGTTAATAACGGAAAAAAATATATTGGTAATTGTGGTTTGCACAAAATTAATTTCAATGACAGGTCATGCGAATTTGGAATATTCATAGGTGAAAAAAACTACCGAGATAGAGGTTTTGGTTCCGATGTAATCAGGACACTTATACAATTTGCCATAGAGGAACTAAAATTAGATAAACTGAAGCTAAACGTGTACGAATACAACCATCAACAAAGGTATATAAAAACTGCGGTTTTTTTATTGTGGATATAATAAAAAATCAGCATTTTTATGATGGTAAATACTGGGATACATATGTCATGGAATTTACAAAAAAACAGGCATCTCATTAAAATCGGAAGCATCTCCAATTTCATGATAGGAATAAAAGTGAGACTTAAAGAATCAATAGGTGGATGTTGATAAAACCTTTTAAAAGTTGAAGTGAGCACGGCTGCCCCTTCAGGAGGAGAGCAAAGCCTTAAAACAGAGCATGGCTTTTCCTCGCTGGGAAAAAGCATGCGTGTTTTCGAAATAACCCAACCTAACCCAATAAGTTATTTATAATCACGATATTGTAGATGTTAACGTTAAAATCAGTTTACTTGCCCAAAAAAAATAATATGATAATATTTTGACAGTATGTAAGAATATTTACATGTTTTAATAATATTTTATCCGGACTTATGTATTAATAAAAGATATGTACTTATATAAAAGCAGCAGGAGTATAGGCGCTGGCGCAATTTTTTTTATAGTACTTTTCATCCTTGTATTAATTGGTTCAGGCTATCTTTTTTATACAGACAAAGGGAGATTCTGGGATTATATTCCTATAATATCAATATCTTCAGCAGTAATAAGCTTAATACTTTTAATCTTTTATTTTGTAAGAAGAAGCGGTGCCGGATATATATTCTTACTTTTTTATTTATAGAATGTCTTCTGGATCCCCCAGGTATAAAATACAATTACCGACGGGATTTCTGCCCCATTTAGTGATTGTTTAACTAAATAGATAGATTTTTTATAAAAAAGCAGGTGTAGGAAATAAAATCAGGAAGAACTGACTTCCGGAAATTTAATTTGTGTAAATCTGCAAGCATGCCAGACTGTTTTGGGCCAGGGCCTTATATAAGAAGTCTTAACTCCCCTTTTAAAAATCCGAATAATCAGCATTTATATAATTATCTTGTGAGAAGTCATCAAATAAATCTGTAACTGACAATCTTTTTGGCGGAGGCCTGTCCCTTTTAAATTCATAAATGCCAAGCCAGTCAAGAATCTTTTTTATAACCTTATAATCCTCTATAAAGGCAATAATCCTCATACTGCCTCCGCAATTGGTGCAAGTAAGCGGATCGACCTCATAGATTTTTTTTATAAGCCTTGCCCAGGATTTGCTGCAGCTCTTATTATACAAATCATCCTCTATGGCATAATCAGGCTGGTCCACTTCCTGCTTCCTGCGTTTGCCCCGGCATACATTGCTGTAATAGCCGAGATATTTTACGGTCTGTTCGTTTCTGTTGGGAATATGGCTTGTAATGCTTGCAATAAAATCAACTGCGTTTCTTGTTGACTTTAATGGAAATGTCATTAAAAGATATGCTCCTGCCACAAAACCTGAAAGCCTTGAAGCAAAAATAAAAGAATTTGTTAACCAAGTCAATTTAGAAGTAGCCATAATAGCAGCAAGATAAAGAATTTGTATTATCTACGATAAGTTTTTATATTTTACCGAAAAATCCTGAAATTGAAAAAATTAGAAGCTGGCAAAGTTTTAATTTATCAGGAAATTAAGCTTTAAAATACATGGTTATTGTTGTTCCAGATTAATCAGGTGATTAAGTCGAAAGACAACTTAAAATTTGTGCCTGGGCAAATATTGTTTTCTTTTCATTGCATGTCTTGGAGCAATGCCGGATTTCCAGAAATCGGCAAATTTTACAGGGAAAGATAAATAATATTTCTTTGCAGGTTTTTCAGTATTATCAATTATTTCCTGCGTAAGGTTTTTATATGCCAAGGCTGCACTCCCCTGGGGGTCATGGTAAATTATTGGCTTACCGAGGCTTGATGCTTCAGCAAGGCTGGCACTTTTTGGTATAAAAGTTTTAAAAATAGTATCGGGAAAATTGGCCATAGCCTCTTTTACGACCTGCTTTGCAATTTTTGTTCCAGTATACATTGTTAACAGAATACCTTTAAGCGAGAGATCATTATTAAGGTATCTATTGATTTCATCCAGCAGCCTTAGCAGTCTTGATATGCCCTCAAGGGCAAAAAATTCACATTGAAGAGGAACTATCACATCTTTTGCAGCAGTAAGAGCATTGACCGTCAATAAATCCAGAGAAGCAGGACAATCTATAATTATGTAATTGTAATAATTTTTTATTTTCTCCAATGCGTCCTTAAGCCTGAATTCTTTGCCGTTTAAGTTACTGACATCTTTTTCGAAATCTGAAAGCCTCCAGTTTCCCGGAAGTATGTACAGGTCTTTATAAGAAGTCCTGAGAGTAACATTGTTCGAAGACTCATTTGAAACAAGCACATCATACACAGACCTACTGTTGATGCTGTAATCTATACCTACGCCAATTGTCGCATTGCTTTGAGGGTCCATATCCACAAGCAATGTCTTGAAACCAAAAAAGCAAAGATAAGCCGAAATGTTTATTGCAGTAGTGCTTTTTCCTACACCGCCTTTTTGACTTGAGATAGCAAATACATTATTGCATTGGACGTTTGTAGGTGCAGTATAATAAGAATCATTCATAAGCATATCCTCTAAAAAAACAGATTAACCTGTCAATTTATAAAATATCTCCCCAGAAAGGACCAGAGCATCAAGGTACTGCCTCTGGACATCACTTATCTTTTATAACAGCCAGCTGATATCGCCTTTCTTTAAATTATGGACAACTACCCGTTTTAACTTTCCTTAACTATATCAGTTTTTTTTTTAATTATAGTCAATTTATAAGAACTCAGCTCCGAAGAACGACTTTTTTGATTTTAACATAAAATCGGCAAATTTTTAGAAATTTTACTTGGTGAAATTTTAGGAAAGACTTATCCAGGGACTTGTGATAATATAATTATGAAGCTTTCAAGGGGATTAACCTGGAAATCCTTTAAGTGGCTAAGGAAAAGATGAGAGCCTGATTTGTATTGGTTTGTTTGAAAAGCTAGAACCAATAAATTTTGTCCTTAGGTCTTCCAGCAGCTGTTCAAATAACCCTGTAACGCTGCCGAAGTCTTTGATAATCTTTTGCCTTAAAAGACTGCCTTTTTCCATAATCTTAAGAGATTATGCAGGCAATCTGAAGAAGCAGGTAGAAGTTTTTCATTGCTATTTCATTAGTGCTGTATGGATGTTCCAGGTTAAATCCCCTATTTTTCTGGACACCGGCGCCCTCATTTTCAATCTTCCATCTTGTCCTTGCCCCTTTTGCTATTTTGACAATATTGCTTTTGCCTATCTTAAGATTTGTAATCCATACAAATCTTACCTTTTTATTCTGAGCAGTTTCTAAAAGTTCTATCACATTAAAATAGTTACCCTTATGTTCAATATCATTTACCCAACTGTAGCTCTGGATTGATTTATCATCGCTACTGTTGTTCTATTTCATTTTCATACCAGAATGGGATTATTAACAAAATTTATACTCCCTGATTTTAGATTTTCGCCAAATATTTTTCTTCTCTATCTTCTTCCTGGCATATATTTTACTCAAATTATTTTGATACTTTCTACATAGGAAAAACCCTGCTATTTAATTTTTCTATACGCGGCTTAGTTCAATAAATTTTATCTCCAATGCTTAAAAGCACAAGAGATAAAATTCTATTCATTATACGGATTATATTAAAAACCGGCTCAAAAAAAATAAAAAGCTACTTACTGTTTGTTATTTAAGACGACTCCAAACTTTTTACAAATATACCCGAATTCTTCAGAATCAATAAAACCCTCAACGATTTTTTGTCTTGTCATACCTTTAGCCATTCGTTTTGTCCACTCATTATAACCATAAGTTTCGGGCTCTCTTCCCAGCAGCGACCTGTATAAAAAAGAGATGAATTCTGTGTCTGTTAATTCTTTTATGTCCTTTGTTTTCTCCTCCCCGAAAATAAAGTCCTTAACAGTATCTTTTACATCATAGCTTTTATTTTCAAGCCTCCCCGACCATGTGTTTTTGCCCATCTCTTCAGGGTGCCTTGCCAATACCCTGTTGTACAGGTAAGTTATAAATTCATCCCGGGTATTGCCATAATCTTCAAGAGGCTTTTCATCAACCGGGATTTCGGCTGCTTTTATTTCAGCATCAACAACCTGGGTTACTGATGATGCGGGCGAGCTGCTTGCGGGTGACGAAGACGTGGTAAAGGATTTAACACCTCCGTAGCTTGTCGCTGAAGAATTTGTGGCATAAGCCTGATAGTAATATGTTGTTGAGCTTGCAAGCGATGACTGGGTTGTATTATAGCTACCTGTCCCGCTTCCTGATGAAACCTGGGTTACTCCTGTTCCGCCAACAGCAGGCGCAGTATTGGTACTGCTATATACAAAACCCCGGTCAGTAACATCAGCTCCACCGTTTGCAGTAATATTGCCGTTAAAAGTAGCGGATGTTAAAGAAACCGATGATGCATCATTTGTTGCAATTGTGGCAGGAGAAACAGTTGTTCCATATTTAAAGACAAAATCATCCATAAGCCCGACATATGATACCCAGCCATCAGTTCCTGTAATTCGATTAGCAAGTGCGGTGTCAACTCCCGTACCAAGTTGGTTTTTTGTCATGCCAAGATGGTTTACGGTGCCTGTTGAACCCCCGATATATACACTATCCACATAAAGCGTTATTGATGAAGTTGTTGCATAAAGGTCAATTTTGTGCCAATTATTGTCATTTACAACTGAAGTAGTGGTCACAGAAAGATCACTTCCTATCCATAAGCAGCCTACTAATTTGCCATCCTTCTTTATATAAAGTATGGGGATATAGGCACCGGATATAGAACCAGTGGGTGTATCTGCCTGGTATCCTATCAATACCGCCCCTGCAGTAGTTGATGTTTTTATCCTCATTGATATAGTAAAAGTTGTAGTGTTTAAAACAATACTATCAAGCATTGTAATGTATCCGCCATTAAAAGAGGCTGCTTTGCCGGAATATCCGTCCACAAAAGTGACATCACCGACTACTGTGCCATCATCTTGAGGGTTACCAGTTGTATCGCTGTCAGTTGCATCACTGTTATCAAAATTATAGTTAACAGGTCTGGGGGGCCCGGCATATAAACTACCAGCAAATGATGTTATCTGGCCGAAGAAAATAACCAGTATCAATCCAAACATAACACCTAACTTAGCGCAGCCCTTAATTACAAGTTTCATTTTTACTTTTTCTCCTCAAAGAATTAATTTTTTATTTTTATTTTTTCAAGAAAAAACAGGATTACCTCAATTTTATTTTTTTAAAAAAAAACAATACTTTTCAAAGTATATTTTATTGATAGGCAGGGAGTTTCAGGCAAGCCTTCTTATAAAAGAAAGGACGGCTGTTTTAAAATTGGCTTTTACCAGCATAATCTATCTTATATTTACCGGTTTTATTACCTGCAACCGCAAAACTTATTGCTTCAAATACCTTTTAGGCAATATCCTGGTCCTGGTATGGAAATAATAAACAGATGCTTGCTGCATCATAATTTAAAAAATTTGAGCCGCTTTTTAATTTATTTCGTATAAATCATAAAAATTATCAGTGATGTTATTAAAAACAATAGTAAATAGTATAAAATTATAAAACCAGCCTCTTAAAAAAAGGAGAAAAAAATGTTTGATGAAAACAAAAAAGAACAAATTACAAGGTTTTTGGGTGAGCTTAAAAGTGACAGCAAGCTGCTTGAAGAGTTAAAGAATAAAAAAAATGAAGGCAGCGCTTTTCTTGCAGATTTTGCAAAAGAAAAAGGATTTGATTTTACAGCAGGCGAGTGGTTAGAATATAGCCAAAGCATCAGAAAAGAAAATGCAGAGCTTGGCGATAGTGAACTTGCCGGGGTCTCCGGCGGAGGACTGTTTGGAGAATGTCCTAAAAAACAGGACTTTTTGTTATGTATTTTTTCATTATGCCCACATTTAAGAGGCTCGAGAAGCACGCCTGGCCATTGCGCCTTAGGCTACTGGTAATAAAGCAGCATTTTGTAGTAAAATTTAATGAGTTCCTGACGGATTATGCAGTAAGAATTAATTAACCTATAGAAAGGATGGTAAGAGGATATGATTTTATAAAGAAGCTGGGTACTTATTTTTGCACTGGTCACTGTTGTTTTTATAACTGCAGGCTGCAGTTTTTGTGAAAAAGGCAGCTACGAAAAAGACCAGGTCTTTGAAGATACAGTTTCAGATTCAATTAACACATACAAAGAAGAACCAGCTTCTACCAGCACAGCCAGCAGCTCAAGCACAGAAGATGAAGACCTGCTTGATTTTGAGAGCACACCTGAAGCTCTAAAAGAAACAGATTCTTTTTCTGATTTTGATTTTGACGAATATAATGAAAGCAATAACTATATCATTGTTGCTTTTTTTGAAACAAATAATGGCAGTCTTAGCCGGGTGATTTTACCAGACATTGATTCTGGGCGCTACAGCAGTATTAATAGTGATTATGATCATATTGAATTTTCAATTGAAGATCTGGCCTCAATGCAGCAGGATTTAGATTTTGCCGAAAAAATGTGGAGCATGGTCTCAGGTGTTATCCCGCATTCATATCTTTTGCAGATAGGATATTTCGAGTTATTTACTGACGGAATAGATAATGACCTGGGGTCAATTGGAGATGCTGAAGACGAAGGGTATAGCCAAATAATGAGCCTGGTTATGTTCGCATTAAGTTAAGGTGAGCTTAACCGGGAATCATTTAATAATATATATGGCTTTAAAAAAAAGTTTAAAAGGGAAAAACCCAAAATGAAAAAGAAACTTTACCTTGCCATCTCAATCCTTACCGCGATAGTCTTTTTAAGTGTTTCGGCAGTCTGCAACCAGTGCAGCATAAAGACTGATACAACTGCCGCGTCGGCAGCAGAGACAGAAAAAGGCACCGGCACAGATTCTACAGATAAAGAAAAAGAATCCGCCCCCGGACAGGAAACCGCCCCGGATGAATCCACCGCCCCCGATGAATCCACAACAGCTGATGAGTCAACTTCCCCGGATGAATCCACAACAGCTGATGAATCAGGCCTTGAGGCACCCACTATCAAACTGGAAATATATGAGGGCCCTTTATATTCAGCTGCAGATGACGTTTGTTATTACCGGGTTAAAGCAACAGTTACCGGAAATCCCAAACCATCTGTCACATTCTCAAAAGATGACAGCAACAGCGCCTGGGGCTCCCTTAAATGCCAGGTAAATATCAAGCGAAACGAGCAATACACCTTAACTGCAAAGGCAAAAAACTCCGAAGGTGAGCAAACAGCAACTCTTGTCCTGAAATGGGGCTGCGGGCAAGAAAACAGGGCACCTGCAATAAGCGAGATTGTTATTTCAGGAGATGAACAGGGAAATTATTTCATAGGTAAAACTTATGGCCTGTTTGTTTCTGCAAGTGATCCTGATGGCGACAGCCTGACCTACAAGTGGTCTGTCTCGGCAGGAACACTTTTAAGCAATACAACTAATCCGACAACCTGGATTGCGCCTGAAGTTCCCGGCGATTACCAGGTCAAAGCTGAGGTAGACGATGGAAACGGCGGCAAAGATGAAAAAACCGTAACAATTACAGTAAAGGCAATAACATTGTTATTTACAGCACCTATTGTCAGTGAGCATACCGGATATTTTGTTGCAGGGCAGAACGGTTATTATGTTGAAGGCGGCTGTATTTATATCGGTGATGCCCCGGTTACGGCAAAATCCCCCAAGCCCATGCCCTGCACAGGATTTTTAACCTACAGGTTGGATGGCATTGCAGGTAAAAAAATAACCGCCGCAACCATAGAGTTTAAACTAAGCAAGAAATGGGGAGATACTTCAATTTTTAATAACCTGATTTTTTCGGTTTTTGATGAAAATAATGTACTGAAGCCTATTCAATCTTTTCCCTCAGGTTGCGGAGGAAATTTTACAGTAAATAATAATAATTTTACTGCATTTATACAAAAATGCCTGGATACTAATAATAACGGGCTGGAGATTTATTGCCAGTTTGATCCCTATATTACTGACAATGATAATTCCTGGGATGGCTGGGAATACAACCAGTCAGATGTAGTATTCAGGGTACAATACTTGAAATAAAAAAACTTATGATAATGTAAAAGAAGTTTCAGGTATTTACGGAAAATATTATCAAGAGTAAACGCAGAATCAGACAGGGACGGCACAGGCCACTTTCCGCCGCTGGCCGGAGCATATGCCGCCGCCAACAGTAAGATGAAAGGGGCTGTTCACTCAATTTAGGACCTGTGTGGGCCCAGAATCCCGTATGTTTACGTTTACCGTAACGTCGTAAATATCTCCCCCGCTAACCCCTGGCTGGCTGTAGCTCATCTTAATTTGCGCCAGGCCTGTATCTGTCGCTTTGAAAACCCATACTTCCGTGCCGCCTGCGCCCGCCATGCTGGTGTCTGCCGGCTTCTCGTAATTGCGTGACATCTGTTTGACTACACCGGTACCGCCGGTTATACCCGCATCCGTCCAGCTATACCCGGTAGTAGGGTTGGCACCGAGCATTACTGTTAAAGTGCCGCCATTTACCATTTCAACAAATTTAGTCATGCTTTTTTTGGCAGCTAAATCATCCAGGGTGATTTCTACTGTAATGGATTTGCTGGCGGAAGCAGGACCGGCTGTTTCACATGACGCAAAAACAACCATCAACAGGGCCAGCAGCAGTATTAAGGCCAGACCGGCAATAAGTGGCTTTTTCATTTATACCTCCCCGTATAATGAAATGTTAATTTCCAGTGTTTAAGGTTTCCAGATTGGGTGTTTTTAAAGACAATAATCAAAAAAAATTATCATATAAATCATCACGGCTCAATTAAAATTAGAGGGAGAACCGTCCCCTTTATTTGTTTACAGGCTGGTAACCCGAGAGATTAAAGAAATCTTCCAATTGTTTTGTGGCTTCGTAACGGGTGTCATTTATAAAGGCTCCGCCCATCTTCTCACTTTCGCACTGCAAAGGATGTGCCTCCCAGTAATCCTGGGTGATGATAAAATCATCCCGGGAAGTCGCACCGCGGGCAAGATAAGCCGCAAAAACGTTGTCCGGCATTACAGAAAAATAAGAAGCATAACGCCACCCTTTTGGTTCTTTTACGCCATATTCAACTGCGATATCTGTCGATGCCCATTGGCCTATGACGCCAATTTTCTGTCCAGCTTTAACTTTTGAATTTACATCAAATCCATCATCTAGTGTACTGCGTCTAACGCTTCTTTACATTTGGAAATCTTCTCCAATATACTTTCCACAGGTGCACTCCACACAAATACCTGTGGGTTCTGATTGTGACTTTCCACATATTCTTTTATAGCCTTTATTAATGCTCCTACATTTTTAAAAGATCCTCGCCGTATCCTTTTATCTGTAATTTCACGGAACCAGCGCTCAACAAGATTTAACCAAGAAGCCGAAGTTGGTGTAAAGTGAAGGTGGAAGCGGGGATGGCTTCCCAACCAGGCCTTTACCTGGGGATGTTTATGGGTAGAGTAGTTATCAACAATCAAATGGAGATCAAGCCCAAAGGGAGTCTCTTTATCTATCTTTTTTAAAAACCGTATAAACTCATGATGTCTGTGGCGCGTCATGCAGTCTCCTATTACTTTTCCATCAAGTATGCTTAGAGCTGCAAATAGTGTAGTTGTACCATTCCGTTTATAATCATGTGTATAGGTACCGCACCTGCCTTTCTTTAGGGGCAGGGACGGCTGGGTACGATCCAGAGCCAGTTACTAGGCCGGTATTTTAGCCAGTATAACCTAAGTTGTTTAAGAAGGCGCACAGATAAAATTGTGTATCTGTCTTTGCCTCCCTTGCCATTTTCAATTCTTACCATCATTCTCTTGCTGTCAATATCGCCTACTTTTAAGTTAATTAACTCACTTACACGAAGACCGCAAGCATAAGCTGTAAATAAAATTGTTTTCTGCTTTAAGTTA
>Ga0194125_10011050_pt1 | contig 12212 bp, 6 predicted proteins | sample TA2KigC250mmetaG_FD_148626 | JGI IMG/M metagenome (GOLD analysis project Ga0194125, IMG submission 148626) | Freshwater microbial communities from Lake Tanganyika, Tanzania - TA2015034 Kigoma Deep Cast 250m | ecosystem: Environmental > Aquatic > Freshwater > Lake | place: Tanzania: Lake... | reverse complement strand
CCGAGGGCATCTACAATGCGCTTTGCCCGCGAGCGCCGCAGCAACTTTGCCCCAGCCGGAGGAAGGGCGGGCAGAGGCCGCTGGCGGCCTGAAAGGCCGCCCCTCACTTTTCCAAAAAGCTTCACCACGGAGGCGGTGTCTTCGAGTGCGGCGGTGTTTCGCCCCGGAACGGGAAAAGTCAGTCACGGGGCGACGGACGGATTCGGTATCCTCATGCGTCCATAAAGGCTCACGAATGCTACTGTCAAAAGCGCGGTTTTTGGGACAGGCTCTACTTAAGTTGCATGCGCGGTCAACAGCGCGCGGATGGGCTGGCCGAGGCCGTCGCGCGTGACGTAGAAGGGGCGGCGCTCGATTTCGTAAGCCGTCTGGGGCGAGATGCCGAGCGCGGTGTAAAGGGTGGCGTGAAGATCCTCGATGTGGACCGGCAACTCGAGGCTCTTGACCGGGCGTTCGTCGGCCGTGCGGCCGTACAGGAAGCCCCGCTTGATCCCGCCGCCAAAGAGCAACACGCAGCCGGCATCGGTGAAGTGCCGGTGCATCCCGTAGTGCTTGAGGTCCTCGATCTTGTCCGGGACCTCCACCTGATTCTTGACGGTCTTGTCCGGCTTGCCTTCGGTCATCATGTCGCGGCTGAATTCGCTAGCCAACACCACCAGGGTGCGCTCGAGCAGCCCGCGCTCTTCGAGGTCGAGGATGAGCTGGGAGACCGGGGCATCGATCTGGCGTTTCATGTCCACCAGCCGGGTATGACCGTTCTCGTGCGTGTCCCAATTCAAAAAGGGGATGTACTCGGTCGTCACCTCGATGTAGCGCGCGCCCACCTCGCGCAACCGGCGCGCCAACAGACAACCCAAACCGAACCGCCCAATCGTATTGCGCTCGTACGAGCCGTCCCGGCTCTGGGAAGCGCGAACCATCCGGCCGGGATCGACACCCTCCGGCAGGTACTGCCTCACCTTCTCGAGGGGTTCAAGGGCCAAGTCGAAGGCGCGGGCCGCGGGCGCGTTCAACAACCGATGCGCATTCTCGAGCGACCGCAGGAGCGACTCGCGCTGGTACTCGCTGCCGTGCTCGCCGATCGGGCTGGCACCCACCAACCGCTTGAGGAACCGCTCCCGGCTCTGGAACCGACCTGGGCTCATCCCCGCCGGGGGCCGAACCGCATCCGCCGCCTGGTCGGGAAACGGAATGTTGAAAGGGCCGAACTCGCTGCCCAGAAAACCGGCGGTCGTGAAGGCCTTCAGTTCCTCGCCTTCGCCCACGTCGAACCGCTGGCCAATATTGATGAAGGGGGGCACCACCGGGTTCAACGGGCCCAGCGTTCTCGCCACCACCGCCCCAAGGTGCGGCGCCGCCACCGTCTGCGGCGGCGGATAGCCCGTGTGCCAATGATACTGGTGCCGAGAGTGCAGAATGAAACCGAGGTCCCCGGCCGTGTAGGTGCGGATGAGCGCGCCCCGGTCCATCACCCGCGCCAACTTCTCGAGGCCTTGCGAGAACTTGATGGGGTCCACGACCGTGTCGATCGCCGGGAACGTGCTCAACACCGCCTGGGACTCGAGGCCCTTCTCGAACGGAGTGTACCGCTTGGGATCAAACGTCTCCGTGTGCGCCATGCCGCCGCCCATCCAGAGCACAATCAAAGCGTCCGCCGTGGCTTTCGGGCTAGGCGCACTCTCCGCCGAGAGCCGGCGGGGATAACCCGCGGCCAACGCGCTGAGCGTAGCGGCGCTGGCCGCCTTCAGGAAGTCACGGCGCGATCGTGAAGTGGAACGAGGCAGGTTCATAGAGGCTCACAACTCGGTTGGATTCGTCATCGTCAACGTCAAGGTGGCGGCACGCGCCGTTCGGCTTCGGTCGGTGGCTCCATCCGGCCTCAGTCGCGCGCGCCTGACCCACCTCAGTAAATCAGTTGAAACTCGGGTAACATCGCCGTGACCCACAGGAAGTCCTCGACCCCCTCGCGGCGGACCGGATCGCCCAGCAGTTCGACCGCCACCTCGAGTTCGTCGGCCGTTGGCTCGCGCCCCAGTGCGTGCGTGAGCAGTTTCGCTGCAAGGGGCCGGTCCGCGGCTTGTGGCGCGGCCAGCAGATGGGCTGCCCCAGCCTCGATCAGCCCGGCCAGCGTGCTTCCATTGGTCAACTCGAGCGCCTGCAGCGTCGTCGCGGCCGTCGGCCGCGTCGTGTTCACCTGTTCCCGGTTCGGCCGGCCCAGCGCCGTTGCCAAGGCGTCGCTGGGCACCAAGGCCGCCCGCACCTTCCGGTGCTGCGCCGCGCTCGACCACGAGGCCGCCAGGGACCGCTCGAACCGCCACGGGGCGAGCTCTGCCTCGCCGAGTTCGACCGCCGGTTGCCAGCCCGGCGCCGCCAACTCGAGCCGTTCCCAACCCTCCACCTGGTTGGTCGCGCAGAGCCAGGTGCTGTCCGAGCCCAAATCCCAAGCGGTCGGCTCCTCGAGGTCGCCCGGCACCCTCTGCGTCGCCTGCGACCGGATACTCCGGATGCGAGCCTGAAAGATGAAGCCGGCCGGGTTGGGTGTGGGGTCCTTCTCCTTCACCTCGCCGTTGGTCGCGGCAGCGGCCAAGACATTCGGCCCAGCGACCATGTGTGGCGCCAGGTCGATGACGCGCGGCTTGTGCCAGTCGTCGCCCGAGCCGACCTGCTGGCCATTGACGTACAGCGTGAATCGGTTGTCCGCCGCCACGACCGCCAACGATTCCTCTGGTTTGGCCGGCAACTCGAACAGCCGGCGCAGGTAGATCGTCTGGGGCGGCACCGCCGCCGCGGCATCGGCCGTGGCCCAAATCCAGCGCGTCCGCGGCGCGGGCTCGCGCACGCTCTCGACACCGGCATAGAAATCGATGTCGGTGTTGGCAGGCAAGGCGTGCCAACGCCCTGTCAGGGCGGACAAAGCATCGAGAAACTGCTCGGCCGAAAGCCGGCGCACCAGCGGCCCGCGAAAAACGAATTGCTCATCGAGCTGTTCGGTGCCGCCCACGGCCGGCAGTTGGTAGGCGCGCGACGTCAACATCAGCTCGATCAGCCGCTTCACATCGTAGCCTCGCTCGGCGAAATCCCAAGCCAGCCAGTCCAGTAGATCCGCGTGCCAAGGGGCGTTGTCCATTTCGTCCACCGGCTCGACCAAGCCGCGGCCGAAACAGCGCGCCCAGAGTCGGTTCACCAACGTGCGCGTTAACCGACCGTTGGCTGGCCGGGTCAGCAACTCGGCCAAGCTCTCGAGCCGCTCCGCCCGGTTCGTGCTCTCGACCACCGCGCCAAGCTGGGGAAACAGAAACTTACGCTCCGCCATCTGGCCGGTGGGCGTGTCGCAGCGGATCAGTTCGAGCGGTTCCTCCGCGTAGATGCTCGCCAGACCGTAGGCGTCCGCCAGCTTCCAATCGTTGATGAAACTGTCGTGGCACGAGGCGCACTTGAGGTTGATCCCGAGGAAGACCTGCGAGAGGTTCTGGGCCGCCTGCACCTCGGGTCGCTGGCTGGCATTGACCACCCCGCGCCAGACAATCCCTTGGGTGAACCCCTCCGAGTGCTCGTCGGGAGCCACGAGGCGCGCCACAAACCGGTCAAAAGGCAGGTTCGTCGCCAGCGCCGAATACAGCCAAGGCGTGATCTGCTTGCGGCCCCCGTCAATGTAACCCGTTCCGCGGTAGTCGTTGCGCAGGCAATCGTTCCAAAAGCTCAGCCAGTGCTGGGTGTAGCGCGCCCGGTCACCGAGCAGCCGTTGAACCAGTCGCTCACGCTTGCCCTCGCCCTCCTCTCGCTCGAACGCCCTCAGCTCCGCCGGCGTCGGCAACAGCCCTATCGTGTCCAAATACGCCCGCCGCGCAAACACGCGGTCCGACACCGTCTCCGGTGGCGTGAAACCTTGCGCCGCAAAATAAGGCTCGAGCAGCCGATCGATCGGATGCGCGAGGGAGCCCCGCGCCGCCGGCAACGGCACCCGGCGCGGCTCCAGTGGCGCCTGGACACCGCGACCCAACACGATGCCCTCCGGCCACGGTAAATCGGCATCGACCCACGCTCGCAGCAGCCCGGTTTGCTCTGCGGTCAACCGCCGCCCCTTGGCCGGCATCACCCGGTCCTCGTCCAGCCCAGCGACAAGCTGGATCAACAGGCTCCCCGCACTGTCGCCTGCCACCGCTCCAGCGCCCGAGTTGCCCCCAGCCAAGATTTGCTCGCGCGTGTCGATCTGAAACCCCCCCTTCCGCTGCCCATGCGCATGGCATGTGAGGCAGTTCGCCTCCAACAACGGCTTGATGTCCCGAGCGAAATCGACTGGCCCAGCCGCCGCCGGCGGCAGAGGTCCAGCCGCCGGCGCCGCCCATGCTCGCCCCGCCGCGGTCCACCCCAGCCAAACCGCGGCCATGGCGGCGAACGCTCTGTTCGATACAAAAAAGCAAAGTGTCATGCGGCCGTCTAAAGAAGCATAAAAGCGTCCCTTGTGCCAAGAGCAACTTTTTCATTCAGCCATTCATTCAGCCATCCAGCCTTCAGCCAAGGTCTCATCCGTACAGCCCGGCCCAGTCGGCTGGATGGGCTCTCGATGTCAACTTCTTTAAACCGGGTTTCTAGTATTGCTACCGGTACTCACATTGATATGGCCCAGCACAAGAAGCCGTTTGACCTCGCTCGACGGCGCTGATCGCTGATCGCTGACTGATGGTGGCCATCCCCATCCGATCCTCTATCTCGCGAATCCCACCAAGGCGCGACTCGACAGCCGACTGTCAACTGTCAAGTATTATCTGCCAGTGCAATTGAACAGACTGTGTCAACTATGATTTGCCAGTGCAATTGAATGAATAGATGTGTTAAGTCGTTCCGTACCGGCGGTTCTGCCCTACGGATCTTGCCCTAATCGTCTTGCCCTCAGCGTCTTGCGGCGATCAACGTGCGCCGACCGTTTTGGGATTCCTGCACCGAATGCACCGAGAGGCTCTTGTGCCAAGCCGCTATCGCTATCGGCGCAGGTCAAAGGGGCAAGTTGTGGGGCGACATCTTCGTTCGATGACCTTCGATGACCTCCATCGATGACCTCCTGGAGGTCGTGGCGGTGGTTTCACATGATAGGACCGCTGCGGATGGAAGTGGTAGTACGCCGTCGCACCAGCGCGCGGGCACCGTTCCTCGACAAGCTCCACTTCAGCCCTGTAGCCACCAGAGACCGTGGTCGCGGGATCGCGGGATTCGATGGGCGTTTTTCGGCTTGTCGGCGAGCGCGGATCTGTGGGACGGTGAGGTGCGTTATCGCTATGAGTAGCAGAAGCTGCGGTTGGATGGCGTGGTTGAGTCTGGGGCTGGGGGCGCTTGTGGTCGTCCCGGGGATCGAAGCCCAGTACCGGGCACCGAGGGATTACATGAAGCGGATTGCCCCGCTGACGCCGCCTCCCAGCGCACCCACTCGCCCCGTCCCCGTGCCGTCCCCTACGCCACCCGGTCAAACCGTGGTTCCGATCGCGCCTGCGGACGCCGAAAAGGCTAAGGCCGAGAAGGATGCGGCGGTCAACCGGCTTATCGAGTTCCAGAAGAAGCGGGCCGAGGCTGGCTCGGCCACAGCCCAATACGATTTGGGCCTGCGTTACTTGAAAGGCGATGGGATCGAGCAGAACCTGGTCGAGGCCCGGAAATGGTTCCAGGCGGCGGCTAAGCAAGAACACCCCTTGGCCGCCAAGCAACTCGACGAAGTCAAGCGGTTGGAGGATCTGCTGGCAGCCGAAGCCAAGGCGAAGCGAGCCGAACCGGCCCAGGAGACACCGGCCGAACTGCCTGGTCCGGCTCTGCTGAAACCCTAGACCGGATCAGTGGCAACTGCAGCCGTGCCCGCAAGACTCGAAATCCTCGGGGGCAGGCACGCGACCCAACTCGAAGGTCTTGGTGACGTAGCGCGAGACGGTTTGTTGGACCTGTTGCATGGTCTGCTGGGCCTCGAGAAACGCCTGGGCAACGGTGTTCGCGACCATGGCATCGCGTTGCTGCTCGAAGTCGGCAATCTCCTCGGGCGCGAGGCGGGTGCCACTGTGTTGTTTGTGGTTCAGGTACTCGCCCTTCTCGGCCACAGCCTGATAAAGGCCCTTCGCCACATCATCCGCGAGGAAGGTGTCGATATGGCGGCGGAGCGTGAGGAACTCAGGTTGGCTGACTAAGGTTTGGCAGAGCTCGAGGGTCTTCTCGAGGACGGCGCCGTTTTCCAGGTTCGCGTGCATGAATGTTTTGCGGACAAAGTACAAGGGCAACGCCGTTGCACAAGCGCATAGCGCAGAAAACAGGTTTTGCGCTCGGGCCCAGGGGTGCTAAGAGTGGCGCGTGCGACATGATGTCGAGGATCTCGCGGCGCCGGACGGCGACATTGCGGTTCAGGGCGCGCGGGAGCATAACCTGAAGAACCTCACGGTCCGCATCCCCCGGGGGCGGCTGGTGGTGGTGACCGGGGTGAGCGGCTCGGGCAAGAGCACGCTGGCGTTCGACCTTTTGTTTGCCGAGGGGCAGCGCCGTTTCCTGGACTCGATGAACGCCTACGCGCGCCAGTTCGTCGAGCAGCTATCCCGGCCGGACGTGGACCGCATCGCGGGGATCCCGCCCACGGTCAGCATCGAACAGCGCAACTCGCGGGGCGGGGGGAAGAGCACGGTCGCCACCGTGACGGAGGTCCACCATTTTCTCCGGTTGCTCTTCGCCCGGCTCGGGGTCCAACACTGCCCCGACTGCCAAGAACCCGTCCAAAGCCAAACACGCGATGCCGTGGGTGCGGCGCTGCAGCGGGAGTGGCGTCGGCGCGGTCCCCTGCGGTTGCTGGCACCAGTCGTCCGGGGGCGCAAGGGCTGGCATACGGAAGTGGGGGCGTGGGCGGCCAAACAAGGCTACCGGGAACTCCGCGCCGATGGGAAACTGCGGAGCACGGATGAGGCGCTCCGCCTGGACCGGTTTCGCGAGCACAATGTCGAGGTGGTGATTGGCACCCTGCCGGCTTTGGGGCGCGGGCGCTGGAGGGCAGCGGGTCCGCTCGCGGCGGACGCGCTCCAACCGTTGGTTGACCAGGCCCTGCAGGTGGGGCGAGGCGTCTTGTACGCCCTGGATGGAGCCGGTCAACTGAGCATCCACTCGACGGAACGCGCCTGCCCGGGGTGTCGTCGCTCATTCCCACCTTTGGATCCAAAGCTGTTCAGCTACAACTCGGCCGCCGGTTGGTGCGCGCGTTGCCGCGGGTTTGGCGAGCTGTTTTATCTGCCCGAAGACGTGGACCGCGGCGCTCGCGCCGATGCCATCGAAGAGTCTTGGTTCGGTTGGATGGAAGGGCGGCGGGAGCTGTGTCCGGAGTGTGGCGGGGCGCGCTTGAACCCCGTGGCTCGCGCCGTGCGTTTGCCGGCCGAGGGGCTCGCCTCCTCCGCGCGCGGCTTCGCGGGAGCGCCCACGCTGGATACCTTCCACGAGGCGACCGTGGACGCGGCGCGAGATTATTTCGCGGGTCTGCGGGCGACGGGCCGGGCCGCGGCGATTGCGCGTGACATCTTGCCGGAGATTCGCGAGCGGCTCAGGTTCTTGGTGGAGGTTGGGCTGGGCTACTTGCAGTTGGGCCGGGCGGTGACGACGCTTTCAGGGGGTGAAGCCCAGCGGATTCGGCTGGCGGCCCAACTCGGTTCGAACCTCAGCGGCGTCTTGTACGTGTTGGACGAACCGACCATTGGCTTGCACGCGCGCGACAACGAACAGTTGCTCGAGGCGCTGGCCCGGCTCAAGGCGCGGGGTAATTCGCTGGTGGTGGTCGAGCATGACGAGGCCACGTTGCGGCAGGCGGACTACGTGATCGATCTGGGGCCGGGAGCGGGCGTGCATGGGGGCCAAGTGGTCGCCTGCGGGTCGCTCGCCGAGTTGCGGCGGCACCCGGATTCGATCACCGGCCAGTGCCTGCGCGCGGCGAAATCGTTCCCGGCCCGCGGCGCGCGGCGCCCGGTGGCGGGCGCGCCCAACTGCCAGCGCAACGGCCTGGGCCCGCCAGGGTGGCTCGTGCTGCGCGGCGCCGCGCGCCACAACCTGCGCCGGCTCGAGATTCGCTTCCCTTTGGGCCGGTTGGTGCTTGTCACCGGGGTGAGCGGCTCGGGCAAGAGCACCCTGGTGCGCGAATGTCTCTTGCCCGCGCTGGCGGCGCGCCGGGCCAAGCCGCGCGCCCGTGGCGAACCGCCCCCGCCCGGTGCGGGCGAGTTGACGGCGGGGCACGAGCAGATTCAGTCGGTCTACGAGGTGGACCAGTCTCCCATCGGTCGCACCCCGCGTTCGATCCCGGCCACCTACGTCGGCTTCTTCGATGAGATTCGACGGCTCTTCGCGCAACTGCCCGAGGCGCGCTTGCGCGGCTACGGCCCCGGGCGGTTCTCATTCAACAGCGCGCAGGGCCGGTGTCCGGAATGTGAAGGGGCCGGGACGGTGAAGCTCGAGATGAACTTCTTGCCGCCGGCCTTCGTGCGGTGCGAGACCTGCCACGGCCGGCGTTTCAATCGCGAGACCCTGGACCTCGAGTTTCACGGACGCAACATCGCCCAGGTCCTCGAATTGAGCGTGGCCGAGGCCCTCGAGGCTTTCGCCAGTTTCCCGCGCATCCGGCGGCCCCTGGAAGCGTTGCGAGACACGGGGCTCGACTATCTCCAACTCGGCCAGACTAGCCCGACGCTCAGCGGCGGCGAGGCTCAGCGGGTTAAGCTTGTCACGCATCTGTTGGCCGGCCTGAAGGAACCGATGCCCCAGCGCGAGCGGGCGAGCCGCGGGAACCTCTTTGTGCTCGAGGAACCCACCATCGGTTTGCACATGGCGGATGTGCGGCGCTTGGTCGAGGTGCTGCAGCGCTTGGTCGACGCCGGACACACCGTGATCGTGATCGAACATAACCTGGACCTCATCGCCGAGGCCGATTGGGTCATCGACCTGGGACCGGACGGAGGGACCGGCGGCGGCCGGTTGGTGGTGGCTGGGACGCCGGAACAGGTGGCCCGCCGCCCCGAGTCGCGCACCGGCGCTTACTTGCGTCGGATGCTCAAGCTCCCCGCCCGCGCAGGGGCTGGGCCCACACCTTGACGCGTGCGCTCTGTGGCGCGAGGCTCAGCCTCGAGTGGCTTGTGCTTTGAGACCGTGACGCCGGTGGACGACTTGTTCGCCGCTGTAGCCCAGACTCCCGCGGTGCAATCCTTGCGCCAGCGCTTGGAGGCGGGGGGCGTGTGTCGGGCGTCGGGGGTCCACGCGGCCGCCCAGCCTTTCTTGAGCGCTCTCCTCCACCGCCTGCAGCCTGAGCGCACCCTCTTGATCGTGACCGCCGACCCGAAGACGCAGGAACGTTACCACCAGGACTTGCTCACGTGGCTGGACGTGGGGACCGGTGACGCGAGCCACGGAAGCCTCGCCGCCGACCCAACAGCGGGGTCCGAAGACGGCACACGGGTGCTACCTCGCCCCCGGCCGCTGTTCTATCCCGCGTGGGAAGATTTGCCGCAGGAAGACAAGCTGCCGCACGTCGATGTGATCGCCGAACGACTCGAGACGCTCGTCGCCCTCGACGCTCGCGTTCTCCAACCGCAGGGGGCGGCGTCCGGCTGCACAGGCGGGATCTGGCCCACCCCACCGATCGTGGTCGCGTCGGTCGAGGCGCTGCTGCAGCGCAGCTTTCCGCGCACCGAGTTGCGCGCGCGGGTGCGGTCGATGCGGAAGGGGGACATGCTCGATCCGCTCGATCTGATCGAATGGCTCGAGGAGCAAGCCTACGAACCCGAAGCGCAGGTGACCTCCAAGGGCGATTTGGCGTTGCGGGGCGGCATCGTGGACGTGTTTCCCCTGACCAGCCCGTGGCCGGTCCGGCTCGAGTTCGTCGGCAACCAACTCGAATCGCTCCGCCACTTCGATCCCCATACCCAGATCTCGCGCGAGGAAATCTCCGCTATCACGCTCCCACCAGCCGGCGAACTCGGCTTGCTCAAACGCGCTCTGCAAACCGCTCCCGCCGCTTCCTCTCGTCCCCGACCGACTCCCGCGACTCCCGGGCTTGGGTCCGGCCTCCCGCGTCGTGCAGCCGCCCAGGCGACGGCGCCTCCCGTGGTCGGCGTTGCGCCGGGAAACCTGCCTCCGCTTGCATCGTTGCTCGAGTACCTCCCGCCGGACACCCTCATCGTCCTCTGCGAACCCGATGCCCTGGCCGAGCGCGCCCGCGCGTATGCCAGCCGGGTGCGAGCCGGCGACCCTTTCCTCCTGCCCTGGGAACAGTTCCAGACGAAGGCAACCGCCACCGGCTTCACCTTGCTCGGGCTGGTGGAGTCGGACCGGACACCGGCCGCCCCGGCCCTCGCGGACTTCCCCGCCACCAGCCAGGGCAACCCCGCGGCTCGGGAACCAGACGAATCGCCCGCCGCTCCGCGCGTGTCGGCGAGTGCGGAGGATGCAACGGCCGCTTCGCCCCGCGAGGGGTGCGAGTTGGGTTTGGACAGCTTGGAGGCCTTTCGGCCGTTGGGCTCGCACGCGCCGGAATTGCCGCTGGCCGAGGCCCAACGACGTGAGTTCTTCGCTCAACTCCACCGTTGGCTGCGCCAGGATTATTCCGTGCACGTGTTCTGCAATAACACCGGCGAGCGGGAGCGGTTCGACGAACTCTGGCATGAGTACGGCTTGGCGCCAGCCGCCCCATCCCCCTCCCCCGCGGGTGCGGCAACCCGCACGCACACCGAGCCTCCGGCCGGTGAGGGAACGAGCTCTCGGGCTCGAGTCCGACCCCAGCGCCCCGACCCGTTATCCGCCATCCGCGATCCGCAGCACCTCTGGTGGACCCATCTGGGCACCTTGGCGCGCGGTTTCTTGTGCGCCGCGGCGAGGCGCGTGGTGGTGACCGACGCGGAAATCTTTGGGCGTTACCGCGTCCAACGGCCGCGTCGGCTCAAATCGCCGCACGCTGCGGCCGTCCGCTCCGCGTTCGACATCAACTTCACCGAACTAGAGGAAGGAGATTATGTCGTCCATCTGCAGCACGGAATCGGCCGGTACCTGGGCCTGCAACGGCTGACCCCGGCCCCCACCCGCCGAGGCGATCCCCCGATCGCTGCGGGCCAGAGCGTGGGGGAAGAATGCCTGGTGATCGAATACGCGCCCCGTGAGGACGGCCAAACGCCGCCGAAGCTTTACGTCCCCATCACCGAGGCGCACCTGGTCAGCAAGTACGTCGGGGCTGGCAAGGGCCGACCGCCGCTCCACACCCTGGGGGGCACTCGTTGGCTGAAAGCCAAAGCGCAGGCCGCCCAGGCCGTGCAGGATCTGGCCGCGGAACTCCTCGGCCTGCAGGCCGCCCGCGACTCGCAGCCCGGGTTTGCCTATCCGGCCGATGCCCCTTGGCAACGTGAGTTCGAAAGTGCTTTCGTGTACGAAGAAACCCCGGACCAACTGCAGGCCATCGCCGCCACCAAACGCGACCTCGAGCGGGCCCGGCCGATGGACCGTTTGATCTGCGGTGATGTCGGGTTTGGCAAGACCGAGGTGGCCATCCGCGCGGCGTTCAAGGCCGTCCTGGCCGGCAAGCAGGTGGCCGTGTTGGTCCCTACGACCGTCTTGGCGCAGCAGCACTTCAACACCTTCCGCGAGCGCATGGCTGACTACCCCGTCCGCCTCGAGTTGCTCTCGCGCTTCCGTACTCGGGCCCAGCAAGAACGCGTCCTGCGCGACCTGGCCGCAGGCGCGGTCGACATCGTGATCGGAACGCACCGGTTGGTGCAAAAGGACGTGGCGTTCAAAGAGCTGGGGCTGGCGATCATCGACGAGGAGCAACGCTTTGGCGTCCTGCACAAAGAAAAGCTCAAGCAACTGCGCCAGCTCGTCGATGTGCTCACCCTCAGCGCCACACCCATCCCCCGGACCTTGTACTTGGCCCTGACCGGTGCGCGCGACCTGAGCACGATCGAGACGCCACCCCAGGACCGCCTCCCCATCGAGACCGTCATCGCCGCATACGACGAGCGGTTGATCCGCGAGGCCATCCAGCGCGAGTTGCGCCGGGGCGGCCAGGTCTTCTATCTCCACAACCGCGTGCTCGACATCGAGACGGTAGCCTTGCGGCTCAAGACCCTCGTGCCCGAGGCCCGCCTCGAGATCGGCCATGGCCAAATGCACTCGGACGATCTCGAAGAGGTGATGACCCGTTTCGTCAACGGCGAGACTGACGTCCTCCTATCCAC
>Ga0194125_10011045_pt1 | contig 12213 bp, 9 predicted proteins | sample TA2KigC250mmetaG_FD_148626 | JGI IMG/M metagenome (GOLD analysis project Ga0194125, IMG submission 148626) | Freshwater microbial communities from Lake Tanganyika, Tanzania - TA2015034 Kigoma Deep Cast 250m | ecosystem: Environmental > Aquatic > Freshwater > Lake | place: Tanzania: Lake... | reverse complement strand
GCCCCTCGGCCAACCCGCAACCCGAGCGCGGCCCCCGCCCCTCCCCAACACCATCGGCCCGTCATCGCCCTGAGCTCAGATGACTTTGGGGACGGGCTGTACTCGTGAGCACCGGCCTCGGAGACCTGCTGCCTGAGGTCCGGGCGGCCCTGGGATCCTGCGAGCGGGCTGAACAGAAGCTGATGCTGTGGAACCCCATCGCCGAGGAGTTGGAGGCGAGCGAGTTCGAGTGGGCGATGGAGCAGCTTGGGGGGCTGCCGGGGGAGGTCTATCCGCTGCTGAGGCTGTGTGTGATCCATCGATTGAGGCACCGGTGGAAGGGGCAGTTGAGCGAGGAGCAGCAGGCCAAGATGCAGGAACTCATCACGAAGGCCGAGGCGGACCTGGAGGCGCACTTCGTGAGGTTCAACGAGATGGTGGAGGAGGAGATCCAGCGGCGGTTAGCAGGTGACGGGTGACCGGAACAGCGCAACGCCCTGCGAGACAGGAGTCTCGCAGCCACAACCACAACGGTCCCCCTCGTCCCTCCACTCCCGCAGTCTTGCCGTTCCCTCAGCCGCGCCCTTTCGCGTGTTTCGTGCTTGCCCGCCGTGCCGTTGCCGTCATTCTCACTCCTCAATCCTCGCTCCTCAATCCTCGCTCCTCGCTCCTCACTCCTCGCTCACTGTGATTTTCATCACATTTCCCGCCTTCCGCGAAAAAGTGCCGGACAAAACTGCCCCCCAATGTAACAAGTATATATGGAGGGCAACGATTCCCGGATCACACCCGGGGACACGATCTCATCGTGTCCCCGGTGTTCCCGGCGGACTGGGAAGGGGGGCGCACAGGGGAGAATGGGGGTGCGTTACCCTATACTCTGACTTCCTTCCTTTATACGAAGTATAAAGGAAGGAAGTCAGAGTATAGGGTAAAGTCCAGACGTCGTTGTCGTTGGACGACCGGGTAGGCAGGCTGCCGACCACAGCGGAACATGATCAGGCCAGTGCTCGTTCGCTCAACATGCTTACGGTGAGCGAGACTGCTCTTCCGGCGTAGTGGCCGACCATGAGGCCGATGAAGAAGGGCACGCAGTTTCGGTAGGTCTTCACCCCGCCCCAGCGCAGCACCACGAGCTTGACGATCCACGCGATCAGGAACGCGAGATAGACCGCATACATCGTGAACGAGGACGCCACCACGAACCCCAGCGGGTGCAGCGGCCACCAAGCGAACTGGTGGCTGAGCTGGGTCAGGCCGGACATCACGACCGCACCCACGAGGGTGAAGATGAGCGGGCGCGGGTCGAAGCTCGGCGGGTTGTTGATCTGGCCGAGAATCTGCCCGTACGTGTTTGGCCCCCAGCCCTTGAAGACCCACGTGGGCCAGGTGATCGCGCCGCGTCGGTAGCCGAGGCTCAGGATGCCGAGTGGCGCCACGATCAGCCCCGCGAACACGCTGAGCAGCACGCCCCAGGTCATGTCCCGCCCCGCGATTCCCCCGCGCCGCTGGACCTGCACCGCCTCCGCTGCCAATGCGGCCAGCACCGTCTGCACGTCGCCATGCCAGGAGTACGAGAGCCCGAGCGCGATCATGCCATCGCGGCCGATCCCGCGCGGGCCGAAGACGTAGATCGGCGGATTCTGGGCGATCTGCGGCGGCACGAGGTAGAAGATGCCGGACTGGCAGATGACCCGCGCGAGGTAGAGGTAGAGCAGCATCACCAGCGGCACGAACAGCCCGATCACATGCGCCGGCATCCCCGAGTAGCCCAGCCAGCCGCCCATCACCAGCACGCTGCCCCCGAGGACGATGAGCGCGGTCCTGGGTGAGAGCAGTTCCTCGTCCTCCCCACCTCCCGCCAGCGCGGCTTGCCAGTAAGCCCGCAGGTGGCGGCGCGCGCTGTAGAGGGTGCCGGCGATCAGCACCAGGAACCCGCCGAAGGACTGCCACGACGCCGCGGCGCTGCCCCACACGAACATGCCTGCCGAGCCGATGTCGATCCCCAGCCGCGTCAGCACGCCGACCTCGATGATCTTCACCAGGACATACATGACCCACACGCTGCACAGCACATCGGTCGGCACGAAGAACCCAACGCCCAACGCGAGCATGTTCACGCAGAGCGGAATCTGGGGGAAATGCGGTGAGACGGTCACCCACGGCCACGAGAGCGAGCCGAGATGGTCGATGGTGATTGCGGGGAAGCTCGGCGCGTAGTGCTTCACCGCGAAGCAGCTCGCCGCCGTGAACGGGATCGCCGCACCGATCCAGAACGACGCGCAGCGGTACACCGGGCGGCTCGTCAGCTCCGGGCCCGGCAGGAGTTCCAGCGGAAGCTGCATCAGCGGGTAGCGCAGCTTCTCGTGATCGAGCCACTGGCGTCGGAAGATGGCCGCCATCGCGTACGACGCGAGCAGCACCGCCGCCAGCAGCGGCAGCCAGTTGAGCATCGGCCCCGCGAGGTCGCGCCACGGCACGCGCTGCCCCACCGGCAACCCCTCGTAGAACCAGAAGACGGCGTTGTTGCGGTCCGGGATGATGAGGCCGGGTCGGATGTGAGGGATGAGGTCGGTGGCCCAACGGTTCTCGGGTGAGGCGAAGTAGTGAGGTGAGATGATCGCCGACAACCAGAAGTAGACCAGGAAGATGGAGGTGGTGTTTGAGACCAGCCCCATGACGAAGATCAGCAGCAGCTCGCGGCGCGTTAGGGCCAGCCGCCGGCTGAACCGCCAGAGCAACGCGCTGATCGCCAGCAGCAGCAGGAACGGCCCGGCGCCGCCCTCCGGCAGGTAGCTCCAAGAGAAGTTGCTGAAGCCGATACTCTCGGTATAGGGGGAGGCGACATTCACGAAGAAGGACACACATAGGCCGATGACCAGCGCCCGCACCAGCGGTCGGGGAGGCTTCGGCCCAGGCTGGACGCGCGTGCCCATCGGTGAGGCGAAGTTCGGGGAGGAGGCGCGATGTGCCTGCAACCGAGAGGGTTCGGCGTTCGGGGTTCGGGGTTCGGCGTTGACGGCGGGTCGGGATTGGCATCCCGACCTACGAGAGGGGGCAACCGGTGAGCAACCGGGTGCCGGCGGCCGCGGTGGTCGCTGGGATGATGGCGGTGCTGGGAGGCTGCGGGTCGGTCGGCGAGGAGCGGCTGGATGCGCCCTGTGTTCGCGGAGCGCTCTTTGAGCAGCTCAAGGGGGTGCGGACGTTCGCGTACGAGCTTCAGGGCCTCGAGAACGCTGCGCGGCGGAAGGCGCTCGAGGAGTCGGACTACGACCTGTTCGTCCTCGAGCCGACGCGGACCGTGAAGGGCTCTCAGAGCTTCGATGCCAAGGGCATGGTGTCACGCCTCAAGAACGCGGGGAATCGGCGCAGGCTCGTGGTCGCGTACATCGACATCGGCGAGGCGGAGAAGTACCGCACCTACTGGCTCAGCACGTGGCAAGCCCCCACGCGCACCGGCAAGCCCGGCAACCCGGACTTCATCCTGGCGCCTGATCCCGATGGCTGGAGCGACTGCTTCCCCGTGGCCTACTGGGACGCGCGCTGGCAGGCGGTTGTTGCGACCGGCGCGGATAGCCTCCTCGGCAAGGCGCTGGACGACGGCTTCGACGGCATCTACATGGACTGGGTCGAGGGCTACAACGACACGCACGTCAGGGCGCGCGCCAAGCACGACGGGGTCAATGCGAAGACCGAGATGATCCGCTTCATCCGCACGATCCGCCTGACCGCCCAGCAGCGCAACCCGGACTTCCTCATCATCGCCCAGAACGCGCCCGACCTCATCGAGAACCACCCGGCCTACCCGAAGGTCATCGACGCGATGGGCCAGGAGGACCTGCACTTCAGCGGCGCCGCCGGCGTGGGCTGGTTCAACCCACGCTCCGGCGACATCCCCACCCCCAAGGCCGACCGCCTCTGGCTCCAGCAGCGCCTGGACCTCTACCTCGCCGCCGGCCTGCCCGTCTTCACCATCGACTACTGCGTGAACGAGCAGAACCGCCTGTCCTCCTACCGTCTCTCCCGGGCCCGCGGCTATGTGCCCTTCGTGAGCCGGACACCGCTGGATCGGCTGCCGGAGGCGCCGCCGGCTGTCAGCGTGTTGCGCGAGTGCGGCAGCGGGGGTATAATGGGCGCATGAGCAACGCGCGAGTCATCACGGGCGACTACAGCCTGCTGACGCCAGAGGCCAAGGTAGCGCGGTTCCGGCAGCGCACCCCGGAGGAGCGGTACTACGTCTTCGAGAGCCACCTGGAGATGATCATGGGGCTGCGGCCCGACCTCGTGAGCAACCGCCATGCGGCCTACCCACAAGGATCTGTACGAGTCCTTCGCCTCTCACGGCGTTAGGTACATGCTGATCGGCGGCGTGGCCGCTATCCTGCATGGCGCCGACCGTCACACCGTCGATGTGGACATCTTCATAGAGCCTACGCCGGAGAACGCGGCAAAGGCACTTCAGGCGTTGCGTGACGTCGGCTTCGGCACGGCGTTCGACATCGAGGCTGACGAGCTGCTGGAAAAGAACGTCATCATCTTCGATGACGTGATCCCCGTAGACCTCCATACGCATCCGCCAGGGCTGGACTTCGGGAGCGCGTGGCGCCGCGCGGAGATCCACGAACTCCATGGCGTCCCCGTGATGGTCGTTTCCCTAGAAGACCTCATTGCGAGCAAGGAGGCCGCCGGCCGCCCGCAAGACCTGCAAGACCTGGAGTGGCTGAGGCGCTTCCAGCGTGGGGAGCTGTGAGGTTGCGCCCCGGCGACATCCCCACCCCCAAGGCCGACCGCCTCTGGCTCCAGCAGCGCCTGGACCTCTACCTCGCCGCCGGCCTGCCCGTCTTCACCATCGACTACTGCGTGAACGAGCAGAACCGCCTGTCCTCCTACCGTCTCTCCCGCGCCCGCGGCTACGTCCCCTTCGTCACCCGCACGCCGCTGGATCGGCTGCCGGAGGCGCCGCCGACGCCGAACTGAGCGGGAGTGCACGGCAGCCAGGGCTCGATGTCAGGTGCCGAGGTCGGCAAGGGAGTCCTGGACTTCTTTGAGTTCCCGCTCCGTCAGGCCCCACAGTTGGGCGGCGAGCTGGTCGACTTCCGCCTCGATCTCCCCACGCCGGTCCGCGGCATCCCCGACAGCCGCCCGGTGTGCCTGGCGGGAGAGGACCTGCAAGCGGCGATGCAGCTCGTTGGCGGAGTCGAACTTCGGTATGGCGACGTGTGAGAGGACGTGCGTCGAGATCTGGGTGCTCACTGTGTAGGAGACAACGGCGAGCCTCGCCGGGGCCGACCGCAGGAGCGCGCACACGTAGTGCGGCTCTGTGGCGCTGCGGAATGGCACCATCATCACGTGGTGATCCGGCACGATCGGCTTGCTCCCCAGGACCGGGTGCACGTACGGGCCGACGACCGCAGCCTTGAGGGAGCCGTTGATGTCGGCCCAGACGAGCTTGTGGGGAGCGAACGTGTTGAGGGATACCCCCAGCACTGACCAGAACGGCGGCCTGGGGAGGCTGGACGACTTCCGAGCCTCAAGCCGGCTCTTGGCCTGCAAGAGGTACTTGTGGGTCTCGGTGTAGGCCGACTTCATGAGCGACTCGGCTATGCCTCGACGCTCAACAGGGTCCTGAGGGAGGCAGATGCAGACACTTGGTATGGCATGCCAAGCGGCCACGTCCTGGCCTCGGAGGAGGGGGAAGAGCAACTCCGCCTCGAGCGGAGACGCGGAGGTCTCGTCGTGACCGAAACGGGTGACGACGATCAAGCCATCGGGGCGCCGCTCGTGCGGCTCCACCCAGAAGACATCGTTGCAGCCACAGCACGCAACGCCCGCCTCGGCCTCGTAGCCCGAGGGCCCAAGGACTTTGCGTAGGGCGGCAAGCGCTGCGGGACGCGCGGTGAGCCACGGGGATTCGGGCTTCAAGGGGTTGACGGGCACGGCGCGCCAGTGACTGGTGCGCGTGAGCTGCAGGGCCTCATCAAGGGTCGCCTGTTCGGGGACACGTTGCCCCGGCTGCCGCTTGCGCCAGTAGGTGTACGGGACGGGGTAGCGGGTCTGGGCGTCTCTCTGGAGGATCAGCACGGCCGTGCGGTTAGAGGCACCCTCGAAGGGCTTCAGCGTGGTCATGTCGTCGACATGCAGGACGCGCAGAGGCTCAGCGTCTCCGATACGGAAGCGGCGGAACCCCTCACTCGCTCCGGCGGTCTTGAACAGAGTCTGGGTGACCAGGAAGCCGAGCCTGCCCCCCTCGACCAGATGACGGTCAGCGACAGCGTAGGTCATCAGGGCGCACAGGTCCTTCTTGCCGCCGCCCATGCGGGCCTCCCAGCCCGAGAGAGTGAAGAGGCCGTACCGCTGCCATAGCGGCTTCGTGTCCCTACGGTACTGGTCGGGGAGGCTGTCCCAGCGGACCCAGGGCGGGTTGCCCGCGACGTAGTGAAACCGCTCGCAGAAGAGCGGGGCGAACGCGTTCTTGATGATGCGGGCCCAGATGCCGTTGATGCCCTGAGCCTGAAGCTCCGCCAGACGCGAATGAAGCTCGCAAGTGACAGCGATTGCCGCCGCGTCCCGTTGCTGGTCGAGTGGGAACGTGGACACCACCCGGTGTCGGAACTCATCCTCGGAGTAGCCGGCAGCGACACACTCCTCAAGGAGGTCGGCCAGTTGGTCGATGTACTGGGTCTTCACGAGATCAAGTGGGGCCCGGAAGGGACCAACGACCGTGTTGAAGCCCAGCACCTGCTTGCCCTTGGTGTCAGGCAGCACCATTTGACCGGCGCCTTCGACCGCCACTGAGGGCGTCAGAATCGAGTCGGCCAGATACACCGGTATGTTGACCTCACCCCGGCGGTGCTGGAGGAGGTCGCCAAGGGCGAGGAGGTAGTTGGTGCGCGCCGAGATGACCGCCAAGGGGTTCAGGTCAAAGCCCACGACGTTGGAGAGCACTTGCTGTAGCAGCTCAGCCTCGGGGCGCGGGACGTCCTGACGCGCCGCCCACTGACGCACACGCTTGATGGCCAGGACGAGGAACGTGCCCGACCCGCACGCCGGGTCAAGGATGCGTTTGTCGGGAAGGTCGCGGACCTGGTCGGTGTACCCGAGCTGATTCAGGAGGCGCTCCGCGAGCCAGTCCGGCGTGTAGTACTCGCCGAGATCGTGACGCAGAGCCTTGGGCATGAGGTTCTGGTAGAGGCGCTTGAGGAGGTCGCGGGTGTTGTCCGGGTCGACGTCGAAGGTGACCAGCGAGTAGCCAGCGAGTCGCGACACGATCTGTCGGACGGCGCCATCGATCCCCTCATCCCAGACGTCTAGGTACCAAGCGAAGAAGTCGCCCTCCAGGAAGTTGTTGATGCCGAAGTCCCTGAAGACGCCGCCTCTCTCCATCTTCTGCAGGTACTCGCGGAGCCTCGGGGAGTCGTAGTTGGCGACCTGCTGCAGCCCCGTGCCAAGCCGGGGGAAGGCGTAGAACGAAGCAATCTGGACCGCCAGGAGCTTGATGAAGGTGGCGTAGTAGGTGTGGATCGCGAAGAACAGGCGGAGCGGATCGATCTCCGTGCCGGCCACTCCGAAGGTGTCGGCGAGGGCGCGGACGTCGAGGCGCGAGGACCCTGGTTCGTACCCGCAGATCTCACTGAACTGCAGAGACCACTGCCGGAATAGGACCTCTTTTCTCGGTGGTCCCTGGGCGGCAAGAGCTGCGTACAACTGGCTCACGCAGCCGGCCGCGATCCGGGTGTTCTCGCCGAAGTCCCTGATGAGGTTCTCGGGCGTGACAGCCAACTCGGTGCTGAGGGCGGTCAGATAGCGTAGGAAGCGCTCCGTGGATTCCATCCCCACCGGGACCGGCTCATCGATCTCCCAGCGCCCCTCCTTGAACCGCACGAAGATGAACCAGTTCCCATCGAGAACGGCCCCGGCGGCGCGCTCCTTTCTGTGGCGTCTCTGCTCGTGAAGCTGCTCGATGTACCTCCTGGCCTGAGCGATCGCGTGCTCGTTCGCACGACTGGCGTTGCTCTGGCGGAGCGACCCCGGTGGCTCGTATTCGACAACGAAGCGGTTGTAGACGGAGTCTGCACGCCCTTTGAGGAGTGTGCATTCGTGCTCGGCATCCAGCGCGAGCCCCAACGCCTCGGCCAGGTTCTCGATGCCTCGCTCCACGCGCCGGCGGAACATCGCCTCATCCCCGGCATGGGCCTCAGCAGCAGCGCGGATCGTGTGCGCCATGGCCGACGCGTGCTGCCGGATGTGCTCCTCGACACCTGGCGTGTCCATGGGGGCCTCCACGAGCAGGGCCGCGCACCTGTCATGCCTTCTCAGCGGCCGGAGGAGTCTTCGTGCCTCGGGGCGCAAGCTCCTGCCTCGCGGAGGCGGCTCAGCGCGGTTCGGCGCGCTGCAGCAGGAGGGCGAGGTGGTGGAGGTGCTGCAAGTGGTCGGGGCGCCAGTGGAGCCGGGAAGGTGGAAGCCGGCGCGCTCGAGTGCCACCGCACATCGCCGTCGTTCGTTCCCCGCAACCTCCGCCACCCTCTGCCCATCGTGCTTCGTTCCAGGCCTCAACCCGAGACGCTCTCGCCGCCAACGCCTTCGTCCGGATGGTCACGTGCACGCTGTTGAGCGCTCTCCTCTCCCAGATCCACCTCGATCCACTGCGGCAGCCCCTCTCCGTCCGCCAGGCGCCACGAGCGCGAATCGGCCCCTTGCCTTACCCTTCATGCCCGCGCCCCGCTCCTCCTCGTGCCCCACTGCCGTTGAGAGGGGTCGCCTGGCCGCAGGCCATCCGGCCCGCCGTCCCCTCGGCGCATTGACCTCCGGCCCGAGGCAACCTATACTCCCCGCGAACGCACTCGTCGGACGGGGTGAGGCACCATGGAAGGGAAACGGTTCATCCACCGCCTCAAGCTGAAGAACCTCCTCTCCTTCGGCCCCGAGGGTATCCTACTGCGACCGGCTGTTTGCGCATCTGGAAGGGGCACTGTCCACAGCAACGAGTGACCAAGGAATGGAGCTGCCATGAAGACGATCCTGTGCTATGGCGATTCGAACACGTGGGGGTACAATGCGGCGGACGCTGGGCGCTTCCCGCCGGAGGTGCGTTGGCCGGGAGTGATGCGGGCGGCGCTGGGGGAGGGCTTCGCGGTCATCGAGGAGGGGCTGAACGGACGAACAACTGTGTGGGACGATCCGATTGAAGGGTATAAGAATGGAAAGGAGTACCTGATTCCCTGTATCGAGACCCACAGGCCGCTCGATCTCGTCATTACCGCGCTGGGGATCAACGACCTGAAGAAGCGGTTCTCGCTCTCGGCGTGGGACATCGCGGCGGGGGCGGGTGTGCTGGTGGACATCGTGCGCAAGAGCGAGACCGGGCCGAACGGTGCGGCGCCCAAGGTGCTGCTCGTCGCGCCGCCGGTGGTGGGGAAGCTCACGGACTTCGCGGACATGTTCGAGGGCGCCCCGGAGAAGTCCCGGCAGCTCGCCCCGCAGTTCGCACGGGTGGCGGCGGAGCGTGGGGTGCCGCTGGTAGACTCGGCGAGCATCGTGAAGACGACCGACCTGGATGGCATTCATCTCGAACCCGAGGAGCACCGCAAGCTCGGGGAGGCCCTGGCGGCTGCGGTGCGGGCGGCTCTGAGCTACTGAGTCTCGCGTAAGTTGGGAAACACAGAGCGGAGCTTGGACAGGCAGGAATGTTGATTGCCAGCATGCGTAACGCTCGTTACGATGGGTGGGAATGTGACAGAGGAACAGCCTCCGCTGCCCCAAACCACCCACTACATCCTAAATGAGCGCCTTTGGTGCCGTTGATGATGTCAACGGGCATCTCACGCACCCATCGCGTCTAGGGATGCTCCACGTCTGGAGCGGGCCTCAATGATGAGCAAGCGTTACGCTGGTTTGGCAAACCACAGGAATGCCTGTCCTCCGAGACGGCGGCTGTTCACCAACTTACGCGAGACTCAGTAACGGAGGCAGGAGGGACGTGCGATGCCGGACCACTTCGACGAGGCACTGCGTGAGGTTGAGGCCGTGCTCGCGGGCGAGGGCAAGCCTCGGGAGAAGCTCGGGCAGGTCGTGGAGAGCATCCGACGGGCCCACCCGCTGCACTCGTGGGCCGGTATCTACTACCTGCGCGGCAGCACGCTCGAACTCGGGCCGTTCTCGGGCATCCCGACGGTGCACACCCGCATCCCCGTCGGCAAGGGCGTGTGCGGCACGGCCGTTGAGCAACGCCGGAACCAGCTGATCGAGGACGTGCGGCAGTGTGAGAACTACCTGAGCTGCAGCGAGGCGGTGCGCTCCGAACTCGTCGTGCTCATCTGGCGCCATCACTCCATCCTCGGGGTGATCGACATCGACTCCGACGAGATCGGCACCTTCGGCTACGACCAAGAGCAGGCCATCGAGCGCATCGCCAAAGCGATCTCGCCGGTGGTGTTTGAGGTGTTGTAGGGGACGGCGAAGGCAACGAAAGGGGAAGATTCCAAGACTGGAAGAGCAGCGAGGAACGGCAGCGTCAGTGTTCTGTGAGCCACTCCTTGAGGTCGATCCTCACGTACGGTTGTGACCACGCGGGGTCCTTCAGCGAGGCGTTGGCGACCCACATCACGCGGTCGGTCGCGTCGAAGACAGCGCTGTGCAGATTGCCGCCGCCCCCGACCGGCTTCGACTGCAGCATCGCGCGGGCGATGCGCTCGTCGATCTTCCCGTAGTAGTCCTCCGAGATCCACTTCCCCAGCGAGGCGTAGCGCTGCCAGGTGTCCATGAAGGGCACCGCGGTGCGCACGATGGGCACCTTGATCCCCGTGATGCCCACGCGCGAGGCGATACTCTCCTGCAGCGAGGGCGTGATCGGGTGGTTCGTGCGGCGGATGGCGTTGGGAATCGGGTACGACATCGGCGGGTGCAGCTCGCGCGGGTCGTTCGGCCGGTAGACGACGCGCTGCTTCGCGTCCACCTCGAAAGCCCGCGCGTCCTTCGCGTCGCCGTCGGCGATCATCCAGTTCCAGCCGGTGGTCGCGGGGTAGGTCTTCACGAACTGCTCGACCTCGCTGAGGTCGCGGCAGCTGTCGAGGATCCGGCGACACGCGAGGAAGAGCGGCATCCCGTCCAGCGTCTCGTCGGCGGTGCTCGAAGTCATCTCGCCGAAGGTGATCCCCTCGGCGTTCATACCGGTGACGCTCCCGATGCAGCCCGCCCAGGCCATCAGCGCGAACGGGATCTTGCCCTCCGGCTCCGCGATCAGCAGCGTCGCGAACTCCTGAATGCCCGTGCCGGTCGTCCAGTCCAGATTGCGTCCGTGGTAGACCTTCCCACCCACGGTCGCCGGCCCGAACGCCACGAAGTTCGAGCAGAGCTTCTCCGGCTTGCGCTGCCGACCGTCCGTGACCTTGCCCCACTCCTTGCCGAAGTGCACCATGTCGGCATGGGTGTGGAGGAGCAGCACCTCCTCGTATGGCACGCCCGCGCCCTCGGCGACCCCCTGCATCTCCTCGATGTACTCCGCCGGGATGTGCTTGGCCATCGACTGCGCGCACTGGCGCTGGTAGTCAACGGGGTAGCCCCAGTCGTCCCGCACCTTCCCGCGCATGTATCGTTCGAGCCCGCCCTTGATCTCCGCCGCAACCGCCTCGCCCTGCTGGCGGCCCATCTCCCTTGGGGAGCCCCACACATGCAGTACACGCAAGCCGTTCACCCGGTAGAGGTGGTCGCTGACCTTCTCGACCTCGAACGCGGGGTCGGGCTTCGCGACCAGGGAGAGGTCCAGCGGCGGCGGCTCATAGCCCGCCGCGGGCGCGGCACGGAAGCTGGAGAGGTAGGTCACTCCTGCCGTACCGAGAACGACAAGCACAACCACCAGGCCCGTCAGGAAGCGTTGCATGGGACCTCCAGCCGGCGGAAGATGGGACGGAGGCATTTTCCACGGCGTACCGGAAAATGCCTCCGTCCCATTCTCCGCCCCGGAAGGGACTCTCCCCCCGCTGGACGAATAGGGAGTCGTCCGATGCCGTCAGGGTGCTCGACCCCTACTGAGTCTCGCGTAAGTTGGGAAACACAGAGCGGAGCTTGGACAGGCAGGAATGTTGATTGCCAGCATGCGTAACGCTCGTTACCATGGGTGGGAATGTGACAGAGGAACAGCCTCCGCTGCCCCAAACCACCCACTACATCCTAAATGAGCGCCTTTGGTGCCGTTGATGATGTCAACGGGCATCTCACGCACCCATCGCGTCTAGGGAT
>Ga0194125_10011043_pt1 | contig 12214 bp, 10 predicted proteins | sample TA2KigC250mmetaG_FD_148626 | JGI IMG/M metagenome (GOLD analysis project Ga0194125, IMG submission 148626) | Freshwater microbial communities from Lake Tanganyika, Tanzania - TA2015034 Kigoma Deep Cast 250m | ecosystem: Environmental > Aquatic > Freshwater > Lake | place: Tanzania: Lake... | reverse complement strand
GCCACGGTCTTGGGGCCAACCTTCTTGGCCTCCTCGATGAGCTGGGCAAAAGTCCTGATGGGGTTCATCTTCGCTCCTCGTCCTGCCGTAATCCGACAGGGCGATTATACCCTAAATCGCCCGGCGGTTCAAGGGGGGAATCACTGAGAACACTGAAGGCACTGAGGACGCTGAAGGCACTGAGTTATGCACATGCGGTGCACACTCCCGACGGATGACCATAGCCAACCACAAAGGCCCCAAGAACACCCAGTATTTCTAAACTTGGTGTCTTGGTGTCTTGGTGGTTATTTTTTGGGGAGACACGGAAGGCACGAAGTTTCAGATGCTTTGATGGAGTTGCGAAATCTGCAATCCTTCGGACTGAGTCCCTTCACTGCCCCTTCGTTCCTCAGGGCATGGTTCAGGGCAGGCTCTCAGGACGAAGTCTAAAATCTGCAATCCACAATCTCCTTGACACCTTCGTTCCTATCTGCTATAATTGTACATGCCTGAAATTCGCAATCCGCAATCCGCAATTCGCAATTCGCAATCCGCACCCCGCCTGTGGAGGTAGCTATGGAGGCTTTCCCCACGAGCAAGTCGGTCATCTTCGTGCATGCCGATGAGGATGGCGGCTACCTGGCGCACCTGCCGGCCCTGCCTGGCTGCGTGGCCCGCGCCGAGACGGCCGAGGCCGCCGTGGCCGCCGTGCGCACCTTAGCCCCTGCTTACGCCACACTCCTGCAGCGTGCCGCTTTCCCCGTGCCCGACTTCGCCGCTGCTCCGGTGCAAGAGACCTTCACCCAGGTGACCCTCCCCGTAGACCAGGAGCCGCTCGCCCCGGCCGAGATCGCCGCCCACCTGCGCTTGCTGGCGGTGGCTCGCCAGGAGACCCTGGCCAGGGTGCAGGGTCTATCGCCAGAGGCTCTGGCCTGGAAGCCGGACGAGAAATCCTGGTGCCTCAACGACGTGCTGCACCACCTGGCTCACGCCAGCGGCTTTTACCTCTCCCGCCTGGTGGCCTGGCCGGAGGACGAGTTCGCCCGCCTGATCGCCGTGCGCCAGTGGGTGGTGCAGGTCTTTGCCGGCTTCAGCGCCGCCGACCTCAACCACGCCAACCTGGTGTACGGCATAGAGTGGACGCCGCTGGGCGCCCTGCACAGCCTCTTGGAGCACGAGGCCGAGCACAAGCTGCACATCGCCAGGCTGCTGGCCGCCTATCGCGCCGCTACTGGCGCCCCCGCCCCCTGGCCGGAGCTGCCCGCCCAGCCCAGCCCCGCCGCCTACGCGGTCTACCTCCAGCCGCACGGCGACGGCGGCTTCCTCGCCTTCATCCCCGCCCTGCCCGGCTGTGTAGGTCGCGGCGACTCGCGGGAAGAAACCCTGGCCGTGCTGGATCGCTCCGTAACCGAGTGCCTGGACTTCTTGCATCGCCACGGCGAGGCCATCCCGCCGGCATCGCCCCAGGGTCGCAGTGTAACAGAACTTGGCTCCTGGGCCACGCCCGACTACGACCTGCGTCCCTTCTCGCCTGCCGACCGCGACGCCTGGCTGCGCCGCGCCGCCCTGCGCCGCCAGGAGCTCCTGGACGCCCTGGCCCAGCTCCCCGCCCCCGCCCTGGACTGGCAACCCGACGAGAAAACGTGGAGTGTGCGCCGCATCCTCAGCCACGTGGCCTACAGCGAGTGGTGGTTCGCCCGCGTCACCATCCCGCAGAGCCGCGACCCCCTGCTCCGCCTGGCCGCGGCCCATCAAGAAGCTTTAACTCGCCTCTCCGCCCTGACCCCGGAGGAGCTAACCCGCACCACCGTGCACGAGGGCGAGCCCTGGACGGCGCGCAAAGTCTTCCGCCGCTTCCTGGAGCACGAACGCGAGCACCTGGGGCAGGTGGAGGAGATTTTGGGCGCGTACGGGGGGAATTAGGAATGTGTCACCATCATACAAAGATGGCATTGCCGCTATCCGTGAGATCAATCAGGAGAACTCCGCGGCACGGATCTTGGTGCTCATCAGCTTTGCCGAGGACAACCGAGTCTTGGGGGCCATCAAAGCCGGGGCGTTAGGCTACCTGCTGAAAGACTCTTCGCCCACGGAATTGATCGAGGGGATTCGCGCCGTGTATCGGGGTCAAGCCTCTTTGAGTCCCACTATCGCCCTCAAGCTGATGCATGAGCTCCGCCGACCAGCGAACTTGCCGCTGACTGAAGAGCCGCTCTCAGAACGAGAGGTGGAGGTGCTAAAGCTGGTGGCCCAGGGCCTGTCTAGTCAGGAGATTGCGGATAAGCTCGTCATCAGTGAGCGAACGGTGGGCGCTCACATCAGCACTATCCTCTCCAAACTGCACCTAGCGAACCGCCCCCAGGGGCGCTATATGCGCTGCGGGAACGGTTGGTCAGCCTGAACGAAGCTCAAGAGAAAATCAGTAGGTAAATCCTAATGCCAGCCCAGCGCATTAATACCAGGGGAAAGACCGCTCCGAGAGCGGTCTTTCTTTTATGCGAAATAAGTCACATTCCCGATGCACGCCTGGTTGAGGAGTGGTATAGTGGGTATTGTAAGTTTCAGCAGACCAAAGATTCCAAGCAGGGGCGGTTTCCATATCGCTGGTCCGCAGGCATGGGAGCCCGTTCCGCTGCCAAATCGTGATCTACCGATCATAACCGCTTTCCAAATTCGAGGTAAGAGATAATTTTATGGCTGAAGCGAAAAATCCCTCCTCCGGGCCGTATCCAAACGGCACTTTTCCCGTTATAGAGGGTGAAATGGATGTTGACAAACCAGAGGGTGGATTTCCGCCTCTTCTGTAGAGTGGCGGTGTTTTTGCGCGCCTAGTTGATGAATGGACACAGATGCAGAGCCAAAAATGCTCAATGACTATGATGCCGATTTCCCTATTTATACATCCAACTGGTAGTTAGGCCAGACCGGAAATGAGACTTTACGAACGAACATATGTTCTATATTGACATTTGCCTCATTATGTGCTACAATTTCTTCCCTGATTTATTTCCTCCACTACCTGCAGAGGGAGATGTACCAAATGTATACCCTTTTCCCTATATCAGGGGTTCCTTTGACTCCCGGTGCAGGCCGGGGTAGCCTGCCCTTCCTGTCTTGGTGTGGGCGTAAGCTTTCACTCCAACGAGGCGAAAGCTTGCGCCTTTTGTTTGCCTCCTGAGAAGATCCTCTGATCAGCACATATGACAAAACAGTGTCCTGATTTATGAGGTTAAATGCTCAGGGGGTAGACAGGGTGTAGCAAAACGCTACAATTCCCAGATGTAGGAATTCAAAGAATGAACGGATCTTACAAGAAGGTTAACCGCGAGAAGCAGCTCGAGTTGTTCAAGCATATGCTTGATCAAACTGTTCCCTATAGGATCATGGTGATTTATGCACACAGCGGTTGGGGCAAGTCAGCTTTGATCAGCATGCTAGAGGATATATGCGCAAGCAGAGAAGTCCCCAGCTACACATTTCATTTTAGAGGCAATATGTACGAAGATAAAGAGATTGTGGAATTGATAAAAGATTCTCTCTCTAATTGGCTGCTACTGCACGGTAGAGGCGTATCGACTACACGAACAAGTGGGCAGAAGAACAGCCACCCTGGAAGACCATGGGCAGAACTTGCCGACTTTTTGAGAGAGTATCCAAATGAACGAGTATGTATTTTCTTTGACGAGATGGAAGAGATAAGCAATCCTGAAACTCTCTCATGGTTGACGGCGGGACTCCCGAACCGTATCTGGAACGACTCTAAACTGAATTCAAAGGTTTTGCTTCTAATTACTGGTGATAACAAAGATAGAAAACTTCTTCCCTTCGCTAGGTTTGACGATCTCGTATATTTCCAGGATTACTTAGAACCGTTCGAGCCTACGCATATAAGAGAACTTTTCATGAGTATGGGTTATGAAATATCCCCAGAGGAAGTTGAGGAGGATCTTTCATACCTACGTACAGAGTATAAACCAGAACCAAGCCCCCAACAAATTCATCAATACTACAAGAACATCCTTGCCAAGTCTAAGTCAGCGAAGCGGAAAGTCCGACCATTATCGCCAATAGAGGACGGTGTCTCTCAATACTTGTCCCGCCTCCAAGATCTGTCAGATAATATCAGCCAAGATCAGGCTTTGCTCAAGGATTATGAAGATGCTCTGCGCTACGAGGATAGCCCTCGTCGTCGGGCGAGGTACCGTCAGGAGGCTGAACAACTGCGGATTTCCATGGCAGCTTATCAGAAAGAGTATGATGAGCTACAAGCGAAGATGGCAGCCAAGCCGCCAAAACAGCTTGGGGATGTCGGAATACAACTAAAGGAAATGAATACCAAACTAAATCTCTTGTTGGCTGGTCAGTCTGCTGTACAGGACGACCTGGGCGTTCTAAGGGCAGCAGTGCTGGACCGATTTGATGTCGCCGAACAAACCATTTTAGGCGCAGTGATAGAGCGATTCGACCAAAGCCAACTAGTAACCACTCAAGCACTGATAGAAGCTGTAGAAGCCGGGCGTATCCCAGAGACTGAGTTGCAAGAGACTCTAACTGCAGTGCGACAGGTGCTGGTTGAGATTCGCCAGCAAGAGATTGCTCCTTCTGATGCCACCCTTGCCAGTGGGGTTCAACATTTGTCAGAGGTATGCGACGAGCCAAGGCTGGATGTGAAGCACAAACTAAAGATCACCTTGCCTCTCATACCACTGCTGTTAGGGTATGAAGGCGAGTTGGAGCTAGGCAGCAAGATGAACCTAGCCGTTGTGTGGAAGCGGTTGGCAACAGCGGTACAAGGCAGGCTATAGATTCAAGGAGGCAAGACAAGAATGAATAAAAACTCTATCAAGATGTCCGGTATGTACTCTGGTACTGACCATATACTAGAAGATACTTTGCGGATTGTGGGCAGTAAGAATCCCGCTTTGCAGGATGCCCTGCTCTATTGCGCCATTCCGCGCTGGTTTGACATCGGCATGATCGACAAGCTCAGGCAGCATGCGCCTCATAGGACAGACTTGTCACCTAGCGAGATCTTAAGGGAGGTCCAGCAAAGGTTATCGGTCAGTGAATACCCATTTGCAAAGGGGTATATACTTCATGACAGAGAGAGAAGTTATCTACGCTTGAAGCTCGGCACAGAATCTCCAGACCTCGCTAGGAGCTACAGCAAAGTTGTCGTGGAGTATTGTGACGAAGTCATTACTCGTGATGGCGCAGACAAACAGCGAGAAGAAGCTTGTAGATGGGAGAGATTATATCATCTTCTTGCTATCGATGAGGAGAGAGGATTTGTTTCCTTTGAGGATATGTTCTTTGAGGCAAAAGAGAAAAAACAATTGACTAAAAGCCATTCTCTAGTCAGACTAGCTGAGGAACAGCGAAATTACTTGACCAAGGAGCATCTTTTCCGTCTTCGTGAATTGAAGGGTGCAGGCATTTTTGTTGGACGCGAGAAGCAGATCCAGCAGTTCTTGCAGATGCTGGGCCAAGAGAAGGTTTTGCGTGTTATGTATCTCGAGGGAGACAAGGGAGTAGGCAAAACCAAGCTGTTGGAGATGTTCTGGCCTCGCTATTGTGAGCAGAGTAACCTTAGTCCCTTCAGACCTATACCTCTCATTGATTTTAGCGAACTGGACAACCAACGCGTGAGTGGGGTGGAATATCATATTGCTAGAGTATTGGGTGAAGAATCGTTCCAAGAGTATTTCGCCAGATTCAAGGAGTATGATGAGGAACGGGAGAAACAGCGAAAAGACAGACGTTTGTCAGATGCCGGGAAACTAAATCAGATGCGTCATGTAGTTAGACAATCGTTCTTGAAATGTTTTGCTGAACTTGTCAAGGATACCACGGATAGGCCGGTTTTGCTTCTCTTGGATGCCTTCGAGAATCTGGAGTATGGTGATGTGGAAAGGTGGCTTCTCAGAGAGTTTTTGCCATACCTCAAGGATTTGAATGTCTTGGCTGTTATCACAGGCCAGCCTAGAGACTATGCTGTGGATTTCGGGGAGGTGAAGGACCAGGTATGGCATGTGATGCTCAGCAAGTTCGAAGCGGCCGATACTGCTAAATATTTCCACGAATACTTTGGCGACCAAGAAATCGCCGATGGAGAGGTAGCCGCTAAGATTCATGCTTTGGCGAGCGATGGTCACCCGGTATTGGTTGCTCTGGCATGTGAGCTATTAGGTAAGAAGAAAGACCGCGCTGCAACCTTGGAGATGACACCCACAGACTTTGAGGAGTACCTTTTCGCCTTAATCATGGAGATCGGTATGATTGAGAGCCAGGCGATTTCGTGGATGGCCCATCTTCATCATGGGTTTGATAACGACATGCTGTCTTACTTCTCAGGACTTTCCCGACAGGAGAGTGAGCGGATACTCAGAAGATTGTCGGTCCTGACCTTTGTGAAGTATAGACCCATTTCAAGAGAGTGCGTGCTTCATGATAAGGTGCGAGAATTGATCAACCGTTTCAAATGGTCAGGGGAAAAGGGCGAGAAAGACCGACGCGCGCTCAGCCAACAAGCGGTGGATTATTACACACAGAGGCTGGCGATGCTCCAAGAGGAGGGCAGCAAAGCCGCAGATGTGCGAGTTCCAGAAAGGAGCGAGGAGGAGGTTCTCATCGCCAAGCGCCTATTTTATGGGTTAGATGTTAGTCTGAATGACACAGTTAAGACATTAAAGGAGAAAGCCTTTCGTGATGCTCTGGACGATTATCGTTTGGGGCTGTGTGAGATGATGCTGCGTGTTGCTAAGGAGTATAGAGATGCCTTCTTTCCAGAGAAGAAGTTTACCGAGATAGATCTCTTGCGTGCTCGTCTCCTCTTTGCCCAGGAACGGTGGATGGATGCCAAGAGCGTTCTTGAAAAGATTCTGGAGCGTAGGGGCTTACCTGAGGGCTTGCCAATGGAGTTGGAGGCGGAGGTATGGTCAGCTTTGCTACAGCTCTTCTTTCATACAAGTGAACTTGCAGAAACCGATATCGCAAGACGTTATCCAGACACGGAAGAAAGGTTATTGGCAATTGCTCATGACCGTACATTCCCTAAAACGATGGTTGCTGATGCCTGGGCGATTCTCGCCCGTCTAGCAGCCTTTGTTCCTGATTTCAATAATATGATGAAGTACTATTACGCTTCCCTGGCAATTTGTGAGGGGAATCCTCAGCTGCGAAAGACTGAGGCATACAACCATATTAGCGTAGGATATGGTTATCGGCAGCAAGGTGAATGGGAAAAAGCTATCGAGTATTATATGAAGAGTCTGCGAATCTGCGAAGAGGAGGGGGACATAATCGGTGCTTGTCACGCGTTGAGGAATCTGGCCAACGCTTACAGGTTACAATGGAACATCAAAGAGGCGATTGCTCGGGGTGAAAAAGCACTGGGGATGATAAAGACAATCCCAGGTAGTAGATATGACTTGGGACTGACTCTGAATACGTTAGGAATGGTCTACCGAGATGCAGACCTTCTATACCGAATGAAGGATAAGCAATATGGGGAATTGGCTGAAAAGTATTTCGAACAAGCACGGGTAATATTTAGCCAGCCTCTTGTAGAGCAAGGAGACAGAGGAATTGCCCTTGTAAACATCAACCTGGGGATTATGTCCCGGCGATTGGGAGATTTGGATGAGGGCCTGAGAAGACTGGAGGATGGTCGAGATCGACTGCGCAAACTTGGCGAGATGGGTTACCTGGCTGAAGCGTTAGATGAGTTAGGCTTAGTCTATATGGAGATGGGAAAGTTGAGAAAAGCGCAAGACTATCTCAAAGAGAGCTTGCAAATCGCTCTGGAGTATACAGATAAATATCGATTTGGAAGCGTTGTTGTTGACATATGTAAAGTACACTATCTTAATAGTGACTACCCTGGTCTAGAAAATTGCGCCGCGACTTGGGAGGAAAAGTTGTTGGAATGGGGTATTCAGAGATATACATATGTATGGGCAAAGTTCAACTATCTCAGAGGAATGGGGCATTGGGCCGCTGGCCATTTCCTCAATGGACTGCGGTATCTCTCGGCTGCAGCAATGGCTGGTTTTAATGCCACACAGCTACGACCCTCTCGGATTACACCTTGGATAAATACCTGGAGGTTCTGGAAGGTAACAATTAGTAGTAGGAAGAACTGGAGGTAGCCCATGGGTGATTGCGCCTGTGACGTCACAGTAGACCAGCTCAACCCATCCGCCCCCTTGTCCTTCTTCTTCCTGGAACTCACCCCGGCCTGCAACAACGCCTGCCCTGGATGCGGTAACGTCTTTGCCAACGACCGTTCCCGCTCGCCCTTTTCGGCACCTGAATGGGCTAGTGTTGTGGAAAGGCTGGCTCCCTACCAGCCTCGCCTGCGACTCACCGGCGGTGAACCTACCATGCATCCAGAGTTTGAGCAGATTGTGCGGTACGTCCAGGCGATGGGTTTTCCTTTCACTATCTTCTCCAACGCCCGCTGGCAAGACCCAGCCAAAACGCTGCACTTCTTCTCTAGTGCCTCTGGGCTGGAAGGCATCTTGGTCTCCCTACACGGGGCGCGGGCCGAATCTCATGAAGCCTTTACGGCCACACCCGGCTCTTTCACGGAAACTGTGACCAATATTCACCGGGCTGAAAACGCTGGCGTTAGAGTGGTCACCAGCACAGTGATTACACACCAGAATTACCAGGAGGTTGAAGACACCATAGCCCTGAGCCAGGAACTAGGGGCCGACCATGCTGTCTTCAGCCGTTACGTGGGCCGGCCGTTGCTAGGTATCGAAGCCAGCGAGCAGGAGCTACGGGCGGCTGTCCAGGCTGTTGAAAATGTGGGCAACGGGAATGGCCGGGTGCGGTTTGGCTCGCCGGTCCCCCACTGCTTTGTTTCTAACCATTCCAATGGCTGCATGTCTGGTTTTGTGCACGTCACCATTGACCCCTGGGGGAATGTGCGCCCCTGTCCGCATACACGTGTGACTGCTGGCAACGTGCTCAACGGTGATGGGCTTGAAGCTATCTTGCAGAGCCCGGTCATGGAACGCTGGCGGCAGGGGCTATTGGCGCAGTGCGGAGATTGCGCAGAGCAATCAAGCTGTTTTGCCGGGTGCCAGGCTATGGCCCTGGCGAGGGGGTTGGATAGAGATCCATTGATTCAGGCCCACGCTTGAAGTGAAAGCTTAACCTCACCTGACATTGTTGGATACGTCAACATCTACGCCCCCAACTGACCTTTAGTTGGGGGCGTATTGCCTCAAAAAAGTACTCAAGGGTATTTCTTTTTTGGTCAATTTGTGGTATTATATAGCCAATGGGTCAGGCGCACTTGCTCTGGCCTTTCCTCTTTCTCTCCCGTGCCGTGGAGGTGCTCATGCGTAGATTGCTTATACTGGCATTGCTGCTCGTGGCGCTTTTCCTGGCAATCAAGCTTCTGGGCGCGGCCGGCGTCTTCGCCTTTGCTGCCGCATGTGCTCTCTTCCTGTTCGCTAGGTCATTCCTTAGGGCCAAACTGAAGCCTGACACTGAGCCAACCGACAGTGGCCCAAGTCCCGTTCAGCAGACGAATGAAGAGATATACTCTGGCAGGTTTGCCATCAGCAGAAATCTGGCTCTCACCCTGTGCATCTTCTTCACTATAATGTCCCTGACCTTCGTTTGGATTTATGGGGGACTGGAATGGCTGGGCATGCCCCGCATTGGGACTATCGAGGACATCACTAGCCTACCTGCATTGAACTTCGGAGAGATCATCTACCCCTATTTGCCCCTCAACATTGTTACAGAAGATCTAAAATACCAGATTCCTTATGCTAACCCCTCGGATCGCCCTCTGAGCAACGTTGTGATTACCGCAACTTTCTCTCTCAAACCCCAGGGCCTAGCCATTTTACTGCCTGACGCCAGGTCCCCTGTAACCAAGACCATGATCTTAGGTACTGTCCCTCCCAATGACATGTGGATATTGAGTATCCAGGTTGATCCGCCGCTCCTGAAGACCAGTGGCACACCGTGGCGCTTTCTGGTGGCCCTGATAGACACCGTCTGGCTGCGACTTTTATGGAGTATGATCCTTGCTGTATTGATCGCTGTAGTCGTGGCATTGGCCGTTTTGTTGCCCGTTGGTTACTTCGGCTCTCGAGTTATGTACGGTGAATACGAGCAGTACCAAGGGCATGAATGGGAAGCGATCCAAAGTGCCATCGGCGTTGTTTTGGGAATCAACAAAGGTGTATGGTTAGTCAAAGAGGGCAAGACCAAAGTGCTCCACCCACCAGCCGGCGGTCTGGCTCGTTTTGGTGGACCAGGGGTGCTGATCGTACAAGAGGGCCATGCCGTCATTCTGGAAAAGAATGGCAGGCTGTCTCGTGTAGTGGGAAGAGGTCTTACCTGGCTGAAACCGTTTGAGCGCGTGAGTATGGCGGTGGATTTGCAAGTCAAGTCAGACAAAATCGTTGTCAATGACGTAGCGACGAAAGATCAGGTGCTCATTAAGGAGTTTGTCTTTTGGATCTTCTCCAAGGTGGACGCAGGGGAAGAATCCAAGCAGAATCCTAATGGACTGTTTCCCTTTAACGAGGAGAATATCCTGAAGAACATCTGGAATGCTGCTGGCTCCGATTGGCGGGGAGGGGTACGAGCCGTAGCCGAGACGGCGGCTAGGGATGTGATTGGGCGCTATGAATTGGAGAAGATACTGCCTATCGCTGATCAGCCTCGCATAGAGTTCAAGGACGCCCTGCGCAAAGAAATCAATCGGGTAGCCAAAGGGTTCATGGGTGTGGACGTGATTGTCGTGGATATAGGGGCGATCAAGGTGCCCGAGGATGCGGAGAAGACCCTCTTGGAGAGGCAGTTGGCTTCGTGGGAGCTACAGATCCTTGAGAAGCGAGCTGAAGCGGAGAGGCTGCAACTCTTAAGGCGAGGAGAAGGCGAGGCCTGGGCCATCAGAGCTGTGGAAGAAGCGAAGAGAATTTCCATTGAGAAGATGACTCACCATATTGAGAAGATTATCGGAACCCGCGTAGGCTCGTCTGATGTAGTAGCCGCCCGTTTCGTAGAGATCATTGAGAAGCTTTGTATGAATATCGTCAAGGATGATGTAACTGCTCTTCGCTATATGGAAGTGTTGCAGAAATTAGCGGAGAGTGAAGGTAGCAAGACCCTGATTCTGGGGGAAGGAGGGTCACTCTTGGGGCCGGTGATCGGTAAGGAGGGATAACCATGGCTAAGAATATCTCGGCCAAGGCGTCCTTTCTCGATGAGATAGACAGGCACTTTGATTATATTGGCAACCACTATGAAGGGGAGCCCAACAATCAAATTTTGGAATTGCACAAATGCGCTGGGGCTTTTTGCCAAAGAGGCAAATTCGAGAAGGCCATCCAATATTATCAGGCAATCCTAAAACTATGTCAGGAACTGAATGATCGTAACGGCGAAGGTATCTCGTACATCAAATTGGGCTGTGCTTATGGCAAGTGGCATCAACATCTTCAGGGGCAAAGGCTGGCTGGGAAAGATGCGCAACTGGCCTGCCGCTCTGGGCTGGAGGAGGCCGCCTATTATTGTGACCGAGGCATTCAGTTTTTTCGCACCCAGGGAACCCGATGGGAAGAACTGGCAGTTCTCCTGATTCTTAGGGGAATGTGCTGTCAAGGGCTGGCCTGCCTGGAAGATCACGAAGAGTGGGCGCAGGAATACTGGGGCAAAGCCCGTGCCTCTTTTCTAACAGCACAGAATACTCTTAGCAGGGCAGATACCGCCGAATGGGAAGAGCCGCCGTGGCAAGAACACTTTTCCAAGATCACAGATGAGGCCGTCCAGGAATTCGATAGCGATTTGAGGAAGAAGCCGTCAAGACCTGCTTCGCTAACAATTATTCCCATCTGCCCAGAAGCCAAGTATCTCAGACAACCTCATTGGCAATGGGAGAACGAAAAGCATGATCATATTGAAACTTGGAATTTGTGCGTAGGAGAAGAAGAATTTTCGCAGTACCGCAAAACTCGCTTTTGACTTGACAATCTGGTTCTCATGGTATACTGTTTCTATCCTGTCAGGGAAGGAGCAGAGCATGAGAACCCCAAAGGAATTAGAGCAGACAGCACCAACAGTTTATCCATGTGAACTGAACACTTGCCCCAAGTGTCATAGCCCACTGGTCGAAGCGCACTATCTGAACGGGCGCAAAACCATTCAAACCATGCGTGCTGCGTTGACCATTGCCTATCGGCCCAAACTGTGCGTCAAT
>Ga0194125_10011042_pt1 | contig 12216 bp, 10 predicted proteins | sample TA2KigC250mmetaG_FD_148626 | JGI IMG/M metagenome (GOLD analysis project Ga0194125, IMG submission 148626) | Freshwater microbial communities from Lake Tanganyika, Tanzania - TA2015034 Kigoma Deep Cast 250m | ecosystem: Environmental > Aquatic > Freshwater > Lake | place: Tanzania: Lake... | reverse complement strand
GCACGGGAACTGTGCCGGACCAATGCCCTTCGGAACGGACTCCACAACGTCGTCGTCGTCGGCCCGGACTCGGTCGATCCCGCGATTCGTTTCCACGTGATCTGGTCGAATCCCCCCGTGCGCATCGGCAAGCCGGCCCTCCACGCCCTGCTCGAGCAGTGGCTCAATCGGCTCCATCCAGCCGGGCACGCCGATCTCGTCGTGGGCAAGAACCTCGGCGCCGACTCGCTCGCACGATGGCTCACCGAGCGTGGGCTGCGCACCGAGCGTGTGGCGAGCGCGAGGGGCTTCAGGGTGTTGCGCGTGCGTCCTTCGTCAGAATCGTGACGGATCGGCACGCACACTGACCGCAGTCGCGGACCGACGAGCCACCTCGTCTGCGATCAGGCGCGCGGTCTCGTCGTCGGGTGCGCGCACCTCGATCACCCCCGCGACATGTGCGACGTCTGCCCCGTCGGGGACTTGCACACAGCCCACCTCCACTCCGGTCGCACCCGTGATGCGCAGCACCCTCGCAAATGGTGGCAGACCGAGTGTGCGACGCGACTCGAGATCGGCGGCGAGCAGATCGGCAACGGCTGCGTCCACATCGGCTGCGGCGAGGGCTCGCATCACGGGGTGATCCGGATCATGTGTCTGGACCACGACCGTTCCCGCCGCCCCGACGATTCGTGCCGCCTTGGCGACCATCGCCAGCACCTCGCGCACAGCGGTCACCCGCGGCACGCCGAGATCGCGGTCGATGTCGCAGAACACCACGGTGTCGGCGTGTCCCACTCGGTTCAGGATCGACTCGGTCCCGACGAAGACCCCGCCCACCAGCGAGTCGGCGACGGACTCAGCCGTCACCTCGACCCCCCGGATGCCGGTCGACTTCGCGATGTCTGCGAGGAGCCCGCCCGTGCCCGACTTGAGGATCCGCAGGGCGACCCCACCGCACACGACGCACACCGCGCCGTGTTGCTCGGCACAACGTGGGCACGACAAGTCGCCGTCTGCGAGCACGAGCGCCGAGCGACACTTGCCGCATCGCTGCACCGAGCGACACGAACGGCACGAGACGAGGCGCGCGCCTCCCTTGGTGTTGAGCACGCACAGTGTCCCCGCTCCCGGCCGTCGCACTGCCTCCAACAGACCCGATCCGAGGAGCGACCCCGCCGCGGGCAGCAACGACAGGTCCTCGATCACGATCCGCGGCCACGACGGCAACGCACCGACCGGGCGGGCCACACCCGTCACAGCAGGTGGAACCGGCGAGGTTGCGATCACCGGAATCGCGCTCCTGTGGCCGCGCTCGAGCGCCACCGAGAGCGCGTCCCACGCGGGATTGCGTTCCTCCTTGAGGGATTCGTCGTGGGCGTCGATCACCACGATGGCACCCATCTGCGTGCACGGTGCCAGCACGCTCGAGCGTGCCCCTATCACCACGTCGACACCGGCGCGTGCTGCGTCCCAGTCGTCGGGCATCACAGCCACCTGCGCGCCCCGCCGGCGCAGCCACGCCGCGCCGAGGGCAGCCATGCGCAGGGTCGGGCACACCACCAGCACCGGGGCGTCCGCGGCGAGAGCGAGAACGCCGGGCAACACGGACACGAGGGGCGGGACCCGGAGCATCCCACCGCCGTCCCGGGCAGCCGATGTCATCGCCTCGGCAATCGAGGTCCGGGCGTCGGCGTCATCGGAGCCCGTTGGGGCGAAACGACCACGTCGCGGGTGCACGACGGCGATCCCCACCCTCGGCGCCGACGCCGACACGAGGACTGCGCGCCTCCCACCGAACCAGTGGGAGGCGATCCAACTCGTCAAATCCACCACGTCGGGGGACACGGACCGACCCGAGTGCGCCGACAGAGCGACGATGCGCGAGGGATCGATGCCAGACGGTGCATGGTCAGAGACCGCGACCACCCACCCGGCGACACGCCGGCCGTTCAGGACGATCCTCACCCGGTCGCCCGGTGCCACGTCGCCCATCGTCGGGGGGACGAGGTAAGCGAACTCCTTGTCGATCCCCGAGATGTCGGGGACGATCGTGGCGTAGCGCGGCCCGGATTCGCTCAGAGTTTGACGGCCGCCTTGAAGTCCGCCAGTCGGGAGAGTTGCTCCCACGTGAAGGTCGGCTCGTTGCGACCGAAGTGACCGTATGCGGCGGTCTTGGCGTAAATCGGCCGCTTCAGCTCGAGATCACGAACGATCGCGGCGGGCCGCAGGTCGAACACGCCGCGGACAGCCTCCTCGATCGACTCCTCACTGACCGTGTTCGTCCCGAATGTCTCCACGAGAATGCTCACCGGGTGTGCCATGCCGATCGCATACGCGACCTGCACCTCACAACGGCTCGCCGCACCACTGGCGACGACGTGCTTGGCGACCCAGCGAGCCGCGTATGCCGCCGACCTGTCCACCTTCGAGGGATCCTTGCCGGAGAAGGCGCCGCCGCCATGGCGACCCATGCCGCCGTAGGTGTCGACGATGATCTTGCGACCCGTCAGTCCGGTGTCGGCGTGCGGACCGCCGAGCACGAATTTGCCGGTCGGATTGACATAGATCGCGGGACCATCCTCTGCGAATTGCGCCGGGATCACCGGCATGATCACCTGCTCGACCAGATCGGGACGGATCTCGGTCTCACGGCTCACTCCATCGCGGTGCTGCGTCGAGACGAGGACGGTGGTCAGCCTCACCGGACGGCCGTCCTGGTACTCGAAGGTGACCTGGGTCTTGCCGTCGGGTCGCAGATACGGCACCTGGCCACTCCTGCGGACCTCTGTGAGGCGCTCAGCCATCCGGTGCGCGAGCCATATCGGAAGCGGCATCAGGTCGGGGGTCTCGTCGCAGGCGTAACCGAACATCATCCCCTGGTCGCCGGCACCCTGGGCGTTGAGGATGTCCTCGCCGCTCGTGCCCGCCCGGCGCTCCTCGCTCATGTCGACACCCTGGGCGATGTCGGGGCTCTGGGCGTCGAGCGCGACGACCACCCCGCAGGTGTTGCCGTCGAAGCCGAAGGCGGCGTCGTTGTATCCGATCGAGTTGATGGTGCGGCGCGCGATCATCGGAATGTCCACGTACGCATCGGTGGTGATCTCGCCCGACACAACGCACAGACCCGTCGTCAGGAGTGTCTCGCACGCCACGCGACTGTGCGGGTCCTTCTCGAGAATCGCATCGAGGACCGAATCCGAGACCTGATCGGCCATTTTGTCGGGGTGCCCCTCGGTGACGCTCTCGGACGTGAACGTGAACTTCCTCACTGTGTCTCCCTCCCGGTGCGGAACCTCATCACGCTATCCAAAACGGCGCCAGCGATCAGGCCCGTGTCCGCGAGCGGAACCTCCGAGGACGAGCCGTCCGCTCCCAGGATGGTCACCGCGTTGGTGGTGTGCCCGAATCCGACCCCCGGAGCCGACACATCGTTGGCCACCACCGGGTCGACGTGCTTCTTCTCCAGTTTCTGTCGGGCGTTGGCCACGAGAGCATCGGTCTCGGCCGCGAACCCGACGATCGTCTGACCGGGGCGCTTCCGCTCACCGAGAGCCAGGAGGACGTCGGGGGTCTTCTCCAGCACGATCTCGGGGATCCCGTCCCGCTTCTTGGTCTTGCCCGCCGACGCAGAGACGGGTCGGAAGTCGGCGACCGCTGCGGTCATGACGACCACATCGTCTCCCCGGCGGACGACCGGGACTCAGGCCTGTTCGTCGGACGCGCTGGTTGCTTCGCCCTCCGGATCACCGAAGATCTCGGCGGCTTCAGCCTCGAGACCCACCAGTTCGTCCTCGGGGAGCTTCTCTATCTTGATGATCTTCTCCGCGGCGATCTCCTCGAAAGCGATCGAGAGCGGTTTGCGTGCCACCGACGACACCTGGGGCGGAATGATGTGGCCGAGACCCTCGCCCAACTGGTTGAAGTAGTCGTTGATCTCGCGCGCGCGGTACGACGCGAGCGTCACGAGACCGAACTTGGAGTCGACCTGGGCGAGCAATTGCTCGATGTTCGGGTGGATCATTGAGTCGTGCTGACGGGACATCGCAACCTCCGATGGCAATCGGAGGCTATCGGCGGGCGGCTCGTGCCGCACCGATGAAGAGTTCCACCTCGGCCACGGCCCGGTCGAGGTCGTCGTTGACCACCACCAGATCGGCCTGCCGGGAGCCCCTCGCCTCCTCCTCCTCGGCCTTGCGGAGCCGCTCGACGACATGCTCCTCGGAGTCGCCACGGGCAACCAGACGCCGCTGCTGCTCCTCCCGGGAAGGTGGCGCCACGAAGACCATGATCGCCCCGGGGTGTCGCGCCTTGACCTGCTCGGCACCGTTCAACTCGATCTCGAGCACGACGTCGCGGCCCGGGTTCTCCTGTGGCACCGGCGATCCGTAGAGATTCCCGAGGAACTCGGTCCATTCGAGGAACCCACCCTCGGCGACGCGCGACTCGAACGTCGCGCGGTCCACGAACACATAGGCATCCTCGGGTTCTCCCTCACGGCGCGCCCTCGTCGTCCACGACCGACTCAACCACAGGGTCCGGTCGCGAGCGACCAGCGACTCGACCAGTGTCCCTTTGCCCGCTCCGCCAGGACCAGAGACGATCACGATCAACCCCGTCATGGGTCGATCACCCCGACAGCGCGCTCGGCCTCGGCGAGAATCTTCTCCCGTGTTCGATCGTCGAGGTCCGCCACCCTGGCAAAGGCCGGGACACCGAGCCTCCCGAGCAACCGCCGGCCCGCCACCTTGCCCAGACCCGGTGCGACATCGAGGATCTTCACCACGTAGGTCCCGAGACGGTGCGGGTCGGTCTCGGCGAGAGCGTCCGCGAGACGACCCTCGCGGGACATCACCACCATCTCGGCGTGTGCGCGACGCATGCGACCCACTGTCGCGAGGTCGGCATCACGGTTCGACATGGACAGAGATTAGTGACTCGCAGAGATGAACTCGCTCCACGACGAATGACCACGACGATGCAGAAGACGGGCTGCATCGCACGCGATCCGCCACGGTGCCCCCGGATCGAGGAACGTCGCGGTGCCGATCTGCACCGCCGTCGCACCCGCGCGCATCATCTCGAGTGCGTCGGCACCCGATGCGATGCCCCCGACTCCGACGATGTCCACTCGGGGCAGAGCGGTCCGGACGTCGTGGACCGCCCGGACCGCGACCGGGTGGATGACCGGACCGGACAAGCCGCCCCCACCGCCACCGAGGCTCGGCTGACCCGAGAACGGATCCAATTGCATCCCGAGCACGGTGTTGACGAGCGTCAGCGAGGCTGCCCCCGCGTCGTGGACGGTCACCGCGACTTCGACGATTCGATCCGTGTTCGGGCTCAACTTGGCCCACACCGGCACCGCCGAGGCGCGCACGACGGCGTCGATCACCATCCCCGACAGGCTCGGGTCGTGGGCGATGATGCCTGCGCGCCCCTCGAGATTCGGACAGGACAGATTCACCTCGACGGCTGCGATCCTCGCGCCGACAGAAGCCAATGCGCGTGCGGCGGACTCGTACTCGGCGACCGTGCGTCCCCAGATGCTCGCGACCACCCTCACCCCGGCGCTCTCGCACCGTGGGAGCGACGATTGGATCCATGCCTCGACTCCCGGACCCTGGAGGCCCACCGAGTTCAGCATTCCCGACGGCGTCATGTGGATGCGCGGTGCGGGATTGCCCGGCCAAGGATCGGTGAAGAGGCTCTTGACGACGACCGCACCGAGACGATGCACGGGCATGTGACCCGACAACTCGATGTCGTGGCCGGAGGTTCCGGACGCGGTCATGAAGGGGTTGGCGAGATCGACACCACCCACCCGCACACCACCGAGTGAGGAGGGATCGACGCGACGCCCCGGCTTCATCGACCGTGGTACTCCTGGAGCGACCTCACCGTGACATCACTGGTGCGTTGGTCGAGCAGGCCGCTCACCGCCGCCAATGCGGCCTCCACCGTGGTCACCGAGGAGACCCGGTTCGAGTTCGCAGCCTTGCGGATCGCCTCACCGTCCTCGCGCGACCCGCGACCGTGCGGGGTGTTCACCACGAAGGCGATCTCCCCCCTCGCGATCATCTCGACGGCGTTGTCCATCGTGATGCCCGGGGTTGCCTGGGACCCCGCGGCGCCCCTGATCTCGGAGACTTTCCCCACGACCCTGTCGACCAGCACGCCGAACTTGGCGAGATAGGCCGCCGTTCCCGTGGTCGCCGCGATCCCGAGGCCCAGACGACGGAGTTGCTTCGCCACGACCAAACCAGCCGGCTTGTCGCCGTCGTTCAACGACAGGAACACGAGGCCCTCCTCGGGGAGCACGGTGCCCGCCGCGGTCTGGGACTTCACGAATGCCCTGCCGAACGAGGAATCGATCCCCATTACCTCCCCGGTGGAGCGCATCTCCGGACCGAGTGCGGTGTCGACCTCGGGGAACCGATTGAAGGGCAGCACGGCCTCCTTCACGGAGACGTGGCTCCCGTCGACCGGGGGCCGCAACAGACCCTCGGTGCGCAGTTCGGCCAGGGTCGCCCCGAGCATCACGCGGCTCGCCACCTTCGCGAGCGGCACCCCGGTCGCCTTCGCCACGAACGGGACCGTCCGTGATGCGCGGGGGTTCGCCTCGATGACGTGGACCGTCGTGCCCGAGACCGCGTACTGGACGTTGATCGGACCACGCACATCGAGTGCATCGGCAATCGCGGTGGTGTACGACTCGATCACCTCGACCACCCACCCCGGGAGCGTCTGGGGCGGGATCGCGCACGCGCTGTCGCCGGAGTGGACGCCGGCCTCCTCGACGTGCTCCATCACCCCCCCGATCAGCACCTCGCCCGTGCGGTCGCGGATCGCATCGACATCGACCTCGGTGGCGTCGGCGAGGAACCTGTCGACGAGGACAGGGCGCTCCGCGGACAGGCCGCCCTCGCGACCGAGTGATCCCTCGAGGGAGAGTTCCTCCATGGCGCGGTTGAGCGACGCGTCGTCGTGGACGATCTGCATCGCTCGCCCACCGAGCACGTACGACGGACGCACGAGCACCGGGTAGCCGACCCGGGCCGCGATGCTGCGCGCCTCCTCGACGGTGACCGCGGTTCCACCTGGGGGCTGTGGAATCGACAGCTGTTCACAGAGTGCGTTCCACCTCTCGCGGTCCTCGGCAAGATCGATCGAATCCGGGGATGTGCCCGCGATGAGATCCACCGGAATCAGCCCGGACAGTTTGAGTGGCGTCTGTCCCCCGAGGCTCACGATCACCCGCGGCGGTCGACCACCGGCCGCCGCGGTCTCCGAGGCGATGACATTCAGCACGTCCTCGCGTGTGAGCGGCTCGAAGTACAGCCGATCGGAGGTGTCGTAGTCGGTCGACACCGTCTCGGGATTGCAGTTCAGCATCACCGATTCGAAGCCAGCATCGCGGAGCGCGAAACTCGCGTGCACGCAGCAGTAGTCGAACTCGATCCCCTGCCCGATCCGGTTCGGACCCGACCCGAGGATGACGACGCGCTGTCGGTCGCTCGGACGCACCTCTGTCTCGTCCTCGTACGTCGAGTAGTGGTACGGGGTGCTCGCCTCGAACTCGGCGCTGCAGGTGTCGACCGTCTTGTACGTGGGGACCACGCCGAGCTCGAGGCGCCGGGCCCGCACCGAGTCCTCGTCGGAGCCGGTGAGGTGGGCGATCTGGGCATCGGAGAAACCGAGCCGCTTCGCGCGGCGCATCCCCGCCCTGTCCATCGAGGCGAGATCGCGCCCCTCGATCTCGAGCCGCTCCTCCACGATCATCGACATCTGGTCGATGAACCACGGGTCGATGCTGGTCGCCTGCTGCACATGCGACACGAGACCGCGCCGGAGGGCCTCCCCCGCCTGGAAGATGCGCTCGGGCGTGGGGATCGCGACCATGGCGAGCAGCGTCTCGTCGTCAATGGATGCCAGCCGTGACTCCCCGGGGTCGGCGTTCAGGCCCCAGCGACCCTGCTCCAACGAGCGCAGACTCTTCTGCAGGCTCTCGGGGAACGTTCGACCGATCGCCATCACCTCGCCCACGCTCTGCATCTGGGTCCCGAGCACCCCGGAGGTGCCGGGCAACTTCTCGAAGGCCCAGCGCGGGACCTTTGTCACGACGTAGTCGATCGTCGGCTCGAAACTCGCCGGTGTCTTGCGGGTGATGTCGTTGGGGATCTCGTCGAGCGTGTACCCCACGGCGAGCTTGGCGGCGATCTTTGCGATCGGAAAGCCGGTGGCCTTCGAGGCGAGAGCCGAGGAACGGGAGACCCGGGGGTTCATCTCGATCACGACCATCTCCCCGTCTGTGGGATTCACGGCGAACTGCACGTTCGACCCGCCGGTTTCCACGCCGACTCTCCGGATGCACTTGAAGGCGGCGTTGCGCATCGCCTGGTATTCGACATCTGAGAGCGTCTGGGCGGGGGCAACCGTGATCGAGTCACCCGTGTGGACGCCCATCGGGTCGAGATTCTCGATGCTGCAGATGATCACGCAGTTGTCCGCACGGTCGCGCATCACCTCGAGCTCGTACTCCTTCCAGCCCACGATCGATGTCTCGATCAGGATCTCCCGGATCGGACTCGCATCCAGACCGTTGGCGGCGATCTTGCGGAACTCCTCCCGGCTTTCCGCGATCCCGGTGCCCCGACCACCGAGGATGTAGGCGGGCCGGATGATGACGGGCAGGCCGATCTCGGCGAGGACTTGCTCGGCCTCCTCCATGGAATGTGCGATCCCGCTCCGGGGCACCAACAGTCCGATCTCGAGCATCGCCTGCTTGAAGCGGTCGCGATCCTCGGCCGTGGCGATCGCCTCGGCGTTCGCACCGATCAACTCCGGGGTCCCCGGCACACCCACCAACCCCTTGCCATGCAGGGCCATGGCAAGGTTGAGCCCGGTCTGCCCCCCGAGCGTGGGAAGCACGGCGTCGGGCCTCTCGCGCTCGATGATCTTGAGGAGAATCTCGGGCGTGAGCGGCTCGATGTAGGTGCGGTCCGCGAAGTCTGGGTCGGTCATGATCGTGGCTGGATTCGAGTTCGCGAGCACCACCCGGTACCCCTCGCTGCGCAGAACCCGGCAGGCCTGCGTGCCCGAATAGTCGAACTCGCACGCCTGACCGATGACGATCGGCCCGGAGCCGATGATGAGGACGGTCTCGATGTCATCCCTGCGGGGCATCAGCGCACCGATCCCTTCGGTGTCGGGGCGGTCATCTCTGCGGCGAAGCGCGCGAAGAGGTGTCGGGAGTCGTGCGGTCCGGGTCCGGCCTCGGGGTGGTACTGGACACTGAATGCGCGGTGACCGCGAACGCGCATCCCCTCGTTCGTCCCGTCGTTCAGGTTCACGTGCGTGATGTCGGCGGTGCCCGAGAGCGAGTCGGCATCGACGCAGAAATTGTGGTTCTGGCTCGTGATCTCCACCGAACCGGTGACCATGTCGCGCACCGGGTGGTTCCCACCGTGATGACCGAACGGCAACTTGAAGATGCGACCGCCGAGCGCGAGCGCCATCAGCTGATGTCCGAGACAGATCCCGAAGGTGGGCACGCCCGCACCGACGATCGACGAGATGGCCGCGGAGGCACCTGCGACCATCCCCGGATCTCCCGGGCCGTTCGAGAGGAACACCCCATCGGGGCTCATCGCCAGCACCTCGTCGGCCGGTGTCGATGCCGGCACCACGGTGATCGTGGCGACCTCGGCCAGGCAGCGCAGAATCGAGGTCTTGATCCCGAAGTCGTAGGCGACCACGCGCAATGGCCCTCCTGCGACTTCATAACGCACGGGTGTGGTCACCTGCGACACGAGATCTACACCCGAGGTGCCGGTCTCGGCGCGCGCGGCCACGAGCAGATCCGACTCCGATGCTGCACCGAACGCCCCGCGCAACGAACCCGACTCCCGAAGGATCCGCGTGAGTCGGCGAGTGTCGAGACCGGCGATGCCGGGAAGCCCGTGCCGGCGCAGCATCGCGTCGAGGTCGTCCTCGCTGCGCCAGTTGCTGCGTCTGCGCGACATTTCGCGCACGATCACGCCGCGCGCGTGCGTGTCGCGGGCCTCGTCGTCGAGCGCAGTCACTCCGTAGTTTCCGATGTGGGTGGACGTGAACGTGATGATCTGGCCCGCATAGGAGGGGTCGGTGATCACCTCCTGGTATCCGGTCATCGTGGTGTTGAACACCACCTCACCGGAGGCGGTTCCCGACTCGGGCACCGCTCCGATCGCCTCCCCCTCGAAGACGCTGCCGTCCTCGAGGACCAACGCCGACGCGACGGGCCCAGTCACCGTCCACCCCCACTGCCGATCGATCGTGCGTCTCCTGACTCCTGCGCGATGCCGTCACGGACGGTGACTCGTCCGCGCAGGAGCGTGTGGACGTTCCTCCCACGCAGTTCCATGCCATGGAATGGCGTGTTGCGGCTCTTGCTCGCGAGCGACGCGCGGTCCACCGTCCAGACCCGCGAACTGTCCCACACAGCGAGATTGGCCGGCTCACCCCTGGCGACGGGGCGTCCGTGCTCGGCACCGATCCCGGCGATGCGCGCGGGGTTCCACGACATGGTCTCGACGACCCGCACCGGATCGGGGGACACCGCCGTCAACACGACGCCGAGCGCGGTCTCCAGACCGAGCATCCCGGGAGGGGCAGAGTCGAGTGGCATCTGCTTCGTGTGATGCGCGTGTGGTGCGTGGTCGGTCGCCACCGCGTCGATCGTGCCGTCGAGCAAACCGGCACGCAGTGCGGCGATGTCTGCCGCGGTGCGCAACGGGGGGTTCACCTTGAAGACGGGGTCGAATCCGCGGAGGAGCTCGTCGGTGAGCGCGAGATGGTGCGGCGCCACCTCGGCCGTCACGGGGAGACCGTCGGCCTTGGCGCGCCGGACGAGGTCGACACTGCCGGCGGTGGACAGGTGCAGGAAGTGCATCGGCGCGCCGGTCAGGCGCACGAGCTCGATGTCGCGGTGCAGCATCAGTTCCTCGGCGATCGCCGGCCAACCGGGGACACCCATGGCCGAGCAACACTGACCCTCGTGCATCACCGCGCCCTCGGTGAGTCGCGCCACCTCGCAGTGCTGGGCGAGAGTGATCCCGAGGTGGCGCGAGTACTCCAGCGCCCTGCGCATGATGAGCGGATCCTGCACCCCGTTGCCGTCGTCGGTGAAGATCCGAACCCCGACCGACGCCAGGGTCTCGAAAGCGGCGAGCACCTTGCCGAGACGCCCCACCGTGATGCAGCCCGCAGGGTGGACGTCGCACCATCCCGCCTCGGCCGCCCGCGCCTTGACGAAGGCGACGACCTCGGGACAGTCCTGGGCCGGCTCGGTGTTCGGCATCGCCACCACCGCGGTGTAGCCACCGAGTGCGGCGGCTCGCGTCCCGGTGGTGATCGTCTCGGCCTCCTCCCGACCGGGTTCGCGCAGGTGCGCATGGAGATCGACGAAGCCGGACGAGACATGGCATCCGGCCGCATCGAGGATCTCGTCCCCCGTGAGGTCCTCCCCCACCGCCGACACGAGGCCGTCCACCACGAGCACATCAGCCCTCGCGGCACCGCCACGATTCACCACTGTTCCACCCTTGATCACGATCGAGCGCCCACCGGTCGTCGCGCCGTTTTTCTTCGTCACCGCGTGACCCGCCCTCTCTGCCGTCGCCTCGCCACTGTCATGCTCCCAGTTGTCCGTCACCGAGCAGGCGGAAGAGGACCGCCATGCGCACCGAGACTCCGTTGCGCACCTGGGCGAGGATCCGTGAGCCCGGGAGTTCTGCCGGGTCCACGACCATCTCGACGCCCCGGTTCATGGGACCGGGGTGCATGACGATCGCATCACCGGAGAGCATCCGGGCACGACGTTCGTCCAGACCGAACCGGGCCGAGTACTCACCCCCGTCGGGGAGCAGACCGGCATCCATTCGCTCGCGCTGGACCCTCAGCATGTACAGCACCTCGACGTCGGGAAGCACATCATCAAGGGCATCCGTCACCGTGATGTCGGGACCGGCGAGCCCCGCAGGGAGCAGCATCCCTGGTGCGACCAGGGTGACGCGGGCCCCGAGCCGCGCGAACAGATCGATGTTCGAGCGGGCGACACGGGAGTGCTTGATGTCGCCCACGATCGCGACGCGCACGCCGGCGAGCGTGTTGCCGGTCCCGAGCTCACGCGTGATGGTGTAGGCATCCAGCAGGGCCTGTGTCGGGTGCTGGTGCCATCCGTCTCCCGCGTTGACC
>Ga0194125_10011037_pt1 | contig 12219 bp, 15 predicted proteins | sample TA2KigC250mmetaG_FD_148626 | JGI IMG/M metagenome (GOLD analysis project Ga0194125, IMG submission 148626) | Freshwater microbial communities from Lake Tanganyika, Tanzania - TA2015034 Kigoma Deep Cast 250m | ecosystem: Environmental > Aquatic > Freshwater > Lake | place: Tanzania: Lake... | reverse complement strand
CAGCTTACTGCGCAAGCGAGGCTATTGCGGCCATTGGGGGCCGGGCTTCCCAATGCTGATGCTTTATGAAACCACGCGGGACAAACGTCATCTGGCGCTGGCGGACCAAGTCCTCGATTTCATGCTCCAGAAGGCCGAACGGACGAAGGACGGCGGACTGAGCCATTTCAACGGCAAACCGCAGCTCTGGGTGGACACGCTCGACATGTGCTGCCCGGTCTTCTCCCACGCGTCCCGCATCAAGTGCCAACCGGAGTTGCAGGCCGAGGCGGTCCGGCAGATGGAGGTCTTCGCCAGGCATCTGCAGGACCCGACCACCGGCCTGTTCTACCACATGTATGACGAAGCCAGCGCCGAGCGCACGCCGGCATTCTGGGCGCGCGGCAATGGCTGGGTGGTCATGTCGTTCACGGAAGTGCTGAAACACGAGAAGGCCGATTCGCCCTCGCGCGCCCGGTTGGTGGAGAAATTCCAAAAGTTGCTCGCCAGCATCGTCCCTCTCCAAGACGGCGCCAGCGGCCTGTGGCGCACCGTGCTCGACGCGCCAGACACTTATCTGGAAACCTCTGCGTCAGCGATGTTCCTCTACGGCTTGGCCGAATGCCGGCGGCTAAAGCTCATTGAGGTGCCGCACACGGACACGATGCGCAAGGCTTGGGCCGGCTTGGCCACACAGGTGGACGCGCAGGGCCGTGTCATCGGCGTCTCCGCCGGCACCGGCCCCAGCGACAAATCCAAATATGCCGCGGTTCCCCAAGGCACCCACACATGGGGCACGGGCGCGTTCCTGTTGGCGGCGTGCGCCTATGTGGATTGTGAACGCTGAGAGATAAGCCTGACATCGCCATGAAAAAGCCTCTGACCATCCTCGCGCTGTTCTCCGTCATCGTCTGCGCGTCCGCCGCCGACAAACGGCCCAACGTCATCTTCATCCTCGCCGACGACCTCGGCTGGGGCGACCTGGGTTGCTACGGCCACGAGCGGCTCAAGACGCCGTGTCTGGACAGACTTGCGTCGCAGGGCACAGTGTTCACGCAGTTCTACGTCAACGGCTCGGTCTGCTCGCCGAGCCGGTGCGCGTTCATGACCGGCCAATATCCGGCGCGGCACAAGATTCACGGCCACTATGCCACGCCGCAACAGAACACCGACCGCGGCATGTCGCAGTGGCTCGACCCGAAGGTGCCCAACACCGCCGCGCTGCTCAAGGCCGCCGGCTACGCCACCGCCCACATCGGCAAGTGGCATCTCGGCGGCGGCCCCGGCGCCCCGACGCCGGATGCGTATGGGTTCGATTACGTCCGCGCGACGGTGTGCAACGATCCCGCGTGGACTGAACCGATGGCGACGTTCTGGCCCAAGTCCACCGCGCTCTTCGTGGACGAGGCGCTGAAGTTCATCCGCGAGAACAAGGACAAACCATTCTATTTAAATCTCTGGACGCTGCTGCCGCACGCGCCGCTCAACCCGACCGATGAACAGATGAAGCCCTACGAACGGTATTCATGGAAGGGCGTGCCGTTCAAGAGCGCCGAGACGATCTACTACGCCTCCGTCAGTGACCTCGACACGCAGGTGGGACGATTGCTCGACGAACTGGAGACGCTCGGCCTCGCCAACAACACGCTCGTGCTCTTCTCCAGCGACAACGGCCCCGAAGACATCCACATCGGCAACGCCGGCCACAGCGGCGTCGGCTCAGCGGGACCGTTTCGCGGGCGCAAACGCAGCCTCTACGAAGGCGGCATTCGCCTGCCGTTCATCGCCCGCTGGCCCGGCCGCGTTCCCACCGGCAAAGTGGACGAGAAAGCCGTGGTGGCCGGCGTGGATTTCCTGCCGACGCTCTGCAAGCTGGCCGGCGTCGAGGTGCCCGCGGGCCACGCGCTCGACGGCGAGGACATGAGCGACGCGCTGCTCGGCCGGTCGCGTCCGCGCCGGACGGATCTGTTCTGGGAATGGCGCTTTCGCATCTTCGGCGAGCCGTTCCACCGCAGCCCGATGCTCGCCACTCGCGAGGGCGACTGGAAGCTGCTGATGAACCCCGACCGCAGCCGCGTCGAGCTGTATCAAATCCTCCGCGACCCGACCCAGCTCGACAACGTCGCCGACCGACACAAAGACATCGTCGAACGACTCGCGGCCAAAGTCCTCGCGTGGCAGAAAACGCTGCCCGAAGGCCCGGTCGAGACCGTCGCCGGCAAGAGCGACTACCCCTGGCCCGGCAAGCCGAAGCCCGTTCCATCAGTCACGCCGGGCGCGAAGAAATCGAAGAGTGCCGGCAAGCCCAAGAAGTAGTCGCGTTTGCCCAGACGCGGCGTCCTGTCCGCGCGCTGGCGCACGCGGCTGCGTTTGGCCCGAAAACCGAAGTTGACCGTGAGGCAGACGCCTGTCTGCCCAACTCCGGTTTCCGGGTTTGGTTGCGGCTCAATCTTCCGCCTTCAGGTCGCGCATCAGCAGGTCTTGCTCGGCTTGGCGGGGGTTCTTGCCCTCGTAGAGCATGGCGTAAACCTCGTCCATCACCGGCGTCGAAACATTCAGCTTGCGGGCCAGATGGTAGGCCGCGCGCGCGGTGGGATAGCCCTCCGCCAGCCGCGGATGGGACGCCATGATCGCCTCGATCGTCTCGCCGCGGCCCAGCCGTTCGCCCAGCGCGCGGTTGCGGCTCAGCCGGGAGAAACACGTCAACGTCAGATCGCCCAGGCCGCTCAACCCCGCGAACGTCTCCGCCTGCGCGCCGCACGCCACGCCGAGCCGTCGCATCTCGGCCAGCGCGCGGGTGACCAGCGCGGCCTTGGTGTTGTCGCCGTAGCCCAGCCCGTCGCCGACGCCGGCGGCAATGGCGATGATGTTCTTCAGCGCGCCGCCCAGCTCGACGCCGAGCGGGTCGCCGCTGCGATAGACGCGAAACGTCGGCCGGTGAAACAGCGTCTGCACCTGCCGCGCGCATGCCTCGTCTTCGCTGGCGCAAACGACCGCGGTCGGTATCCCGCGGACCACCTCAATGGCAAAGCTGGGACCGGAGATCGCGGCGACCGCGTTCTTCGGCGCTTGCTCGCGCAAAATCTGACACATCGTGCCGCCAGTCTCGTATTCGATGCCTTTGGTCACGCTGACCAGAATCGCTGCCGTCTGTCTGAGCCTCGCCGCGACCTGACGGAATGCCTGCGACGGCAACGCGAATACCAAACAGTCGCGTCCGGCGATCGCGCGGTTAAAATCCTCCTCGACCTGCCAATCACGCGGCAGCTCGACACCGGGCAAGTAGTGCTCGTTGCGCCCCGCCCGCAGCGCGTCCAGCGTCGGCCGGTCAACGTCCCAGAGCGTCACCGCGTGGCCGTTATCATAAAGGAGTTTGCCCAAGGCGCTGCCCCAGGCGCCCGCGCCGAGCACTGTGACGTTGATCTGTTTGGTCGTTGCCATGCGTGTGCGTTGCCCGCGTATCTAGTCAGACGCGCGCCGCCGACGCAAGAACCGAGATGAGCAACGGTGCGTCCGGAATGTGGGAGGGGCCTCAGCGCCCCGACCGTCATTGACCCAAGCATCCGCTGGTCGGGGCGCTGAGGTCCCTCCCACATTCAGCGTGCCGCTTGGCATGTAGAATCCGGCCTTAAGTCACTTTGGCCCCGGCAGGAACTCGACCAGCAGATCGCCCAGCCGACGCGCGGATGCGACCAACGCCTGCTCGCGCGCCGGTTCCTCCAACTCCAGCTCCAGCGGGCCGCGGTAGCCGATTTCCTTCAGCGTGCCGAACAGCCTGCGGAAGTCCACAATACCTTCAGTCACGATGCGATGGTCCACCAGCGAACCGGGCTTCCAGCGGCAGAGCGCGAAGCCGGTGAAGACCATCTCGTCGTATCGCTTGACGTTGTGGATGTGGAAGAGGCGGATGAGCGGCCCGAGTTCGCGGACAACGTGGTTCAGCGTGTCGTTGACTTTGGCGAGGCGCAGCTTCGCGTCGTTGACAGCCTTCACTTCGTCGAAGAACGCGCAGTGGCCCACATCAATGGTCGCGCCGACGGCAGGGTGCGCTACAGCCTTCACCAGCCGGATGTAGCGTTCCGTCGGCCCGTCGTCGTTCTCAATGCCGATTTTGACGCGCCGCTGCTGAGCGTAATCGCCAACCTGTCTGAAAAACGCCGCGCGCTTGGCGATGAATTGCGCAGCATCTTCGCCGCGGGCAGGCGCGCCGTCGTGAATCGTGACGATCTCCGCGCCGATGTCGGCCGCGCAGTCGAGCCATTTCCGCCATTCATTGTCCCACGCCTGGTGGATGCTGATGTGCTTGAACGGCCGCAGGCTTTCCTTCACGCGCCGGCGCCTGGCGTCGGCGGCGACATACCAGTTGAGCGTTGGCAATTCACCCAGTGAGTTCGTCGCGGCAGGACCGGGCATGAGCGCGACCGATTGAAAGCCGAGCCGCCCGGCGGCCTCAATCGCACAAAACAAGTCGTAGCCGCCAAAGCAACCGGTGACGCTGACGACGATGCGGGGGTCGAAACGGTTGCTGCCCGAGGCCAGCGCCAGCCGCGGCAGCGCGCACGCCAACAGAAGGACCAATGAAAGCACTTTCCTCACGAAGCCTGCGGGGCGAACCATCCGGTGCGCAAGAAGACGCCCTATATCTGCTTGACCAGTTTCTCCAAGAACAGCCGCGCCTTCTTCGCCTCGGCGACCAGCTTGGCCGGGTCACTGCGGTCCAAACACTCGACGATGAGCGGACCACTGGTGAAGCCGCCTTTCTTGAGGCGGGCCAGCACCGCTTTGAAGTTCACCTGGCCCGTGCCCGGCGTGAGCATGACGTCGCCACCGTAGGCGCTCTTCTTGGGTGGCGTGGTCGGGGTTTCCTTCACGGGCCGGTAGTCCTTCACGCACATCCCGACCACCAAACCGTCCACGGCCGCGGCGTCATCCACGGGGTTGAGCTTGCCGTTGGAGTAGAAGAAGACGTTGCCGGGGTCATACCAGATGCGGAAGTTCTTGTGGCCGACCTTCTCGATGATCTTGCGGCAATCCGCGCCGTTGGCGTTGGCGCCGCCGTGCGGTTTGACGCTGATGCCGACGCCCTTCTGCGCCGCGTAGTCGCAACACTCGGCCACGACCTTGTAGTAGGCGTCAAACAGCTTCTCGCTCGTGCCGCCCAGCATCAGGTTGCCCGCCTTGGCCGCCGCGACGTTGTCTATGAGCTTCTTCAACCCCTCGATGCCAGCCTCGATGGATTTGGCGACGGGGAATCCGCCGCCATAGACCGACACGGGCATCAGGCCGCGCCGGCGGCATTCGTCGCCAATCTGCCGGGCCTCCTCGACCGGCGTGTCCACCGAGATGACCAGCCGCCGGGGCGGCAGGGTGGTCATGAGGCCGCAGAACTTATAGCCCGCCTCAGCGATGCCATCGAGCGCGACGCGATATTCGACCTCGCCCCACGGCCGCGTGTAACAGCCGATCTGCCAGCCGCCGCTGCCACTGCGGCTTTGAGATGTCCCGCACGATGCCGCCATCGCGACGGCGCTGAGGGTGAGAGTTTGATTGACGAACTGCCGGCGTGTGATCTGTTGGTTGCTCATGGTCATCTGACTCCTTTGTGCTTCACCGGGACGCGCGCTCGACGAACTTCGCTTCGCCCGGCTGCAGTTTCAGTGTCTTACTCAGCGACTCGAACGTCAACGCTTTATCCGCGAGGATGACCCTGCCGGTCTTCTCGGCGTCGGTGGGATTCTCCCCGCGCAATAAATGCCGTCAGGTCGTCCAAATCGGCTATCGTTTCGGACAACCCGATGACTTTGAACGCCATCGCTTGACCCAGCCTTCGAATTGTCTTTCAACCTGCGTCTGCAGCACGCCCTCCCCGCGGTCCAGACTCTCTTCAGCCGTCTTCAACGCGGCGAGGAACTCAATCCGCTCACGCATCTTCAAGTGGCCAGCAAGCTCTCGACCTCGATATCCTCGTCCACGAGCGGCCAGTGGATGCCGATGCCGTCGCCGATCAGTTCCCACTTCGCGCGCTGTTTGGGAGTTGCGTGAAGCAATCGGGGAAACCACTGCAACGGAACGGAGACTTTACGGCCATCAGCGAGCAGCACGTGGATCGCGTCCTTGCTGAACCGAACCTCGCGCGCCAGCGCCTCAACCTTCTCGGCCAAAATCTGTCCGCTCTTTCCTCTCAATTTCATCGCGCTGTTTCAGAGCAAGCGCCGGAACTCATCCGGCGTCAGACCGGCGTCACGGGCGATGGCGCCCATCGTGTAGGGATCAATGGGGCTGGCGCGCGGAATCACAAGCCGGGTTTCGCCGTTGGACATGACGACATGGCCGCTTGGTCGGATGATGCGGTAACCGAGTTTCTTGAACACCCGGATCGCGTCTTGATGACGGATGCCCGGAAGCTTCGGCATGGCTCACACGGTCACTTCGGCTTCGGTGACCTTGAACATTTTCGCTTCGTCGGCTTCTGCCGCGAGCCATTCGCGGATCGCCTCGCGAATGTTCTCCAGCGCCTCCTCGCGCGTGCGCCCTTGGGAATGACACCCCTTGAGCGCAGGGCAACTCACCGAGACGCCTTCGTCGTGCTCAATCAAGGTGACGTGGTATGTCATGGCTAAACCATAATCAGGCCGTCACGGTGCGGCAAGATTTTATACCATTTCGGGTTTGCTTTTGCACTGTAGCGGCGGTCTATGACCGCCGAAATCCTTCGTGAAATGAACAGTCGGCGGTCATAGACCGCCGCTACAGCAATGGTGCAGTTTCAAAAACCAATCGGTATTACTCCCAAACAATCATCGCTGCTGCGCGGGCTGGACACGCTCTGCCATAAAGTCGTCCGGCAACTCCTGGCACGCCTCGATACAGACTTCCCACGGGTCGCGCTCCATCACGAGGAAGCCCTCCGGCGTCTTCTTCAGAAACACCTCGTCCGTGGCGACACGAAACTCCTTTGGAAGCCGAATCGCCTGGCTCCGTCCGTTTATAAACACTTTCGCAGCAGTCATGGCTGGTTGGTAGATGCATCGCGATTCCGCCCGCCGCAAGCCGGAAAATCGTTGAGAATCAAAAGGGTCGCGCCCGAAACGCTCAATCGTCCCTACGGGACTCTGTGTGGGGTCGTATCGCGTTCCCGGCGTTGAAACGCCGGGCTATTCTCGCGCCGTCCCTGACGGGACGATGCCGGTTCCATCGTCTGTCCCAGAGGGACATTCGACAATAGCCCGCCAGTTCACTGGCGGGAATCGTGAGAGCAGAACCATCGAGTCCCGTAAGGGACGATCGAACAGAAGGGCAGATTTCATCTTGAGCCGCAGGCCTTCAGGAACCGACGCCGCGGGTGTCTTCCGCCTCGCCCTCCGCCAGCCAATGCGCCAGTTCCGCGCGTTCTGCGGGTGAGAGCGCCGCAACCCCTGTCTTGATTTCTTGAACTGTGCTCACGCCCGAATCCTACCGCGTTGAACCGATGCGCGCAATGGCCCCGACACCGCACCGTTGCGAATAAGCTGCCGCTCAAATCGCGCCGTCGAAAGGCCAACGTGCAGGAAGACTGCCAGGAATCAGGTGCCGACCCGGCCGGCCAGTGAGGAACCGTCAGCAACAATGATCTTCGCGCACGCGGGGGAGTTCGAGAGTTGGCCATATCAAGAAAGTCAGCTTGAGATTTGCATGGCCACGATGTATGAGGGCTGCGAGAACAGGATGCAGTAAGGTTCGTCAACATCCTCAAACAGAAAGTAACCACAGGAGAATATGACCATGGCAGTCGATGCAATTGTTCGTGTTTCATTCCAAAGCAATGTCCAAGCCAATCAAGCTGCAAACATGGCTCTCGTAGGGCACGTCCAAAACAGCAGAGGTGTCGGTCCATTCGTGCGAGTGGGCACCGCTGTCTTCTCGTGTTCAAACGCTGCTGAACTTCCCGTGGCGACATCTCTTGCCACACTTGGTGAAGCTCTACGAACCTACGCTGAGTCCATTGACTTCGTTTCTATCACAATGGCGCGAAGAACCTAGTGTGCCGTCCACGAAGTTCGTTGTTTTATTCTGCTGCGGATAATCGCGTGAATTTCCGCACAGATAATCGCACGCACTTCGTGGACAGGACACTAGCAGAGGTGCATTCTTGGAGAGTTGACGAAGACAGCTCTGCGCAAACCCGGCTGTAGAGACGCCCGGCTGGCGTATTTTCAGGAATCAAATGCTGGCGCTTTTCTCCCTGTTGCAGCCCTCGCAGAGCAACTGGATGTTCCTCTCCGTATTGCTGCCTCCGCGCGAAACCGGGATTATGTGGTCAAACTCGAGGTTCTTGTTGCTGCCGCACTTGACGCATCTGGCTTGGTCCCGCCGCCACACAAACGCCCGAACATCCTCTGGTATCGGTTGTCTTTCATAGCCAAGCCCAACGGCACCAGTCTGTTTCCACACTGCGTCTGATATCTTCCGCTTGGCGTCGCGCAACTTAGCCTTTCTCGCACTTTTCTCCGCGGACTTCAGAAGTTCCCAAGCTTCGGGATTCGAGTAGCCACGACGCTGCAACACTTCCATCTTGTCAACGGTGTCTAGCTCATCGCTGAGCACGATTTGGTCAACCGTCGCTGAGAGGAACTTCTCGCGCTTGTTCTCCTGAACCTTTTGATTCTCTCTCCACTGTCGATCCCTTTCTTGCTGCGCTCTTTGATAATTGGCTTCGATTGTGTTCAACCGATCCTCACTGAGCCTTTCTTTTTCTAGTTGATCCGGCGGTTGGGATGTCGATGTTCCCGATCCGAAGGCGGTGAAGAAAGCACAGACCAGCTTAATGACTAGGTAGCATATGAAGCCGCCGAGTATGATAGGCATGAAATCTTCCACGGCTTCCTCAGTAGCTCTGAATCCGAACTGGGACTGATTTCAAATCGTTCACAACGCATTACTCCCACTCAATCGTCGCGGGTGGTTTGCTGGAGATGTCGAGGCAGACGCGGTTGCCCCGAAAGTCTTCGGGGTTCACGCCGTTTTGTTCGTTGATGATGCGGTTGGTCATGGGCGGCAGGGTTTCACGTCGCCATCAGACTTTCGACTTCAATGTCTTCGTCCACGAGCGGCCAGTAGATGCCGATGCCGTCGCCGATGAGTTCCCACTTCGCGCGCTGCTTGGCAGTGGCGTGGAGCAGGCGGGGAAACCACTGCAACGGCGCGGAGACTTCACGGCCATCGGCCAGCAGGACGTGGATCGCGTCCCTTGTGAACCGAACGTCCCGCGCCAGTGCTTCAACCTTCTCGGACAAAATGGTCCCGCCATTTTCTTTAGATTTCATCTCTGTCAATGCTTAGCCGGCTGGCTGGCCAGGAATGGGTTGATGACTTGGACCGAGCCATAGAACTGGCCGTTGTTCAAGTCTTCGGAGTAGAGCGTCTTGGCTCCGAGCGCTTGGGCTGCCGCCACAATTGCCCCGTCCCAGTAAGAGAGTTGATGGCGTTTCTTGGCTTGCACGGCCCGCAGGATCATGGGCACATCCATCGTTACGACAGGCCGGCGGGCGAACTGGGTTAGGAACCGGCCGGCTTCGTCGTCGCTGAGCGGACGTTTGATCTTGCGGGTGGCGGCGTGGAAAAACTCCTGAAGCACTTGCGTCGAGAGGCCGAAGTCGGAGTTCGCCATCAACTCGCGAGCCTGTTCCGCCTTGGAGGCTTCGTCTGGCTCGGTTGAGATGGCGTAGAGCAGGATGTTGGTGTCGAGGAAGACCTCAGCGTTCATGGAGTTGCTCGCGCGTCCATGTCACGGGGCCGACCGCCGCGTGGACTTGTCGCACTAAGCGAACGAAGTCGGCGTGCCACTGTCGCCGTCCGGCTTCCTTGGCGCGGGCGTCTTCCGCCTCGCCTTCGGCCAGCCAATGCGCCAGTTCCGCGCGTTCGACGGGCGAGAGCGCTGCAACCGCTGTCTTGATTTCTTGAACTGTGCTCACGGTCAAATCTTACCCGGTTGCATGAGCCTGCGCAATCCGCAGCTACTCCCATTCAATCGTCGCCGGCGGTTTGCTGGAGATGTCGAGGCAGACGCGGTTGACGCCTTTGACTTCGTTGATGATGCGGTTGGAGAGGCGGGCGAGGAGTTCGGGCGGCAGGCGGACCCAGTCGGCGGTCATGCCGTCCTGGCTGTCCACGGCGCGCAGGGCGATGACGTGGTCGTAGGTGCGTTCGTCGCCCATGACGCCGACGGTGCGGACGGGGAGCAGGACGGCGAAGCTCTGCCAGATTTTATAATACCAGCCGCTGGCTTTCATTTCCTCGACGACGATCCAGTCGGCTTCGCGCAGGATGTCGAGGCGTTGCTGGCTGATCTCGCCGATGACGCGCACGGCGAGGCCGGGGCCGGGGAACGGCTGGCGCCAGACGATTTCGCGCGGCAGGCCGAGTTCCTCGCCGACGCGGCGGACTTCGTCTTTGAAGAGCTGGCGCAGCGGTTCGAGGAGTTGGAATTTCATCCGCTTGGGCAGGCCGCCGACGTTGTGGTGGCTCTTGATGAGGGCGGAGGGGCCGCCGGCGGTCGGGACGCTCTCGATGACGTCGGGGTAGAGGGTGCCTTGGGCGAGGAAGGCGGCGCCTTTGACGGTCTTGGCGGCTTTCTCGAAAACGTCAATGAAGGTCTTGCCGATGATCTTGCGTTTGCGCTCCGGCTCGGTGACGCCCTTGAGGCGCGACAGGAACAGTTTGGTGGCGTCCACATATTTGAGTTTCATGTGGAAGTTTTTGCCGAAGACCTGCTGGACGCTCTCGGCCTCGCCTTTGCGCAGGAGGCCGTTGTTGACGAAGATGGGCGTGAGCTGGTCGCCGACGGCTTTGTGAATGAGCGCGGCGGCCACGGAGCTGTCCACGCCGCCGGAGAGGCCGAGGATGACGCGGTCTTTGCCGACGGCGGCGCGGATTTGCTCGAGGCTGCGCTGGATGAAGCTGGTCATGGTCCAGAGGCCGCGGCAGCCGCAGACGTTGAAGAGGAAGTTGCGCAGGATGTCGCGGCCGTGCGGGGTGTGGACGACTTCGGGATGGAACTGGAGGCCGTAGAGGTTCTCGTCGCGATTTTCGATGGCGGCGAACGGCGAGTTGCTGCTGCGCGCGACGGCCTCGAAACCTTCGGGCAGCGCGGTGAGCTTGTCGCCGTGGCTCATCCAGACGATCTGCTTCTGGTCGAGGTTCTGGAACAGCGGGCAGCTCGGCACGGTGACGTCGAGTTCGGCGCGGCCGTATTCGCGTTTCTGGCCGCGGGCGACCTCGCCCTTGAGCAGGTGTCCCATCAGTTGCATGCCGTAGCAGATGCCGAGCACGGGGATGTCGAGGGTGAAGATGGCCGGGTCGGGCAGCGGCGCGTCCTTCTGATAGACGCTCATCGGGCCGCCGCTGAGGATGATGCCGTTGGGGGCCAGCGCGTCAATCTCGGCCGCGGGCGTGTCGGGGCGGAGGATGACGGAGAAGACGTTGAACTCGCGGACGCGGCGGGCGATAAGCTGCGTGTATTGCGAGCCGAAGTCGAGGATGACGACTTGTTCTTTGATGGCGTTCATGGGGGAAATGGAGTGGTGGAGTATTGGAGTGATGGAGTGGTGGAGGAACGAAGTGCTGGGGCGCTGAGATGAGATGCTGTCTGATTCATTACTCCACTACTCCATCGCTCCATTACTCCAATCGTTGTCATATTCTCTGCGGTTCGTTTTCCGTGCCGCAGCGGGGGCACTTGGAAAGTTCCAGGTCGTGGTCGTCCAGATAGGGATGCGCGCAGTTGTCGCAGCGGAAGATGCGCGTCGGTGTCGGCTCTACGCGCATGGCCCAGCGGCGGATGGCGTTATAGATGCCGGCGGCGACGATGACGGCAAGCACGGCGAGCAGGTAGATGACGACCGCGGTGTCAAATCGGATCGGGATCATGGCTCACTCCTCAGTTGAGGCGACGGGGCAATCATCGTCGGCGGCGCGACGGGGCTGGCTGGCGAGACAGGCGTGAGTCTGGGTGGGTTGGCGCGCAACACGCCGGTGGCGGGGGGCGCGGCATGCTGTTCGGCGCCCCAGACGATGCGCACTTCGCCCCAGTCGAGCGCGTCGGCGGAACCCTTGATCTCCGCGAACCGCCAGCGGCTGACCTCTTGAATCGCGCGGCGATCCGCCACGGGCGAGCCGCAGCTTTCCGTGATCAGCGCGTAACGCACCATGCCCACGCCGTCCACACCCACGCGCAACACCGTGGCCTGCTGCGGCGTGCCGTTC
>Ga0194125_10011030_pt1 | contig 12226 bp, 11 predicted proteins | sample TA2KigC250mmetaG_FD_148626 | JGI IMG/M metagenome (GOLD analysis project Ga0194125, IMG submission 148626) | Freshwater microbial communities from Lake Tanganyika, Tanzania - TA2015034 Kigoma Deep Cast 250m | ecosystem: Environmental > Aquatic > Freshwater > Lake | place: Tanzania: Lake... | reverse complement strand
TCCAAATGCACTTACAAATTTCCTAAACACGGCGTTTGTCATGTTTCCTCTAAAAATTGTGGTTATTCTTTCGGTCCTTTATATAATAGAAACATACATTGAGGATAGCACCATAAAAAATACTTTAAAGCTAGCTATTTTCATTTTGGGACTTGCACCGGCGTTGCGTAACTTACTAAGCCTAAGCATGGGCATTTGATTTAGGTGCTTATTTATCAATATTTTTTTATGGATGTTTTTATTAAAATTTAAACCACAGCCAAACCAAAAAGACGAGGTTTTTCAATGTATATAGAAAAAATAAAAGAGTCTATAAATCTACCTGAAACTGTGATAATATTTGATACAACTCTAAGAGACGGTGAACAGACACCCGGAGTTGCAATAACAGTAGATGAGAAGATAAGAATTGCCAAAAGACTTGATGAACTTGGTGTAGATACAATAGAAGTTGGATTCCCGGCTGCATCTGGAGGAGAGATGGAAGCGGCCCGAAAAATCTCAGAAATTGGGCTGAAAGCCCAGATATGTGGTTTGGCCAGGGTCATAAAAGCCGATATAGATGCAGCAGTGAAATGTGATGTTGATTACATCCATACCTTTGTTGGAACTTCTCCACTGCATCGGAAATTCAAGCTCAAAATGGGTAAAGAAGAGATTTTAAATAAGGCAGTGGAAGCAGTGGAATATATTAAAGATCATGGTATTGTGGCAGAATTTTCTGCAGAAGATGCCACTAGAACCGAATTTGATTATTTAAAGGAGATTTATATAGCTGTTGAAGATGCAGGAGCAGATTGCATAAATGTTCCAGATACAGTGGGAGTTATGATACCCACTTCAATGAAGTGGCTGGTGCGTGAACTTAAAAAACATTTAAACATTCCCATAAGTGTTCACTGCCATGACGATTTTGGTTTGGCAGTTGCAAACTCCCTTGCTTCTGTTGAGGCTGGCGCTGAACAAATTCACGCCACTATCAATGGATTAGGTGAAAGAGCAGGAAACGCGTCATTAGAAGAAGTTGTAATGGCATTAATCACCAGTTATGGTATTAAAATGAATATAAATACAGTACTTCTTTTCAATATATCAGAATTCGTCTCCAGAATCACAGGAATTAAAATGCCCCCAAACAAAGCTATTGTGGGTGAGAATGCCTTTGCACATGAGGCAGGGATACATGTACACGGAGTTCTTGAGAAAGCGGAAACTTATGAGCCTATAACTCCAGAAATGGTGGGCCACACCAGAAGAATCGTTTTAGGTAAACATACGGGTGCTAAGGCTATTAAATCCAAGCTTAATGAATATGGAATAGAAACGAATGAAGAACAGTTTGGCGAGATATTCCATCAAATAAAAAATCTTGGTGATAAAGGAAAAAAAGTTACAGGCGCTGATTTGAAGGCTATAGCCGAAAGTGTACTTGGAAAAGCAAAAAAAGAGATAGTAAAGCTTGAAGAATTCTCGGTGATGACTGGAAATCACGTAATGCCCACGGCTACAGTAAAACTTAACATAGACGGCGTGATAAAAACAGCCTCAAAAACGGGAGTCGGACCAGTAGATGCTGCTATAAATGCAATACAGAGTGCGGTAGGTGTAACAGCAGATATAGAACTTAAAGAATATCATATAGAGGCTATAACTGGAGGTACTAATGCTCTTGCCGAGGTTTTTGTGATAATGGGTGATAAAAATGGAAATCGGGCAACAGGGAGGTCTACAAGGGAAGATATTGTCATGGCAAGTGTAGAAGCTGTTTTAGATGCTATAAACAAGATATTAATTTTGAGATAATGTCTAAAATATGCATTTAATAAAAAATTTGATAAATTTCGATGGAAAGTTAAAGTAAGGCTTTTTAATTAATTGTTCATAATTCAACAGGTCTTAGGATCTTAGAAATTTTATTGAGATTCACAATAGTCGATGTTTAAAGAAAAAGAAGTTATCAGAAATTATAAAGTGATGTAAGATAAGAACTCATAAAAAACATCAAAAGATTAAAAAGCGTTTAGTCAACTTTAAAAGATATAATATTCTTTATAAACATTAAAAAGGCCCATAAGGGTTGGAATTGCTAATATTATGTTGTTTATACCAATATTCCATAATTTACCAAACATATATAATGAAGCTATGAAAAAAATAAACTATCTAAATATCTTCATTTATCAAAATCTTCATAAAAACTTAAGTGGTGTTATTATGTCGGTTGATTTTAGGGGTCAAAAAGAAAAAAATCTAATTGCTTTATTGTTAGTTCTAGGTTTTTCTTGTTTTTTAACCTATTGTTTCCAGTTTATACCTGAAAAAAGCACTTTTTTAGCTAATCAATTTTTTGGACCGATTATTTTAGTTTCTCTTTGGCATAGAAGGAGAATATGGTTAGCTCCTTTTTTTTTAGCAGCTATATTTGTTTTCATCGAAATATTCTCTCAAAGATTTGGTTATTTGTTGCCTGAGGATTATTTTAGATTAATCATGTTCATTTTTATAGTAATAGTAGTTGCTTTTTTAGGAGAAAGAATTGAAAAAGTGAGAATGCTCAATGATTTGAATGAAAAACTAAAAAAACAGACTGAAAGACTTGAAGATGCCAACAATGAGCTTGAAGCATTTGCATATTCAGTGTCTCATGATCTTAGAGTTCCACTTCGAGCAATTGACGGATTTTCCCGGATTTTATTAGAAGATTACGGAGATAAACTCGACGATGAAGGTAAGAGGCTAATCGATATTGTTCGTGATAATACAATGAAGATGGGGCAACTTATTGATGATATTCTTCTCCTATCACGCGCAGGACGCCAGGAGATGAAAATATCTGAAATTGATGTTGAAGCTCTCGCAAACAGCGTATTTGAGGAACTAAAGCATTCAATGGAGGATCGGAATGTGCAATTGGAAATTAAGCCGCTTCCCACCGCTTATGGTGATCGAACACTGCTTCAGCAGGTTTTTAGCAATTTACTTTCCAATTCTGTTAAATTCACAAGAACTAAGGAAAATGCAATAATTGAAGTTGGTGCAGACGGAGTAAAAAATGAGAATGTTTATTATGTTAAAGATAATGGAGTAGGTTTTGATATGAAGTATGTAAATAAGCTTTTTGGATTGTTCCAAAGGCTTCATACCCCAGACGAGTTTGAAGGTACTGGTGTTGGACTTTCTATTGTTCAACGGATAATTAGAAGACATGGTGGAAATGTATGGGGTGAAGGTAAGGTCGATGAAGGCGCAACCATTTATTTTACCTTACCCGGTAAAAAAGAAGATTTAAAGAATCATCTTAGTTAGTTTCATTTATAACATTTATAATATTGTTAGATTAATATGATAAACTGAAGGGGTGATTTAAAATGAGTTTGGATGAAGTTGAAATTCTTCTTGTGGAAGATAATCCAACTGATGCTGAACTTACTATAAGAGCTTTAAGGAAGAATAACTTAGCCAATAAATTAGTGTGGGTTAAAGATGGAGCTGAAGCTTTGGATTTTCTTTTTGCAACTGGGGCTTATTCAGAACGAAACATGGAAGGTCTTCCAAGACTGATACTCCTTGATTTAAGAATGCCCAAAGTAGATGGTTTAGAAGTTCTTCAAAGAATTAAAGCCGACGAACGAACAATGAAGATTCCCGTAGTTGTTCTAACTTCTTCAAAGGAGGATAGGGACATCGTTGAAAGTTACAAGCTGGGAGTGAATAGTTATGTTAGCAAGCCTGTAGAGTTTGATGAGTTCACTGAAGCGGTTTCAACATTGGGTCTTTACTGGATACTTCTTAATAAACCACCTGAGTGAGAGGAACGGTGATATGAACGAAAAAACTAAAATACTGATACTTGAAGATGTTCCATTAGACGCAGAATTGATGGAACATGAACTGTATCGTGAAAAGCTTCAATTTGAGTCTTTACGTGTAGAAACAAGGGAAGATTTCATAAATGAACTTGAAAATTTTAAACCTGACTTGATCCTAGCTGATCACTCCCTTCCCAAGTTTGATGGTCTTTCAGCCTTAAAAATTGTAGAGAAAAAATGTCCCCAAATCCCTTTTATCTTTGTAAGCGGAAAAATCGGAGAAGAATTTGCAGTTGAGGTGCTCAGGGAGGGGGCAACAGATTATGTACTTAAAAATAACCTTTCAAAACTGGTACCTGCAGTGGAAAGGGCATTAAAAGAGGCTAATGAACAAATTGAGCTTAAAATGGCTGAAGAAGCTCTCCGTAATAGAGAAGAGCAACTTCGTATGATCACCGATAACATGTTGGATGTGGTTGCACAGATTGATGGTGATGGCACTTTACAATATGTTAGCCCCTCAGTCAAAACAAATTTGGGATACGAACCTGAATACATTTTAGGCAAGTCTATTTCTGAGTTATTGAATCTAATAAATTCTGATGATTTGGAAAAAGTTAAATCAACTTTCAGAGCAGTGGACAGATCTTCACCCAATAAATTGGAATTTCGCTGTCAACATGCTGATGGACATAATATGTGGTTAGAGTCAATAGGTAATCCCCTATTAGATGATGAGGGCAAAATTATCGGAGCAATATTTGCTATTCGTGACATAACTGAACGAAAGAAAGCTGAAAAAGAATTAAAAAAATACCATGAACAGCTTGAAAAAATGGTAGAGGCACGTACAGCCGAACTTGAAGCCATAAATAAAGAGCTTGAATCTTTTAGTTTTTCTGTATCACATGATTTAAGGGCACCTCTAAGACGTATAGATGGCTTCTCTCAGGCACTTCTTGAAGATCATGAAGATAAATTAGATCCTCAAGGCAAAGACTATTTAAATAGGGTACGTTTATCAGCTCAACGTATGGCGGAACTTATCGACGACATGTTAAAACTTTCACGTCTGACACGTAGCGAAATGCACCGTGAAAAAGTGGATTTAAGTGAAATGGCAGATACAATAGCCAAAGAACTTCAAAATACACAACCAGAACGTCAAGTAGAATTTTTAATTGAAGACGGGGCAATTGTTAATGGTGATGCCAGACTTTTGAGGGCGACCCTAGAAAATCTTTTTAACAACGCCTGGAAATTCACCAGCAAACATCCAAGTGCTCGGATAGAGTTTGGTATTACCGAGTACAATGGCAAACCAGTGTATTTTGTAAAGGATGATGGGTCTGGATTTGACATGAAGGATGTGGATAAACTTTTTAAACCCTTTCAAAGGCTCCATACTTCCGATGAATTTGCGGGAAGCGGTATAGGTTTAGCTACAGTTCAACGTATCATTCACCGCCACGGTGGATTAGTTTGGGCCGAAGGCGAGCTGGAAAAAGGAGCTACATTTTACTTTACCATTTAGCTGAAAAATAAGAAAAATATTAATATGTTTATCTGTTAATTTCAATAAAGGGGGAATTAGAATGAACAAGGGAGTTATCTTGTTGGTGGAAGACGATCCAGATGACGCGGATTTAACCATCCGTGCATTAAATAAAAGCAATATCAAAAATGAAATAGTTTTGGCTCAAGATGGAGTTGAAGCATTGGATTATGTTTTTGGCAGCGGGATATATGCAGAACGTGATACCACCGTCATACCGGCAGTAATTTTACTTGATTTGAAGTTACCAAAAATTGATGGTATTGAAGTGTTAAGACGTATACGCAAGGACGATAGGACTAGGAACACCACTGTGGTCGTTCTTTCATCCTCTAAAGAGGAAAAAGATGTGTTAGAGTGCTACAAACTTTGTGCTAACAGTTATATTCAAAAACCTGTGAATTTTAACCAATTTATGGATACTGTGTGGCAGTTAGGACAGTACTGGTTAATGCTCAATGAACCAGCACCTGCAGGGAGGATAAGTTATTGAGTAATTCAATACGTTTATTAGTTGTCGAAGATTCAAAAGACGACACTAAGTTGTTGTTGCGTGAAATGCGGCGTAATGGTTATGAACCAGAATTTATGCGGGTTGAAACTTCCACAGATATGATTGATGCACTTGATAAGTACCAATGGGATATTGTGATTTCAGATTATGTGTTGCCCAATTTTAGTGGATTAGGTGCACTAAAAATTGCAAAAGAGAAAAAACCCGATCTACCTTTTATTATATTATCTGGTAGTATAGGTGAGGATCTGGCAGTTGAGGCTATGAAAGCCGGTGCACATGACTATATTATGAAAGATAATCTTTCTAGACTTGTTCCAGCTATTAATCGAGAAATTTATGAGTCAAAAATTAGAAAAAAGCGAAAAGAGGCAGAAAAAGCGCTAAAAACATCAGAAAACTTGTATAGAACAATTTTTGAGAATACAGGAAATGCAACCATGATCTTAGAAGAGGACATCACTATATCTTTAGTAAATACCGAATTTGAAAAATTTTCCGGTTATTCTAAAGAAGAAATAGAAGGTAAAAAGAGCTGGATGGACTTTGTAGCAGAAGGTTATTTGGAGAAAATGAAAGAATATCATCTTTTAAGAATAATCGAACCAGGATCTGTTCCTCGAAATTATGAATCTCAACTCATTGATAGGGAAGGCGATGTTAAATGTGTATGTATAACTGCAGCAATGATTCCAGGAACAAAAAGATCGGTTATATCTCTTTTAGATATTACAAAGCATAAAAAGGCAGATAAAATTATACAGGAGAGAGAAGAACATCTTCGCATCTTAACAGATAACATGCTTGACATGATTACTCAGACTGATAAGAAAGGAAAGTTTCAATATGTCAGCCCGTCAGTTAAAAATTCATTAGGTTATGAACCTGAAGATATGTTAGGTAAATCAGCATTTGAATTATTACATCCTGATGATCTAGAGACGGTTAAAGCTGCTTTCATGAGAAGTATTTCAACTAATTCTCCTGAGAGAGTAGAACATCGTTATATTCACGCCGATGGCCATTATATTTGGTTAGAAACCGTGGGTAATATTTTATCCGATGAAAACAAGCAGATTAACGGAGCAGTATTTGGTATTCGTGATATTACAGATCGTAAACGTGCAGAAAATAAACTAAAATCATCATTAGAAGAAAAGGAAGTCCTCCTTCGAGAGATTCATCATCGGGTAAAAAACAACCTTCAAGTTATATCTAGCCTCCTTAGCCTGCAATCAAGATATATAAAAGATGATGAGACACTTGAACTTTTCAAAGAAAGCCAAAACAGGGTAAAATCAATGACACTTGTACACGAAAAGCTCTATCAATCTGAAGATTTAGCAAGGATAGATTTTGAAAGCTATATAAAAAAACTCACAGAACATTTGTTTCATTCATATGGAGTGGATATAAATAATGTATTTTTAGAAATAAATGTAGATCAGCTTTCATTAGATGTTAATACAGCAATACCTTGTGGACTGATCATCAATGAATTAGTTACAAATTCCATGAAACATGCATTTCCAGAAGGTAAAAATGGTAAAATCGGTGTAAATCTCCATTTAGATGGTGATAAACTCTTATTAACAGTTTACGACGATGGAATAGGCTTTCCTGAAAATTTAGATTTTAGAAAAACGAAATCGTTGGGATTAAGACTAGTAAGCACATTAACAGAACAATTAGGTGGAAATATCGAACTTTATAGAGAAAAAGGAACTAGATTTAATATAATTTTCCCATATAATATGAATGGATACTAAAAGAACTAAATGGAGATAAAAAAAATGGCTAAAGTAAAGATCATAGTAGTTGAGGATGAGAGAATTGCAGCTGAAGATATAAAAGATGGACTAGAAAGTTTAGGATATACAGTTACGGCAGTGGTTTCATCAGGTAAGGACGCTATTAAAACGGCAGAAGAACTTCAACCGGATTTGATAATTATGGATATTAGATTAGAAGGAGATATGGATGGCATAGAAGCTGCAGAAAAAATCAGGGCTCGTTTCGGCATCCCGGTGATATATCTTACAGCATATTCAGATGAAAACACTGTACAAAGAGCAAAAATAACCGAACCTTCCGGATTTATTCTTAAAGGACCTCTTGGATTTATTCAAAAACCATTTGAAGAAAGTGAATTACACAGTGCCATTGAAATAACCCTTTATAAGCATAGGATGGAAAAAAGATTAAGAGATCATGAAAAATGGCTGGCTACAATTCTTGAGAATATAAATGACGCAGTTATTGCCACGGATTCTATGGGATTAATCAAGTTTATGAACCCGGTGGCAGAAGATCTGACTGGTTGGATACAGTTAGATGCTATAGGCAAAGATCTCTCCGAAATTTTCATTATTTTAAGCGATGAATCATCTCATACAGGTGAAACTGATCTGAATAGTCTATTTCAGGATAGATTTATTTCTACACGTCATTTAAGACATGCAGTATTGATTTCTAAGGACAAAACTGAAATACATATCCATGGTGCCATCACACCCATCATAGACGAAAAAGGAAATGTAAATGGTCTTGTATTGGTGTTCCATAACGTCGATGACTGGGAATAACCAATTTCACAATAATCAGTGATTCATCCAAATTTATTATAAAATTTATTATAAAATTTTTTTCTTTTTTGTTTAATTAACGAAGGTTATGCCCTTTGTTTTAATATTTATTCATTTTTTTCAGGTTTTTTAAGAAAAATTCATAATGAAATATTTATGTCATATTAATCAAACTAGATATATGGAACCCCAAAGAACTTGCAAGCTTTTTGGAGCTGTTAGGGCAGTTTTAGGAATAAAAGATGCCCTTCCATTGATTCATGGTCCTTTAGGCTGCTCATACCATATAAGGTACCTTTTAAGTGTTAGAAGCAATAAACCAGTTAAGATTTTAACCACTGGAATGAATCAAACTGATGTTGTTTTTGGGGCTGAGGACAAATTAGAAAATGCAATTTTTAGAGTGGATAAAGAATATTCTCCTAATCTAATCGTAGTTCTGACTTCGTGTGCAAGTAGCATAATTGGAGAAGACATTGGTAGAGTGATTAAAAAAATTAGAAACAATATAAAACCTGAAATTATAAATATTAATGCTGGTGGTTTTGAGGGAACACAGATAGATGGTTATGAGGAGTCTTTATGTGCACTAATCGATTTGATGTATAAATCAGAATTTAAGAAGGATGCTGTGAACCTTGTGAGCCAATTTAGAGGTGGTCCTGATTTAGGAAATCTGAAAGACGATTTTGGTAAGCTGAAAATTGATATAAATTGTGTTTTAACTTCTAATTCAACTTTGGAAATGATAAAAAATGCTGGTCAGGCTTCTTTAAACGTTTCCATGTGTGAAGCATCTGGAATTTTGCCCTGTAAAGTTATGCAGGATAAATTGGATATTCCCTTCCTAAATGAAATAGCACCTATCGGAGTTTCATCTTCATCGTCTTTTTTTCGCAAAATCTGTGATTTTTTTAATGTAAAATATAAATTAAAGGATGATGAGGTGAATGCCCGGTCCAAAATTGAGAAATATTCAGAATATTTAAAGGGTAAAAAAGTGGCCATTGTTGCAGGATCAACAAGAGCCATAGCTTTAACTGATTTTGTATCTGAACTGGGCATGAAACCATTATTAGTTAGTTTAGATTTTGAAGGGAGAAATACCATAAATACTTTGGAAGAAATAATCAAAAAAAATGGTATTAATCCAGTTATATTAAAAGAACCAGAATATTATGATATTTATAAGTATATTAAGGAATTAATGCCAGATTTGATTTTAGGTGGGCTGGGAGAAATAGGTATCTCTAGGGAGATGAATATCCCTTTATTTGATGTTATGCATGCCCAGGAAATTACAATGGGATTTAGGGGGGCTGTGGAGCTAATCAAAAATATAAAAAAGATTTTAGCTGATCAATGATTAATGATATATGTTAAAATTTTAAAAATGCTATTAAGACCACTTCCTGTGCTGTTTTAATTTTATAAAGAACAATCATGTAGACATAAACTATATAAATATGTACGAGTAAAAAAAAGATTAGTTATTTTTCGGAGGTTAAAGTGATGTCAGAGGAAAATGTGGTATACATTGGAAACAAGCCGGTAATGAACTATGTTTTAGCTGTTGTAACTCAAATGAATGGTGGAACTACAGAAGTTGTTTTAAAGGCAAGGGGAAGAGCTATAAGTAGAGCGGTAGATGTTGCCGAGATCGTGAGGAACCGATTCATACCGGATGTAGGTGTTGGTGATATACAAATATCTACAGAAGAGATTGTAGGCAACGAAGGAACAGCAACAAACGTTTCAGCCATTGAAATACAGATATGTAAAGAATAAATCAGCGATATATAGCAGAAACCTTTTGGTTTCATTTTTTATTATTTATGGATTTTTGACTACTTAGTATTTGAAGTTCCATAAATTATTGACTTGGAAAAAAATAGTTGGTAGATCATTTTCCGAAATTGTGAATGATCTACATTTTGCATTGTTATACTAGTGTTGTGACAATTTAATTTTGTTACATTTATATATTTGAACTTCTATATTGTATTATATGAAAAGTTTAGAAATTCGACTTGGAGAGGAAGAGGTTCAGTTTTTAAACGAGTTCGTGAAGAAAGGTTTTAGAAAAGCGAGGGAGGTATATAGGGCTAATGTGCTTCTTTTAGCTAATAAAGGTAAGAAAGAAGCGGAGATTGCGGAGATACTTTCTGTTCACAGGAAAACAGTTTGGAGAGTTAAGAAAAGATATTTGGAAGAAGGTCTAGAAGCGGCGTTGAAAGACAAACCCCGATCTGGTCAGCCCATAAAGTATGATGAAAAGAAGCAGGCGGAGATAATAGCTTTGGCATGTTCTGATCCGCCAGAAGGGAGGAAAAGATGGTCAATTAGGCTTTTGGTAGAGGAAGTTCATGATAAAGAGGGTTTTGAGACGATGAATTTTGAAAGTGTTCGTCTTATTTTAAAAAAAGCCGGACTAAGCCTTGGTTAAGAAAAATGTGGTGTATTCAGGAAATTGACAGCGAATACAGAAAGAGAATGTACGATATTTTGGACCTGTACCAAGAGGATTATGATCCGAAACGGCCTGTTGTGGGTTTTGATGAGAAACCCAAGCAACTTATTGGTGATAAGAGGGAAAAAATTCCAATGAAACCGGGTCAGCCTGAAAGATACGATTACGAATATGAACGAAATGGTAAAGTGAATATTTTCGTTGCAATTGACTTTAAAGCTGGGAAAAGAGACGTAAAAGTTACTGCTAGAAGAACTAAGAAAGATTTTGCACTATATATGAAACATTTGGTTAATGAGGTTTTCTCTGAAGCTGAAGTAATACGAGTGGTAGCAGATAACTTAAACACGCACACTAAAAAGGCTTTCTACGAAACATTTGAAAAAGAAGAAGCTGAGAAGCTATTAAGCCAAATTGAGTTCCATTACACTCCAAAACATGCGAGCTGGCTCAATATCGCAGAAATCGAAATTAATGTTATGGACACAGAAAGCATAGGAAGAAGAATCGGGGATAAAAATACCTTAATCAATGAAATCCAGGCATGGATGGAAAGAAGGAATAAAAATAGAAGCAAGATTGACTGGAGATTCACAAAAAGAGATGCAGATAACAAATTATCAAAATATTATGTAACATAACTAAATTGTCATAACACTAGAGTTTTTCCATTTATCCAAAATGAATCAAAAATAGGTGATGAATTTCTTGATGATGACAAAAAAAATATACTTATCGCAATATGCAAAGATGAAAGTGAAAACGCGAATCCATATAGATTAATATTACCCTTAGAATATATTATAGATAATTCTTTTAAGATTAGTGAAAAAACTCATACTTTTTTTGAATGTATCCGGAATATAACAAGAAATAAGCTGATTAAGCCTGATAAAAACACTACATATTTTTTTAAGTATGTTCCAGGGGCCAATTCAGAAAAAAAATACATTAAAGGAATAACAAGTAGCAATATAATTATTATGGAAACTCCAGATAATTTTGAACATATTCACGAGCCTGTACTTGCTTTAAATGCGTTTAAAATTATCTTAAAGGGTAAAAATATATATTTTCATACAAAATCTGAAAAAGAAGTTTCATTAGAATATCCTTTTTTAATAGAATCAAAATTAAGTTATTCATCTGATCTCGAACCTAAGTTAACTAATGATATCCACTTTAAATTTGAACTTTTTGATCTTCATATTGAACAATATCTTGAATTAATTAAAATATCTGAACTTCGAGAAAATGATGAGATTAAGAATATAGTTTTTGTTAATGATTTAA
>Ga0194125_10011029_pt1 | contig 12226 bp, 5 predicted proteins | sample TA2KigC250mmetaG_FD_148626 | JGI IMG/M metagenome (GOLD analysis project Ga0194125, IMG submission 148626) | Freshwater microbial communities from Lake Tanganyika, Tanzania - TA2015034 Kigoma Deep Cast 250m | ecosystem: Environmental > Aquatic > Freshwater > Lake | place: Tanzania: Lake... | reverse complement strand
ACGCCGTTCGCGTCGATCCAGTTGCTGATCCGCAGCCGCTCCTCATCGGTCAGCGTCACGCCGTGGTGGCCCGCCGCCAGCAGCTGCATCAGCGGCGAGACCTTGGAGCCGTACGTGTACGGCGGTTGTGGGAAGACGTCCTCGGGGAGGTCCCAGCGCATCGCGTTGGCAACGGTGACGTAGGGAAGCAGCTCCTGGTAGGCGACCGTGAACTGATTGGTGAGGTCATCGGTCAGGATGACGCTGCTAGACCAGCGGTCGTGCGTGTGACACGCGATGCACTTCGCGTTGAGGACGGGCTGCACGTCGCGCAGGAAGCTCAGCGTCTGCGTGCCCCACGGCGGCGGCGTGGGTTCGCTCGGCGCGCGCGAGGCGGCGAGGGCCACGCGGTTGGGCGGCGTGGTAGTCTTCACCTCATGGCAGCCCACGCAGGTGCGCGTCTCGTTCGGCTTCAGGCACACGACGCTTCTCATGCGCTGAATCTCGCGCTGCTCGGCGTCGAGGACCTCGAAGTAGACGTTGCGGTTTGCCGGCACGGTGAACAGCGCCGAGCCGTCCTCCTCAATTGGCACGATCCCGAAGATGCGCTTGATGGTGTAGATGCGCGTCGCGGAGGTTGTGATGACGCCGCCGAACTTGACGCTCTTGCGGGGCACGTCCTCCAGGACCCGCAGGTACTTCGCCTCGCCCCGTGGCACGCCGGGCAGCCGCTCGTACACGTTCATCAGCAGCAGGCGGGCGGTCGCCTCCGTGTCGGCGGTGTCCGCCGGGGCCGGCGGATGTGCCAGCGGCCGCGGGCGCGCCACCAGGGGCACAGGCTCTGCGCAGGAGATGTCCGGGTCGCGGTAGACGAGCGCCAGGTTGCCGTGCCGATCCCCCACGTACAAGGCCCAGGTGCGCGCCAGCCACGGCTGGACGGTGGGCGTGTAGGAGCAGAGGTACGTGTCCTCGGACAGCGGCTGCGGATCGCTGTACCAACCGTACTGGCTGTCCAGCGCCTTCTCGGCGGTCACCGGCACGTTCGGCGTGAGCAGCGTCAGCGGCGGGTCGCCGTCGATGCCCTGGCGCACGTCGATCAGCCCGATGGGCCCGTGGGTCTGGCCGTGGTGGGCGGTGAACAGCGCCATGACCTTCTCGCTGCCGGGCACGGGCCGCGGGAACATCACCACGTTGGGCCGGAAGGTCGCGTTCCCGTAGTACGGCTCCACGCCCGTCCCGTCCGGGAACATGGTGAAGGGGTTATGCAGCGAGGTGACGGACCGTTCGTTGTACTCCCACCGCCCATAGAGAATGCGCCCGTCCGGCATGACCGTGGGGTTGAAGTCATTGAACACGTTGAAGCTGAGCTGGCGCGGGTTCGAGCCGTCGCTCTCCATCACGAAGAGCGTGGGCGAATGCCGATTGCCGCCACACATCACGAAGTGCTCGGAGCGGTCGGAGGTGAAGCCGATCTGGTTATTCGGCAGGTAGAAGGGCTCGGCATCGTTGTGTGGGCCGAAGGTCAGTTGCCGCAGCCCCGAGCCATCCACGTTCGCCTCGTAGATGTGGTAGCTCTGCGCGCCGTCCCACTGGTCTGACCCGTTACCGAAGGCGAACAGGAACCTGGTCGCCTCCCAGTGCAGGCACAAGTCGCGGTAGATTCCCTCGCCGAGTGAGTCGACAACGGGCGTCACCGTGCCGTCCGGCCGCACGGGCGACAGTCGGTAGACGCCGCCCCCGGTCGGGTTGATGAGATGGTGGGCGTCCATGAACGGCTGCTCGGAGTCGTATGGCTTGCGCTTGAGGAAGAGGAGCGAGTCGAAGTCGATGCGCTTGAGGAGCAACTCGTCGCGCAGGGCGTTGGCCTGCTCGAACAGCCGCCGCCACTCGCCGCCGTCTCCCGACCAGCCCTCGGCCTTGCGCTGCAGCTCGCTAGGCTGGTCGCTCCGCGCCGGGTCCGGCCTGTCGCCAAGAACCTGCCTCGCACTCGTGAGGCCCGCGTTCACCGTCTCAACGTGCGTGAAGAGCGGTAGCCAGTACTCCCGGTCGCCTTGGCTAAGGGTCAGCGTCAGCAGGCCGCCGCCTTCGGTGGGTAGCGGAACGGGCAACTCGAGGGGCTGGGCCTGATGCGGTGCGAGGCGCGCGACCTCCTCGGCAAGCGGCTGGTCATGGCCCGGCGTGCGGAAGGAAAGGCGCAAGGCAACCTCGCACGCTTGGTCAGACACGCTCTGCAGCGTCACCTTCAGCCGGTTCTCACCGCGCCTCAGGTCGCAGGGGCCGTCGATCGCGAGCGCGAAGGCCGCCGGGGCAGCCCGGAACTGCGTCAGGCCGTCGAAGCGGCGGAAGTAGCCGTGGTACCAGCGGTCCTTGGCCCCGCCGCCCGGGTGCTTGTAGCCGAGGATGGTGTCGGCGAGTGCGTGGGTCTCGACGGCCTCGCCCCGCATCACTTCCACCTTGTCCCCGACGAGTCGCACGCGCACTTGCGGGCACTCGTCGGGATAGGGGATCAGCATCTTGGGGATCGGGTTGGGCCACGTCACCCAGTCGCCGTTCTCGGGCACGGGCAGGACGGGTGTGCGCTGATCCTCCGGGGTCGCCTGCTCCCACTCGGCCAGCAGCGACTCCCAGTCGCGGATCGCCGCCAGAGACTCGCGGAAGTACCAGTCGCGGCGGACCATCACGGGCACCTCGGCGCGTGCCGCAAGCATGGTGCCGAGCAGAGCCAGACAACCCGGCAGAAAGCGCATGGTCGGTGATCTCCTCGCGCCGGTGTCTTTCGCAGCGAGGGCCGAGAGACCTTCAGGGGGAACCAACGCCCACGCTGACGGGAGGAGGGCCATCGATGACACGACGCTGCTTCGTGAGGTCCATGACGGCCGGGGGCGCTGCGCTAGCCCTGGGCCAGGGGGCGCTGCAGGCGGGGGTCACGCCGCCCGACTTCGCCTCGGCGGCCAAGACCCTCTCCGAGCACCGAATCGTGCGCATGGAGGCGCGGCAGCTCCAGGACCGCTACCCGCGCTTCGTGGGGAAGAACTCACACTTGGGCGCGGTCGGTTGGGGCGGAGGCTATCAGGTCCGGCGCGTGATCACCGATCAGGGCGCGAGCGGCTGGGGCATGTCGCACGTCAAGGACGACGTGGTCGCGCCGCTGATCGGCCGGTCCGTCCCCAACCTGTACGACATGGAGCAGGGCGTCTCCGATGAGGCGCGCGCGATCGAGATCCCGCTGCACGACCTCGTCGGCAACATCCTGGGCAAGCCGGTCTACGCGCTGCTCGGGTCGCAGGGCCCAACCTCTGTGCCCATCTACAGCGGCGCCGTGTACTTCGACGATCTGGAGCCCGAGAACCAGCCACGCGGGGTCGAGGGCGTGCTCGCCTCGTGTCAGCAGGACCATGATGTGGGCTACCGCGCCTTCAAGCTCAAGATCGGGCGTGGGTTCAAGTGGATGCCCAAGGCGGAGGGCATTCAGCGCGATATCGACGTCACGCGCGCGGTCCGTGAGCGGTTCCCCGAATGCAGGATCCTCGTCGATGGGAATGACGGCTTCACGGTAGAGGAGTTCATCGCGTACCTCGATGGCGTTCGGGACTGCGACGTGTACTGGATCGAGGAGCCCTTCCTCGAGACCCGCGACGACTACCTGAAGCTGCGCGAGTTCATGCGCACGATCGACTGTCGGGCGCTCATCGCCGATGGCGAATCCTGCCCGCGCCATCCGCCGCAGCCGACCGAGTACGGCGGCTACGAGGTGGAGTTCGTGGATCACCTCTACGCCCTCGCGGCCGAGAAGCTGGTGGACGTCTTCCTCCTCGACCTGGGCACGCTCGGCTACACGCGCTGGCGTCACCTCATGCCGAAGCTGAAGGCCGCCGGCATCCTCGCCTCACCGCACACGTGGATGTGGACTCCCCGGCCGATCTACGCCGCGCACCTCGCCGCCGGGCTGGGGGACGTGGCCATCGTCGAGGGCATTCCGGGGAAGGCCGCCGGAATCGACTACTCCGCCTTCACGTTCGCCAACGGTGACCTGCAGATGCCCGAGGCGCCGGGGTTCGGGCTGGGACTCGAGGCCTGACTCCACGGGGGTGACTCCTATGCTGTCGCCTACCGCTGCGTTTGCTGCTCTTGCACTGACGGCCTGCCTCCTCTGTGCTGCCGCGCCTGCGTCTGCTGCTTCCCCACGCCTCCACGTCGCGATCGTGGCGGCGCGAGGCGCGCCGGAAGTCGAGCGGTGGGCGGCCGGCGAGTTGCGAACCTACGTCGAGCGGCTGTTCGGCGCCCAGGCTGAGATCGCACATGCGGTGCCGTCGGATGCCCACGAAGTGCTGCTCCTCGGGCGCGAGGCGGGGATCCGTCGGCAGGCGCTGCCCGAGCTGGGGGAGCAGGACTGCCTCCTGCAGCGGGTCACGCTCGGCGAGCGCCCGGCGCTGCTGATCGACGGCGGGAGCCCGGCGGCGAGGGCGTGGGCTGCGTTCGAGCTTGCGCAGCGGTGGGGCGTGCGGCCTCTGCTGCACGGGGACGCGCTGCCGCAGGCGGCGGCCTCGCGAGGTCGATCACCGGTCGAGGCGTCAGGACTGCGGCCGGGCGAGGAGTGTCTGCTGAAGTGCACGCTGCCGATCCGCCAGTGGCGCGTCGTGAACGACTTCGCGATGGGGCCCGAGTCCTGGGGCATGGCCGACTACCGGCCCGTGCTCGACCAGCTCGCGAAGCTGAAGTTCAACCGAATCCTGGTGAACCTCTACCCCAACCAGCCCTTCTTGCACCTGGAGTGCGAGGGCGTCAAGCAGCAGTCGGCGCACCTCTGGTATGACTATCACTACCCGATCACGGACGACATGGTCGGGCGGCGACTCTGCGGCGACGGGCCCGAGTTCTGGAACCCGGACCTCCCACTCGGCGCACCGTATGAGGAGTTCGCGGCGGCGGGGGAGCGGCTGGTCCACGCGCTGATGGCTCATGCGAAGGCGCGGGGGATGCAGGTCGTGGTTAGCGCCACGCTCATGGAGTACCCGCCCGAGTTCGCGCCGCTCTTGCCCGGCGCGCAGAAGGTGCATCAGCTCGGCGAGATGACGATCGTGCCCGGGCCGGGTACCGACCCGGGGTCTCCCGAGGTCACGCGTCTGGCGGCGGCGGTCCTGCGAACGACCGTGAACACGTACCCCGAGGCCGACCGGGTGGCGCTCGGCATGCCGGAATTCCGCCAGTGGGCCGATGGCTACGAGCGAGCGTGGGCGACGCTCGACCGGAAGTACCGCGTCAGCGAGGTGCGGACGCTCGACGATGTGCTGGCTCAGGCCCAGGCGCGCACGGACTACCCGGGCGGCGCGGAGCGCGCGGTGCAGGAGGTCAAGGGCGATATCGTCGCGCTGCGCTTCTACGACCGCCTGCTGACCGAACTGCACGTCTTGCAGGATACGGCGCGACCGGACATGCGCTTCGTCTTCGTGGCCGTCGCGGAGGAGCTGTTCCCGATCCTCCCGCGCGTGCTGCCGCCGGGCTCAGAGACGCTGAACCAGATTGACTACACCCCCTCGCGGATTCTGGCGCGCCGGCAGATGCTGCGCACGCTCCCGGCGCGGGAGCTTCCAAGCGCCCTCGTCTTCACGCTCCATGATGACAACGTTGGGGTGTTGCCCCAACTCACGACGGGCTCACTTCACGAACTCACGCGCGACCTCCGCGAGTGCGGCTGGGCCGGGTTCTCGACGCGCTACTGGCTGATCGGCGACCACGACCCGTGTATCGCGTATCTCTCCCGCGCGGCAACGGACGCGGATGCAGCGCCGGAGGCCGTCTATCGCGACCAGATGAAGGCCGTCTGCGGGGAGGCGTGCGTGGAGGACATGCTGATCGTGTTCCGCATCGTCGAGTCCGTGACGGTCGGCCTTGAAGCGCATGGGCTGGGGCTCACGTTCCCCGTGCCCGGCATGATGATGAAGCACTGGGCGCCCGGGCCGCTGCCGCCGGAGCTGGTCCAGGACCGGGAGCAGTACCGCGAGGCCCTCGCGGCGGCCCAGCGTGCGAAGGGCAAGGTGAAGGGCAAGCAGGGACGCGAGTACGTTGACTACTGGCTCGGGCGGCTGCAGTTCGGCGTCGGCTACCTCGACACGATCGAGCAGGTCCGCGCAGCCGCGACGGCGGAGGCGGCGGGCAACCGCGAGGAGACGGTGCGGTGCGCGCAGGCGGCGGCGGAGACCGCGCGGCGGGCCTTGGAGGCGTATGCGGGCGTCGCCCGGGATCGGTCCGACCTCGGCGCCCTCGCCACGATGAACGAGTACGTGTGGCGCCCGCTGCGCGACAAGGCGGCCGCGCTGGCCGCCGGAACGGAGGGCAAGCACGTGGAGGCTCTCGGGATGAAGGAACACCCCATTCTGGTCGGTGACGGCAAGGGCGGATGGAAGGCGAAGCCGGGGGAGCTGCAGTTCCTGCACCAGCCGGGCACGACGCATCTCATGCCCTTCGGCCTCGTGCAGATGGACAACGGCGAAGTGCTGTTCCTCGCCAGCGCGGAGGCCGCGGCCTCGGGATCGACGCCGCGCTCGTTCATCCCCGTAACCGCCATCAGCTCCGACGCCGGAGACACGTGGAGCGCGCTCACGCCCGTGCCGGACTGCCCCCAGGGCCGCCCGATGATGCTGACGGACCTCGGGAAGGGCGAGTTGTGCTTCCAGATCGCCGGCGGGGCGACGAGTTCGGTGCTCCGCCTCTACAGCCACGACTACGGCCGCACGTGGCCCGAGCGAGTGCCCCTGCAAGCCGCCGAGGGGCAGGCTTGGAACGTGGAGGGCAACGCCCTGGTGGATCGCGATGCCGAGGGCAAGGCGATCCGAATCGCCGAGATCGGCTACAAGTCCTACTCCTCGGGGGTCTGGCCGGCGGCCTTCGAGGGCTGGCTGCGCTGGTCGGGCGACGGGGGCCGTACGTGGACGGACGAGACGAAGCCCGCCGCCTGGTACATCACGATGGAGTGGCAGGGCAAGGAGTACCTGCGAGGCGTCAGTGAGGGATCGCTGACCCGCGCCCGCAACGGCGATCTCGTCGCGGCGCTAAGGGTGGACATGCCGCCCCGGTACTACGTCGGAGGGCAATCGGGCGCGGACTTCGACGACAGCCTCGAAGGGCTGGGCATCTCGATCTCAGAAGACGATGGCAAGACGTGGTCGCCGATCAACCTGATCTACGAGGCGGGCCGACACCATGCGCATCTGCTGACGCTCCCCAACGGGGACATCGTCATGACCTACATCGTGCGGGTGGACGTGCGCGATGGGAAGCTCGCCAGCTACCGGCGCGGCTGCGAGGCCCTCATCAGCCACGACAACGGCCGCACGTGGCGCCCGGACCGGCGATACATCCTCGACGAGTTCGAGTACTACGACGGGGACAAGTGGTTCCACGGCGAGACGGGCCACCTCGCCTCGACGTGCCTGACCGACGGCCGCATCCTCACCGTGTACGGTCACTACCGGGCGGGAGGGAGCTGCCTGATCCGGTGGAGGCCGTGAGAGGGTGGAGGTAAGGCACGGCATTGGGCGTGATGAATCACGCCCCTACTCCTGGGCGCGATTCATCGCGCCCATATGTAGGGGCGCCATTCATGGCGCCCGTTCAACCGCACAGCTCCTCGCACAGCTCACCCACCAGCCGCACGAGGCTCATGTCGGCGTTCGGCGGTACCTGGTCCGCGGCGCCGAGCACGAAGCGTCCGTACTCCCAGTGGTGCTCGATGATCGACTCGACCTGTCGGCGGATGTCGTCGGCGGTGAACGGCGGCGCGAACATCGCCCCCGGCATCCCGCCGAAGAGGATCAGGTCCGGCCCGGCGAGTTCCCGCAGGTCCTCGACGGCGACGTCGCCGCACGGCTCTGGCGTCACGGACTCCGCAGCATCCAGGCCCGTGGCCGCCATGAGCGGGACGATGCCCTTAAGCGTGCCATCCACGTGGGAGAGCGTCTTCTTCCCGGCGGCGTGGAGCTTCCCGATCTGCTCCGTGTAGAAGTCGAACTGGTAGTCGCGGAAGAGGTTGGTCACGACCTCCCCGGTGAGGTTGTCGCAGAACTCGACGAGCGGTCCGGGGCCGCCGCACAGGATCTCGATGACCTTGGCATTGCGCTGCAGCATGACGTCGATGGTGCGCTCCACCTCAGCCTTCGCATCAGCGAGGAGATACGTGAGGTTGGTGACCCCGCACCACTCGGCCAGCAGCGAGGACACGCCGCCCCGGGGAACCGGCATCACGTGAATGCCCTGGTCGCCCGTCAGTCGGTCCCAGTGCTCCCAGCCCTCGTACGTGGGATACGGTTCCTGGACCTCGTAGAGGTAGCGGACGATCGCCAGGTGCTCGGGCCGGCTGACGGGGTAGCGCACCCAGGCGGTCGAGCCGGTGTGCGGCAGGTGCACCTGCTCGCCGTCCATCTCGCCGGCGGGCGTCTTCCAGCCGAGGTGGATGCGCTGGCCGTCCTGGCGCTGCGTCACTTCGATGTGCGTGTCATCCGACCGAATCCCGTACGGGCCGGCGCCGCCCAGGTACATGCCGCAGTGGTAGTGGCGGTGCAGCCGCACGTACCCCTCGTCGTCGGCGTACTCGGGCGGCAGGTCGCCCATCGCCTGGTGGGCGTATCGCCAGTAGCTCAGGTCGCCGTACCACGGCATCGCGTCGGGGCGTTCACCGTTGAACACGGCCAACAGACGTTCGCGGAAGGTCATGGACACACGCCTCCCAGGAAGGACTTCGGGTCGTCGAGGGCCTATCTTCCCGCCGCTGCACCTCAGCACCTCGCCTCAACGGAGCCTACCGACCATGCCCGCCGGGCATCTGCCCATCGTTGGGGCGAGTGCCGCCCTCCCCGACACCCCACGGGTCCTTGACCTGCGTCGGCGCGTGCGCGACGCGATGGAGGTCCCGCCGGTCGGCTGGGATTGCCCGGCGCGCATTGACGAGCGGCTCATGGCGGAGCCGCTCATCGTGCGCAAGGCGCGCGCCGTCGCGGCCAAGCTGTCGGCCATGCCGACCGACCTGTGGGAGGGGCAGCTCCTCGCCGGGTCGATGACGCTGGAGGCGCCCCGGCTCCACGCCGAGTGGGGGTTCCCCGACTATGTCACGGACGACGAGCGCCGAGCGGCGGCGGCGCGGGGCCTGAGCATCCACTCGGTCTTCGGGCACATCGTCCCTGACTACCCCAAGCTGCTGCGCATCGGGCTGAGCGGCATCCGCGCCGAGGCTGAAGCTCAGCGCGCCCTCGCCGCGACGCCTGACGAGCACGCTTTCCTGGAGGCGGTAGCTGTCGCCCTCCAGGCGGTGATGGACTTCGCGGAGCGCCTGGCCGCGCGGTGCGAAGCCGAGTCTGCCGGTACGGGTGACCCGGCCCGAGCCGCCGAGCTGCGCCGGATGGCCGATGACCTCCGGCAGGTCCCGGCGGGCCCGGCGCGTAGCTTCCGCCAGGCGCTCCAGTCGGTCTGGCTGCTGCACATGGTCTTCCACTCCACGATGGACGGCAATGCCCTGGGTCGCCTCGACCAGTACGCCTGGCCGCTGCTGAGGGCCGACCTGCAGAACGGCCGCCTCACTCTCGCGGAGGCGTTCGAGCTGGTCACGTGCTTCTGCCTCAAGTTCAACGAGCGCGCCAAGACTACCGAGGAGCAGCGACCGGACGCGCGCGAGGCGGAGGCAACCGACCTCGGGCGCCGGACGCGACACTACACCTCCTCGCAGCTCGGGACGCGCCGCGACAGCCTCGACGCGACCAACCACTGGCTGCAGAACATCATCGTGGGCGGGCTGACGCCGGAGGGTGTGGACGGGAGCAACCCACTCACCCATCTCCTGCTGGAGGCGTACCGGCGCAACCAGATGACCAACCCGCTGCTGACCGTGCGGGTGCACGAGGGCTCCCCCCAGGGCCTGTTGCGACACGCCTGCGAGGTCATCAAGGACGGCGGCGGCATGCCTGCACTGTTCAGCGACGAGGCGCTCATCCCCGCACTGGAGGGGCTGGGCATCTCCGGCGAGGATGCGCGGGACTACACGAACGACGGCTGCTGGGAGATCATCATCCCCGGCCGCACCGACTTCCGCTTCCAGCGCCTGAGCGTGATGCTGTGCGTCGAGTGGGCGTTGAACAACGGCCGCTCCCGCCTGGACGGGAGCCTCGCCGGCGAAGAGACGGGCGACCCGCGCGGCTTCAGCAGCTTCGATCAGGTGTGGGAGGCCTTCGTCCGGCAGTTGGACTCGATGGTCGGGCGCGTGGTGAAGCACGTCGTGGAGTCCGTGGACGAGCGCTCCACCATCGCCCCCGTGCCGCTGTTGAGCGCGTTGATCGAGGGCGCCATCCCCGCGCGCCGCGACATGACGGCCGGAGGCGCGAAGTACCGCACCTTCGGGATGCTGGCCGAGGGAGCCTCCCATGCCATCGACTCCCTGACCGCCATCCGGACGGTCGTCTTCGGGAACCGGCAGGCGACGATGGTCGAACTGTGCGATGCGCTCGATGCCGACTTCGAGGGCCACGAGCGCCTCCGCCGGCTGCTAGAGGAGGCCCCGAAGTACGGGAACGACGACGAGGGGGCGGACGAGGTCGGGCGCGCGGTGATCGAGGCCTTCACGGACGCGGTGCGACGCCGCGCCGCGCAGCATGAGACGACGGTGCGGTTCCCGTGCGGCGTCGGCACATTCTCTTGGTACATCGGTATCGGCGAGGGGCTGGGGGCGTCCCCCGACGGGCGCCGCGCCCGCGAGCCGGTGGCCTCCAACTTCTCACCGGCCCTGGGCCGCGACATGCAGGGAACACCGGCCGCGATCCTCTCCTACGCCAAGATGCGCCACGAGCGCCTGCCGGCCGGCGCGCCGCTCGACCTCCGCCTCGCGCGACGCCTCGTAGACGGTGACGAGGGCACCGACCGGATGGTCGGGCTGGTGCGGGCGTTCGTGGAGACCGGCGGCTCGATGATGACGCTCACCGTCGCCGACACGGAGGAACTCCGCTCCGCCCAGCGCGACCCCGAGAGCCACCGCTCCTTGCGGGTGCGCATGGGCGGCTGGTGTGCCTACTTCACGATGCTGAGCCGCGAGCAGCAGGAGCACCACATCCGGCGGCAGGAGGGCCGCGCGTGACGCCGCCGGAAGGGCTGATCTTCGACCTCGACAGCTTCGCCGTTCACGATGGTCCCGGCATCCGCCTGGCAGTCTACCTCAAGGGCTGCCCGCTGCGCTGCGCGTGGTGCCACAGCCCCGAGTCGCAGTCACCCCGGCCCGAGCTGATCCTCCTCGCCGATCGTTGCGTGCGCTGCGGCGGGTGTGTGAGGGCGTGCCCGGAGGAGGCGCAGTGCCTGGAGGACGGTGAACGTGCCATCGAGCGCGGCGCGTGCTTGGCGTGCGGCCGGTGCGCGGAGGCGTGCCCCACGGCGGCCCTGCAGGCGAAGGGGCACCGGGTGTCGGCGGAGGAGATCGTGGCGCGTGCGGCGCGCCTGAAGGCCTTCTTCCGCCACTCCGGCGGAGGCGTCACGCTGACCGGCGGCGAGGTGCTGCAGCAGGTCGAGTTCGCCGAGGCGGTGCTCCGCGGCTGCCGCGCGGAGGGCATTCACACTGCCATCGAGACCAGCGGCGCCGGCCCGTGGGACGACCTCGAGCGCCTGCTGGCCCACACGGACCTGGTGCTCTACGACCTCAAGCTGATGGGCCCCCGGCTGCACCGTCGGTGGACAGGCGCGCCGAACGACGTGATACTCGCGAACGCGCGACGGCTCGCCGGAAGAGAGGTTCACGTGCGGGTGCCGCTCATCCCTGGGATCACGGATACGCGGCGGAACCTCCGGGCGATCTTCGCCTTCATGGTTGAGACCGGACTTCGGCAGGCGGTCCTGCTCCCCCTCAACCCAAGTACGGCGGCGAAGTACGAGTGGCTCGGGAGGAGCCCCCTCCCGCTGCCCCCACCCCAGCGGCCCGCCGAGTTGCGCGCGCTGATCGAGCTCGCCCGCGTCTGCGGGGTCGAGGCCTCGATCGGCTAGCCACACGGCGGCCCCGGGGGGTGCGATTCTTTTCCGTAGGTAGTCCACCTATGCGACACGACGTTGTCGGTTCCAGTAGGCATCCCATCGACCATTGAGGTCGAGGATACGTAGGTTGAGAGTGGCTTGGGCGCCGGGTTGAGTCCAGCGGCAGCCGGAGCGTTTGAGGCGCTCATTGGCGACGTGCTTGCAGGCGCTTTCGACGATCCCGCTGCCGACATGCATACCTTTGCGGCGGTAC
>Ga0194125_10011023_pt1 | contig 12229 bp, 9 predicted proteins | sample TA2KigC250mmetaG_FD_148626 | JGI IMG/M metagenome (GOLD analysis project Ga0194125, IMG submission 148626) | Freshwater microbial communities from Lake Tanganyika, Tanzania - TA2015034 Kigoma Deep Cast 250m | ecosystem: Environmental > Aquatic > Freshwater > Lake | place: Tanzania: Lake... | reverse complement strand
ATCTGGTTCGGCTTCATTTCCATGGCCTGTGTCCAGAGGGAAGGACGGCACCTTCACGTGGATATCCTGGTGAACCGCCTTTCACCTCGAACCCGAACCGTCTGGGATACCATGACCCTTATTATCACCTTGCTCTTCGTTGGCATCTTCACCTACTACGGATATGGCTTTTTCATGAAAGCTGCCCTGTCGGGTGAGACAACCATCGGCACCTTTGTGGCTCCGATGTGGGTACCCAAGCTGGCATTGTTGCTTGGCGGCACCCTTCTCGGCCTGCAGTTGATAAAGGACCTGGTAGTCAAATGCAACACCTTGAGAATCCAGCCAGTGGTGAAAGGAGGAGGACTGGGCGACAATCCTGTTCTCCTGGTCTGTTCTTTCCTGGTCGTTATGGGAGTAGCCGTCTGGCTATATTATGTATCTCCCATTGCCGGGCTAGTAGTGCTGATGCTGGTGCTGCTCTGCAGTGGGCTGCCCATCTTCGTTGCCCTGGCACTGGTTGGGATAACAGGCATGTTTACCCTATACGGCGGGTTCAGTGCGCTGACCGCAATTGCCAATGTGAGCTATGGCGCTCTCTACAACTTCGCCCTGGCCTGCCTGCCTCTGTTCATCATCGCCGGCCAGCTACTCCAGAGCAGTGGTGTCGGAGGTGAGCTTTATGACCTGTGTGACAAGTGGTTTGGACATCTTCCCGGCGGCCTGGCAATAGCCACTGTGGTTGCCTGCGCAGTGTTCGCTGCTATCTCCGTATCCAGCGTCGTTGTAGCCATCACCATCGGGCTGGTGGCGCTTCCGGCGCTGGCAGCGCGTGGCTATGATAAGCGATTTTCTTACGGGCTGGTGGCGGCTGGAGGAACGCTGGGAATTATGATTCCACCCAGTGGCACCATGATTATATACTCGGCGTTGACCGAGGAATCTCTGGGTAAGCTATTTATCGCCGGTTTCATCCCGGGCATTGTAGTTATGGCACTGTTCATCCTCTACTCAGTTGTGTCCTGCAGCCGAACCGGCGCCTATACCAAGATACAGCCCTATTCCTGGAAGGAGAGGTTCGGCGCCTTCAAGACGGCCATATGGGGATTGCTGGCGCCGGCGATAATCCTCTTCGGGATTTACAGCGGATTGTTCACCGTTCTGGAGGCTGGAGCAGTGGTGGCGCTTTATGCGTTCGTTATGGCACTGGCTCGAAGAAAGATAACGCTTCGCCAGTTGCCAGAGGTATTACGGCAAAGCGCAGCCAGCGGAGGAATGATCCTGGCTATATTCTTTGGCGCTCTGGTCATGGGTTTGTTTATAACACTGCTCCAGGTTCCCAACACGGTTGTCCAGGCAATTTCAGCCATGAACATCCCAGGCTGGGCAGTGATATGGCTTCTGATGCTCATTTACATCATCCTGGGCATGTTCCTTGAAGTCATTTCTGTGATGTTGATTACCCTGCCCATAGTTTACCCGCTGATTATCTCCCTGGGATTCGATGGAATCTGGTTTGCGGTGCTGGTAACCCTGAACATGGAGATGGCCCTGATAACCCCTCCAGTAGGGATGAACCTTTATGTGGTGAAGGGCATTTCCGGGGCATCCATTAGCGATGTGGTCAGGGGCATGATTCCATTTTTCGCAATCATGTTGGTAGGCATGCTCATCGTCTATTTCTTCCCGCAGTTGAGCACCTGGCTTCCTAACCTTGTGGTGAGGTGATGACCATGCTTCGCAATCTTTTGCTGACGTTATCCTATTCATCATTGTGATGAATCTTGAGGTGAGGACATGGGCGATATACTTATAGTAGAGAAGAAGGATTATATTTGCACTGTCTCTCTGAACCGACCTGAGAGACGAAACGCACTGAGCCCGGAGCTGGGACGCGCTCTGATTGAGACATTCAACGGCATAAAGCCTGGCGGTGATACCAGGGCGATAGTCCTCCGTGGTGCTGGTGAGAAGGCTTTTTGTGCCGGGGCAGACCTGGAAGCAGTGGTCGGCGAGCAGGATGGTGGCAACATTGTTCAGATGACCATAGACAGCGTGCTGAATTGTCCCTGCCCTGTCATCGCCATGATTTATGGCTATGCGGTGGGGGCGGGGTGTGACCTGGCAGCAGCTTGCGATTTCAGGGTGATCGCCGATTCGGCTAAAATAGGCATTAACCCGGTTAAACTGGGGCTGGTGTACTTCCCCAAATCCATAGAAAGGTTCACCAGGCTTATCGGAATAGCCTATACCAAAGAGCTGTTTTTCACCGGCAAGTTCTTCACAGCCCAGAGAGCAAAGGAAATGGGGCTGGTTCATTATGCCGTGCCTGAAGACCAACTTGTCTCTACCGCTTATTCGCTGGCTCAGGAGGTCGCCGAGAATGCGCCTTTAGCACTGGCAGGCATGAAGTCCATCATTAACAAGCTGCTTTACAGCCGTCTGAGCCCGGAAGAAGAAGGCGAATTAAAGGTCATAATGGAGCGTTCTTGGATAACCGAAGATGTGCAGGAAGGTGTTAAGGCATTCATTGAAAAGCGTAAACCGGAATTCAAAGGCAGATGAAGCACACCAGGACTACGCCTTCCATTATCGGCTCGACTCGGAATCGACCAGGGCGCCTGTCTTCCACCATCGTCTTGCTGAGCTGGGAAGGGCAGTTCTAGAGAGCCTCCTCAACGTGGTTGTCCCCCAAAGCTCTGGCGAGGATGTCAAAGTCGATGGTTTCAGGTGGCTGATGGACAGGGAACAAAGTTATCCCCTGTTCCGCAACCTGGACAAGCCTTCAGCCTTCTCGGCTTCAGGCAAACCAAAAGGAAATCAGCATCTGGAACCAGACAAGGGCGATTGCCCTGCTTTTCAGAGCGTGGCCAACGCCTCTTTGTACGAACCTAGAATAGGCCTGCTCGCCGAATTGATAGAGTCAGTCCTGGACCTGGTGGAATTCGAGTATCAGGGAAAACCGGTCAAGGTCGATGGTTTCATGCTGAAGGACCTTCATGACTGGACCGTTCCCAGCACCGGCAGCCCGGGCGAGGTTATCGATTATGCCGGCGGACGCTGTAGCTGTGATTGCGTCTTTTGCTGCAATAAGGGTAATCCACCATTGGTAGCTGCCAGGGACAACGTGAGCCGGGCGGCAGGAGAGGATTTTGAAGAGATAAAGACGAGAATAGAGTATTTTTCGCCGGAAAGCGGCCTGGCCTTGTTTCCCAGCCTGGGTACCGTCTACGAGGTAACCGCCCACCCATTTTTTCTGGCCATGCTCCGCAAGCTCAGGGCTAAGACCTCAAGGCCGTTCAGAATTACCACTAATGGAAACAATCTCACGCCAGAAATGGTTGCCGAGCTGGCTGAACTGAAGCCTATCTATCTGTATTTCTCGCTGAATAGCTCTTCACCGTTACGGCGCCAAAGGCTGATGAAAGACCCCCATCCTCAAACGGCAATCAATGCCCTGCCGTTGCTCAGGGAGAGCATCTTATCCCCTATGCTGCTGTCATCGTCCCCTGGCCACTGGGCACGCTGAGCGAGATGCTGGATGACCTCTCGACTACGATTGCCTATGCCGCAAGCCAGGAAGCACATTTGATACAGGTTAATCTCCCTGGATGTACTGGATGCTTCTCGCCTACCCCTGGACTCGATTTTCGCCAGGTTTGGGAAGCAGCCATAGAGCAGGTCAGGGAGCTTCGGGATAAATACGATTGCCCCATCATAGCCATGCCCACTTTGTACGAGGAAAATATCTACCACAAGCGCAAGAACTTGCCTCAAATAATTGGAGTGGTAAAGAACTCTCCTGCTTACCTCGATGGCTTGAGGAAGGGCGACACAATTTTGGAGGTGAGCGGGCTGCCAGTTCGTAGCAGACCACAAGCTCGTGACCTCCTTTCCGTTCTGCGACAAAGTCAGGCAAATAAGCTTGACCTCAAGGTACAGCGGGGCACAAGCACACTTCAGATAAAGCTGGACTCGACCAGGCATTCCTATCCTTACTCGCCCGACTTCGATGCCTATTTCGGCATGGTCTTCATGGGAGCCGGATTCAGGGTGAGCTACCTGGAGGATTTGAAGCAGGTTATTGAAGCCCGTGGAGCAAGGCGAGTCCTCTTTCTCTCTTCAGAGCTGGTGAAGCCTTCCTTTGAGCAATGTCTTGCTGAAACCCATCTGTTCACAAACGGCGCATCAAGAATAGACATCGAGGTCCCGCAGAATCGTTTCTTCGGCGGCAGCATCTTCATGGGAGACCTGCTGGTAGTCCAGGACTTCATCGACCACATTCAAGATTATGTGGCACGCAAGGGGTTCAAACCGGACCTGGTGGTCATCCCATCATCGCCTTTCAATTTGAGTGGGTGGGGACGGGACCTGACGGGCCGCGTTTACCTGGACATCGAGAGGGCTACCGGTGTTCCCGTAGAGCTTCTGCCGTGTGCCACTACTTATGAATGAAGGTGAACGGGTAGCATGAACTGTGAAAAATGAAGGAGGTGTAGCCATGAGTGCTGACATCGAAAAAATAAAGCAGCGAAAAAAGGAATGGGAAGAGAAGGTGTTGAAGCCAGCCTTGGAAAGGTTCTGGCTCAAGGAGTCTCCGACTGAGTTTTATTCTCCCGCTGACATCGAGGATTTCGATTTCCCGAGCCAGGTTGGGTTCCCCGGCGAGTATCCTTTTACTGCTGGCACTTACCCTACATCGCCAGCCTTGCCGGCGCCGAGAAGGGGATTGCCTGCCGCTTCTGGGCAGGTAAGGGCAGCGACTTATTCAGGTTATGGGACTTCGGAAGATACCAGGGACTACTACATCGAGATGCAAAGGCGGGGCCAAAGACGTGGGCCCAATCTGGCATTTGATTTGCCAACTCAGTGTGGCTACGATTCAGATAATCCACTGGTCCGCGGTGAGGTAGGCAAAACCGGCGTCGCCGTAGATACCTTGAAGGACTTTGAGGTCATCTATGAGCCTTTCCAGGGGGAGTTGGAGCTTGATAGAATCGCCTCCAATTTCACCATCAATGGTCCCTGCAATATCCTCATAGCAATGTACTTTGCCCTGGCCGAGAAGAGGGGGATACCACTGGACAAGCTGAGGGCAACCCCTCAGAATGACATTCTCAAGGAGTTTATTGCTCGCGGTACGTATATTTTCCCACCCAGGCACTCGATGAGGATGTTCCGTGACAGCCTGGTGTTCTTCACCAGGCACTGCCCGCATGTAAATATCACCAGTGTAGGCGGTTATCACATCAGGGGCGCAGGAGCCACCAGAGAGCAAGACCTGGCCTTCAGTATGGCCATACTGTGCGCCTACTTGCAGGAGGGAGTTAATGCTGGCCTGGATGTTGATTCTTTCGCCCCCAGGTTCTCGGTCAATGCCTTTGGCGGCAGCATGGAGTTTTTCAAGGAGATAGCCTTCCAGAGGGCGGCTCGAAGGATGTGGGCAAAGGTAGTGAAGGAGAAGTTCGGTGCCAAGAATGAAAGGAGTATGCTGCTACGACAGCCTGCGGGCGCTCACATGGGATATGAGAATTGCACCGTCCAGCGTCCTCTTAATAACCTCACCCGCTCGGTGGTGGGGGCCATCGCTTCAGCCCTTTCTGGTGGACTCCCCATCCCCATGCCCCCCTTCGACGAACCGCTGGGGTTGGGTTGGAGCCTGGAGGCGTCGCAGCTATCTGAAGACGCCTTCAAAATACTGTACTATGAAGCTAAATTGAATAAGGTGTTGGATCCCCTTGCCGGTTCCTACTATGTGGAACATCTCACCGATGAAATCGAGGAGGCGGCATGGAAAGAGCTGCAAAAAATCGAGTCTATGGGTGGAGTTGTAGCTGCCATAGAGAGTGGCTACATGCAACGCGAAATAGCCAAGAGCGCCTTCGAACGACAGAGGCGGATAGAGACTGCTGAAGACCTGGTGGTAGGAGTCAACTGTTTTGTGGGCGAGAACGAATTAGAAGTGCAGACAAGCCACCTGGTACCGCATCCCTACGACCCGGTGAAGCGGGAGCAGGCAGAGGAAAAGCAGATTAAGAGGCTCGCCGACTTAAAGAAGAATCGGGACAACCGTGCTGTGTCTCAGTTGCTGAAGGAATTGAGGGTCAAGGCGCAGAAAGAAGATGAGAACCTCATCCCGCACTTCATAGAATGCGCCAAAGCCTATGTCAGCGAGCAGGAGATGTGCGATGTTCTCCGAGATGTCTTCGGGGAATATCAGCCGGCAACGCTTTAGGAGAAAATAGATGAACAAGAGCAAAGAGAAGACCATAAGAGTTCTAGTAGCCAAAACCGGCCTGGACGGCCATGACCGCGGTGCCAAGGTGCTGACACTTGGCTTGCGAAACGAAGGCATGGAGACCATATACACCGGTTTGCGCCAGACCCCTGAGAAAATCGTGCAGACGGCCATCCAGGAGGATGTGGACGCCATCGGCCTGAGCTGCTTATCGGGTGCTCACAAGTATCTTTTCCCCAGGGTGGTGGAATTGCTGAAGGAAAAGAGAGTAGATGATGTGCTGGTTATCGGAGGCGGGATTGTGCCCCCGGAGGATATCCCCTTCCTCAAGGAAAAGGGAATAGAGGAAATATTCGGCCCCGGGACTATGGTGGGTGAAGTGGCTGAATACATCCGAAAGAACATAAAGCGCAAGTAGTAAGGAGGCTAAAATGGCAGGACCTTTGAGCGGATACAGAATACTGGACTTATCACGTGCCATAGCCGGACCATACGGCTCCATGCTGCTGGGGGACCTGGGGGCCGAGGTTATCAAGATTGAGTCACCCGGCGGAGACCTCAGTCGCTTCGCCCCTGGTCCCGGTCACAAAGGCCAGTCTTTCTATTACATGGCGTTCAACCGCAACAAGAAAGGGCTAACTCTGGACCTGGCCACAGATACCGGCAGGGCGGCTTTCTATGAGCTTGTCAAGATAGCCGATGTGGTATGGGACAACTTCCGCCCCGGTGTAATGGAAAGGCTGGGCGCAGACTATGATTCTGTAAAGAAATACAATCCGAAGATTATCTGCTGCTCTATCAGCGGGTATGGGGCAACCGGGCCATACGTCAATCGCGCCTCCGTGGATATGGTGGTGCAGGGCATGGCTGGAACACTGAGCACGACGGGAGAACCAGGCCGTCCTCCCGTAAAACCCGGCTTTCCGGCTGCCGACATAATCGGCGGGCTGTTCGGAGTGGTAGCCGTCATCTCCGCCCTAGCGCAGCGAGAGCGGACAGGGGAGGGGAAAAGAATCGATGTGGAGATGCTTGGTTCCATGATGTCATCCATGGCCTACGAGTTTTCCTATTATCTGTGTTCCGGAATCGTGCCTGGCCCCATGGGTTCGGGGCACCTGGCGCTGCTGCCTTATGGAGTCTATAAGTGCAAGGAGGGATACGTAGCCATTGGCCCATCCTAGCCGAGGTTGGCCAAGGTCATAGGCGCAGAGTGGATGATCGAAGACCCCCGGTTTATGAAGGGCGAGGATAGGTTGAAGCATCGCCAGGAGTTCAACCAGATTATCGAAGAGTACCTGGCCAAGGCACCTGCAGAGGATTGGCTAGAGCTGTTCCATGTTGAGGACATCATGGCCGGGCCAATCAATACCATTGACAAGGTGGTGATTGACCCGCAGGTCAAAGCTCGAAACATGATACTCAACTTGCCGCATCCTTTGGGTGGCGAGGTGAGACTGGTGGGAAATCCTATGAAAATGGAGGGCATCGAGGAGGATAAATACACCGCCCCCCCGACCATGGGACAGCATAACGACGAGATACTTAAGGGGCTGCTCAAGTACTCCGATGACCAGATAGCCAGGATGAGGGAGGAGGAGCAAAGACATGCGTTGGAACTGATTGCCCGTCTCCAGAAGACCGCTGGCGATGCCGCTATCCGTGTCCTGGAAAAAGAAGTGGAACGGCAAAAACAGGAGGATTAGGCACGGCGTGTCAACGGTGATCAAAATTACGCTAGGTTGAAGTGATCCGTCTTATGCTGTTTGGCTAAGAGCAAGGGGGTGCGATTGGTAATAACGGACAAGACACTTTGGCATAGTATCGCAGACGTGGTGGTGGTGGGGTTTGGGGCATCTGGTGCGGCAGCCGCTATTGCTGCCCATGACAACGGTGCCGGCGTGGTGCTTCTGGAAAAGCAGCCCGCCGACAGCCATTTCTCCAATAGCAACATGTCAGTAGGCATGTTTTTATCTGTCAGCGATGTCGCTGCTGCCCGGACTTACATGGAGAACCTTTGCAGAGTGAACCCAGAGTTGTATTGGACTGATAAAGAGACAATTCATGCCTGGGCAGAGCACCTGTCGCAGAACAAGGAATGGTTGGAGAGACAAGGAGCCAGGATAAGGCTGATGGCAAACGGCATCGGCGAACATGATTTGCCGGGACGCGAAGGCATAGACCTCTATAGTTTCAGGGGTTTAGGGCATGGGTTGATGAGATTCCTAAAGAAGCAGGTGGCAACACGGGGCATTCCGATTATGTACCACACCAGGGCGGAGAGGCTGCTTACCAACGAGAGAAGGGAAGTCCTGGGCGTTGCTGCCCGATGTCAGGACAAGGAGACAAACGTAAGAGCCTCGAAGGCTGCGGTCTTGTGTTCTGGCGGCTTCGAATATGATGAGGAGATGAAGCTCAATTATCTCAAGGTCTATCCAACCTATTTTGCTGGTTCGACCTCAAATACAGGCGACGGCATAAGGATGGCCCAGGAAGTAGGGGCTTCGCTTTGGCATATGAACTGCTGCTCGGCTTGCTTTGTCCTCAAGCCCCCTGATTTTCCAATAGCTCTGGGGCCTAACTTCAAGGGAACCAAGGGCTATCTGCAGTTCCTGATTGCAGAGGCAACTGGCAACAGTTACTGCGGTTATATAATTGTGGACAGGCATGGTAAACGGTATACAAATGAGCAGTTCAAGCGCCATACACTTTACTACGAGTTAGCTCTTTACGACAGTCGCCGTCTGGAATATCCACGTGTGCCCAGCTACTGGATTTTCGACCGCCGGCGAATCGAAGCAGGCCCCCTACCGCTGATGTTCTATGGCCCAATGCTGCACAGGATGTATCGGTGGAGCGAGGATAACTCAGAGGAGATAAGGAAGGGCTGGATTGCCCGTGCCGAGACAGTGGAAGAGATGGCCGGCAAGCTAGGGATGGAAGTTGCGGTACTGAGAGAAACTGTCCAAAACTACAATAGCTGCTGTGAGCACAAGCACGACCCGGAATTTGGACGTCCTTCGCAGGCGCTAATCCCACTGCGGGAGCCGCCTTTCTTTGCTATTAAGCTGTGGCCTGGGAGCGCTAATACCCAGGGAGGCCCCCGGCGCAACCAAAAAGCTCAGGTCCTGGATGCCTATGGCAATCCCATTCCCAGGCTCTATGCCGCGGGAGAGCTTGGTTCTGTTTATGGTCAGCTCTATCCCATGGGAGGTGGCAACCTCGCTGAGTGCTTTGCCTTCGGGCGCATCGCTGGGGAGCACGCAGCTAGGGAGACTTCGAATCCAGGCTGACGAAGGATATCCCTTGTAGCGGCAAATGCTACGTGGGCGATGCAGGCACTTTGAACTGGTTCAGCTCTCATCCTGCCTTGTCACTGCGAGCCCCGATGCAATCGGGGCGTGGCAGTCTCCCTCCCGCTGTCATTCTTGAGGGAGTCACGATTATATCGGGGTTAGCGACGACAGTGGCGGCAGGAAATTGGGCAGGTTAGACCAGGGCTTTGGCGGTCAGCTCTGAGATGCTGGTCACTGTGGTGCCCAAGTTGTAGTGCTCGCTTAGCTCACCGCACTGGTGGCGGCAGTTATCGCAGGAGGTGACCACTATCCTGGCTCCCGTCTGGCGAATCTGCTCCGCTTTCAGCTTCCCAGCCTCCAGGCGAATGTCTGTCCATTCGGGGGTGGCCACTAACCCACTGCCAGCGCCGCAGCAATAGCTGTGCAGCCGATTCGGCGTCATCTCGCGGAAATCTCCGACCACAGCCCGTATCACGCGACGCGGTTCTTCTAATAAGCCTCCCTTGCGCCCCAGGTTGCAGGAGTCATGATAGGTGACCGGCTCTCCATTGGTGGTGGGGTTAACGTGTATGACACCGTCTCGGATATACTCGTCCAGTACTTCGATGATATTGCGTAACCCGAATGATAGTGGTTTGCCGAACCACTTGGGGACTTCCCAGCGCATGGCGGTGTAGCCGTGGCCGCATTCGGTGATAATCATCTCCTTGACTTTGAGCGTCTCGGCTTCTTTGATTATGCGCTGGGCAATGCGTTTGGACCTGGCAGCATCTCCCAGGAAGACGGCGTAGTTGGCCGTGTCAAACATGCTCAATGTCCATGATTCTTTGGCTGCGTTGAAGATGATAGCCTGGGGGACGATGGTATGTGCTCCAGCCAGGGGCACGTAGAGCAAGCGTGCTCCTTTCTGCTCCACTGGTATCCTGGCCTTGGAGCTGCCCAGTGCATCCTGCACTTCCTTCTCCAGCTCTTTCACCTGGTCCAGGAAGATGTCGCGAAACAGGTCGGCGTTCTCTTCCTTGGCTATAGCGGCGCCGGCTATTTCAATGAGCATCTCCGGCCCGTAGCCAGTAGCGGTAGCCACCGACCTCATGACGCGCATTATCTCGGCGGTCTCCACGCCAAAAGGACATTCGAAGGTACAGCGGTGGCACAGCGTGCAGGTGGCGAAAGCGGTCTCTGCCAATTTAGACAGCGTCTCATCTGCGGTGGGCTTGGCGCCAAACCAGCGCGGAAAAGCACGGCCGACCGGGTCCATGAACTGGCGGTAGACACGACGCACCTGCTCGGCGCGGTAATAGGGCGTGTGCTCTGTCTTGGGATTAGACCGGTAGTAGTGACAGCTCTCGGTGCAGATGCCGCAGCGGACGCATACTTCCAGCGCTGCCAGCACCCTGCGGTCAACCAGCTTCCCCAGCATCTCCCTGGCCAGAGTCATCTTGTCTTTTTCAGATATTGTGGTCGTTGTCATCTGATTACTCCAGCACGGCACGTCGGCCAAAGACCAAGCCCAGGAAAATGCGAACGTAGAAGAAATAGATAAAGTGCCTGAGCTTGCCGAAGGGGGCGTAAGCCATGGTTATGCCCGAGATAGCCCAGAAGGCGGGTAGGTAGTCTGTAGCATAGGCGGATATGGCAGCAGAGGCCATAAATAACGTGGTTAATGCCAGGGCGAAATAGTCGTCAGGGGTGCTGAGGAGTCGCATGGTGGGTTCGGCTAGCCGGATGCCGAAGCCGGCCAGTCCCAGGATAGCGCCTACTGCGAACAGGGCTGCTAGCCAGAGGCGCAGCGGTTCAGGTATTTGTGCTAGCCAGGGGGTAGCCACCAAGTAAGCGGCGCCGACGAAAATACCGATGTGGAAAACTATGCCGCGGAGGTAAGCTACCCAGTGTATGCGAGCGCTTTCCTTAGCCAAAGGCAGCATGCCGAGGGTGAAAGCCCAGAGTACCCCCCGTGCCGGGGAGCCTTTGACAGGCGCTAGTTCAGGGCTATAGGGACGCCGCTGCACAGCGACCAAGATAGATATAACACCTGCTGCAAAGACGGCGGCACCGGCCAGGGCAATTCCGGCGGTGGCCATCTGCAGCGCGCTCACTTGGTCCTCTTCACGAAGAATTTGATAAGCTTGCCCTCGCGGTTCATGGAGAGGAGTTCGTTGCCGGTGCTTCGTGCCCAGGCCGGGATGTCAGCCAGCACGCCGGGGTCGGTGGCAGTAGCTGCCAATACGCCGCCCACGGGCAGGTTCTTGATAGCCTGGCTAACCTTGACCACAGGGATAGGACAGAGGAGTCCCTCCAGATTGATAGTCTGGTCTGCTTTGATTTCTTCTGCCATTTCAGCCTCCTTGTTTAAATGAAGAATGTGGCGCCGGACTGGAAAGCCTGCTCCAGCATGGTAGCCACGCCGCAGGGTTCTTCGGCTTCTGGGATGAGGTCTTCCTGCTTTATTTCCATCACTTCCATGCTAGTCAGGCAGGGCATGAGCCTCACGCCCAGGTCAATAGCCATTTGCCGGAGTTCTTCCAGGGATGTAACTTTGTGGTCTTTCATCATCTTTTTGAACATCCAGCGGCCGATGCCCCAGAAATTGAAGCGGGAGGGGCCGATGCGGTTAATACCGCCACGGTTCATGATAGACATCATGCGGCCGAAGAAGCTCTGGCCGGTGAAATTGCCCTTCTGAATAGCCTTTATGCCCCAGAAGGTGAAGAAAATCGAG